>Ga0123352_10000557_pt1 | contig 45301 bp, 21 predicted proteins | sample TergutLab28metaG_FD_89700 | JGI IMG/M metagenome (GOLD analysis project Ga0123352, IMG submission 89700) | Labiotermes labralis P1 segment gut microbial communities from Petit-Saut dam, French Guiana - Lab288 P1 | ecosystem: Host-associated > Arthropoda: Insects > Digestive system > Gut ... | reverse complement strand
TGCTGTGATGGTCGACTTTTGTTCCCTAAAACCGTTTTGAGCCTGTGTTATAATGTTATGTTTATTTAAAAACCCTATTAGTCTGCTGTACATTATTTTTTCAAAGATTTTTTAAAAAACCGAGAGAATTGCTATTGGTCTATAATTTTTAACATCATGGGTGTCTCCCTTCTTTAACAATGGCTATTTCATTGTTTAATGCTCTACATGTTTCGAATGTAAGTACATCCATTCTCAGGAACTTGCGACTCATTTGTTGAGTTATTTCATGTGTTGCATTGCTCTGGTTCGATGTGTGTTCGTGATACGGTGTGGTATCCTTGTGCTTATGAAGCAGTGCTTCAGCCTGCATCTGGTTACCACACCACCCCAGCCGAACCACAACGTAACACCAATACACATCGAACCAGAGCAATACAACCCATGAAATAACTCAACAAATAAGTCGCAAGCTCCTGAGGATGAATGCACTAACATTCGAAACATGTTTAGCATTAAATAATGAAATAATAAAGCAAGTGGCATGAAGTTGGTCTATCTTTATTCAACTACCAAGACGATGCACCCAATGAAGATAAAGTTGACCACCCTGTTTATCTATGCTCTGATCGGTGAAAAAGAAGAACTCGGTGACGTCAACATGGCTGAGTTGAAGGTTTCTGCTCGCGCGTACTGTAAAATGATGCTTCATGCTGCGAAATATCCTCATTGCGCAATAAATGGCGTTTTACTGGCAGAAGAGCAAAAGTCGAAAGAAGATAAAAAGGGAAGAGGTTTAGTTATTTGTGATGCCATACCTCTGTTTCACCATTGTTTACACGTAACCCCCATGGCGGAAGTTGCTCTAACACAGGTCTGTAACTATGTGCTGTTTTTAACATACTTTTATTATGTGGTGTATAATTTGTTATGCTCGGAGCGGTGTTCAAAGGTGGATAAGAGACTGTTGAGTATGGTTGTCGTGAATGTTAATATAATGGTCGTGTCCTTCAGAAGTTGTAGGTTAGCGTAATATATATCGGTTTTTGAAGTTTCGGTAATTATTGTACTTTGTGTTATTTAGATTGACCATATGGCATCGACGTCAGGACTTGTACTGGCAGGGTACTATTTAGCAAACGAGAATATTAAGGATCTAAGGTATGTACAGTTGAGTGAATGTTTGTTGTACAGCGTAAAGGGGATTAAAGTTTACATTCTGTTTATCAGAACATAATTTTCGTAGAATTTTAAATCTGTGTGTGTGTGTGTGTGTGTGTATTTATAGTTGAAAATATTTCTTTAACAGTTACGAGAAATGTGGTCAGCGAATAGCAGACAAAATAGCTGAGAACTTTAGTTCAGCTTGCCTTGTTGTAGTAAGTACAATTATTTTTTTCGTATTTTTCTGTGTTGTCTCTTTGCACGTAGTTTTATAACGAAACATAACCGATTCAGAAAGTCGTACCAATTCATACACGAGTATATCTAGCCCTGCCTCTGTAAGAGTGTGCCCACGTGTTTCACATTTGGTGGTACTTGATATAGGTGTGAGGGGGGAGACCAGTTACCCGTGCTTAGGGTTTTCATATTTTTCTTCAAGTTTTGTCAGCAGTTCTGGGAATAGTTTATTAAAATGTGGCTGTAACCCCACCTTTCTATGTTTTTTTTTGTACCTGAGAGGGTTACAAATGGGACAAATGCTGTAGTCAGTATGTCCTACCAGTCCATGCTTGCATGGTTGTGGACATGGTTGTTTTAGAACAAATTCATACAGGAAGAAAAATGTACTTTCATTCCTGGAGCTTGTACTCTTTATGGTATGGGTTATCAGGGTAACTACAGCCACTCCACGACTTGCGTAAGGTTTGTGTTCTGCGGACCTTCATGCAAGTCAAATTTTATGTAAGTCGGAATTTCTTTAAATTTAATTCAATTTTTTTATCTCAGGGGCAGGAAAATTTGCAAAAGTGTGCTTCAAAATGTGCAATAAAAAGATTAAGACAAGTGCCAATACAAAAGAGAATATAATGTATGTATTTCATACAGAATGCAAAATATGTTTCCACGATTGTTTTTTGCGCTCGCTGGCACAAATTTAGGTAAGTCGGGGAGTTACTGTAAATACATAGCAGTAATATTGGAAATTACTCTTAGCATTAACCCCTCAGTGTATGTACATGTGTACACACACAAACATGCTGTGGTACAGTCTGATCATCTAGAAAAGAAGAAAGTTTGTGATCTTTTAAAGCAAGATACCTTCTACTGGTGAACATTGTTCTTGTGAGAATTTTGTTGGTACTTCAGAAGTATAACTTCCTATGTAGGAAAACTCTGTATTAGTTCTGCAAAATGCATGTTCTTGACTGTAAGTGTACCATAATATGCTGCAGAATACTACAGCCCTGTATTTTTCTTGAAACCTGAATTACTAGTTGTAACATTCCTTCATTCTTTCTTCATCTTTCTGTTCACAGATGGATAACAAGAGGCTCACGTTGGATATGGAGAACATGGCTCTTTGTGTGTCACAATTTGTAGATGGAAAGTGGAAGCCAAAAGAAAAATCCAGGTAAAGCCTGTACTCCCTGCAGTTATTTTGTATTCAGTTCATATTTCTGTGTTATACAGGGGGCAGTCAGAATGGACTGTCCCATTTTTTTTGTCTCTATAATTTGTTTTTGTGGGAATCGCGACTACATCAATGAAGTCTTGTGAACATTCTCAGTCATATTGTTGTAGTTGCAGCTGGTCTGCTTGACAGCAGCATCACAGTTGATTCTAAAATGGCAGAGATTGACGTGCAGTTGAAACAGTTAGCAGTGACAGAGTTTTGGGTTGGTGTAGGTGAGAAGCCAACATACATTCACAGATATTTGTTCTCTGTATTTGGTGAAGCTACTGTAGATGAGTGCTGTATGACATTGGGTAAAATGGTTCAAAGAAGCTGAAGCAGGGGAATCGGCACTTAGGGCAAACTATGGAGTGTTTGCACTTGTGCACTGATGCCACACATATGCTGGATTGATGAACTTACATGTGGCGACCATTGCATGACAACAGCTGAATCATGGTTCATGCTGTGTATCATTGAAGGCATTGGAATCACAGTTATTGAAGAGCTTGGCTAGTTTAAGGCTTGTGCTTGTTCGATGTCATGAACATTGACATAATGCACATAAAAGACAAGGAAAAGAGTGGCCACTGAGCTTTAGCACAATTGTGATTAGTGGTGATGCTTTCATGTCGGAAAGCGTTGCATATGATGATATATGGGCCCACTCTTTTGAACCTGAATCAAAGTGGAAATTAATGTGATTGCTCCTTGTGACGTCCCCAAGGAAGAGAAATTTTAGAGTATGCAGTCAGCTGGAAGAATCATGGTGACACTCTTTTGGGATAAGGAAAGTGTTCTTCTTGTGAGCATCTTGCCTCCGGGGAGAGCTGTGAAATCATAACTGCCATGTTTCAACATCAAATGAGCCTGAATGCTTGACTTTGTCATATTCATCCAACAGGGAAAATGTCTGCAGTGTTGCTACTCCATGACATTGCTAGGCCACACACCAGTATACACACTACAGAGGCCATCTCAGATATTAGATTGACAGTGTTGCCTCCTGCAATGTACAGTCCTGACCATACACTATATCAGATTATCACGTGTTCCGTCTTTTGGGGGAAAGAAAAAACCTTTGAATACACTATTATGTAAATGACAAGGCACTGCACAATGCCTTGTGTCAGGACTGCAGAGGAGAGAGAGCAACTTTTACTGGGTGTGAATGCATGCCCTTGTTGGTAGGTGGAAGAAGAATGTCAGCAAAGATGGACACTACTTTGAAATACAAATGTGCCTTCCAGCAATGTTGTGGTGAAGTTCCTTGAAATTTCCACATGTCCATCTTGTAAATAGCATGACATAAATGATAGGAGATATTACTTTTTGACTGCCCTGTGTAGAAGAAACAGCCACTTTTCCAGAGACTTCTCAGTGCACCCTTAGCTTTCCTTTTGTCTCCTGCTCCTGTACCTGCCCATCTCACTCTTCTCAATTTTATTACCCAAACAGTATTGGGCGAGGAGTACAGATCATTAAGCTCCTCATTATGTAGTTCCCTCCACTCCCTTGTTACCTCATCCATCCTAGGCCCAAATGTTCTCCTCAGCACTATTCTCAAACACGCTCAGCCTGCATTTCTCCCTCAATGTCAGCGACCAAGTTTCACACCCATACAAAAAAAAACTATCCCCAACATTACAGTATAAATTCTTCTGTATAGTAAAAATAACTGTAAATTTGTGTAGAATTATTTTACCACTCAGAAGAACTATATGTGGTCTGACACTGGAACAGCTGGAGTAGGTATATCATTATGGGTATTGTGTTTGTGATTTCCAAGATATCTTGATATCTTAGACAGTGAGGGGAGGGAGTGGGGCAAGATTTTACAGTTGCATTAAGCATGAATAATTAACACAGTTATCTTTAGCTAGACATTCCTCATTGCCAAGCATTTGACATACTTTTTCAGAAATTGTATTATTATGTTTCAGTAGTGTTGCAACTATGAGGAGCATCTTTATTATACTTACTTTTTCATAACTGTAAATTAAATTCGTATATGACTTAAGATGGTTTAGCATAATAACCAGAAATGGCTACTAACATGTTCTGAAGCTGGTGTATATGTAGGGACTGGTTGTGGAGCTGCTGGATCGTAAATGCAGTGCCAGTGTAAGCAGCTGTAAATTACAGGTAGCATGCACATAACAGGTTTTCAAATTAGGTGGTTTGCACATTTAGGAAGGACTGAAAATTCACGTATCCCAAGATACTGTATGCATATTAACCCAAAAGAGAGAGATCTTAGATGTAAATTGTTGTGATTAAGGGCCCAGTCATAGTGCTTTTACAGTTAAGTTTTACAAATTTTAAAATGAGACATAGTTACAGTTTAAATATTAGTAAGAATTTAATCTACATTTGCTAAACACCCCCGCTAATTATGTAAGCAAAACGATTCCTTAGTTATGGTTACCTTGTGATATTGCAGCATATCTCTAGAAAGGAACTCAAAGAGTGCAGCAGCTGCCCTGCTGCAAAGACGGGTGTATGAGCACCTGGTAGACTTTGACAATCATTTAGATGATCTGAGCCAGGATTGGAGAAACCTGAATCTCAACCAAGAAGTGGAGCAGAAAGTGGGAACAGTTGGGTAGCACCAGAGCGATAAGTATGATGATGTGCTGGACTGGACTGTTAAGATGTGCAAGATTTTGTGCACACTAACTGTAATCTACCAGGTATTATTCTGCATATTTGTATAACAATGTTTTGTTCATGTGTTTTCTGCAATCACCAGAATGTCTTGTGAATCATGCACAAGTTCTGTAGAAGAGGCTGCATCATTTGTAATGCTTCATATTTGGGAACATGCATGTGGTTTATCCACATCCATCCTGTGTCTATTCTTGGCTCCACAAGGGAAGGGATCTGTGGATGGATTGGTCAGATTGATGTTTGGTTTCTGGTGTAACCATTTTTCAGACTAGATATGAAATTAATTTCATAAATTGTATATTAATATAAATTTGTACAAATGATTGGCATTTGGAAGCTAATTATCCTTCACGCAAGAACTGACCTCGTTTTAGTATGTCTGTGAACCTTGTGATATTGTAATTTATGATTTTGTATTGTACAGGATGATAACTTTCTTCTGAAATGAAATTGAACTGTTAATACTAGTGCAAGAACTTTTGAAGTCTGCATTTATTTTCAGAGTGAACACAACTGTTAGAACACACTGCATTCATTTGTCATTTGCTGCATGTATTGGTCATTTTTTGGCCATCATCAGGAAGATTTCGCAGTAACATACATAGAAAAGTATACCAAAGTGGAGGCTACCCCTTCACAGTCAATACAACAAAATACGCAAGTTTTGACTATTGTTCGATATAAGGGAATAATAAAGTATATGCAATAGTGGTTACAGGTGGCTATAAATTATTATTATTATTATTATTATTATTATTGAATTTTTAGATAAAGGAGATTTTAAAATTATTTTCTTTGTTTCTGTACATGGGACATACAGTGGACATGGTTTACATAATGGTGATATTAGTTGCAGTCTTGGTTATAAATACACCAAGTATTTCTTTATAATGTATGGCACAAATTATTTTCTGCTTATAGAGTTGTGTTTGACATGTATACAGCATTCTTTGCTTTGGAACACCATGTGCTGACAGTGGAGGTTAATGAATTCTGTGGCTTGTTTTGTTGTGTACAGGGATCTATTATATGTTCGTCTATTCCAAAGTAACAGTACATAAAGATCACCTGATTGCTGCCAGTTTTTGGTGTGTAGGATGTCACAAACTGTATGGCGAGGCCTCCACCTCAGTCTGCTTTTCCATGTATGTTGTAGATGACAGATGAATGCATAGTGTTCTAAAATTGTGTTTGCTTTGAAAATAAATACAGACATTGATTAACAAACACAGTGGAATGAAGATGTTAAAATTTGCAAGAACTTTTTTTCTATGCTTAGTGTAAAATTGTAATTCAGCTGTTAGTTGTAATGAGGTTTCATAATGTCTGTAGGCAGGCAGGAACAGGTGAAGGGGCATCAGTACATTATAGTCTGATAGTCCAGACCAGCGAAAGTGAGAGGAATCAAAGCTACTTCAAAAAGAAAATAATTCAGTTACCATATTATCTACCCATGTACACAGTGCTTCACAGGCTGTGATAAGTAAGGTAGGGGAATAGGCATTCATCATTACAGAGTTATTGTGAAAACCTATGTTCTTACTGATGCCAGCTGTTCCTAAATGAAAATATATGCATGGGCAGTATTTGCACATTCTCAGACTCTTAGAGTGTACAACTGTTAAAGATCTTATTTTTAACTTTGTCAATAGGACAAAATGCCTACATTGTGTGCTGTTTTAGTTTCTCCTTGTTTGCCTAATATATTCATATCAGAATCACAATTGTCATTTTTAGAATTGTGAGTTCATTTGTAGTGCTGAGTAGTGTTAAGTGTGGGGAAGTATGTTTCATCGTAATCTACTTTCTGTTGCACCGGTTACAGGTCATATGCCATGAAAACACACACAGTAAACAGGCTGGTAGAAACACGTGACAGGAAACTAGTACCAGTGTAGTTTTATAAATATTTTGTTAGTAAGATATATAATGAGAAACTGAACAAAAACAGAGCACATGTGTAATCAACACACTGATTAATTGATGTGTGTTTACTTCTAAAAGTGATTCTGTGTGAGACACGTGACAGTGTTTGTTGAGTTTTGTATGCTGTATCACTATTTGAGCATAAATTTTGGATCATCTATACCATGTGAATCATGCTAATGAATTGTGACATGTAGTATTTTTCTTGATTTGTAAGTGTGGGTGACAGTATGTTCCTTGTGTGCTGGTGATTGCATTCCCTCTTGTTAGTTTTCCATCCTTTATTTATTTATTTTATGAAGCATTATTGAATGAAGAGGTGGGATGTAGCATTTGTGAATGAAAAATGAGTAAGAGTGTGTGTTGAAATGAGAAGCTTCATATCTTTTAATGTGTTACATCAGGGTTTGGTGGCCATTTTATAAAAGATGGCCACGCTGTTAAGAAGTGGGCCAAAAGTGGGCCGTATAGGTTTTAGTCAAATGAAGCAGCAAAGTCATGTACTGGTGTATTATACCCACATTTGTCCCATCTCTGTTAGCCCATTAAAGATGAAAATTAACCTGAATTTTAAGGCAGGATATACCAACCTGAAGTGTGACGGACATCTCTAACACAGAAGAGATAAATTTATTATACTGAATTCTGTCAAAGAAATTTTATTCAGTATTCCAGGTGTTTGTGTTAGATTTTTGGACAAAGTGTGATTACTGCATGGGATCCAGCTCATAATGAACTTGTTCCTGTTGTTTGATTGGCCACTTCTTGTGCCAATAGAGATTGTGGATAAAGCGTAAGTCACATAACATGTGGAAGAGATTATGAAAATGTAAATGAATCAAGAAAACATTGAATCTGTAAAGAACAGTGTTTGTATTTCTTTATGCCAGTGGTTCCCACGCTGTGGTTCAAATGCATGTACTGTGTGTGATGTGTTAAATGGTTTGGAGAAGGCCATCATGAATAGTGATAGATCAAATGAAGTAGTAGTGTAGAAGAAGGAAGGTGATATGTCAAGCAGAGAAACCATTGAAAGGGAGATATATTTCAGATGAAAATGCTCATGGTCTGATACTTTAAATTACGGATTTTTGGAGCACCAAAGTTGGGAACTGCTCACTTAGAACATTTTTATACTATACTCTTAATCGTGTCAGCTTTTCTACATAATTTGGTAAAATTCTATATTATTTTTGTATGGTTGGTTATGGTGATTTATGTAAGGATTGCAGAAGTGCAGGTATGCCAGTTTCTATATTGGCTGTTGATGATGAAAAGAATGTCAGTATTCTTTATAAATAATAAATCTTTTGCTGTTATGTGCAGGACCATTCCATAATGATGTGGCAAGCAGCTGTTATGAGTGGTACATTTTGATTGTGTATAGAGATTGTTGTATCTTGATATTTTTATTTCAGGAAATTCTACACCAGGAGTGTTATTAATTCCTTAGGTGTAAATTATGTTTTAATTTACAAGGATTATGATATTTGCAGGTGCAGGAATGACATGTTTTCTTTTCATTAATCTGGACGCTTTAGACTGGCTGTTCATTTGTTCAGTGTGGTGACTTTTTCATGCACAGCAGATAGAATGGTTTGCTCCATTTCTGTTTGTCAGCAGTACAGGAAATGATGAGGTACTGTTTGTAGGGATATCCTACAAGGCCCACGTAACTCTGAGTGTCATATGGTTAGGGCGAGATACACCATTGTTTGGGAGGTAACAACAGTATCTATAAGCAAAGTATATATCCATAAAGTGGGTGAATTTCTATCAGATTGCACAATGTCATATCCCTGAAAATGGTAGTCTTCGACTTTGTATGTTTTTAGGTTATGTCTTTTGAAGAAACATATATAATGAAGAGAGCAGAATCTCTACTCCTTCTGACACCAAAGTTGGTTTCATTGAATTGTCAAATTTTGATTGAAATATGTTCACACTATTTATATCTGTATCTTTAGTTTTGTCATGTCTGGGACATAAGACCTGGATACAGATTTTGGTAAAAGAAAAACCTTGAGCCAAAAGACTGGGTGGGCGATACTGGAATAGAGGGGAGGATGATATTAAAATGCATCTTGGGGAAATAGAGTTTGTACGAGTTGAGTGGAATCAGCTGGCTCAGGATAGGGTTCAGTGGTAGGTGTTTATGAGTGCACTAATTGAGCTTCATGTGTCATGAAGTAGAGAACTTCTTGACTAAGGCAGACATTGTCAGGTTTTGAAGGGAGACCACATAGTGGTGTTTTATCATTACTTTTTGAGATGAGAAATGTTTTTCGGACAAGAGTATTTTGAATAGAGCATATTATCTGTGATGCAGAGCAAGGCACTGACCATGGCAATGATAATGCTTGCGATAAATAGTTGTCATGTATATGTCATGAATTATAAACCATTCCGTGCTTTGCACATTTCTTACCAACTTACGGGGCATAATCAAAAAATATTGAGACTGAATCTGTGAAAACTGTGTGTTTCTTTATTTACAGGAATGGAAGTTTATTTCGCTAGCAGACGGGCTTCTCCAGTATGTATCATTTTTCCCACTGTTCCTGCCAGTGTTGGGGACATTTCTGAATTTCATTTTTTGAAATCACCAATGGCTGTGTCATTGCACTGTATATTGGGTTGTTTTAACATGGTATAAATTCGGCTTTCAAGGCTGATTATTTGGTTATGTCACAGGAAAAAGTCATATATAAAAGCTCGTTCAATTTGGCAGTATCGGCTGTAGCTAAAACTGCTATCAATCTGTGTCGAGTGGTGACAAATGACTGCTGCTTAATTTTGAACTCTTAACCATAGCCCATGTTTCAACAAAAAGTTATGAAGTTCTCATTGATTTCTACCTATGCAAGAAAGTGGGAAACCAAAGACAGCACTTTTCTTTCTATGTTTCTGTTGGTAGTTTTGGAACAAACTTGTACCACATTTTGAGATCTTCATGCAGAATGGTTTGATGTGGACCATAAATTTCCATTGCACAGATGCTGTTTTCCATCATTTTGACACCACACTGGACTGCTGGACCTTTTTCAGTGGACTTTGTTCATTCTTAAAACAGCAGATTCACTCAAAATATCATGCTACATTTTTGTCATGTCAGAGAATCCAATTTGCTTCAGTATAGTTTTTTATTTTTAGCTCTCCATTCACAAAATTGTTCATGTGTTGTTTTGTTCTTTCGCACAATTAAGTCAACAATGACAACAACATTTTGACAGACATTTTACCACTAATGACTGATGTAGTGATATAAGGTGTACAGATACGGTACTGTGTCACACACATTGACTGTAGATGCCTTTGTACACAGTTTGTCAGACATTAATTTGGTTTAATTACTTTTTGATCAGACATCATATGTTACATGTATGTGTGATTATGTTGTGTTTTGTGTTTATCTGGAAGTTTTGTACAAATAATAATTGCATTGCACAGTACATTTGCTAGTTCTAGAGTGTTTTCAAAAATCAGCTCAGCCATCATGATTCTGATTCTGCTGTTATATCAACCAAGAGACAGCTGAATAGGAACAATAAAAGATTGAATATGATGTAGATGTGGAAAACATTATCAGGTTTGTGAGATTCAAGGTTCTCACATTGGTCTTAATGAAGATCCACATCAGGGATGTTATGCCGTGTTCACTGGTAAATAGTTACCATGTTTTTGGAGGAGTGTATTGTCTCCAAAATGGGAGAAATAGTCAGGGTTTGCAATGGATGTTAAGTAAGTAAATTTCCCTATGTCATAAAAATTAAAATGAGAAGTTTTGATCTATTGCGAGTCGTGATTGTTAAGCAAAACAATATGGCACAAGTCTGACAGAAGAGGTGTTGTTGTTATTTCACTGGGAACTTATGGATCATCCACCCATGGTTTGGGGCATGCTTGGGAAGTTACTGATTTCACAGTAATGAGGAAGTGTCAATGGCTGTTCATGAATGGCAGCAAATGGAAGAGCCCCGTTTTTTCCACAGGGGTATTTTAAACTTTTGCCAAGGTGGGACATGTGCTTTAATTAATGTGTTTGGGGATTATGTTGAAAAATAATGACATTTTCATGGATTAAGTAAGGTACATATAATGTTGTAATGACTGTTTCTCATCCTTCATATTATTAGGTGCTGTCTGCCTGCTATTTCTTATCCGTCCATCTATCCATCCATCCATCCAGATACTTCCTTGAAGCATCCGAGGGTTACCACGAGAAACATGAGAATGAAGCTCTCACTGAAACTCAGACCAGGTATATCTGTATGTTAAGAGATACCAGTACATTTTTTCATTACATCATACAATTGTGGGTTTCCTTAAAGTAACATTTCATTCTTTCCATCTGCTGTGCCTTTAACTAATATTTACTACTCCTAAAGTATGTAAGTCAGTATGGTAATATGTTTTGGTACTTGCATAACATCATGTGATGAGAATAGATAAGTGTGTGTGTGCGTGTGTTTCAAATTGCTCTTATCAGGTGATCTTATTAGGGAAAAGAATTAGTGAAACATGTTATTGTATTGAACCACATTCCTCAGTTACTGTGCATATGTTAATGTTACAATAGTAATTACTGTAAATATATTTTTTTATAAAACCTGGGAGGGAAAGCACAAAATAATGAAAAAGGTATGAGATCCAGGAACATTCTGAAAATTAGACTGAAGTTCTGTGCAGGGCCACACCTGAATTTATTCACTTAACAGAAGGTACATGAACAGTGGGATATGTTATAGGGGGAAGGAACTGGTTATGCAAACGGAGAGCGTCTGATTTGACACCGACCTGTGACTGCGTGGATTTTTGACGTGCCTTCACCTTCTGTCACCTTGTAGAGTTAGAACTTCATGAGTGTGAATAATACAAGGCCTCTGTTGTCGTTTGGATTCCATGTCTAATTGTAAATACTCTCTGCTTGTCATCTTCCATGTCTTCATTATATCATTGTAGGCAAAATGTAAATTCCAACCTTTATCCAGGATAGGCAGAAGGGAGGAAAGTCAAAAACAGAAGGTGAAAGACAAAGGGACAACAGTTTATTTTCCCACATCACTTTCATACAACACATGAAAATAAAATAAGGTCACTTTGTAACATGTGTTTGTGCTATAAACTCAGCACAGTGTGCCCTACAAGAGTACTTCCCATTTAAAAACAAAGGAACATATTGCAACAAGCCACTTCACAAGACCTGCTGTTCCTCTACTCAGTGGTAGCAGTAAACTGAAACTTTGTTATATGATATGACTGAGCACGTTGTCCTTACACTGGTGGAGGTACTGCATTTTGCAGAGATTAATCTTAGCATTAATCTGAAGGGAAATCCTTTGGTCCCCATTCAGAGTACAGATCCATATTTGTTAGTGGATCAATACTTGTACATGGCAGCATTTTTTGTATGGACACATAGAATTTGTCAACAGGTTTGTATTCACATGGCACGTCATAAATTACAGCAAAAGTGGGTGTCACAGAGAATGACAAGTGAGTGCTTAGGAAGAGTTACAACTACAAGGTTAGAATGTTTAAGGTTGCTTCCATATGAACTGGTCATCAAAAAGTGTATGAGCAGTGCATTCTTTTGTGTTTAGCAATACTGTTCACTGGCACATTGTCCATTTCATGTTTGAAAGAAGTAAACACCATACTAACTTCTAGTTCTGCAAAATCTGGTTAAGGAGTCTTTGATCTTGCATATCTAAAACATGTTTATCACTGATATGGAACAATCACTCAAAATGATTTTGCAAGAGTTCTGCATTTTTTAAAATCATGACAGAAATTGGACAATACACTGGTTGATACTGTACACCCAACAGTCAGTTGCTGTTCTCTGTGACACCCCTTTTTTGCCACTTATATAATATCTTATTTACCACAATTCTCTTTCCATAGTTTGACAACTCCAGCTGCAGACTTAATGCAGTGGTTGTTGTGGAAGAGTGAAATAGATGTATCACAGACTATTTTCTGCAGTTTGTAAGCAGACTATAATTTCCCTGTAGCAACATCTGTCCAAGCCATTGAATGTAGAGGGTCAGTGATGCTGGTTCTGCTAAGCCTGTGTGTGAGGAGCTCCAGAAGCCAGTCTGGATACTGTCACAAAGTGAAATATTTGTAGCCCTGGCATGGCTTAGACCCAGCATTGTCCATTACATTTGAATGCAAATAAAACACCACATTTCCCAATATGTTGCTTTTAATGTATAGGTGAAGTTCCTTCTGGATTTCTCTTTCATTATTGTTATCTAGTGAAAAGCTGTGTTGTTTTTAACAGTGTTTACATTTCTGGCTTTCATCTTTTGTTTTTGACATTTCTGCATATACATATTACAGAACATTATAGAAGGGTGGATTATTTTCTCTCCTTCAGTTTGAAATACACCGACTCCCAGATTTGTCTGTTGTGATTTTGTATCTCTTGGTTGCAAAAGCTTCATTTATTGCAGATACAACATTTGATTATTGACAAAGTTAATCAACAGCCAATACTGCAGTTCATAGAGGTATATTTGTGTGTGTATAAACCATAATGAAATGTACTATATTTTGAATAATTGTTGTAGATATTAAAAACAATTTTACATTATTTTTACTATGACCTAGCACATTTTTTTGAAAAATTATAAGGATTGACTGAAGCCTCTGTTAAGCAGGAGTTTGACCAATGCAGACCAACATTACATTCATCTGACAATTGGTATTGTAGGTCCGGCATTTCCAAATTTTGTCAAAACCAATTCATTACTTCTGGAGATGAAACTTGTGAAATGAACGACATGTTAGCATCTCCATAATGCTTTCACGTTACTTACTTTGTATGAAGAAAGGGTAGTTATCTTGGAAAGAATTTTGATACTGTTCACTGTTGTTGGTTAATGTAAATCTAGGAAGTGCTTGGTGTCCTCCCTTACAGGAATTGAGAGGTTTATGTACTGCACCCATTTCACTCTTCCCTGGTGTAACAGCAGCAGTAACAAAAATAGAATTTTATACCTCAGCATTAACAAATGATTCACATGCCCTCAGGCCAGCTGAAGGAACAAAGTAAAGGTATGTGTCAAACTGAACAGGCTATGTATAACAATTTATAGGAAATGTATAAAAAGTCAGTCCTAATCAAATACAACCTTTGTACATTCTCTTCCCTTTGCTTCTATGGATACAGTGAACCCTGCCATTTACAACATGCACCAAAAAGTGTACAGATCAGGTTCAACATGTTTCATCCTACACTGTGGAATACTCTCCACATTTTTGCTTATGATGAGATGAGAATTATACTGGTAACTGCACACTATGTCGTATCTTCTTTCATACATATGGCCAACACCGATTTATTGCATCCTGGTGGAAGGCCTTGTTGTCTAAAATATGTCAAACTGTGAATTGGGGTAGATGGTTGGGCATACATTTCCTGATCCCCTAGCTTGCAAATCACAAATTATGCCACAAACTGTTATGTATTATCTTATATTCAACATATGTGAATGTCATAGCATGGCAAGCTTCATCTTTGCCTCTCTTTATACAACTGGCACTGATGTAGAAAGGTATACTTTATGCACATGATCTGACAATTTTTAAATGCAAGATCACTTATTTATCATCCACAACTAAGTAACATTCATGGCCACCTTGGTGTACCAGTCCCAGTATTTCATACATTAGAGTTCACTTTTACTACTATATCAGTGTATGTTTCATCTCTACTTCTGCTTACATGTAAATATATACCTCCTTTTAATATTTTATGTGATCTCTTTGAGGGCACCCTGTAGGCCATAACGTGTTGGAAGATAAAATATAATCATGACAAATAATTTCTGTCTACTTTGTTGGTTAAAACATTGCCAATTGGTACATGGTCAGGAATGTAACATTACAAAATTGCGATGGGTCTGTGCAGTTATTACTTTTTAACATGAAACTAAACACCTAAAATATTTTTGTTGTGTCAAAAGCAGTATGCATCTATTGGGCATGTGGTCATTCAGTGTCTGCTGCACGTTCATATAGTACAGCCCAGTTTCAGCATAACAATTATATCTGGTTTCAGGGAATGTCATTACCAAACAGCAAACCCTCACAATGTACAAGTGGTACATTCATTTTAAAATCACCCAGATGGTGAAAGCACAGTGCACAAATTTAAAACCTTGTACAAAAAATGTGATGAATGGAGGCTGCTACAATAATGCTTCTGTGAATGAGCAGTGCTGCACACTGTGAAGTTATGAATGAGGAGGGTTTTGTGTGCATATTTTGGTTTTAACTTTAGTTCTGTATATGTGTTGTGATTGGATTATTTGATTGGCAATTTCTTACTGAAACCAGCAGTTCAGTCAAACCTGTAACTTTGTAAATATCTGACTGCATTGAAAAAATGAAGCCCCTATCTTCCCATAGTTTATTAGTTTAATTTGTGAAATTGTAATAATTAAGGTAAATATAACAGTTTCAATTTCACACAAGTCCTTAAATTTATTAATAGCAAACCACCAAAAGTTTGAGTGAAGTTGGTGTTATGAATGTTAGGTGTTTAAGAATTGGCTGTTCAGCATTTCTCTTGAGAGCTATGCTCTTGTTAAACATATTCCTTTACAGTGTTCATATTGCTTTCAGTCTGATATCTGGCTTCTAAGACCAGCAATATCTGCACAAAAATGCAAGGTATCAAACAGTATGAACGTGGATGCGTACAGCAGAAATATGAATATGGTACATGTATGACAGGGCTCACCATATATTTAAAAAAACCTGCGATAGGGCAAGAAGAGATAGGTATAAAAATGTCAAATTACAGCTTAACTCTAAGGGGTGTCATTGGCTTATGTGTGCAGATTGTATACCATGAGCCAAAATGTTATGACTCAATCTACTGCATTGGATACTGTGATTTATTCTACCTTACACACAGCAGCAGCAAGAAAAGGTGGTATGCATAAGAAAATATAATATGAGCAGAAGTCCACTGTAACGTTTGTTAATGTAAAAAATTTGTCATTGTCTCCCAGCAGCACATCATTAGACCTGAACCAAAACTGCAGTGGCTCCAAAACCTTAATTCCAGGGAACTTGGGGACAGAAGGAGACCTTGCCACAAAGTGGCTGACATATAAGTTGGAAATGTGCCAGTGAGGTAGTCACTGGTTATGATTTTGCATGATGAATTTGACACTGTAATGCTATAAATATTTTGAGGCTGATATATTACCAGTTATGAACAGAAATTTTTGCCTTGGAAATGTGGCGTGGCAACTTATGCTATAGCCAACAGTTTTCTCTCTTATGCCTGAGATAATTAAACACCTTAAATATTAAGTCTGTGATTTGTCTTAAAAAATTTCAGGCCTTCATTTTTAAAATCAGGTCCCTGAAACACTTTATTCTAAAAAAAGGGCAGTATGCTGAAATCTGTGAGCTACAGCAGGTGATAGCGGTTCACAAAGTGTTGATTTAACCTCTTGCTGCTGCACAACACACCACCCCGTGTGTCAGCCACTGTAAGAGATGTGAATTCAACAGCCCAATGCACACTGTAGGACGGTTCTAGATGCATGACGTACAGAATCTGTTATGTGTTACTTGGTTTGCGTAACAGGGTAGATGCCCTGCGTGGCCAGTGCTGTGGTGATGCAGGGGGCGAGGCCATAGGAGTAGTAGGTGCAGAACCCACACGTCGATCTTGCCAACTCATGACACCCGGTGGAAGTTCTGACACATCATGTCTTGATCCTGAGCGGGATGGGGGAGCGGATCCTGTGTAAGAATGCAGTCCTGCTGGCCCACTTCGGGGACGCCGGCTGAGAACACTGCTACTGTGAGTGATGCTAGGTGTCGGAGGCAGCATGCGTGGGGACTGAGGGGGTGTAGCACTGCTTGTACTGGACTTGCGCCTTAATATCCTGTAAGCAGTAACACACTTTAAATTATGCATCCATGGGAGTGTTCCAGAACACCCTGGATTTTGTGGGCAAATAGAATAAACAAAACACAGATTATTCATGGTTATTTTAATTCAAATGCTTCATAAAAAATTTCACTTATGTCATGATCATAACTTTCCAATTATATGTCATGTCTTTTTCACGTATCGTCCCAGATGTAATAAAATATGATGAGTGTCGGAAAACAAATGAGTGGGACATAAAATTGGACGGATGACAAGTATGAGAACTTAGATTGCAGGTATATCTGTGTATGCCAATAGAGAAATTTTGTGGATAAAGAATATGAAATTAAAGAGGTAAAATCTACAAACCAAATATCTGCACACAAATAATAGAGGGTTCATATATTTAAAGGCTGTCATTGTCCACAGACTCTAAAATAATAACTGAATATACAGATAGTTAATTTTTTGAAACCAGGGCATTTTCTATGAATTTGTGTCAACTGACAGGTTTTGCTGCTTTAGAAGTGATGACAGAAATTGAAAAATAGAATATTCCTCATGCAGTTAAGTGCAGTACCAAATCAAATGGGAAATGAGGTTGGCATAGATATTGTAGTAACTAGGGTACAGGCTGGACGATGCAGGTTTTGATTCCTGGCAGGACGAGTTTCTGTCTTCTCCAAAATGCCTAGTCCAGCTTTGGGGCCCAAACATTTTCCAATTCGGTGGGTACTGGGGATCTTCTCCTGAGGTGTAAAGTGGCCAGTGTTTGAAGTGCTCACTGACTTGCCCTATTGTCAAATCTAAGAATGAATTTGCACTTCTTCTCCTCCTGTATACCTTCATGGTATGGACAGGGGTAAGTTTGCCTTTTTACCTTACCACATGAAATGGTTAGCATACCTCTTATCAGATCCACGGCACATGCCAGTGGGGCATGTTTGCCCCATGGCACAGTCTCCTTCACAGAGGTCACGGGACAGGATGAGACTCTGGTATGAAGAGAGCATAAGATGGCATTGCTCTTCATCCTGTGACTCTAGTGCCAGGCTCGGATACCTCTCTTTCAGTCGTCGTCTCTCCTGAAATCGAGGATGCTAACTTTGTCATGATAACAGCATTCAGAAGGCTAACTCATGTTAGGTAATAATCTATCTTTTGAGGTTGCACCATTTTATTTGCTTTATTTATGGTGTCCATGAGAGGTGAGAGGCACAAAGGAAGGAGAAAACTGGTACTACTTTTAGACAAAAAGTGCTCTTTGAAATAATCACTCAGAACCACAACATCCCTACCAAATACACAATCATCCCACAATCATGAAATGCTACATTTATCTTGACCGTGTATGATTCTGGTTTATCCTCAATGAAAATTATGTGTTCAGACCAACATTTAATTTTTCAAAGGATCTGTTGCCAATCCAAAATTGTCACAGATTAACTGATATCACCTGAAGATCAAATTTACTGTGAGTCAGGAATCAGTGTACTGGTCACTTTTATCAACTACATGAGCTGTACTTAGGGGAATCAGGATACCATAGATGGTGTAGTAACTAGGCTACAGACTGGGCAACTGAGAAATCACAGTTCAGATCTTGGAAAGGATATGAGATTTCTTTTCCAAGAAATTTATTTCATGTCTGGGGCTGATCCAGCTTCCTGTTCAGGGGGTACCAGGGATTCCTTCCCAGGAAGTAAAACAGGCTGGGGGTGTAAAGTTGACCGCACTAGTGCCATGGTTGTGAATGTGTGGAGCTATACCTCTACTCCCCCACATACCTTCATAGCCTGCACAAGACAAGTTTACTTTCTAACTTTCTGTCCCTAGGTCAATTGGCTTGTCCTCCAGTTGTAGATGGAGGAGACAATTTCGAGATATGGAGGGTAGCTCTGAATATATTGAATAAGAACTTGAGATCAAATGAACAGGGGTGGTCCTCTGGGTTGTGGGCTGGGCAGAATAGGGATTGAGATCTTCTGACCATGAAAGTAAGCCAGCCTTCTTGCCATTAAATGATACTTGCAAAGCACAAAATGCTCAACAGTTTATTTGAATTTTGGGTTTTATAAAAGGCAGGAAATACGTTTTTCAATTGAGTGGAATTAGATTGCCAAGACAGTGTCTTTCCTATTGCTTAATTAGTTCAAATTAGGGCCCAAGAATTGTTCAAAGCACCATTTATAACACTGGCAATTACCTGCTACAGCTTTGCACTCTGAATTACGTATCACTTTTAATCATTCTAAATGATACCTCTGCAAGTTTGGATGTCTCGAAGTCCTGCAGTTGCTTCTGGAAGCCAATGTTAGGGTTGGCCACTGCACGTCCTACACGCACTACTTTCAGGGCTTCCTTCCAATTGAGGGATGTAACACTCATTATGTAAGCCACAGCCACTGTCACACTGCGAGACATACCTGCAAGACTGCCAACATCACAATAAATACAACTGAGTAGTTTTTGGTATTGGGATACAAAACACAACAATGAAAAGCCTGCTTGCATATTTAAATCCAATACTAATGCTCAGTTAGAACAGATTATTTTGGATTCCAAAGGTTTAATGTAACTATGGCTTATCAGGTGTGTATAAAATATTATGCAACTACTACAGCATTAAGTCTTATGCCACATATATTGAGCCAAGATTTCATTCACTTTTCCCACAGTGGGTTGTAATGCCAATACAGCTGTTGTGATAGTGAAAGTAATTTACAGGTTGATTCTTTGGATGAAGGTTGTAACTTGTGCAAAGCACAGAAAATGAACGTGGGTATACCAGGTAGCAAGCAAGAAAAAAAATTGTCTTTCAAAGTTACAATCCTGAATTTCAATCGCAAGTCAAACTTCTAAAGGTCCAGGTATTGCAAGGGCTTGATTTTGTGTAGAAGACGTAATGTCTATAAAGTAAACTGTACAAAGTTATGTATTTCTGACACTGTGTGGACAAGGCTGTAATGTACCAGCCATAAACACAAGTGGTTTGGCAAAAAATGCGTGGCTTCGACTTTACAGAATGGGCCAAAATCTCTACGACGAGTCTTTACACATTACACACACTGCTTCTACCCATTTTGGCCCTGCCTCGGGGCAGTGGCCCAGCTGGCGGGGAGTGCCACTTCTCGACGACCAAAGTGACTGTCACCCAGCCATTTATCGTCTCATCTGAAACGTTACAGCTCCGTGTCCGGCCACTGTGTAGCCCGTGGGAAAGCAGCAGCGTGACATTAGTTTCATTGTTCGATGAAGTCATTACGTTCATGTTTACGCGTTTCCTTCCCATTCGCCTGAAAAGTTGTGCGAGTTGCGTGTATTTTGTTTTAAATCCCGCCACAGTTGTATAAACACGTTGCGCGCAATTCCAGGACATTTCATGTGCCTGGAAAGGAAGACTGTAATTCGGGACTTCCCAGGCGTCTGAAACTTCCTGGGAATGCAATTTGTAAGCAGTGAGTAAATACCATCAAGTTTATGCAGTTTCAAGAAGGTGCCGATTACTTTTGTAGGCTATGCGTATCTCTCCGTTTACATGTAACCGTGTCACCTAAGCTCGCTATTTCCTGAGACTGTCTGTGCTGTTAATAAACTTAAACAGTTATTTCTGACCCAAAGGTTCACGTATAAGATGAGTTAAATTAAAATTGTTGTCTTAATGTCGAAAGCAGTACTTCAAAATTTAACTGAAATGTATGCCTAAAGGTAACAAAATCCTAAAACGTTTTAGATATATTGGACCCATGTTAAGTGGGGTCCCAAGGTAGCTGATGGAGGAGACGACGTCCTGATATGCAGGATAGGTGCGAGTATATTGAATAGCTGTTACAGACAGCCGACGAGGCGTGGTCCTCCAGTTGCGGGTTGGGCGAGGTGCTAACAACTCTTCACCGTAAAATATCTTCATGTTACGAAATATTACACATGGTCTTGGGCTTATACATTCTGTTGGAATGACCTACTGCATAAAAAAAAGGGACTTGAGATTTTATTCCATTACGTGGTGTTGGGATTTTCGTTATCTGGCGCATTTGGAACAGTAGTTTAAGAGCCCTGTTTTGTCATGCAGGACAAAGCAGATCGATTACGGCCGAATATCTAGGGGCAGGCCTTTCTGTTAGTATTTGGAACATCCATTATTTTACTATAAGCTTCTCAGGTTTGTGGGCTCCCAGTTTAGGATCAGTAGTAACAGAAAGTTCCAGTGCAGACTCAAATGTAAAAAGTTCTGGGTTCGCGTCTTAGCGAAGAGCCCGTTTACATTAACAATGGTTTCGTGTTCCTTTTTTTTTTTTTTTTCCAGTCCCTTTTTGCAGAATCTGGGACAACTCCGTAATAGAGATCCGTCGTTGGAAAGGTAATGGGTAGTCAGCTGGGTAGGATATTGTCCACTCTTGTGGTTAATTTCCTCCCTACTTGCGGCCTTTTATTTGATGAACTGTGAAATATCTACTCTAAAGTGTGATCATGCCGCATGTGACGCATTGTACATCACTCCAGTAAGCATAAAACACAACTGCTGTTGCTCTGCAATGAAGTTTCTCGCCATTAGGAGGACGCGATATAGCAACAACAGATTTTACTTTCTCCATTAACCCGTCTAGAATTCCTGCAATTTCAAGTGACTGAGAGAGGCTGTACAGCGTTAATTAGAAGAATGTACATTTGTTAGTCTATCAATTCGTAAAAAAGGTGTTTCTGTTATTTGTTCTTCCACTGCAGAATAGAACAAGTTCTCCGAATTTAAAATAGACGTTATGTTTGGTAAATCTGTGAAAAGTAATTATCGAGTAGGCCCAACGAAACAGCTGATTGTCACAAACATCATCCTCTTTTTTTTTTTTTTTCTTGCTATACGAAATTCCAAACAGCAAGGGCCAAAAGTGGAGTGACATTGAAAACAGTTCACAGTTTACTCGTTTGGTTGAACGGGTGAATTATGTTTTAGTAATGATAAATGATTTCTGTTGGAGAATAATTCCTGATTTCCAGCCTAGGAAGGTACGTCGTTCCGTCCTCCGCAGCGTCATACCGACTGAGGAGTTCACCCCAGCCTCCCTTGCAATGAAAAGCACAGGCTCTTTCCCCGGGATAAAGTGGCCGGAAAGTGAATGTGACCCCTCACCTTCACCTCATTTCCCCTACGTACCTTCTTGGCGTGCTGTTTAATGAACCAAAGTGAAAAGTTTTACTCATGAGATTGACTCTCTTTATGAGATCCGTCATTACAAGAATTAACGCGAGCACCCACTTACCTAGTTTACAAACTTTTCCTCTTTTGTGAAGTTTTTACATGCAGTTTGTATGTTCACATGATTATCTTTCCGGTTATTACAATTAAATACAACAAATGCACATAGTTGTATTTGTGTTATACTATTTCATTGACCACCGACTCCTGCATGTAGATGTTTCGCGTCTCACTAGTCCATCATCATCCCCGATGATGGGCTGTTGTAATGCACGGAATGGAAAATATTAAAAACGAGGGGGGGGGGGCGGTTTCAGTTATCTAGCTCAGCGGGGGGTTATTCCAACCTGAGGGATCAAATTTTGGATAAATGTAGGCGCGTTTTGTGGCGTTATTTTTTTAAGGGCGTTTCAAAATAGCTTGGAAATAAGTCATTTTTAACTTATGTTACGATCTGAAGTTCTAAGCAAAATTAATAATAAGCTATTTTTTCTTGTTTCTCCGTAGCGTTCGTGACTTGAATACCTAGGGGCAATGAGAGAGAGAGAGAGAGAGAACGAAAACAGACGTGTTATTCTTCGCACACATTTTCCAACTTGTTTCCTCTGTCTTACATTTTACTTTCTGGTTTTTTTTATCCGTCTCATTTCCTTCTCTCATTTGTATATTCGTTTTCTCCTTCTGGTCCCTGTATTTGCACTTCTTGACTTTGTTTTCTATTTTCTCTGTTTCTTTTTAAATCTCTTCTTCCATAACTTTATGTTTCCTTTGTAGTTTGCCTCGCGCAGTGCTGTGTCCGTGATTTATTTCTTAGAAGTACTGCAAGACAAGTCAAGTGAAGTTACGTCATTTTTCACACGTCCACAAACCCACTGCGTTGCTGGCATTGACCATTCACTTAATTTTAAGGGTAAAACAGCTGTACGCACCTCAGTAGGAAGGGAAGTCTGTAGTTGCTTCTGGCGTCGTGAACAATTACAATCCGATCTCCGCCGTAATATGTTTCGTGCGTGTAGTTTTCAGAAGTACGACAGTAGGCCAAGAGGACAGTTTTCACTGGCGTTGTGGGGGAACCCCCAGAGCAATCGATGTGACAGTTCAACGCGACATTTGTCGTGAGTGTTCGGATTCGTTCCTATGCAAGTTTTTGGTTCTGGTTCGACGCGGAACTCGACACAGTTCTCAGCCACCTCCATCCATCCCTCGCGCTCACAACCTCTTCCACTAAGATCCAACTTGAAATTATCCTGTCACTCCTCATTATTGAAGCGACCGCTTTCCTAGAGGTTTCACAGCCAAAGTTGTCATGTTCTTCCCAATCAAGCCTGACAATAATTAGTTTGTTACTCAGAGATGTGCGTCGAATGTAGTGAAAGAATTTTTGTCTACAGTGATCCTGAAGGGAAGGTACAGGAAGTGGTTGTGCCCTGTTTAAGGACTGAAAAATGTCAGGAACTCACATCCAGGACCCGATGAATACAAAGCTGTCTCTCAAGAAATCGATGTTACATGCGTCAGCACTCACCAGTGTATGAGGACGTTGCCGCCACGCAGTCTGGCGGCATGTATGAAGTCATTGCAGAGTGGGAAATACTGCGTCAGATTCTGATCAGGGGTGTCCGACGCTATCACACACAGATAGTGCTTGTCCTGCAACAAAGAGATGGTGAGAAGCAGGGAAGGAAGGAAGGAAGAAAGAGTAAAATAAGCATAAGAACTGAAGATTTTAAATTTAGAACGGAGATCGGTCACGACTGTCTTCCTGTGCGAAAATTATTATCTCCACTTCTTCTGGCATACAACCCCTGTAATTGAAGTAGTGTCTTGGAATGAATTTGGAATCATCGGTATACTTGATTGTCCTATTTGTAGTCTAAACTTTCCATATCTCGCTGCCATAGACCAGACCTCCCCGCGATTAAAACACATAGAAGTTCGAAAGTCATTAATTTTCGGGATTGATCGGAAAAGTGTGGTGTCAGAAACACGCTCTCGGGGACTGACGTGTACATAGACAGGGAGAAAAAAATTGAATTTTGACAATATTTTGTCATGTTTATGTCTTCCTCTACATTGACTTGTTTAAAGACACTTTATAAACTGACATGTTATGTAGCGTCCAATAAGACAACAGTATGATTTGCGTGGCTGTGAAATGAAGTAGTCATTCTACTATGAAGGTACCATTTTGACAGCATTAATTGAAATGACTGAGAAGAGCCACAAAATTATCTGCGGTATAGCCCTATTTGGCTGCGATTCAAACTAAGTTCTTTCTGATCGTGTTACCGCAGACACACTGTTCTTTTTAATGAATATGCGCAGTTTTATTCGATTGTAATCCGTACACAGGATGACAGAGTATGTCTGCTTTACATCTGTCTCAACATATCACTCTTTAACACTAAACATGAAAGAGTATGTGAAAGTACTTTTGTGTACAAGGTCCCCAATATCTAAAATGTTCCATGCTTCCCCTCCTTGTCATTCTGGTAGATTTTCAAAATGAAAATCAATCTGAGTTAAAATTTGAGGGTCAAATTCTTGCCGGGCAAAGAACACGCTGCGTCTCCAGTATCAGTTAATGCTGTACAGTGAGAAAATGAATATTTGTTCTGGGATCCAAGAAATACACACAGATGTACTGCGTGGACTGAATGTAGAACTTCTAAGTGTTAAACCGGATGAGCTCTAAACGGCTAAGTTTACTCACTGAATGAAGTTTCCTGGCTGCATCGTGTATAGCCACGATGTGTGTGATCTCGAAGCGTTCTAGTTGAGAGGCGTCCTTCGAATCCCGGTAATTCCCTACATACAGGCCTGGCAAAACCTGAAAAACAACGTACGTCACGTCGAGGCTAAATGTGACGGATTTGTTCTGAATGTCTCGTAACGTAAAAGGAACAGGGCTCCTTTAACTTAGTACAGAATGTGGGGCACAAAGGGCTTGTCATTAAGGCCTAGGTGCAGCGGGTCCGGAAGGGCTCGAACCCAAACACTCTTCTATTCTCGTTACATAGGTTGGTGTTTCTCAATCGGTGAGAATTAACGGGCGGTTAAAGTGGGACGTAAGGTCTCGGACAAAAAGACTTTCCAGTGATAATATAAAACAAAAATGTACTTAATTGTAAAGAAAAATGAACTTTTTAGAAAAAAATTTCTCCTTGTGATGGGAACAGGAGATTTACGGGCATTGGCACTCTTGTCGAGCGTCTATGAAAATAGGTAAGTCCATCCGAGTGCACCGATATAACGTTTATCTAATGCTGAAGAATTTTATGAAAAATTGTACAGCCGCTTTAGATGTAGCTAAGACCGGGCAAAAATATGAAGCATTACTCACTAAATACACGTATTTATCGGAGCGAAAATTGTTTGGAATTAACTCGGCAGTCACGGACACGCATTTTACATTTTTCGAGATAGAAGAGAAAGAATATTACGTACGTACGTGTGTGTCGGGCAATTGAAAATGCTAACGGATACAGGCCTAACCATCATCCCACGCGAAAAACAAAAGAAGGTTTTAACGGGAATTCTGTCTTTAGAAATGGTCTGGCATACTATTTTAAAGCAGTGCTTTATTAAACAATGCTGTTGAAGCACATACTAAATACTGTATGTAAGATCTCGAAATCAGTTATAAAAATTTTCTTGTAACGTGTGTAATACTGCAGTGAAGCTGTAATGCTGGTGATTCATTCATTCATTCATTCATTAGTTAATTTTGAATTCTAATCAGTTTTATTGCGTATTATTCACCAAAGCCGATCCCAATAGCCGCTTGCTTGCTAAGATTGCGGGTTCGAATCCAGCCTGGGACGTGGTTGTCTGTCTTGTGAGTGTGGTGTGATTTCAAGTGGTCTCTGCTTCGGGCTGATTACTTGTCCAGAGGAGTCTAACCGATTGTGGTGCGTCTGAATGTCATCGTGAAGCCTCAATAATGAGGAAGCCCTGGCCCAATAGGGGATGTGGCGCCATGGGGGAAGAGAAAATATTCACCAAAAGTGAATATTTTCCTGTGAATTTAATACGGATGTCTTTAGCCACTGTTTCTGTGTGGTTTGTTGGCTTTATCTGCAGATGAATGCATGCAGTCGTATCTACAGTAGCTTGTATTTGAATAAAAGAAAATAAAAAAAAACAGGAGGAGGAGGAGAAGAAATGATTAGTTACAAAGCATTTATTTGGAAACGTTCTGCTTTCGTCCTTTTTCCTGCTGTTTTCATCTTGAGTGAAACAGGGTGTTGTGGCATAAACACGACCAACTGTTGACATGTGATTTAGACTGATGGTGCAGCAGTTCAGTAGAGCGTTGCGTTTGGGTCATTACAATGACAATCAATACAATGATCGCACAGCGTTCCTGCATGAACTACATAGTTGAGTTTCTAGTAAAGACGGCGGTGGTCGAAGTCCGTCATATTTCATGTCGTCGAACTGCTGTAGTAACAGCGAAGGCCACAGTTATTCTAGTTTGGCAAATTCACTGTCGCATAGGCACCAGTTTAACATAAGTTTAGTTGGAAACACCAGTTATGAACTTGAAGGCCTATGCGACACTCAGTTGTCTGGAGCAGGGGTGGGCAGGGAAAAATAGGTCATGAAAAATGTCAGTCCACTCTGTGGCCTTTTAAGGTATACGTGAATATTTACTTTCTCTTGCGCATATACAAACTATAGTAAGCTAAACACAATAGAGATACAAAAGTTGGTAAGTTAAAATCGCTATTTTGATGAGAATGCTAGTTTTGAAGCCCCTAGTAAGGACATGTTGGCTTGGCGTTTACCTATAAATGAGATGAGAAATTTGAGCGTGCTCACTAAAGCGAAGTTAAGTGACGTTTTTTCGTAACACGCTGTGACCTTGTACCAGGGATAATTATCGTAACTTGACGGATTGTAGTCACTTTGTCATATCGCAGTCGGATCCCCTATTAGCCATCCCTGGAACATAGGAAAGTTGTCACTTGCTTGTGTGGTTTTTCTTATTTGGTACAGACAGAAACTTTAAAGGACTGATGAATCCGCTGCTTTTTTTTGAGAATTCAATATCAAAAATTATCCAAAACATGTCTTGTAATTCAGCAGTTTACTGGCACTATGTACGGGTGAGTGATATCTACATCTGGCTAACCCGAACAGAATTTCTTGGCGATGCTGACGGACGTCCGTCGCACGTGAATCTGGTTACGTCTGCGGAGAGGGCAGTCTATTTTCTTAGAGATTGACCTATATACTAAAATTCACTTGTAATTTATTGAAATTCCTGTCACGTTTCTGAGTCGATCAAGACTTGAACAGTAACAGACCGTATCGGACCTTGTCATTTGAAGTTCTCAAGGCGACTACGAAAATTGCTGTCTTCTGGGGTGTGACGCCGTGTCGTTTAGTAGGCATACGTTGCGTTTTGGGAGGGATCTCTTTCATCCGTCTTTAGGGTAAAAGAGTTATTTGGCTCTGTTCTATCCTGAAGATCGATTTAGGAAGTTCCTCGGAAATGTTGGTACCTATCAATGAAAATATACGGTTTCACATTCAGGAAGACAGTATCTTCAGCATCAGATATTTTTCTTTAATTCGTGGCTGTCAACGCATTTAACTGCTAATGAAATGCGCGGATATTAAGTAATGCGTTCTAGCAGTCCATCGTCCCATGCATAACATAATATTTAACGTTAGTATTAATGTGTATAACTTGCGAGCATATGTATATAACAGAAGTACGTTTAATTCATATTAGAAGAAAGCGTTAACTGCTTCCTGGCTGTCATTATTCTGTCACATAGGTAATTAGTCGCGGGCCTCTAATCTCGTAATCTCGGTTTCGATCGCACTCCGTCCCATGTGGAATTTGTGGTCGTCAAGGTGGCAATGGGACAGGTCTTTTCTTCTTAACTTTGCCCCTGTCAGGATCATTCTACCAATTACTTTCTTACTTAGTCTGACCTCTTATACCTATTCATTGTAGGTACAAAGGACTATTGTTGCGCTTGATCACACTCAATGATACGCACACACACACACACACACTCGGTAAGACTCCTCTGGACCAGTGATCAGCCCGACGCAAAGACCTCTACCTGACAACACACAACATTCACAATAGACAGACATCCATGCCCCCGGAGGGATTCGAACCTGCAATCCCAGCATGCAAGCGGCCGCAGACCCGCGCGGCCACCTCTAACAATTGCCATATTCGTATTTTATTCATCTGACCCCGACGTTAATTGATCTTAGACATTGACAATACTATTAAACAAAACACTTCGCATGTATCACCTTTTCAGTTGACATTGTGGTATATGGACGTGCTATGGTGAAAGTTTAATTGTGCGCATGTAATTACGGTTTTCACGGTTGACAAACCTGGCAACGAGCCAGTAGCTAGACCCAAACGTGTAAAAAATTATAGTCCATATACGTCTCTATAGAAAGGGGGTAAAAGGATGCATGTCATAAAACCTCTTTCACGTTATGAGGTTAAATTTGTTTTCACACACGAGGTTCAGAAAACAGATTCATACCGATATGTGTAACTACTGTGTATTCCGGATACAGTGTCACGACAACAAAATTCCGCATTACTTGATGCTCTTCAACCGATGGAATGTAGTTTTATCTACAGCCTTTATGTTGTGAAGAAGATAATGATAAGCAAATGAGCTGACAAGATTCTGAATGCTATTGTTTTCTATTTCTGATTGGGTATTGTAACGCCTGCGTTGTGTCCTAAATTATGGCTTCGTGTTCAGTGTCTGTTCTCTGGAGAGCAAAAGAATTTTGCGGATACAAGATATTGCTCAGAATGTAGAATGTTTGAGCGACGATTTAACATTTTCTTAGAGCTTCTTTCCGCATGTTAAAGGTGTAGGCAGTGGTGTGGAAAGAAAAAAAATTTGAAGAAAGGAGACGAGAATGACAAGCAAGAAATAAAAGAAAGAAGGTTGGAAGAAAGAACGACCTCAAATGCTTCGTTCCTTATCATTCCTAAGGCATCATCTATAAACGGCAGGTGAATGAACCAGGAAACAACAACCCCAGCGGCCGGACAACATGTGCGATAGATTTCGATACGGAGTTTCTGTTGGTAAAATTATTGAGTTTGTACGACTTTTTTTCTGTGTCAACTTCTATGTTATTCTGCCCTCTTTCTATCTACCCATTGTAGGTGTAGAGGGGTATTGTTGCACCTGACTACACTCACTGACACACACACACACACACACACTCGGTAGGACGTCTCTGGACGAGGGATTGGCCCGTCGCAGAGATCTCTACCTGAAAGCACACAACATTCACAATGAACAAAACATCCATGCCTCCGGCGGGATTCGAAGCCGCAATTCCAGCAAGCGGGCGGCTGCAGACCCACGCCTTAGACAGCGCGAACACTGGGGTCGGCCTCTGCTAAGTTAATGATATTTCTAATCCGCAGAGACATATCAAAATTGCGATGGGTGAAGGCAGAAGTTCTGGGACAGTCTATGTTTCATATCAGGAGGTCAAGGGTCGCTATGAAGGATTTAGTACTAAACGGATGTAAATCCATTTCATAAACATCGGTAGACAAGACACATTGGAAAGCTTTAGGCAACTTTATGTTGGAATTCCTCGTAGATACCAACTATAAAATACGGGTTTCGACTTTGTTCTTACCAGACTTACGTTTTTGAATTAAATAAGCTTAGTAGATAAACGGTAAGCACCAGAATTACAGCTGTTTGCGCCAGTCTCTTAAGTTGTTGTTCAAAAACGTATCAGGTACAGTTAAACGTCAAACACGAATGAATTCTGATTTCAGTAACTCCATCATACATATGATTTCGCGCTCGCTACAATCCGTCCACTTCATATATAGACTTCCGCTTTGACTGTGAGCCTAATCACTAAAGACATGTGTCTTTAAATAAGAATCGTCTGAATTTTGTGCCTACATGTTTCGAAGCGAATAAAAGTGAAATATTTACAAAGATATTTAAAATGTGTCCACCAGGCACGTGAATTAATTTTCATTTATTGACCGTTCTTCGCTTGGGATGTTTTTGCTTTATTTGTTGTCATTATCAAAATGTATCGTAGGTAGCTCAAACTTTAAAGAATATTTCGAATCGAATCCAAAACACGTATCTCACCACCCCAACAGCTGTGGCTACCATACATAATGGCAAGAGAACGGAGTAGATTAATCCACTTAGGCTTTCTGTTTTAGGTCTGTGCTTGGATATTTGCAGCAGAAGTATCTTAGCAACTCTACTTTTACAGCAAAGCTGTGTTCCCAGTCATTCGAAAGGCTGTGTGAAATACTGTGTCAGCATTCTCAAACATGAAGACGATAAGAAATGTCTAAGTTACATGCGAATAATGACGCATAGAATCGGTACTTACACACCCGCATGGTAAATTAAGTGCTCCCTGTCCACGCCATGACAGCATATAGGGTAGTAAACGTATAACTCCATTCTTAACCTTGACACTAGAAGGAGATGAGTGGTCAACTTCACGCTTCAACCACTTTAAAACAACCCAATGCCCATTGAATAGGAAGCAGGGAGGGCTCAAGAGCCAGTGTGGACAGTTTAGAAAACAGAAATCCCTTGCCATAGCACGAAATCTCTCGCAGATGTGACGTCTCTAGTCGTGAAGCCAGTCTGTAGTGGCCACGAGAATACAGTACCATTGCAACAACTCGTTTGCGTGCTCACTACCGATCCATCGAGAAGTGCCATCGTAAATAAAAGCGAAAAGTTACTGATACGCATGTTCCCAACACAAAAATAATTTAAAATGCGTGAAAAGGTTTCGAGTGACAGGTTGAATTACAGATAGGAAAAGAACTATAGAAGACGCGCCGATGAAAAACAGGACGAAATTGGTGCTGGACTGGGGACGTTGCCTTTACATTCATTTCATATAACTGTGATTCATGAAACGTGCAGCATAGTTTGTGAAGTAAGTGTGGATTTTAGAAACTGTTACCTTCGTGTCGTGCGTGATGGAAGAACAGTACACACACTCGTCCCGTTTCGCAGACTCTCAGAATAAAAGGTATTTTTATAGAAAATCCAATCGTGATCCACGAATTGCCATTATATGACAATGTTCAGTGTACGATGTTCTAGGAGCGTGCAATAGGATTATGTGGCCTTCTTTCATGAGATCATTAATATGTTACACAAACATTGACACCATGTTTTTAGGTACCTGTCGGATTACGACAAACCATATGTTTTTTTCTTTTCAGCAAGACACTATACGAGCTCATACAGCATACAGTTCTGTGTGTTGTTTCGAGAATTTTTGATGACAAAATAATAAGCAGAGGATTGTGGCCTCCACGTTCGACAAATCTGAACCTTTGTGATTGTGATTTGCCGAGCGCGTTAAACGACAAATTGCACAGTAATAGTCTTCAAACTGAAGAAGATGTGAAAAGAAGTGTTCAGGATGTAGTGTCTTCAGTTGCAAAAACTTCTACGTACAGTGAACAAAGCATCTGTTAAATGTGACGTGTGTGGGGAAGCTGAAAGAAACCCAATTCCAGCACCTTCTTTATATATTGCGTGCGAAAGCCAAATATTAACTGCGACACGCTGAATTAATATTTTCCTTTATCGTCTTTAAAGACTGTGCGTAAACACCACATGCCAACAGCCACAGAATGAAATAAAATGCCTTGACCACGACTCACGGCACACTAACGTCGGCTGGCGCTGCGCTGTCTGCCGCCGTGCAAAGTAGTTTGTGAAGTGACCAACGATATGGGCTGGATAAACTAAGGACTTTACCCGATAACCCATGACATGTTATTTTAGGATCAGAATTTACTACCCAAATATAACATTAGAGCATAACGTTTGCAGAACCGGAAATCTGTGCAAAATAAAAGTAGACTGTATATTACGTTCGGAACTTCATGTTTATATATGAATTCCTTTGGATACCACCACATCATGTAACGTCAGCAATGGAGATGTTTGGCTAGATATGGTAACCTACTCAAACTTCCATTATCGACTTTTTCAATGCCGTAAAATCCAATAATCTTTTTTTCATCCGGCTGTAGTACAGTAGTTCAGTGGTGGTCCGTTACGCATATTACATTCATTTCACAGACGTGTGATTATTTTCGTGGCGCACATTTGAAGCCCCCAACTATTAACCTAATGTAATACATGCTCTTTTAGCTTTTTTATTTGTGCAAGGTAAATATATTGAAACGACGTGACATCTGCATGTTTGTGACTCTTGTTTATTATATTAATATCTGCACTCGCAATATTACACATCTACATAACCACACAACTTGGGCGCAAGTAAAGGCTTACGAAAGCTGCAGCGAATGATTCATAACTCTTCTAATGCATTATATATATATATATATATATATATACACGCATCTGCATTCTTAAAAGCTGGGGGAGTGGTGCATTGCGGCAGCTGGGGTATATTTAGGCTGTGGTCTTCTGGGTTATGACTCGTGAGCAGATGCTTGTGTTTCGGCGTAACCAGCCGTCTCCATCTTCAGAAACCATCCGTTTAATCGCAGGTATCTACCTATGAGACCACACGGCACTACCCAGGAAACCGCCATCTACATTTTCACCGCCGTGGAAATCTCAAAGCTCATATATATGTATATATCGAGAGGTTGAATGGGGTATAAAAACCTGTCTTGGGAGTGAAATTTTTGTTTGCTGATCAAAGTCCTAATGAAAAATGGCCATTTTTGCATTACTGTGTCTTTGCTCCGATTACTTATAAATACTTTGCTAGATACTAATTCACAAATAACCACTGGTGTAACCTCCACATTTACAGTTGATTATTGTAACTGTTGTTCTCCGGCGCACAGTCATAATGCAGCCAAACCCAGTGTCTAGAAATGACATGAAATATGCGAGGTAACTGGTCCTACCCTGAAGATGGGGGCCGAAGGCTCGTCCGAAACGTTGGTACCCATATTCCATTCTTCACGGCGTCGTATCCCACAAGACGGAAATCTTTAACAGTACCACTTTGACAACCTCAAATCTCGCATGTGTGAGGTAAAGCCTGAGGAAAATGAAAATACCTCGTTCCCCAGAAGCCCAAAGCAGTCTGCAATAAGACAGGCGTGCTTACTGACCTTATTCATGCCATTGCCCATGGCTGCTCCGCTCTGCGGCGCGTTCACATGTCGACTGAGGCCCGCAACCTGCCGACCAGCAGGGGCCGATCGATATGACCCGACCCACTTCGGGAGGGGCAGTAATCAAAGTTCGCGATTTGTGTCGGCACACCACCATGCTGCATTCGCTTTTCTTTGAAACAACTTATAGTTCGCGGGTTACACCCCGTCTGACTGGGTGAGGCTAATGTGAAAAATCGAAGCATGCTCACAAACTGGTGTGCTGCATTTGAAAACAAAGTCAGTATTGTCATAATTAATTAGTTTAGACTGTTAGCTGTGGGCTTTCATACTGACCGCACGGTGTTCAACCACTCAAAACTGGGCTCACAATTTCGAGTGTGGCATTCCCATGTTGTCTTGAATAATTCTTTCTACGCATTTATTTAAAAATTATTGACAACACCATGTGGCAGGGTCCTTCAGCAAATACATTTAATCATTAAGTCAAGAAATCTCCCACCCTCATGGTATCTACCTGTCACAAATATGGCAGTGGATCCTAGCCTTCAGCCAGATGAGACCAGTCTGCACCTTCATACCCATCTTCTCCAAGATCAATTTTGATATCAACCTCCCATTTATGCACAATTATCCCATGCAATATCTTCCTCCTATGGTTTTCTTCTGAAAATCTGGTTTGTATTTCTCATCTGTATGTGTATCAAATGCCCCAAATGATTCATCCTCTATTTGTCATAATATATTCTGTGAACAGGCAAGCTAAAAGTTGTCCCTGTGCATGCCATGAAGGCATTTATGGGAGTGGAGGTACAGCTTCATGCATTGTTAACTGCAGCACTACAAGGTGAGCTATAAATTTCATTCCCAAACTGGTTTAGCCCAAGGGGAAAAACCCCTGTTACCCATCTAATATGAGCCTGGCAAATCCTAGAGCCAGTGTGGACACTTGTGAGGAGAGAGAAAAGATCTCTTGCTGTGCCAAGAATCCAACTCCAAGTGCTCATTTGTCCAGGCTACAGCCTAGTCACTACCAGCTACACTAAACAGCAGGCTTAGAAATTATGAAGGTCATCATTACACTATTTTCTCCATCTTCCCATTAGTTCCTTTTTCTTAGGTGTAAGTATGCCCTCACCATCATGTTCTCAAGCACCCTGAAACTTTATTTTGTCTTTATTAAGATAATCACCACCCTGAATCTGTTAGGATTGCAGTCCTCTAGGATGTGACACCATCTAGTATGGCACACTGATACCAGTGTTGGAAGGAACCTGCTGCATCTTCACAGCAGATCAATCATCTATCCTGCAGATCTACCAAACTACATGGTGACACATCCCACACACGAAAAAACACGGGTTCTAGGATGATGATAAATAAAACACATGAGTTTGTGATCAGTTTATTGATCATGCTGTTTATGTGGCTTACAAATAAGCATCAAGCCAAGCAACACCAGCATAGCACCACCCCACCAAAATAATGATGTCACTTCTCCAAATACAAGGTGTCCCAGCAGGGCCTGTAACAATACACCTATTAATATACCTATTAGAACTTTTTCTATTATCACAACATTTAACACCACACAATATTTCAGAAACTGGTAGTTTCTAATACAGCGTGTGGTGCTATGTGTTGTAATAATGGAAAATATCCTAATAAATATAATTGAAAAAACTTACATGAAAACACTGTCAAAAAATTTTATGACCTGTAGACAATACTGAAATGGAATACAGCTTAAAACCTGTCTTGTACCTTGGAATAGTTTTCACTTCAGCCTAGTGTGTAGTGTAACTCCAAAGAATTGATAACTTACTGTGTTCTATTGTGCAAATGAGGGACCCAGCATGAGCGATGTTACACCATTATATTTGTGCACTGGATCGAACACTTCTTAAACAGTATGGGAATACAACATAATTAACCACCAATTCAAAACAATAATTTATAATGAACTAGGAGGTACAGCTACAAGCATAAACTAGACCAACAAGGCCACACACAATATACCATTCCATGGACTTTACACTGCATATCCTCCTATCACACTGAAATATAGAAGCACATATGAATCTTCTTTTAATCATATTTTAATCACTGCAATTATTATCAAAACAAATCTGACGCAGCAACAAGTATTGGTTTAATTGTAAAAAATCAAAATCTCAATTACTAATATCTTTTAACACAATTGTATACAGTACATATTAGGAATTTTAAATTATTGGCCTCAGAATGACAGAATTAGATTGAAGCAAGTTGCTGTAATAAAAAATGATGTAATATGCACTACTTGTGCCTGACAGTATTTGAGTCCTTCATTATTTACTACTCAGATCTTTACATGAGCTTCAAGACATCTTATCTCTCATGCTGCTCATAATGGCTTTAAATGTGTCGAGCACTGGAATCAGGATGGATGATGACTCTTCAAAGTGGTTTTATGTGGCCATTTTTATATTTGAAAATTATTAGCTGCTTCTCTGTTTATAACTTTACATGATAACACTTCTTGTGTTAGATCTTTGAATACGTAATAAAGTGGAGACAGTATTCCCTGTGTATTCTGATCTGTTTCAACTAGAATACTGGCGCAGACCTATAATACTCTGCTATCCTGAAGGTTGACTACTTCACATCTGTATTTTGCTATGATATTACTATGTATTTCAGCATGTTACAGGATATATTGCAGTGCATTATGCTAGAGTCCAAATTTTTTTACAATGAACAGAGTGTTGAGGTGGACTCTTTAATTTGTAGTACAAATATTTTGCAAACATGTTTTCCACATTTCTGCATACAATGTGGATCTTAATTTGCAACAAAGCTAATAACACTACTTGAATTAATATTAGTTTCACATACACCATACCGAAAAAATGTTTCAAATAGAACTGCAGGTCTGTTGGAAAATATAATAAACTACATGCAAAGTACAAACTGAACAAAAACTAAAATTGTCCAGGAACTTAAATGGCAATTTTCTTTTTGGAATCCATCTGTTGTGGTACATCATACTAAAAACTGAAAAACGCATACCATCAACCAAAACAAATTCTATTAGTCCCCTCAATACATGCTTATTGGTGATGCAAGCTTGACCAGCTGTAACAACTTTTGTAGAATTCATCCTGTTGTGATAAATGATATTAAATGGCAGTTCAAGGTGGTGACTACTGACTGTCATTTAAAATAACATACCGAGCTGATGTAGTTGACTGCAGTGCTGGTTACAGTGGGTGGTAAAGAAGAGGCTGAATGTTGTAATGCCTTAACAAAGCATGTCCATACCCGAACATTACAGGCCACCATAAGCACAAACAACAACGTCTTTAAAACTATGCCCACCTGTAACAATATCAACCATGTGCAAACTGAAACTGTTTAACTTTAGTCTCCACACTACTATCACATTTATATTGTTTATGCGAGTTTTAAAATGTATCAGGGTTAGGTGGCATCCAATTCAATGTCCATTATAAGTTTCAGGCAAATTGGTCACTTGGTGCCCATAATCCCTCATATTCCACTGCCAAGGTCACAATTCGTTTTTATACCCCACTACTTCTGCAGTAGACCTTTTCTACAAACAACAAAGGAATAATCAAATTGTATACGGCAGCGAAACACGGCGATGGAAAAGGGGACATTTTGGAATTCTTCACGAGTGAACATTTCTAACTGCAGGTTTCACTATACAGTAGACCTCTTATTATTTTTATGCCCGTTGAGACTAAATTCTGGGTACTGCCATATCTGGTAATATGAAACATACACCAAGATACAAAATCTCCAATGGCTACCGATGCCACAACGTCTTCTACAAACATTGGTTACTGTACAACTGTACTGTATAACACTTAGAACCTGCTCGCTGAGAATAGTTACAATTTCTTTCACACCATTCTGGGAATGGGACTAGGAAATATATTCCCAGTCTCAGTTAAAATTACTGTCACTGAGAAAGACACAATGGTACTGACACATGTTGAATAATCCTGTATTCCAGACAACTTTCCCAACAAACTTGAGGCAGCAGCGTACAATCCTGCATTGACAGCATAAATCATTCTTCCACAAGGATAGTCTAACATTCCAATTTGTACGATGTATTGTATTAACTCGCTATACAGATAAGATACATTCCCACTTGTTACATTTCTTGTAAAAATATACCATACCACCCCACCTCGACGTACGGCTGTACAGATTTCACTGCCATCAAACGGTAAGTTCGCTTAGTGATGATCATGGATTACTATGACACACATACGAGCACCGATTACTTAGTTTATATCCTAGGAATCAGTGCTGACGGATGATCCGTGCTTTCGGAGTAAGATGTGGACGGATTGGAGGTAATAGAAGGCAATGAGTAAATAATTATTATTCGAGGAATGGTCTGATTTTGAATTATTGCGCTGGTGCACATTATTCGGAAAACGTTTCGTGGCAGTTATCTGGCCATAAAAATTTTATCTTCGACCTTGCTGCAGAAAGGTGTATTTTTGTGTCTGCTTAAACAATTTTTAAGAAGACGATGGAAACAATTTTTCATAATAATTACATTTTTGAAATCTGGAAAATGGCAACCGGTTGCGTTTGGTATGGATCATTATCGTGCAGGAGTAGGTGAAAATCATTGATGTTGAACGGCTGAAATTGGATTGAACTGAAACTGTATTATGCTATTGTCTAGATTCGTGTAGACTGAGAAGATGCATTCTGTACTGTGGCTGCGCACACATGTTGACATCATAACAAGGACATGTAGGTAAATGCCACAAACTCCTGATCTCGTCGAAGATTCCAGAGGAGGTAAGCAAACAGATTGCATCTGTGATACCTTATATCAGTATAAAAGGGTGTGGGTTTTGATTGATAAAATGCGTTATCACATCATGAACATGTTATTGGTTAAATTCATTATAATTGTCCGACGCGAAAGAATTCTAGTTAAGTTTTGATAAGATAACAGTGCAATGATTTGCAATGATTTGAGGAGAGAAATGGCCTATGTTATGTCTGATGGACTGATGTATAGTACCATGATTAAGCACTGTGTAACCATAGTTTTATTTAGACCAGTAACACGCTGAAATTTCAGTACAACAGCCTGCCAGAGATGGAGCATGCAGATCTTGTGGCCGAAATGGCCCATGTGGAGCGCTTAAGCACCCAAGAACGTCTCCACTTGGCACGACGTCGACGCTTGCAGCAGCTCAAAGCGTGGACACAGCGAGAGAAGAAGTGGCCAGGCCAAAAAGTTTCTAAGTCCAACAAACATATATACTTCAGTGACAGTGTTATGCTTTTGGAAGCTGCTGCTAGGAATGACATTGATGAAGGCAAGTTGAATCATGTGTCAAGTTATGTCACTTCATTTAACTATACTGGTTTTTCTCAGTACTGGCTGAAACCATGTTTTGCTTTGCTTTAGGCCCTAAATTTCTGTGAAAAGAGCATATCTGTTCTTGGGGTCGCAGCTAAAGGATCTCCATCTCTGTTTCACCATTCTGAATATGGAAGCTGACATTGTAATGCATTGCCACTCTTTGGTTAACAACAATCACAAAAAAATAATATATAATTTAAAATATAATGTTAGTGAAAGAAATTTAAGTAACTGTGTACTGTTTTGTGTAAGATATTAGTTACAAATTTTCCTCCTGTGTATAGAAGCCATGAACCACCACTGAATTTGTTTTCATTGTATGTTTAGTATTTATTTTTATTTGCAGTGAGACGGTTGTTAATGAAGGGTGTTAGTCCTGATTCAACTAATGAAGATGGTTTGACAGCCCTGCATCAGGTGTGTGTGGGTTTCATTTCTCAGTAAGGATTACTTGTGATTCTGAGGGACAGAAGCCTTACATACTATAATTATCTGCATGTAATGTATGTCCCAAATAAGATCTGCATCCATTATTTTTAGGGTCTGAATAAAACCAAAATAAAACAGATATATGGCTTATGGTAAGATTTCTGTAGCAATGAGGAATGTATGTTGTATTCATTGTACCACTGTTGAACATAAGGTAAGTTGTTAATATGACGTTGTTTCTTAACTTAAGCTACTATAAGATGATTTTAGAGTTTTTGTGTGAAATACATGAAAGGAATGCATTACCTTGAGGTAGTGTCTGTCTTTCTGCATGTTTCAATTCCAAAACTACTGGTTGGACTACAGTTAAATTATGGGTCTGAGTCTGCATTGAAAGTTGGGTGGATTTTATTTTTTATTGTACTGGTTCACCATAAAACCTGTTTTTCAGGAACAGCAAATTTTTTTGTTTTCCAATAAATGCCTCATTGTATGACAGATTTGGCTTTAAGACAAAATACATACTTAAAAGTCCTACAGTTTATTGTCTTCAACATTTCTTAATATGTTGTATACTGAACAAAGACAGGAATAAAGTACTTTATGTGTAAATCATCATTGCTTACTAGGGTTAAAAAACAGAATTGTGTATTCAGTAAGTGAACATTAACAGCTCAAAACAAAATAAGACAGGACAATTAACAATAAAAAATTATACATTTGAAAGAGTTAAAAATTTTAAATATCTAGGTGTTATACTCAATGCAGATAATAAGCACCAAACAGATTTTCAAGAAAAAATAAGAAATGCTAACAAAACATACTTAATGCTACAAAAATTTTTTAGAATTAAAAATGTATCAAAAAAACTAAAATTAAGACTAAAGAGCACAATAATAAACAAAACTTTAACATATGCATCAGAAACCTGGATACTAACAAATTGAGATAGAAAGCAAATAAACATTTTTGAAAGGCAAGTGTGTAGAAGACTTTTAGGCCCAGTATATGACAAAGCCCTCACCCCCTTCTAGTGCCATGGTCAAGAAAGAGTAGAGCTATACCCTTACTTCCCCTATGGGCCATACAGCCTGTACAGAGCCTCAGTGTCTGTACAAGGGTGCACTTTACCTTACTTTTATATGACAATGAAAAAGAAAATTGTAGAATATTAACCAATAAAGAAACTTATGCAATGGTTAAAAAAACCCACTATAACAGAGACAATAAGTTTAAATAAATTACACTGGTTTGGGCACGTACGGAGAATGGAAGGCAGTAGAATTCCCAAAAAGTATTATATATGAATTTGGAAACAACAAGGCTGAGAGGTAGACCAAGAAATAGATGGCAAGATGAAGTGAGGGAGGATGGAATACTACTTGGTGGAAGAGGGTGGAAGGAAAGGGTGTATAACAGAGAGGAATGGAAGAAACTCTTGAGAACAGCAAGGAATCGACACATTTTGCACATGCCAATGGAATGAATGAATGTAACTGAACGTTGGGTTTTATAAAAAATCACAAGGATTGCATTTGGAAAATATACTGAGATCTTAGGCATGTGCAGTCACTTAAATCACTAAACCTCTGGGGCAGAATAGTTTGATGTTTATCCCATCAGGTTGGATGTGCAGAGACTGGGACTGCAAGTACAATGAGCAAACCTACAACCAAAAACTTTACAAATATAAATTGCCCACATTATGACAGGTGCTGTAGAAAAACAACATTAGGGACTTTAAATGTTATTATCTGCAATATAATAAAATCTTAGGAAATTATATAGAGTTGATATAATTCATTTTATTTTTATGTGACCAGTGCTGTATTGATGATAATGAGGAAATGATGAAGCTTTTAATTGAATACGGTGCCAATGTAAATGCAGAGGACAGTGAGAAGTGGACACCTCTTCATGCTGCTGCTACGTGTGGCCACCTACATCTGGTCCGATACCTCATCAGTCGGTAAGGAGTTGTTCTTGGAAAATATTTTAAATAAACAAATTATATACTGTTCTTATTATGCCATGAGTTTGTGATTAGCTGTGGGACATACATTTTGTAATTATTTCTTTGTGTAGTAAGATTTCACGCTATCTTTAGAATTATACAGTTTCTATAATCATGAGTATATTTACTTCACAACATGTTATTACAAGAATCCAAACTAAATTCCACACATATTTTGAGTATTAGAGTATTTAGTTTTTCATGTTGGGAACGTAGATAATTTAGTATAATGGCTATGTTGTGGTCTGGAAGACTGGAAGAGGAGCTGTGCTTGGATTCCCCTCATGGGCAAGAGACTTTTCTGTTCTTCAAAGTGTCCAGACTGACCGTGGGGCCCACCCAGCCTGATATTCTGTGGGTGCCGAACATGCTTTACCTGCAGGTAGAGCAACCAGGGCATGCAGCTGACCATTTGCCTCCATCTAGTGCCAGGGTTAAGAAAGTGTGTAACTAGAACCACATCACCATATTCCTTCATGGCATGGTGCATAGCTGATCATAGGTACAACTATACTTTAAATCTGTTAAGATTCCATGTTTCATTTACATCATCATGGCTACAATAGGTACAGTTTTCCTGAATAATCCTAGATTGCAGAGTATGGTATATGTTCTGAAATCCAGCAGATTAAACGTGCTTCTGATTTGGCTGAAGCAGAATTAAGAAACTTGACATTTACTACATATTATTAGCCCACTGTGATTTGTATGTAGCTGAAACATCATGATCTGGTTGTACCACTTCACATTTTTGAGGTTACATATTTGAGTTTTGGATGATAGACTGCCTGATCAGACGTGTGCTTTTTTTCCCCTCCTTCCTCAGTCTTCGCATTTGCATGCTGGGATACTTTTGTGTGATGGTAACAAATTGTTATCTTGATTGTCCTTAGTTTATTACCAAGCCACAGACACCTGCAGTACTTATCAATGGGTCACATTAACATTAACGTAGTTGCATTGCAGAGGTTCCAACCTGCTTGCTGTGAATGCAGATGGGAATATGCCATATGACATTTGTGAAGATGAGGCAGCACTGGACTATATTGAAGGTGAGATGGCACGCCGTGGGGTTACTCAGGAGCTGATAGATGAGACAAGAGCGTCAACAGAGCTGCAGATGTTGAAAGACCTTAAGCAGATGGCAGCAGAGAGCAGGGATCTGGAAGCATATGACCACCAAGGGGCTACACCTGTACGTGGTGTTATAATTCTGTGATTGGTTGCTTATTTGTTGTTCCTTAAACATTCAGTACAGACATATATGTTAACCTGTGCAAGTTGCTGTAGATCTAAAACTGCAAACAGATATTTAAAAGATAACCACTTTAAATCGTAGTTGTGTTTCCAGGCTATTATGTCAGAAATATTTATGACTACTTATGATTCTCTCCATTGTCATGATACAACCTTTGAAATGGAAGCACCATCATTCAATACATAGTTGCTGCATGAGATGTCGCTTTTTGTTTAACCTTTCAACAACCTTTGTACCCATATGTGAACACATGTAAAAAGACACTCCTAGAAATCCATTTTATATATTTTGGTAATAAAGAAATTTACTGCAGTTGTAAGACATAATAATTACTGTTCTATTATTTTCCACAAATGGCTGTTTATTTCATAATTTTACGTTAACATATTTAAAAAAATATGTTTTTCATAAAGCATGCACTAAAATTTAAATATCAACCCAGTCAGTTAAAGGTTCACATTACAGGCAGGTCTTTATTTATGAGAGTTCTTTTCACATGATTTTGCTTGGACACAACTTGAAAATTTGCCCCACTTGTCGAATTTACTTATAATTTTTGGTTACTACAATTTGGCGTAGACGATACATGATAATTTTTGGTTTAATGTAGTTTGGCCTACATGATCCGTAGCTACTTGTGTCTTGTGTTGTAGGCTAGCAGCCAGTGATGTCACTGTCATGCGATCAGTCACAGTTATGGATTGATTATATTGGTGATACATTCATACAGTTGATTTAATTCACTTCTCCACAGCATTGTTGGCTTTTGTTGCTAAAACGAGTGGGAACCTATATATACATCACCTAGTGCAATCCAAGTGAAAAATTGGCAAAAGACATTCAGTATTGAAGGGAAATTATATGTAATAAGCTGACTTGGACAGGTGAACAAATTGTTGACGTATGCTGTAATGTTAGATTCGCTCATAGTAGTGTACTAGGATATTTGTAATTTGTGATAATGCTGATGGAAGCACATAAAGTACTAAGTCAGGAACTAAAGTGTTTGTGTAGCAAGACTACCACAGTCGTATCAGAATGGACCATATCAAAAACAATAGATGTCAGTGTCTTACATTTTTATTGTGTTAGAAATGAATAAGTATATTGTACAGAAATGGGTGTATAATGTATAGAAATGTATATATACTGTATATACAATACACATATACTCTATAGGTCTTTATGTTCACTAATGGTATAGGATGAGGTTTTCAATCTCATAACCCCCAGGAAAGACACTGTTTTGAATGTGAACTTTGTGTTCGATTTGCACAACGTTTTTCAGGAATGTAACCCTGGCATAAAATGACACCTCCCTCTATTGAGTCAGTTTGTGTTTTGTGTTTATAAGTTGTGGATGTTGGTACATAATTCATCATCACTGGCCAGTTACATTTTAACAAGGGATTCATCTTGTGACAAAGTCATCTTTGTGAGGTTTGAGGTTCTTGCAGTAGTGATGATGCAGGTTCAAGTCTTCCTTGTTCTTCTCTGCTCCCATATCCTCTTCTTGCATAATGTTGTTTACCCTTTTCCTACTATATTTTGTATATCTTCCTTACTTGGTCTCTTCATTTTGTTCATGGCCTGTGCAACACTTATTTATTTGTGTCTTAATTTTTTGTGCTTGAAGAGGAACTCTGTGTCCATATGTAACACATTCAAAATTTGTCTGTGCCCTTCATCATGCGAAGGGAGATGGGGAAGGTGTACTGAGCCAGGGACTGCAGGATTGTGGTTTTTGGCACTGCCATAGTTCTTAGGGCCCTCTGAAAACTGTGTTACAAGTCTTTTGTAGAGCTGTGATAGGATCAGCATTCCAAGGGTGGATATTAGTTTGCTTTCAAGAAATTACAAAGCTTTGTATTATATTATTATTCCACAGTGGTTCACTTGATGGTGTGTAAGCTAATGGTTATGTTTGTTTTTGTGGCATAGCTCCATATTGCAGCAGCAAATGGCTACTTGAGGGTTGTGGAGTTTCTTCTAGATCACAGTGTTGCAACCAATGTGAAAGACAATGATGACTGGCAGCCAGTGCATGCTGCTGCCTGCTGGGGACATGTGAGTATTCTAACTATGTACAGGCACTACATCACACCAGTGGTTGGGATACCTGAGTACGAAAAGAAGCTGTGGTTTAAATGGGGTAAATGTTAAAGTTCACGCCTGAACAGGCCATGAAGGCCCAGAGGGGGAGTAGAGGTATAGCCCTGCTCTTTCCTTAACCTCTGTGCTAGATGGGGATGGGTGGTTAGCTCCACACCCCGGCTGCTTTACCCTTGGGAAAGAGCCAGTGCCCATTGTATAGGAGGCTGGATGGGCCCTAGGGCTGGTCTAGACAGGTGCAGAAAATCTCGCCCCCCAGCGGGATTCACTTCCTGGACCGTCCAACCTGTAGCAAGTCGCTATACTGACTGAGGTATCCCGGCCCACAGTTTAGATGGGTTATGAGATTAAAATGGATCTTACAGAAATATTCAATGATGTGAACTGGATTGAACTGAGTTATGATATAGTGCATTGGTGGGCTTTTGTGGTAGTGATAAATATTCAAGTTTTATAAGGTGAAGCTTTTTCTATTGCTGTTTATGGCACTCATAAATTTTGTTTGATGTTGAGTGAAATTATTAATGAGGGTTTTTTTGTTTGTTTGTTTGTTTGTTTGTTTGTTTGTTTGTTTTTTTTTTTTTTTTTTTTTTTTTTTCTTTTTTTTTTTTTTTTTTTTTTTTTTTTTTTTACCTCCAGGACCTTTGTACAAAT
>Ga0123352_10000556_pt1 | contig 45307 bp, 28 predicted proteins | sample TergutLab28metaG_FD_89700 | JGI IMG/M metagenome (GOLD analysis project Ga0123352, IMG submission 89700) | Labiotermes labralis P1 segment gut microbial communities from Petit-Saut dam, French Guiana - Lab288 P1 | ecosystem: Host-associated > Arthropoda: Insects > Digestive system > Gut ... | reverse complement strand
CAACATTTACGTTGACATTTATATAGGTTTTTTATTATACTCTTTTTTGTCTAATTCTACCAACATTTACGATTGCCAAGCCGCTTATTTAATGGTATAATTATTTATATAAATAAACTGCAAAAGAGGGCTAAAATGGACATTCTACATATTTTACAAAAAGAATTTAACGTAACACCAAACCACCTACAGGCTACAATAGATTTAGTCGACGAAGGCAACACCATACCCTTTATAGCACGTTACCGCAAAGAGGTAACAGGCTCTATGGACGACCAAGTTTTGCGTGATTTAGTGGATCGCCTTAATTACCTTCGTAATTTAAATCAAACACGTGAGCAATATAGAAATTCTATAGATGAACTTGGCAAAATGACGGATGAAATTGCTGCTGCTTTAGAAAAGGCAGAAACGCTGGCAGTTTTAGAAGATATTTATCGCCCATATCGTCCGAAAAGGCGTACAAGGGCTTCTATTGCCAAAGAAAAAGGGCTTGAACCTTTGGCAATAGCAATTTTTGCCCAAGATATACAAGAACCTATCGAGGCACTTGCCATAAACTATATCAATGAAGATTTAGATATTTCTAGCATAGACGATGCTTTAGCAGGTGCGTCGGATATAATTGCCGAGCTTATTTCTGACGATGCCAGTCATCGTGCAACTATCAGAAATATTTATAGTGAAAATGGGTTGCTTTGCTCTGTTGCTGCTGATGCAGAAAAAGAATCTGTTTACGAAATGTACTACAATTTTCAAGAACCTGTAAACAAAATAGCTGGGCATAGGGTTTTAGCTGTTAATCGTGGCGAAAAAGAAGAGTTTTTAAAGATTGAAATTCAAGTTGAAACCGAGCAAGTTCTTAAAGCTTTAGAAAATGCAATTATTAAAGAGAATCATCACACAAAGGCTTTTATCATTTCAAGCATTGAAGATTCATTTAAGCGTTTGATTGCACCATCTATCGAAAGAGAAATTAGAAATTCTTTAACCGAAATGTCGGAAGAAGGTGCTATTAAAGTTTTTGCTGCAAACCTTCGCCAACTGCTTTTAGCTGCACCCATCAAAGATAAAGTTGTGCTTGCACTAGACCCAGGTTTTAGAACAGGCTGCAAAGTTTGTGTTATAGATGGTATTGGAAATGTGCTATATACAGGCGTAGTTTATCCAACTGCTCCTGCAAACAAAATAGCCGAAGCTAAGAAGATTTTAATACCTCAAATAGAAAAGCATAAGGTAGATATAATTGCTATTGGAAATGGCACGGCTTCACGCGAGACTGAAAGCTTCGTTGCTGATATGCTTAAAGAAATTTCTCGCAAAGTTTATTATGTAATAGTAAACGAGGCTGGTGCTTCGGTTTACTCGGCTTCAAAACTTGCAGCTTCTGAATTTCCTGAATTTGATGTTGCTTTACGCTCTGCCGTTTCTATAGGTCGCAGATTGCAAGACCCGCTTGCCGAACTCGTTAAAATAGACCCTAAAAGCATTGGGGTTGGGCAGTATCAGCATGATATAAACCAAAAACGCCTTGAAGGAACTTTGGGAGGTGTTGTAGAAAGTTGCGTTAATAGCGTTGGAGTTGATTTAAACACTGCATCACCTTCTTTACTTTCTTATATTGCTGGTGTTTCTTCTACAGTATCTAAAAATATTCATTTACATCGCCAGCAAAATGGAAAATTTAAAAATCGTAAAGAACTGCTTAAAGTTAAAGGCCTTGGCCCTAAGGCATTCGAGCAATGTGCTGGATTTTTACGTATTACAGATGGTACTAATCCGCTAGATGCAACAGGCGTCCATCCTGAAAGTTATGCCTATGCTGAAAAACTGTTATCTCACATGGGTTACTCGGCTGATGATTTAAAAAACTGTAACATAAAAGACATTAAAGCAAAAACAGGCAATATGCCTGCCCTTGCCGAAACATTAGAGCTAGGTTTACCAACCCTTACAGATATTGTGAAGGAACTTACAGCTCCTGGACGTGACCCAAGAGAAGATGCCCCTGCACCAATTCTCCGCTCTGATGTTTTGGCAATAGAAGACCTTAAAGAGGGCATGGTACTAAAAGGCGTAGTGCGTAATATTATAGATTTTGGTGCATTTATTGATATTGGTGTTCATCAGGATGGCTTGGTTCATATATCCCAAATGACAAATAAATATATTAAGCATCCACTTGAAGTTGTGAGCGTTGGTGATATTGTGGATGTTTCGGTGATAAATGTTGATGTACAGAAAAAACGAATTGGCTTAACTATGAAAAATTTAAATCATAGTAAGTAAGCTTAAAAAGTAGACCCCAATATAACTTTTTGTTGAAATTTTAAGCTTTGTTTCTTCCGCAGTCCACTTATGATAACTTGATTGGAGGGTTGTCAAGGGGTTTGAGAAAGTAATTATTTCAAATCCCTTTGCACCATGTTAAAATGAACATAATCTATATTTTGAACAGGACATACTGTTGTCGTGTTTAGTGTGATATTATTTGGTTATGCTATTAAAGCAAATAATATATTACGAGGTGCAATGAAATGAATTTTAACAAATTAGCAGTTACAGTTAATGTGTGGAAAGATTATGGTGCTTGTTTTGATTTTTACACAGAAAAAATGGGCTTAGTTCCATCTAATGGTGATAGAAATAGTGTATGGACTTCATTCTCTACTGAGCAGGGGAAACCACCTGTTTTTGCCATATTTGATGCAAATTTAATGGCGACTGGTACTAACGGCTACGAGCCACCAACAGCATTTACTCAACCAGATACAATCTCATTAACCATTCCAACAGATGACATAGAAAGAGATTACAAGCGACTAACGGAAGCAGGCGTAAAGTTTATAGGTAGTCCTAAATTTGTTGAAGATTGGGGTTATAAGTCTGTGAAGTTTAGAGATACAGAGGGTAATCTTCTTGAATTAGGAGAGTTTCAAAATTATTTTACTGGAACAGATGAATAACGCAAAATAAGCATTTTCAACAATCAAAGCGGACGCACTTTTAATTTTATTTCCATGCTGACAGGCATGGAAGCCCTGCAAGGCGCACTGCACCAGTTCTGGTCGGTGTATAAGTGCGCACAACTTATGTATAAACGATGTTCCTGTAATCAATTGCTATCGTGAAGTAGGTATTAAAAGATGCTCGAATGAGCATCCGTTACCACCCCCTTTTCGGCATAGCCAAACGCCTTATTTATGCCGTAAATGAGCCGACAGCCATGCTATTTTAGTAGACTTGTTTTCTCAAGCCCCTTTATAGCATAGCAATTGCTATACAAAACATGGTTCACAAATAGAAATGATTAAATTACACATACAAAACGGATACTTAAGAGTATCCGTTTTACTTATATATGGTTAATGTTTGAGCTTTATACCGCTAGCCTTGCCTGTGTTTCATTTTCAACAAATGCCTTAACATACTCTTTGCTTTCATCATTTACCAAAAATTCAAAGCAACTATATCTGCATTTTTGAAAATGTTGGTTTCTAATAGTAAAATCATATCCTTTGCATTTTGTACTACATCCGTTATTAGTTAGATGCCCACATGCTCCAGCTCTTTCAATCTCTTGCACCATTTTTTCAGGTAATGTGTTCAAGAAATCGCTATAACTGCCAATGTTCTCCCCATAGATACGAACAATCAAGCCCTGCTTTCTAAAAAGCACATTAATAACCGACTTTTTAGTCTTAGTATGCTTGTAAGAGCCTAGCAAACCCGATTTCTTTTCTTCAAACGTCCCCTTGCATCCGTTATTTATCATATAGTCATTCAAACTAAGTGCAAAATCAAGTGAATTTGCATCTAAAGCCTCTAAAAACTGTTCAAAGCTTATTTTTATTGGTGCCATTTTAAATTGCCTCCTTTAGTCTGTCATAAGCATCCAGCGTACACCAAATTTGTCTATTAAATGAACGTAGAATGAAGTGTACGTTGCATTGCTTATCGGTACTAATATTGTTGCATTCTCTTTCATAATTTCGTATGCAACTTTTGCTTTATCTATTGTATCAAAAGTAACACAAAGGTCAATCTCTGTTTGTTTGCTGGTTGTTCCTGTGCCTAACGAATTTTCAGAATCGTCGCATAAATAAATTAGTTGCTCATCAATCATAATTTGAGCATGATAGATAAAGTCTTTCTCAGCCTCGTTCTTAACTTGAAAATCTTTCGGATTGGCTTCTGAAAAAAGCATTTTAAATTTAAGAGTTGCTCCAAAAGCTTGTTCATATAATTTTATTGCTCTATTACATTGCCCGTTAAATGTAAGAAACGGTGTAATCTTTAACATACCTTTCACTCCTCTTTTTATAAAACTCCCTTTACTTCTGTATCATCAGATGCAAAATAAATATTGTAACTCTCTGCATTAAAGCGTAAAATACAGTATTGTGGGTTTTGCCAATCGGCGTATGCATTATTCTGCCAATGCTCTTTTTTCACATCTAGATCGGTAATAATCTCCATTGTGCCCACAAGTGTTATGTTATATTCGCTTGAAGCAAGGCACACGCTAGCTTTATTATTTTTAGCAATTCGCCTTGATTTATTTCCTCCGATGGCACCTATAAACGTCATCCAACTAACACCGTTTGCCTTGGATATGGTTACAGTAGAACTTGTTGGATAACCATCTTCATTAATCAAAGATAGCACAACATACCCTTCCATTCCACCACCTATGTAATCTTTTCTCGAATTAATAACCTCATTCGCTCTTTTTAATGCTTCCTGATTTTTTGCCCAGTTTCGGCAAGTTTCAATACGTTTGCCATTATCGCCCTCTTGCTCATCATAAGCGAACTGATTAAGCAAATCACAAGGAAAGTCAGAACACTCGCCACAATGCTCATACCCTCGCCCTTCACAACAAGATTTTACAGGGCAAGAATCGCCCCAAAAAGGTTTGTCTATTTTAGTACAACCCTTGCAATTCATTTCTTCTTTATACTTACATTCGCTACATATGATGCCGCACCTTGATTCTATCATTTTTTATCACCTCTATTTTATTATAACAGGCTCAACAAGACAACAGTATGTCATGTTTAATCAGGAGCATATTTTATTTTTCTTAAATTCAATGCCATACTGCTCTCTTTATCTGACTACTTTCTTAATAGGCCAGCTATAAAAAGTCAATATGTAATATTAAAAAATACAAATAGTAATATTTGCTAACTCTTTAAATGAAAAATGGCAGCAGCACTATCATTTTCTACATCCAAGTATTAAATCTAGGTTATAACTTACCATAGTATATATTCTTCAGCATAATTTTTAGTTTTACGCAAGAAAAGATTACGAATAGCATCACTTTGGATTGGGTTTATGTCATTAATTGAAAATCGTTTTTAATGTAAGGTAAGTGGTTACTTTGCATATTCCTTATTCTAAGTACAAATCTCTTAAAGCTTTTATCTCAGAGTCAGAAATCAAAAGTCCATTTTTTACATATTTTTCAAAGCTACCATATTTCTCATTAATAGCATTTAAGGCTGAATGCAGATATTCTTCTTTCACACCATACAGCATAGCAAGAGCAGATAATTGTTATTCCGACATACCTTTTTGCTTATACTCTTCAAGTATGAGTTCATTAGCTTCTCTGCGTTCTTCGTTTGTTTTGAGGTAACCTTGTAAAATGTCATCATCGCTAATGCAAAGTTTATGTAAACTTGCTACTTTAGATTTAGCGACATATCTCTTGACAAGAAGCCGCATATATGATATATTTGATATTGAAAAGCAGAAAAAATGTGTCGAGCACTAAAAAACTAGTGCAATTGCGGAACAGGGTGAAAATCCCTACGAGCGGGTCACTGTGAAGCGGTTCGGTTTTTAAAATCGTACCGATAAGTCAGATACGTTGCGACACATTATCAGCTTCCCCGGACGGAGCGATGTATTATGTGTTTTGTGCAAACCATACATTTTAACGTGCTTCGTAAGTTTATTATGAGGCGTGTTTTTTATTTTCCCGGGAATTTTTCTTGAAGGAGGAGGAGTTTTGAAAGATGAAAAAGACAAGGGCGACTTAGGTTCCATTAGCGAGAAAGAACATAAATTGCTTAAAATTGTGCGTAATCTCGAATATGGAGAATTGTTGATTACAGTCAAAAACAGGGAGCCTGTTCATCTCGAAGAAATTAAAAAGTCAATTAAATTGTAGTAATTTCTTGTACCTAAACGAACGGAAAAACCGAAGGTGCTTGCATATCTATAGCCATTATTTTTGGAATTATAGTTATCATAGCATACTTCGGTTATTTTATTTGGCAAATGCCAAGAAAGGAGCTTAATTTTGCAAAAAATAAGAATCAGTAGACGTTTATTTGCAATAGTCTTAACATTAGTTATGGCTTTTGGAGTTGTAACAACCCCTGCATTCGCGGGAGATTTAAATAATGAGGTTTCAAGTAGCATTAGTAGAGAAAATCCTTCAGAAGCTATTACCCTAGCACAAGGGTTTGAGCATGAAGCAATGAACTCATCTTCATCTGGTGAAACTATCACAGTGTATGCTACTATAGAAGCTGAAAATATTTTCAATGATTTTATTCTTGAGCCTATTTTGATAGAACTGCCTGTGGATTCGACTTTGGCAGATGCAACACTTTATGCTTTAGAAAACTACATTAATAATTTCAATATAATACCAGCACCTTTTATAGTGTTAGGTATTGCCGACATTGACGAGGGACACTTAGGCGGCACTTCTATGTGGTTGCCAACAGTCAACCACCAATTGCCGATATTTGAAGATATGCAACTTCCTATTCATCCACAACTAGCTTTTTGGTTTGGTGGGCTTGAAGCACAAGCACTTAGCAATGGCGACGTTATTCGCTTTAGGCATAGTGAAGATGGTTGGGGATACGATTTTGGCATAATTTGCGACATTTGGGGGCAGTATCATCCAACACCATCTTTTATTCAAGCAGACAAAAGCGATTTGATACGTGCATTGTTTGCGGATGATGTAGATTCTGCTGCTAGGCAAGCGGCTCTTGATATTATCATTGATCCTTTTGCAACAGCGGATGATGTTAAAGATGCAATTGTAGCACTTGAAACTTCACAACTAGAATGGGCAGGAAGTGGCACAGCCCAAGACCCATTTTTAATTGGCAATAGAGAAGAGCTTATGCTTTTGGCCGAAAGAGTAAATAGCTCGCCAGCTGCACCTAATAGCAGCATAACAACGCCTGGTGCATTTTATAGCGAGCATTTTAGACTAACTAATGACATCGTTTTAGGTACCGACTGGGAACCTATAGGCAGAGCTGTACATACGATGTCATTTTTTAACCCTAATGCAAGAAATAATGGACGTGATTTTGACGGAATTTTTGATGGTAATGGCCACACAATCACTTTTGCACATGGTTCGCAGCCTTTGTTTGGAGCCATTTGGGTTAATGCAGAAATTCGTAATGTTAATATCTACGGGCCGTACATTGCAGGACATGGCTTAATAGCAGGAGTTAACTCACAAGTTCCGTTTGGAAACCCTACACGCTACCCAATTATTGATAATGTTACGATTATTTCAGGCACAACCATAAGAGGTTCGGGCATTTCGGGTACAGATGGTTTTAGACCACAGCACCTTGATATTAGAAATAGCACGATTGAAGCTGGCGTTAGAATAGGTTTTGATGCAGATGCAGATTTGCCTTTCGACCAAAGCACTGTATATTTTGCCAACACAGCAGGCACAGGGCCTGGGGTTGGTTCTTTTGTTAGCGGGCTTGCAGGCTCCATCACCAATAGCGTAAGCTATGCAACGGTTTATGGGCATGCTAATGTTCATAATGTAGGCGGGCTTGTTGGATATAAGCAACAATCTATGAGGAGCTTTCAAATAGATAATTCTCACTTCCATGGCGAAATTATAGCACCAGAAAGCTTTCATGTTGGCGGAATTTTAGGTGCAGGATATGATAGCCCTAATCCCAGAAACCAAACGCAAACAGGCCAACTCGGTAGCTTTTTTGCATCACCAAACACGCCGGGTGGAAACATCAGTAACAGTACAGTTACAGGTAAAATCACGGGTTATAGAAATGTTGGCGGAATTGTAGGTGGCGAATTTGCGAACCAAATGTGGTCTACAGGAGCACATCAAGGACCGCAACATATCGTTCTAAATAACCACTTTTCAGGCACTTTAATAGCAATGGAGTCTAATACTCGTAATATCGGCGGAATTTTTGGGTATGTGCGTTCGCTTAATCGCAATAATCTTATAGCTGACAATACTTTTGACGACACTACAGGGGCAACAAGAGGAATTGGACATGTTTCTATTATAGATACAGTTCACAATAATCCTATAGAAATTGCGGACACAATTTATTTTAGTACAGAGGGCACAACCGCACAAAATCCAAACACTACTGGATTCGGCGGAATAACTAGGCGAAACTATTATCGTATGGATGACCCATTAGGTGTAGATGCTGATGTTTTAGCGAGAATGATTGTAACGACTAACTCCGTAGATAGAACTACACTTAACGTAGCAATTGCAGAAGCAGAATCTCGTGCACAGGCAAACTACACACCAAACTCATGGACAAACATGCAGATTGAACTTAACACAGCTAGGGAAGTTCGTGATGATTTAAACTCTACGCAAACTCAAGTTGACGCTGCAACAAATAATCTAAATTTAGCTATAGATGCACTTGTTTTAGTTACAGTTGTTAATAGAGCGGCACTTAATAATGAAATTGCTCGTGCAGAAGCTTTGGTTCAGGCAAACTTCACGCCATTATCATGGTCTAATATGCAGGCGGTGTTTAACACTACAAGGCAAGTAGCTGCAAACACAAACGCCACACAACCACAAGTTGATACCGCGACAAACAATCTAAGAGCGGCAATAGATGGGCTTGTGATAATTGCTAATAGGGTTGCTTTAAACCTAGCTATTGTGGTGGCAGAAGCACACATGCAACTTAACTATACGACTAATTCATGGCAAGCAATGCAAATGGCACTTAATACCGCAATACAAGTTCGCAACAACCTAAACTCTACGCAGCTTGATGTTGATACAGCGACAAATAACTTGAACTTAGCGATTAATGGGCTTGTTTCGCTAACTGTAAACAGAACTCTGTTAAATGCAGCAATTGTAGATGCAGAGCGTATTGTTGCGATTGAGGGCATTATTCCAACAAAATGGTCTGGATGGAGCACTATGACTACCGCACTCACATCTGCAAGAGCAGTAAATTCAACCTCAAACGCCACTCAAGCTGATGTTAACTTAGCGACAACTGCACTTGAAAATGCAATTAATGCCCTTGTTGGAACTATTACAATTATGGTTTATAACCCTAATGCACGCCAAGGTGATCCTTCTGAGTTTTTAACTAGCAGAACTATCACAATCAGGCCGGGAGAAACGGCCTATAGTGTGTTACACAGGTCACAGTTTGAGCTTACTGTTCGCTCAACAGGGCATCATGTTTGGACTGGCATGTATGTTGAAGCTATAAATAACTGGGGCGAATTTGACGGTGGCCCGCTTTCTGGCTGGATGTATGCAGTTAATCGTGTTTTACCTGATTTTTCGGCATCCTTGTTTGTTCTAAACCCAACAGATGTATTACACTGGTTGTATACATATGAGTTAGGCAATGACCTTGTTCCAAGGTTTGTAGATGCTAATATTTTAGGAGTTGACAGATCTGCTCTTAGAGCCGAAATTGCACTTGCAGAAAGCCATATACAAGCAAACTACACATCTGTTTCATGGGCACCTTTCCAAACAGCCTTAGCGGCTTCAATACAAGTATATAATAGGGGAACGGGCACTCAGGATGAAATTAACACAGCCATAAACAATTTAAGAACGGCAAGAGAAAGCTTAATAAAAGTAACAAATATTAATAGAGCCGCATTAAATACTGAAATTGCACGTGCAGAAGGACTCAATTTTACAAATTATACAGCAGCCTCATGGGCACTGGTTCATTCTGCCTTAACTTCTGCGAGAGCAGTACGTGATAATGCAAATGCTACGCAAACACAAATTGATGCAGCAACAAGTGCTCTAAGGTCAGCAATAAACGCATTAGTTAGAATAGGTGCTACAAATTTTATTCTTCTAAATAACGAAATTGCACATGCAGAGGCACGTATGCAGGCAAATTATACATCTGCTTCATGGCAAAACATGCAAGTAACTCTTATAATAGCTAAGCAGGTGCGACATAACGTAAATTCTACACAAAATGAAGTTAATAATGCATTAAATAGCCTTAGACTAGCACTAAACTCTTTGGTTCGAGTTAGTGGCGTAAATGTAACCTTGTTAAGTAATGAAATTGCTCGTGCAGAAGCTCGCATAGAAAGTCATTATACGGGGGGTTCGTGGGCTATTATGCAGTCGGCATTAAGAGATGCAAGAGCAGCTTTGAATAGTGCAAATTCTACTCAAACTCAAGTTAATCAAGCTACTGAAAGTTTAGCATCAGCAATAAATGCTTTGGTTAGAGTGTCTACTCCTGCAACTAGTACACTAAACGCTATAAATACTGCTGTTAGTACATCTACAGAAATAGAGGCGGTAACAGCAAGTAACGGAACTGCTACAGTCGTAATAAGTGAAACTGCTATCAGTGAACTTATCACAAAAGCAAGAACCGAAAGAGCAACCAACATAGAAGTAAGACTAAATATTCAAGGAGAAGTAAGCCGCATTGAAACAGAGCTTACTATTCGCTCAATTAAAGCTATTGTTTCAGATGGGATAAGCTTAACAATTAATTCTGATTTAGCAGTAATCACACTAGATTCTGCTACGCTTGCAGGAATTGCGATTGGTGAAGATGATAACACTCTTGTTCAAATAATTTCAGAAACAATTGCAGATTTAAGCACGTTAAGCCAACCACAGCAAGCGGTTATTGGTAATAATATGGCGATTAGACTTGAAGTTTTAGTTGGCGAAACCTATGTAAATAACTTTAATGGAACTATAACTACCACAATGTCGTACACACCAAGTTTATCTGCGGAATATCATGATTTTTTAACGGTATATTATATTGATACTAATGGCAATATTCGTGAAATGTTAGGATCTAGTTATAGCGGTTCACAAATTACATTTATGACAAATCATTTCTCAGTGTTTTTTGTAAGCGAATGGATTAGTCCGTTTGCAGATATAGCTCGTCACGACTGGCATTTTAGAAATGTTCGTTTTGCATATTCACAAGGAATTATGAGTGGAACATCTAGCGAACAATTTTCACCAAACCTAAATCTTTCTCGTGCCATGATGGTAACTATGCTTTGGCGCTTAGAAGGAAGCCCAATTGCAACAAATGGCACAGCTTTTAGTGATGTACAAGCTGGAAACTGGTATACCGATGCTATCTTGTGGGCAAGTGGAAATGAAATTATTAACGGCTTTGGTGATGGTACGTTTGCACCAAATGAAAATATCACTCGTGAACAATTTGCCGTTATTTTAATGAATTATGCAGTATTTAACGGTCAAAATGCTACTGGTAATAGGCTTTTGACAGAGTTCTCTGATGCGAGTAGCATATCGCCATGGGCAAGAGATGCTGTTGAGTGGGCAAATTCAAGTGGTCTTATAACAGGTCGTACTATAACTACTCTGGCACCATTAGGCACAGCTACAAGAGCAGAAGCTGCTGCTATTATGCAACGTTTTATCGAAACACAGTAAAAATTATTAATAAGTGAGCAATAGAGGTTAAATTATCCCTATTGCTCGCCTTTAGGAGTTTAATATGGATAAAAATGATAAAATAATAAACAATGCAATTTCAGTAGGATTTACGAATGCGGTGTGGCTAGAAAATCTTAAAATTGAGTGTGAACCTAGGTTAAGAGAATATTGCAACCCAGAAGGCTGCCCAAAACACGGCAACAATTGGGTGTGTCCTCCTGGAAGTGGCAGCTTGAAAGAATGTGCCGAGAAAGTTAAAGAATTTAGCCAAGGCATACTTTTGCAGTCTATTACAGATATAAATCCATCATCTGTAGATTATGCTGTTCTTAATAAAAAGCATAATCTACGGCTTCAAAATTTTCTTGAAGAGCATTGCAAAAGTTTTGCGAAAGTTTTGGCACTCACCAGTGGAGGTTGTGTATTTTGTGAGGTTTGTGCTTATCCAAAACCATGCGTTAAGCCAAATTTGCGTATGAACTCATTATCTGCATATGGTATAGATGTAGGAAAATTATGTGAGGCAGGCAAAATGGAATATGCTTTTAGATCTGATAAGCTTTATTTAATAGCTTTGGTTTTAATAAAATAAAATTACCTTAAAAAGGAGCAACAAAATGCGAAAAATATCAGCATTTTTATTAACTTTTATATTGTTTTTTGGCGTTTTTACGCCAGTTTATTCGTCTTATGCAATGCCTACTCAAACTAATTGGGAGCATGCTATGAACGCCTCGTTAGACTTTATACGAGAGGCGGTTGTGCCAAATCCTGTAGTTGGTTCTGTTGGTGGTGAATGGGCTGTTTTGGCACTTGCTCGTGCAGAGCGTGTAACAGCTGACGACCCATGGATTCGTGCATGGCTTACAGACCTTGAGCGTATGCTTGCTGAAGTTGATAGAATAACTGCACAAGGGCATAATATCCAACATCCGCCATCAGCAGGAACCTTTCCAGGTGGAATGCGTAGATGGACTGATTTCCAACGTGTAACACTTGCACTTAGCTCTTTAGGCTTAGATGCGTCTAATTTTAATGGGCGTGATTTAACGGCAATCTATAACACTTTTGTGCCTGTAAACGATAGGCACGCATTAAACATGACTATCAATGTGGATACATTTGCTTTGATAGCGTTAGATACAGTGCCACACATTGGCGATAGAGAACAGTTTATTAATCACTTGCTTGAAACTCAGCACTCAAGCGGCACATGGAGCTTAGGTACTTTTGACTTGGATGTTACTGCAATGGCAGCACAACCCTTAGCAAGATATTACCATAGCGATCCTGCTGTTAAGCTAGCAGTTGATAATGTACTTAACTGGCTAAGAGCTCAAACATTTCCCGATCCAGAAAGCACCGCACAAATGATAGTGTTGCTAACAGCTTTAGGCAAAGACTTTGCCGAAGAAGCAACATATTACGTTAATTGGCTATTAAGGTGGTTTGATTCAGCAAGTGGCGGATTTAGAAGACCAACACCAAACGACCCTGTGAACCACATGGCAACAGAGCAGGCGGCTTATGCACTAGTTGCATATTGGCGTATGAGAAACGGCATGACGTCATTATATGATATGAGTGATATGTTTGATGGTGGAGGCAGAACATTGCCAACATTAGGTTTAGATGTAGGCCTAATTGGGCTTATAGGCAGGCACTCAGATGTTAGACCAGTGCCGATAACACAAGCTAGTAGAACTTTTGCAGACATTGGGCAAAGCCCCAATCGCCAAGCAATAGAAGCTCTTGCTTCAAGGGGTATCGTAAATGGTAGGTCTGAAACTAACTTTTCACCAAACGAAACAATGACAAGGGCAGAGTTTGCAACAATCATAACGCGTAGCCTTAATTTGCCTGATATTCAAACGGCGGCATTTGCGGATGTTCCTTCAAACACATGGTACTTTAGAGCTGTTGGAACAGCATTTTTCTATGAAATAGTTGCTGGAACTTCTGATACAGCATTTAACCCACATGGCATTATAACACGCCAAGAAGCTGCTGTTATGGTTTCAAGGGCGGCAGGTCTTGCGGGGATTAATAATGAGCTAGGAAATGTAGAAATTATTAATATTTTGTCTATGTTTGGAGATTACCGAACAGCAGCACAATGGGCATGGGAAGCACTTGCATTTTGCTACCGTGAAGGAATACTTGGCGATTACGAGTTTTATATACTTCCAACCGAGCCGATAACTCGTGGTGAAATTGCCGAGATGGTATATAGGCTTTTAGATAGAGCAAATCTTTTATAGGTGATTTTTATGAAAACGCACAAAAATAAGTTCATTGTATTCACGGTTATTGTGGCGGTTCTTTCTGCCTCTTGGTTCTTTGGTGGAATGCCTACAGTGTATCACCCCAGTGTAGAAATGTTACCTGATTTTACAGTAACGGAAGTAACCATAGCAGAAGTAAGCATAACTCTGCATGGGGTTTTAGAAGAAGAGCAAGAAGAGGAAAAAGGTTTTCAAAAAGAATCTTCTGTTTTTAATATTGTTCCAGAAGTTCAAGACCTAGAACAATTTTTAGAAACACCAGAAGGTGTAGTTTTACCAAACATCGCCCAAGAGGATATTCAAGTTTTTGCGGCAGACCATCCTGAAATGCGTTCTCCAATAGAGCCTGAAGATATGGTTACTGGCGATGGTGAATTCACTGTTATATTATCCGTTAGGGTACACACGATTCTCTACAATATGCACCTTTTACATAGGGATAAGCACGAGCTTGTGCCTGATGATGGCTTTGTATTTCCACCTACCGAAGTTATTGTATATGAGGGAGAAAGTGTGTTTAACGTGCTTCAGCGTGAAATGCGTAGGCATCGAATCCATATGGTATCACGTTGGACACCTATTTTTAACTCGGCATATGTAGAGGCAATCAATAATTTTTATGAATTTGACGTAGGGCCGCTTTCAGGTTGGATGTATAGCGTTAACGGATGGTTTCCTAATTTCGGTGCATCAAGGTATCTTTTAAGTGATGGTGATGTGATAGAGTGGCTGTATACTGTAGATCTTGGGCGTGATTTAGGGGTATATTGGCTTGGAGGCAATAATGATGAATAAAGATACTTTTTCAAGTTTTCACCCCTTGGTTAATATGCTGTATTTTGTAGCAATTTTAGGATTTTCAATGTTTTTTATGCACCCTGCGAGTCTTTCTATATCACTTATATGTGCATTAACTTATGCTATATATTTAGGTGGCAAAAAATTTGTACGTATGGGGTTAATACTCATGCTTCCTATGCTGATATTTACAGCTGTGCTTAATCCTATTTTTAATCATCAAGGTGCAACTATTTTAGCATATTTGCCTAATGGCAACCCATTAACGCTTGAGTCAAGCATGTTCGGAATTGCAGCAGCAGTTATGCTAATAACGATTATTTCGTGGTTTTCTTGTTTTAATACGGTTATGACGAGCGATAAATTTATTTATTTACTCGGGCGTATTTTGCCTGCTTTATCTTTAATATTATCAATGTCTCTACGTTTTGTCCCACGCTTTAGGGCACAGATAAGAGTAGTATCGAATGCTCAAAAATGTATAGGACGAAATGTTTCAAGCGGAAGTATTCTGCAAAGAGCAAAACACGGAATTAGAATATTATCAATAATGATTACATGGACTCTCGAAAATGCTATAGAAACAGCAGATAGTATGAAAAGCAGGGGTTATGGGTTGCCAAAACGTACAGCATTTTCCATCTTCCAATTTGATAAGCGAGATGTCATTGCGGCGATATATATTCTTATATGCACGGCTATTATAATCACAGGTTCTATGCTAGAAGTGTTTCGCTTCCGCTACTTCCCAACCATCAGACATATAGGGGGTGACTTCCCTATATTTTGGACTATGCTAATATTTATCGTATACTTTGCCCTTTGTGCTTTCCCAGTAATCATGAACATAAGAGAGGATATAATTTGGAAACGTATAGAATCGAAAATTTAACATTCACATACCCCAACCGTGAAAAACCTGCACTACAAAACATTAATTTAAATATTATGCAGGGTGAATTTGTTACGCTTTGTGGCCCCTCTGGTTGCGGAAAAACAACATTATTAAGGCAATTAAAATCATCAACCTCACCACATGGCGTAAAGTCTGGCGGGATATACTTTAGAAATACGCTACTTAGTGAGTTATCTGCAAAAGATGCAGCATCAAAGATAGGCTTTGTTTTTCAATCTCCTGATAATCAAATTGTAACGGATAAAGTGTGGCACGAGCTTGCTTTTGGGCTTGAGAGTTTAGGAGTAAAAACACCAGAAATTCGTTTGCGTGTGGCAGAAATGGCAAGTTTTTTTGGCATACAAACGTGGTTCCACAAATCTGTATCAGAACTTTCAGGTGGGCAAAAGCAAATTCTTGCACTTGCATCAGTTATGGCGTTGCAACCGTCTGTTTTGATATTAGATGAACCAACGAGCCAGCTAGACCCAATAGCCTCAGGTGAATTTTTAGCAACACTTAGCAAAATTAACCGAGAACTCGGCGTTACAATAATAATCACAGAACACAGGCTAGAAGAAGTTTTGCCGATCTCAACAAGAACTATTGTAATGGAAAATGGTGAAGTTATAGTAGATGGTAACCCTAGCGAGGTTGCCATAAAACTACGAGAGCATGGGAGCAGCATGTTTTTAGCCATGCCTGCACCTATGCGTATTTGGATGAGCGTTGCAGGTGGTGCATATAAAATTAATGAAGTGCCTATTACTGTTCGTGATGGAGCACAATGGCTTTTAAGCCAAACTGTTGATGCACAAAAAACATTAAAGGCCGAACAAATAAATCCACGTTTATTAAATACAGCAATAGAGCTAAACGATGTTTGGTTTAGATATGAAAAAAATTTGCCTGATGTGGTTAAGGGGTTATCATTTAAAGCCTATTATGGAGAAATTGCGACTATTTTAGGCGGAAATGGAACAGGCAAAACTACAACATTATCACTTATAGCAGGACTGTATAAGCCTTATCGCGGAAAAATTCATTCAGATGCAAAGGTTTATGCTTTGCCACAAAACCCGCAGGCTATATTCGTAGGAAAAACAGTTCGTGAGGATTTATTAGAAATTTTATCAGAGCGAAAATTATCAAAAGAAGAAAAATCTCAAAAATTAGCTATTATCACAAAATTGTGCCATCTTGAAGGGCTCCTTGATAATCATCCATACGACCTATCAGGAGGCGAGCAACAACGTGCCGCCTTAGCTAAAGTCTTATTACTCAAACCAAAAATTTTATTGCTTGACGAGCCAACGAAAGGGCTTGATGCAGAGTATAAACAGATTTTTGCCGCCATACTTAGAAAACTAACAGAAGCTGGCACGGCAGTTGTGATGGTAAGCCATGACATAGAATTTTGTGCAGAAAACTCGGATAAGTGCTTTCTGTTTTTTGATGGGAGTATAGTAACCGAAGGTACACCAAGAGAATTTTTTTGCGGAAATAGCTTTTACACAACATCTGCAAATCGCATGTCCCGCAATATATTACCTGAAGCTATAACAGTTTCAGATGTAGTTTTAGCACTTGGAGGTAAAATGCCAGAAGCACCAGAAATATTAGATATTGACGCAAAGTATGAGATAGACAAAGAAGATGTTACTCAAAAGCCTCCAAAGTGCACAAAATTATCGAAAAAACGCAAAACTATGCTTAGTGTTTTTTCGTTGCTTTTGATCACCTCTATAATATTTACTTTATATAATTTACACAGCTTATTTGCATTTATAAGCGGTGGGCATGAAGCCATGTACATTGCACAAAACGGAGCCAGCCTTTATATAACCATTATGATTTTCTTTGCTTTAAGTATAACTGGTATTTTGTTAACTTTATCATGGAATCGAGAAGAAAAGGTTAAGTTTAATAAAAAGACAAAGGGTAAGCTCTCTAAGCGTACTATCGTTGCAATGGTAATGATATTTTTTAGTATACCAATAACGATAATCTCCGGTGTACGATTTTTTGACGACCGTAGATTTTATTTTATTGCCATGTTAATTATACTGCAAACTATATTTCCATTTATGTTAGTGTTTGAGAGCCGAAAGCCCCAGGCAAGAGAAATTTTAGTTATAGCGGTTTTATGTGCTATTGCTGTGGCTGGGCGCTCAGCGTTTTTCATGCTACCACAATTTAAGCCTGTTGTTGCAATAGTGATTATTGCAGGTGTATCGTTCGGTGGCGAAGCAGGTTTTCTAGTCGGAACAGTAACAGGATTTGTTAGTAATATGTTTTTAATGCAGGGGCCATGGACGCCATGGCAAATGTTTGCATTTGGGATTATTGGCTTTCTTGCAGGAGTTTTGTTCCGTAAAGGGTTATTAAGCCGTAGCGCTGGAGCTCTTGCTATATTCGGAGGATTCGCAACATTCGTAATCTACGGAGGCATTATGAATCCTGCCAGTGTGATTATGTGGCAACCAAACCCAACAGTCGAAATGTTTTTACTTGCATACCTACAAGGTATACCGTTTGATTTAGTTCATGCGGTAGCTACTGTAACATTTTTGGCCATTATTGCAAAGCCTATGCTAGAAAAACTTGATAGAATTAAAATTAAGTATGGGCTGGTTAAATAAATAGTGCAAAATAAAAATTGTTTTTAAGTCTTGAGTATTTCTTTTATGGTATTTAAGTAAAATGAAATATTTTCCTTAAATTTAATTGTTTCAGCTTTACAATTTCTTGATCAGCCTGTATGTGTTGACAATATTGTTATAAGATTGGTAGTTTATTAGTAGCATATGCTACCAATCTTCAACGCAGAAAATAAACAATATAACATAAGTAACTGCAGTAAGAGCAGAGGAAGCATCATGTTCTCTTGAAGAACTAATATTACTAGATAAACACTTCTCGGACAATGTAGCTGAGCTATTAAGAATTGTTTCAGTTGCTTCTAAAAAGCTCATGTCACACACCTTTATAAGATAATCCAAAGCACTTAGTTCGCCAATCTGCTCTCTATTCCATATCCAAAGTAAGCAAGTCAACCTCTTTTGCGAGTTTCTTCTGCTCCTCAATAATCCATGGCACCAAACTATTCTCAGCAAATCCGCGACCATGACTTCATTAGGAACACCTCTGGTTTAGGTTACAAAATGCTCGGCAACACTTTGATTAAAGCTACGCTCTCGCACCAGAGCTTCAACTTTCCCCTTGCACAACAGCACTCCGAAGATGAAATAGCGCATCTATGTTGTTTTCCTTTATGCTATCGACACAGGGTGCATTTGTATTCGACGAAGGTATACCCTTCAAACTCGTCATATACTTCTAAGTTTAAACTCATATTGAACTTCTTCTGTAATTTTGTATTACATCTAACTGAACCTGAATAAGTATGGCTGCACAATAGATTGTGTTGAAAAAGAAATATTAATGTAATTACAATGTATCTTTTGCAGATTAATACTATTGACAAAACATATATAGTGTGATAAGTTTTAAATATAAATTAAAAGGTTTTATATTTTGAAATGCCAACTAAAAGATTGGGTTTAATATAAAGCTTTCGATTATCTTAATATAGTTGCATCATTTATGAGTAAAATAAATCATTGGACAGGTGTACCCTGCAACAAAAAGCCGCTGAATTTCTTCAATGGTATTCAGCTGATGTCAGATTGTTCTCCATCATATCTATCATAAAAAACTAACGAGAGGAGATTATAATGGAGCCTATGTTTTCATTATACAAGAAATTAATATGGATAAATCCGAATTAGCTAAATATGGCGTATCGTTTCTTGCTGTTGCTACGGCGTTAGTTAGTGTTCCCGCTGCTATAGCTATGGGAATTACTGAAATAGGCGTACATATAATCATTGACAAAATAAAGCATAGCAAAAATTTCAACAACTATACAGATAAGCAGCTTGAAAAAGCCTTTGATAACGCAAAGAAATCTACCTTGAACAGTATTCATTCTGAAAGACAAAAAACTTTAATACATCTAATCAGTAGAAATTTTTTTAGCGAATCATCATCAGTATCACATACTATAGATAAAGCCTTAGCATATATGGCTGAATATCCAGAGCCTGACGAAATTAAGTTTGTTGCAACCATTTTTGAAAAGAATTTATATATGGAATTTATAAACAATAACAAGCTAAATTGTTTTGTTGTTGAAAAACTATTGACTTTAGAGGCAATACTTGTATTGAACAGTAATGAGTTGATGGCATTAACAAAAAGATATAAAGATTTGAATTTAAGGTTAACGATTTTGGAAAACAATGCGTTCTACTCAGAAGTAAGAGCAGAAGCTTTTCGTGACTCTCACAATTCTGTAAATATAGCTAATGAAATGTATGAAAAAAGTTTTACAGAGTCGCTCTTTTTGCATAAAAGTGATGCGAAAGTGTCTCTAATAAATTTGTTTGTATATCCAAAGTATCAAGTAGTTAGCTACGATTCAATCGAAGATGGGCGTACAACTCTTGTGAATTATCTTTCGTATTTTATTAATAATGACAAAAATAAAGACTTTTTATTTATTGAAGGCGATGCTGGTTGTGGAAAGAGTAGCTTGGTTTCTTATCTTTGTTATTATTATAAAAACTGTAGTAAAATGTCTGAAAAGATATTCAATGGCAGAAACTTAATCACAGTCAGATTAAGAGATCTTGATACTAATAAAATTTCTAGCCAAAGAGAATTAGTAGGTGCCATATTAGATTATTTAAATATCAAATCTATAGATAGTTTAGAATTGCTATATCCAAATGCAGTACTTTTATTAGATGGCTTTGATGAACTTTGTATGATTGAAGATGTTAATTCTCATGCAGAGCGTTTTATTTATGATATTAGTGCTTTTAAGAAATTCAAAAAAATTATAACTACAAGACCTAAATACCTTAAAGTTCAAAGTTTGGATATATCAAAAAGACACATTATGCTAAAGCATTTTAACTCCAAACAGAGGAATGAGTGGTTGCATAGATTTGAAAATGACTGTAATCAGCAGATAAAAGAAGAAGTACGAGGCTATCTCGCACGCATTAGTGATGATGATGCATTTGGAATATGTGATACACCACTATCACTATATATGATAGTAGCAGGTAAAATTGATAATGATGCTTTGTATAATGAGTGGGCTTTATATAATCAAATATTCTACAAAGAGTTAAGTGAAACTGAGTATAATTCAATGTTTCCTAATGATAAAAGGAAATATTCGCATGGTATAGCACTTTATAGAGATATTATATATAGAATTAGTGAGGAAATTGCATATAAAATGTATAGTACGGGCAATAGCCGTTTATATTTATCTGATGTCGAAATAAAGAAGATAATTGTAGATTTAGGGATACAAGATGTAAAGACGAAGGAATTGGCTGAAAGATGCTATGCCTTATGTAGTTATTGGAAAGCGAATAGTGATAGAGGAGTAATTGAGTTTTATCACAATAATATTAGAGATTTTTTTCTGTGCGAAAAAATCTTTAGAGAATTAAATAACTTCTTCAAGAATATTAAAAATAATTTAGGCTTTGATGTAAACTGGATAATGGAGCTATTTTATAAGTTATTTCAATTTGGCGATTTAGAAACTACAGTATCTAAGTTTATTCTTTTAAGAGCATATCACGGAAAGGATACAAATCGTCTTAATGATTTTCCTATACACGAGTATGAAAAGAAATATCTTCCGATTATTTTTGAAAATATGCTTGTGTTTGGCTTTTCAAATAGCAATTTTTGGATTGGTCCATTAGATGGAAAAGAACGGTATGTATTAAATCCAACAAGAATTACAATTAACATTATTTCATGCTTAATTCAAATATATAGGCATATATATGAACCATATTTGCAGAAAGGTGAAACGATAAAGTGGTGGAACGATGTTGATAAAGTAAATGATTCAGGAATATTGAAAATGCTGTTTAAACACCTATTTATTAAAACACCTATAACACTTGATTATGAAGGTGTTCTGACATTATCAAGCAAAGCGGATTTTTCAAAGGTGGATCTTCATTCGGCAGATATCAGAAATGCTGGGTTTCATAATGCTATTTTGAAAAATGCCATTTTGGAGAACGCAATTTTGTGTGGCTCTGATTTTGAAAATGCCGATTTAAGTGGTGCGGATTTTTGCAATGCAGATATTCACCATGCTAGTCTATCTAGGGCAACCTTAATAAGTTGCAAAATGATAGGTGCTGATTTACGCGGAACGAAGCTTCCAGATAATTTTTTCTCTCCATACCAAGAGGAGCAAATTGAGCATTTGAAGTCGTTGAATATTGATAGATTGCAGATATAGTTCATATAGTAACGATAAGCTATAGTTATTACAATTTTAGATTATTTTTATTGTATTTAGAACTATTAGTTATATAATATTCATCAAGCGAGCAAAAAATGATGAATTACGCCTTACCAATCAACGTGTTACCATGACAATGCATCTTTGAATAGAAATAGGTGGCTACAATATATTTTCTTTATATGATATGCTACTTTTTTATAAAAAAATAACAGAGTAATTCCTACTATTTCGATTGAAATGATAGAGATGCCTTTGTTATTTTTTAAGTATAGAATTAGTCCTTTGAAATATTTAACCCTGCAATATTTACAGTAAATTCATTAGTTGTCGCCTTGCTCTTAAAGCGATAACATGAGTGTGTCCTGTTTTATGGTAATATTAATATGTATTATCGTCAAATTTTTATAAATTTTTTATTTTCATGCTCTGTAACTTTACTAATGAATATTTTATGCTAAAAAGCTTTATCTTTCAGTAATTTATTCAAATATGTTAAAATGCTGTCCAGTAAAAACAACCTGCTGACAAGAGAGTCGGCAGGCTGTTTTAATTATATCAAAGCAAACTACTAAATCATATAACAAAACTATTCAACAATATATATAAATCTTGCAAAAATAGCGGCTACTTCCGCTCTTGTAGCGGTTGCTTGTGGGTCAAATGTGCCATCAGGTCTTCCCATGATAATTCCCATGGCTTGAATAGTGGTTACAGCTTCGGTAGCCCAAGACGATATACTTCCTTGGTCTACAAAAGTCCTGCGTGCTCCTGTTGGCAATTCTAACTGCACAAATTCAATGAACCTATATAGCATGACCGCCATTTCTTCACGCGTTATAGATTGGTTCGGTGCAAAATTACCATCACCAATTCCTACTACTATACCGTTTTCAGAAGCCCACTTCACAGCACCAAAATACCAAGCGTTTCTTGAAACATCATTGAAGTTTTGAGGTCTTGCTGTAAAATCTAAAGTATTCACACCATTAAGGTTTGCTAGTACTTGAACAAACATAGCTCTTGTCATATTAGAACTTGGAGCAAATTGACTCGAACTCACTCCGTGGAATATCCCCATAGAGGTAACGACCTCTACATAATCTGCATACCACGCTTGTGGATTAATATCATCAAACATAGGTGTTGATAACGGAGGAGTAGGATTAGGTCTCCAAGCTGGTGGTGGCGTTTGCGTTGGAGGTGTTTGTGCTGGAGGCGGGGTTTGCATTACCGATGCCCATCCGCCGCCTGCCCCTGACTCAGCTGGTGGTTGCGGTGCTACAGCAAAGGTTATTGCATTGCTTAAAGCCGAATCCAGAATATTAACTCCATTACCCAAAGCTCTCACGCTTATCTCATAACTGCCTTCTGATAAACCTAAGGTGTTTAAGTTAAATGTTGTAGCTATAGCAGTGATACCATGAGGATTGCCGTTAATATATACTCTGTAAGCTGTTGCCTGCGGCACAGCATTCCATGTTAGCAATGAATTAGCAATCGCAAGGCCAGTAGGAGCTGTGAGTGTAGTTGGGATGCCACTAATTGTAAATATAACAGTTTCACTAAGCAGTGAATCCAAAATATCACTTCCATTGCCTAAAGCTCTTACCCTTATTTGGTGATTTCCTGGCGACAAGCCTAAAGATGCTAAATCAAAGCTTGTTGAAGTAACTGTGCTATCATGTGGATTACCATTGACATATACTCTGTAAGCTGTTGCTTGCAACACAGCATTCCACGTTAGCACAGAGTTTGTAGTAATCGCAAGACCTATCGGAGCTGTTAGTCTAGCCAAGTTGCTTTCACTATTGAATATAACAGCCTCACTAAGCTCAGAATCCAAATGCAATATATCATCACCTATAGCCCTTACACGAATTTCATAGCTAGCCGTACTAAGATTAAGAGTCGCCAAATCGAAAGTATTTTCAGAAACTAATCCACCAGTTGGTTCGCCATTCACATAAATTTGATAACTCCATGTAGTCGCTACTCCTACCCATGTAAGTATTGTTCCATTAATGGCTAAATCACTCGGAGCAGGGAGCTGTATAGGCTCTGTTGCCAAATTGTTTAATTCAACACTTAAAGTAATGTCGTGAAGTGTTACATTAAGCCTTGCGACGCCTGACCTAGTAGCTCTGTTCACTGTTGGTCTTATTTCGTTAAGGCGGATAAAGTTAAAGCCATCATCCGAGTTAGAAACGTCAACATATTCTAATTCATCCGACTGAACCTCATAATAATCACCATACTGCACTTGAGAAAAGTCGATCTCATATAACGACATATCTACGTCAGGGAACATTGGTATTACAGGCTCAGGCACATATATTTCCTCAACAAGTGCTTCGTAAGCTATATATGCTTCATACGGTAATGCAAACCCGCTATCAAACTCGTTTGACAATAGCTCGTATGTCGAGCTTGGCAACGGGCCAGTTTCCCACGCAAAACTCAAATTAGACAGATTAATTACCATTCTGTATTCGCGATGAGTTCCCAAAGCATGGTTATTAAAATAACCGTAATGTGCTCCTGGGCTTGGTACATCCGCATCAGGAGTAAAGTTACCCATACTCGGTGGTGGATCTCCTGCAGCATTACCTACGCTTATAAACGCAATGTCATATGTTCCCGCAGGCAAGATAATAGTATGAGTTACAACAGAGGTAACATTCGGTCCTGGAGTCATAAAGCTTCCATCATTAGGGAAAGTTATGTCGAAATTACTGTTACGGATATTGTTCCAACTTACATCTTGTAATGGAAATGCTGTAGCTGTAGTATCAACCATGAATTGCCATCCATAGAGTCCGAACATATTGCTCATAAAATTAGCATTACCCCTAATTACAAAAGATAACGTAACATTGCCATCCCATGGAGGTAACACGGTTACTTCTGCTGTATCATACACGGCTGTATAGCCTTGAACTTCAACCCTAACAATAATTTTACCGCCAACAGTTTCGTCATCACCTAATGTTAGCACACCCTGTTGCGTTATTGATGTATCCGTAGAGGTGTTTCCGCTTATAGACCATACAAGTGGTACATTTGTCATTGCTGTGCTTCCTTGGTCATACACAGTAGCAGTGAAAGTTTGGGCTTCACCAGCTTCTACATCAACCTCTTTAGGGGCTATTTCTATGCTACTTGGTGTAAACATTGGCAAAACAGTAACCGTAGCTGTGCCGTGAAGAGTAAATTCTGTGCTATCTAGGTCGGCTCTTACAGTTATGCTGGTAGCACTTTCATCAGCACCTAATGTAAGCAAACCTTGAGAACTTATTGATGTAGTAGCAGAAGTTTGCCCTGTAATTGACCAATCAAAGTTGTGGCCAGACATATCTTGCCCACGTTGATCACGCACAACTGCTGCAAAGGCTTGGTCTTCGCCCTGCATAACACTTGCGGTTGATGGTGTTACAACAACGCTTGTTGGCACAGGCGGACCTGGTGGTGGCGGATTTGGAATATCTGGAATAATCCACGGCACTCGTTCCCCTGTTTGCAAGTCAAACTTTCGTAGTATTAGGTCATGGTCGTTTAGCATCGGCATTTCTATTTCGTAGCGGTATCCATATTCAAACACTACATTTCTTAATATTCCGTACAATGGGCTACCCATTGCCCACTCTGCTGCATTGTCATTCCAGTTAGCAGCACCAGCCCATTGGTCAAACTCACCTCTGCCAAGTAATGCTATATCATATATAACGCCCGGCTCAAGCAGAACGCTTCCGCTACTGCCTGCAAAAATATAACTTTCTCCTGTTGGGTCTGCTGGGAAGAACATATCATACATATCAAGATTACGCACAGCAGCAAAGAATGGTCTTCCTGTTTGTGGTGAAATTGCACTTGGCGGAAGCGGGAAAGCTTGTGCTGTTGAATCTATTGCTAAAACCCAACCCATTAACCTATGTGCCGCATGAATCATAGAGTGAGGCCCCGAAGTTACGGTAAGCCTTACCATACCTGGCTCATCTTCAATATCAGTTGGTGGGAAAATAACACGGAAAGTTACATCATGGTCGTTAACTACTAAATCGCGTACATGAGGAACAGGCTGAACAATTGATGGGTCGTCACCGATAAGAATTCTAGTTATGCCACCCATATACATGCCAGGATTACCGTGTAAAATTACGTCAGCAGTATATATCGTACCATGCTGTGCAATAGTATGGTTGTAATTCCAGTTAATTTCTACTGTAAAAGCGTCATAGTGCAAAGTCGAAGGCAGAGGCTCTCCTGCCTTTGGTATAGGTATGTCTACAGCTACACGTCCACGTGGTGCTAACACATCGTCGACCCATAACGCTCTATTGTCAGTCCACCCTATACCTGCAGGGCCAAATCTATAATGATGCCCATAAATAAGCGGTATATCGTGGAAGAAGTTAGATGTTAATATTTGAGTTCCTGACATATTACCTAGTGTAATATCATATCTGCCTGCTGGAAGCTGCATATTAAAATTGCCATTAGTTATTGCACCTATACGGTTATCTTCTAAGAAGTAAGGCAAAAAGATGTTGTAATCACTAAGTCTATGATTGCCATGGCTCAAAATATTAGATATTCCTGCATTAGCTGTTGCTGTACTATCCACCAAAAATTGCCACGCACCACTTCCTACGCTAACTGTAACATCAACCATCCCAGGACGTGAGATATACACATCAGAAATAGTGATAGTTTTCGAAGTATCAAGCCATCCGCCATCTGCGTCAGACATACGAATTACATATTCTATAGGCACATTCGTAGTATTCGCAGGGAAGTTTATAGTAACATCATATCTTACAGGCGTACCCGTGATTATAAGGTCAGTTGTAGCCCAAGGCTCTGTAACTTGCACTCCATTAAGGAAAACACCAACTTCTTTTTCAGGCATAATTCCACGGAATGTTACACTGCTTTCTCCTCCTTGATTGCCTACAATAGGAGTCCTTGAAGTTGCAGTATCAACTACAGCTACTTCAACCATTGTATATATGCTATGATCTATTCCAAAGGTGCTGTTGTCGAGGTCTACCCAGAGGTCAAGGAAATGTGCCTCACCATCTCTTACGAGAATAGAGTCAAAACCTAGAGTGTTGCGACCTAAAAAGCTAGCCCAATACCAGTCATAAAGACCCGCATCAACTATAGCCCCTGCCGTGCCAACTATAAAACCGCCTAGTGGGTTATCCCAGTAATAATATGGCATCCAAATATCCCAGCTTTCCCAGAAATCATCAGGCATAGGGCGAACTCCTGCGGCTACTTCACGTAATATAGGAATCATCGTTGCAGTAGAATCTAAGAACAATGATTGGTCGTTGTTGTTGCCGAAAGGTCCTCTTCCATCACCCGTTGGGTTATCAGGTACACGCATTATTATTAGGCCTTGCCCGCCATCCAAGCTTTCTGTAGGTCCATATTCAATATCAAATGTCATATGAAGTCCATCTTCTCTAACTGAAACATTGCTTATTGTACCATCACTAACATTTAGCATGATGTTTTGAGCAAAAGGCGAGCCTCCAGAAGCCCACAATGTTACTGTAGCAGTGTAATCCGTATCAAAATGGAATACATTGTGGTTAGGATACCATTCAATTAACGATGTAAAGCGTTGGTCATCAATAGATGTCGCTGGGCTTTCGCCTCCCACAGGAGCAGTAATATCAGGTGTTATAAGCGTAATAGGCAGCTGCCCCGCTGCTACAATCTGTGGAAACTCAAAAACAATGCTTGAATTCTGCCAATTCGCCGTAAAACCATAAGGAGCTATTATATGCGAAACGCCTTGGTCGTCTATTAGCTCAAACTCAAAGTCTGTCACATCAAAGTCTGGCGTAAATCTATCTAGCCCTACAGATAATGTGCTGTCACTCTCATTCCATGCTAGAGCTTTTAACTGCTCTTCCAACATGAAAACAGTAGTGAAAAACTCAGAACGAACATTACCTATTGTAGCCCATGTGTCAATATTACCAAGTGTACCAACAGGAATACGAATAAAATCATCCGACTCAGCCACAATAACATAATTACCACTAAGCCTCGCATCACCAAAAACTGTAAATGGTGATAAACGGCTGTAAGGTATATTCATCGTAAAGCTACCATCTTCATTTGCAAAGGTACCTATACGCATAGCATCATATATTATAAGAGCAAACTCATTACCATATACCCTAGGGTTGCCTCCACTATCAAGATATCTAATAGTTGTTACATTAAATTCCTGTGCCAAGTCATGTGCACGGCTTGTAATTTGCCCTCTAACAGGCATAAAAACTATATCGCCAAGAGAATTTCTTGTGTTATACACCACAGAATACACATGAGGATAGTCAGGGTCTGATGAGTCTGTGTGATTATAGTGATGTAGCGTGATTTCAGGCGTGCTGTTATCCACAATAAAACGTCCAAGCTCGAATGTTACTATCACATCGCCATGCTCACTCAAGCCTTCTGCTATAAGTTCATAAACTCCCTCAGGAAGGGTTTCATCCTGCTCTGTACGCAAGTTATAACCAAATACAGATACAGCACGGGGAACAGCTACATTAGCATTAGCTTGCACATTTGCCGTTCCGAAATAAAACGCATCATTATTGTCAAAAGCCGAGCCCATAATAGGAGAAGCAATGAAACGGAAAGGAATCGCTCCGCCAAGAGGCTCGTTAAACCCTATCATAACAGCGGAGAAGCTAGAATGTACAGGTTGCGGCGACCACCCTGGTTCGTCTCGAGATGTTATTATAGGGCGAACAATGCCCATACCTGGGCGTGGCTGCGGATTAGGCTGCCCATCTCCATAAAATGCTGCAAAAGGCATAGTTATACGATATGAACCACTCGTAAGTATTACAAGACCTTCGTACACACGGCTAAGTATTTCACTTTCGCCAAACTGTAGCCAAAAATCTATACCCTCTGCCGTTCTTTCGTATCTGAGTATGTCTCCTATTGGCGTTTGAGAGAAATTATTGCTATTATAAATAATTTCTACATCCCAATGGTTACTGTCAGAAAGCTCCACCGTTAATGTTTCAGATCTCCTTGTTACAATATCTGTAACAGTTCCAAAATTAAGAGAAGAAAGTGTTTCTCTACGCCAAGATGGTTCATCTAAAATACCTGGCGTCCATGTTACTCCATCACCCAACCATGGGATATATGTTTCTACTGTAGCAAAGCTAGTTTGTGTAAGTGCCGCTACAATGTCAAGAAAGCCTGCACCTACATGGTACACAGAGAAATTATCATGAGCTAGATAATCCATGCTAGCTGTATTCATTAAGCGAGCTTTAATTTCGGCAGGCTCCGCGTTAGGTAGACTCTGCACCAAAAGTGTAGCCGCTCCCGCAACCATAGGTCCTGCCATAGATGTCCCACTATGCATTGCATAAGCATAGTCCCAGCCGTCTATATCAGAAAAGTCTGGATTAGTAGTAAAATTTGGTACCGTTGAAACTATATTAACACCCGGAGCCACCATATCTGGCTTGATATGGAATATGTTTCGTACAGGCCCTAAAGACGAAAATGCACCCATCGACTTATCCGCCGGAAGCCTATTAGAAAGTTCGTTCAAGCGTATCAATCCTGTATCTCCCACATTTCTTGAAAAATTCACAGAATGGTCTTCAGCTACAATAAAAGATGGGATAAGATTTGCAGTACTTTCGCCGTGCAAAACAGTTAACAGTGAACGACGTGGACCTCTGTTGTCAATAACAAGCAATGCTCCTGCATCTGCCATAACAGCTCTAGTGCGCATATCTCCAAAAGGAGTTGCACCTCTGCTAATAACAGCAATACGACCTTCAAGATTGCCAGCCGCATCAAAGTCTGCTTGTGTTCCGCCACCTAGATATACATAAGTAAAAAATCCTTCAGAATTTGTAGTTAGGGCATCATTATTGTTAACAATATTATCTCCGAAAGAATCTCCTGGAGCCCACCCTATTATAGCCACTTCAAAAGGCATGCCATTTGTTTCAGCATTTGGATAACCATGGTATCCAAAGCCGCCATAAGAAGCTGCTCCTACCGTTATTGCAAGGCTTGCTACACCAGGCATCCCTACGCTAAAGTAACCTAGAGTTCCAGTATTTCCAGCAGAAGTTACCATAACAATGCCATTAAGGCTTGCAACATTAGTTACATATGCAAGTGGTTCAAAAGGTGCATTTATGGCAGCTCCAAGAGACATATTCATTACATGAACTCCATCTAAGAATGCACGCTCAATAGCCAACATTCCGTTTGATATAGAGCCGCTACCATATGGGCCAAGAACACGATAAGCATAAATTTCTGCATCAGGTGCAATAGCCAAAATTGTACCTGCAACGTGACTTCCGTGGTCTGTTATAAATCTACGACCATTGTTGTTTATAAAAGGCAAACCACTTTCTTGCCACTCTACATATGTAGCTTCCATTGGGTCGTTGTTGTTACGTATAAAATCCCAACCACCGGCAAAATTACCTGCAAGGCGAGGATGTCTGTAGTCAATTCCTGTGTCAATAACAGCAACTTTAATACCTGCACCCGTAAAACCAAGATTGTGGTGAATATACTCCACGCGTAATACATCAATAGCCTCTTGCATAAAGTCGCTTGTGTGAGGAGGTGCAAAGGTATTTTGCACTGTTATAAGTCCATCAAGCAATCCCTCGTCAAAATCTTGAGGCTCACTTAGTGAGAAAATCTCATAATCAGGCATTACAGCAAAAACTTCTGGTAAAGCAGCAATTTGATTCACCAAGCCTGCAGATACCCTCATAATAACGCCGTTAAACAAGGTGTGCATACTACCTGTAATGTCAATTATAGGCGAATTTACACTGAAAGGGATAGCTATGCCGCCGAGCTGTTCGTAAAATGCGGCATGAGCAGCTAAGGCCTCTGCCTCTGGGCTTGTTCTCGCCCTGCTAGTTTCTTGTGGCATGTGGCGTAAAACACCGTATGGAGGGGTAACAAATTGGACAATAACGTCAATCACTTCATCTGGATTGTCGCTAAAGCCATCATCAAAACCATATACCCCAGCAAGCTCTCTTCCTGTTCCATTTCTAGTAATATCACTTATTTGTGATAAAATACGCAATCTATCGTCTTGAGATATGGATGACGGATCTCTCAAAAGTTCTCCGTCTAGGGCTTGCCAAGAATCAACATCTGCTAGATCAAAACGGTCGGCAGGACGATTAAAAATCTCCATGTCGTCGATTTCTTCTAAACTGAGTTGCGGCTGTTCTGCTGCGAAAGCTTGTATCGGCACTATGCCGAAAATCATCGATAACGCAAGTAAACAAGCCATAATCTGTTTCCTAAAGCATTTCTGTTTCATGTTTTCCTCCTTAATTGGGTTTGTCTTCGCAATTGATGCGATTAGAGAATAGATTTCTAAACGTATCAACTGTTAGGTAAAGGTGCAAAGTGAAATTAGAATCATTTTCTTCGTTATCACATTTCACTCCTAATATTTCCAAGAGCTTGGCACCCAAATCCCCTTTTAATTCAATGATATATGATATTAAAATGAAAAGTCAATACAAAAATTTTTCATATATTTACGTATTAATTTAAAAAAAATCTATTTTTATGCTTTTTATGAAAAACTATTTCAAAACAATAAGGCAAAATAATTTCCCATTATATGTATAGATATATATCACAAAAAAAGCTTGAAATTCGCATATATTCTTGGTATAATGTCAATAATATTGAAATTATTAAGCACAAAATAGGCAGGGGAATAATCATGAATAAAGATACAAACAAGCTAACCCTCGGAGAAAAAATTAGAGAAATAAGAAAATTTTTATTCATATCTCAAGAAAATTTGGCAAAAGCTGTTGGCTGTGGTACAAGTACAATAAGTCGTATAGAGAACGAACAAGCCCAGTGCAGTGAAGATTTATTAAGATCCATAAGGAAGGCACTTGGCACAAAAAATGCCCCAATACTTGAAAATGAGAGTATTATATTCCGTGAGCGTTTAAATGTTTGGCGAGATTTGATAAATGTTCGTTCAAGCTCTTTGAATTACGCTAAAGATATGGGCAAAAACCTGTCTACTATACTCTATATCCCGTTTGAGCACGAGCTGGCAATGCTATATATCATGTATGAAGTAAAATTGCTCATAGTAGAAAACAACCTTGCCCTTGCTGAAAAACGCATGAGTATTCCAGAAGATATAAGTGAAAAAAACGTTAGTATCTATGATGTAGCAGATGCTAACTTTGATGATAGGTTTTACGAATACCACCTCAACAAAACATCTTTAACCAACCTTAGTTCGGAAATTTTATACCACTATTATTATAACAAAGGTTCTATTTGTGTGCATCGTAAGCAATATAAAGATGCCTTAAAATACTATTTAAAAGCCAATAGTTTGGAAGTTTATAACCTTCAAAAAGAATATCATCTTTTATACAACATAGCCATATGTTATGGAACCCTCTGTATGCCAATGCGTTCGATATTATATCTAGAAAAAGCTTACAATTTATTCAGGGGTGAGAGAGCAAGCCCTTTTGGACTCAGCCTTGACAATGCTCTTGCCGTAAACTATACATATATAGGCGAAAGCAGATTAGCACAAGAACTATTAGAAAAATGCCTTATTCTCGCAAAAGGCACTAACAATTTAACATATATTGGAATTTCATATCACAATTTAGGAGTTCTCCATTTAAAAAATAACCACGCCGAAAAAGCAATTGAATATTTTAACCAAAGCCTAGAGCACTCACAGGAAAATGATGCATTCTATCTCGAATATCTCTACTACAAAATCCGCTGCATGATAGAGCTAGGCAAATTCAACCAAAGCAAGAAAATGATAGAACGTGCAAAGAAAACATCCTCTCAATATGAAAAATACTCTTTTCTATTCGGCTCTTTAATGCACCTCATGACTCTGAGTCAAAACAACTCCTGCCAATACCTTACATGCATTGCTATACCACGAATGTTAGAAGACTTTGAACTTTATAAAGCCTTAGACTTTTGCAAACAAATGGAAATTCATTTCAAAAGCAAAAATCAGACCAAAAAAGTTCTTGAAACTGCTGCCACGATACGCAGTATTTATGAAAAAATTATTTTCGTAGAAAGTGGCGTTGATATTTAACAACTATAGTAAAATCACTTTGAAACAGTAGCACACCTTGTGGTTCGCTCAAGCGAACTGGCTTCGCCACTTTTGCGAAGCAAAAGCACTTGGGGCAGCAAAACGCTACAGCGGCTTTGCGTTTTGCCCGATGGGTGATACTGATTGAAAAGCATTTTACTATAATTCTTATTCCTAGGACACACCAACATAGTATAGGCTGTTATATCGCTTACATTAATGCTATATTTTTAAAACAGGTTGATTTGTTTCAGTTACGGCTCTTGATATTTCTGCAAAATTATTGCACAAATCTGACACAGGTCTAATCATGTTCATAATAAGCACTCCTTTAATGCGTTATAGCATAATTACACTAATTTTGATTGTTTTGAATAAGCTTTACAAATCTTTCAAAACTCAAATCTTCAATAAATAAGGTTATTGGTTTGATACTACATAGGTGTCAAGAAAAGAACGTCTGCGTAAACGTTCTTTTCTTGACACCTATGATAACTATATTTATATTATGGAAATCAAAAAGGTCGCAAAATATCCTCTATTCTTGAATCTGGTCGCTCCAAAATCGACCAGTCATGTATAGGGATAATGGTATCCCAACGCTCAAACGCATTGCCAGCCCCTCTCCACTTGAAAGTGTAGGAGTTTGTTGCTGATTGGATATAGAAGTAGTACCACGAATTTACATTGGCATTGTCAGGCCATGTTTGCATATCTGGCAATAAATCTTCTGTACGCACTACTAAACGACCCAAAATGCGGTTGATCATCGCCACAGCCTCTGCCCGTGTGAGAGGCTGTGATGGGCGGAATGTGCCATCTGGAAAGCCACTCGCCCAACCATTTATGGCTGCCGTGTTGATATATTCTACTGCCCAGTGCCCGAAGATGTCTTTAAAATGGTTTTCCGATAAGCTCATACCATCCATTTGTTCCATGAACCGAACGATTACGGCCGCCATTTCAGCACGGGTAATAGTCTGATTTGGAGCAAAGCTTCCGTTTGGTAAGCCGCTGAAAACGCCCGCATTGGCCATGGTCGATACAGCATTGTTGAACCAATTATGCAACTCCACATCTGAGAAAGGGTTTTCCTGCGTCCAATACGCAGACCGTTCTTCATCTGCGATAAGACGAAATAAAATTGTGGCAACTTCTGCTCTTGTAATATTATCATTTGGTCGTATAAATCCACCACTTCCGATTAAATAGGACTGTCGCTCTAGAATGGTCGGCTGTGGCTCAAGTACCGACTCTAGTTCTAGTCTTGATTCAAGTTTTGGCTCAAATTCTGGTTCTAGCCCTAACTCTAGTTCTGGCTCTAACTCTAACTCGTGATCATTGTGCTGCCACTGTGCGACAAAAGTACGTGGTGCTACTACAGTGAGTGCACCCACTTGTGAGCTATTCAGCAAAAGGTCGCCCCCCTCCTCGACCCATCCGCGGAAAGTCCAACCGATTCGGATCGGAATAGGAACATTTGCTACCATAATAGGATCATTTGGAGAAATATAGCGATAGATAATGTTGATATTACTATCGTAGAAACCTCCATTTAAAACGAATGTAACCTGAATGGCGGTGCTAGGCACAAAAATTGCTGTAAACTCTTTGCTTGCTGTGATTTCTAGGGCAAGCAATTCTTCTGTTGTATAAGTGCTGCCAGTCGAACTTTCCCAGTATGCAAATTCATGGTTCGGAGCCGGAAGTGGAGTTGGGATTTGTATCGCAGTTAAGGTGTTGCCATACAAAATGTTATTCACTATATGCGGTGAAGCAGGGCTAATTGATCCATTGCTACCAGACAAAAATGTTACATCGCTCACGCTTCTTTCCCAAACCCAAGTTTCACTTGCTCCAGAAGTACCAGTCATGAGCTCTGCCGGTGTTAAGCGTTTATCACCTTGTGGGGTTTCAACCGTTTCAGTTCCAACATTTACCCAGTAACCTGTATATCTTGGACCTGACGGCGTTACCAGGCCTTGCTGGTTTGGGGTGCCTTGTGCTTCCCAATTTGCACCAAGTGTTAATTCTTTTAGATTATTTGAACCACCAAACATCAATTCCATTTGAACAGGCGTCAAATGTCTTGTATCCCAGCCCTCTAAATTTAGGCTTTCCAAGCGTTCCATATCTCGGAATGCACTTCGCATACCAAAAGTGGTTGCTGAGCTTGAGTTTGTGCCTATTCTGCTTGTGTTCCAGTTGCTTAAGTCTAAGCTTGTTAAATGGCTTGCACCTCGAAACATACTCTCTATCGTTTCCAAATTGCTAGTGTTCCAAGTGTTAATTCCAATAATTTGGGTTAAATTGATTGCATCTTGAAACATAGAAGCCATACGCTGCGTGCTGCTCGTATCAAAATTTGTTAAATCTAAACTCGAAAAGCCAGTTGCATTCATGAACATCCACGACATCCATTGCACTCTGCTTGTGTCCCAAGTAGCTAACCCCGCTACTGATGATAAATTGGATGTACTTCGGAACATACTGTCAAGACGCTCCGCAAAAGCCATGTCCCATCCGCTTAAATCTAAAGTCGTAAAGTTTGTTTCTCGAAACATGCTAGAAAAACGCCGTACATCGGCTACATCCCAAGCATCTAGTCCATCTATGGTTGTTAAGCTACCTGCACTACGAAATATGCTAGAAAGCCAGTTTGTGTTTGCGAGGTCAATATAATTAATATTTTCTATTATCCTTAAATTTGGTAACCCACGAAATAGGGAGGCAAGGCTTGACCGTCCTATTGTAGTAAAAGGTTCTGTAAAAATAATTGTTTCAATATAGGGTCTATGCGTAGCATCCCAAGGTCCTGTAGCCGGATAATCGCCACCAACTAGAGGTAATGCTTGAACGAATCCGCTGCCGACTACTACCGTGTGCGTAGTCGGATCATCATTGAGCCACCACCATGGTGCAAAATTTCCACCAGAGGGAGGAGTCGCATCTTGAGGGGCAACCACACCTATTGTCGTATTAAAAGGTACTACGGCTTCTGTACCAAAAGCTAACGGCGTAGCATTCTCTTCTACACTTGGAAAATTTCCTTCTGTTTCTAATATATTGGTTGGAAGAGCATTGTCAACATCATACAAGTCTACAGCAAAAGTGCCAACCGAGAATAGACCGGATAGCATGATTGTGGCTAACAATGAACAGACAAAACGCTTTAAGTTTTTTGTTTGCAATATAAAACACATCCTTTTTTTCAAAATAGCTTGTCAATATATGATATTATGCAACAGAAACTCAAAATTATAACACGAAATTGATAAGATAAATCATGGTGAGGAAACCTGATCGTGTTTTTGTAAAAACTGTTAAAGAGAACTATAGCAAAAGGTTTATGAAAAAAGTGATGCTAAAAATAAAATTTCTGCTAAAATAACTTCCAAACCAGAGCCACAAAACATAGGTTATAATGCAATGACAACATAGCCAAATCTATTGAATTGCTCTGAAATTTTCAACAAATTGCATCATATCAGCAATCATTTGTCGGACAGAGCCGAAGCCGCCAACTACGGTATACCATTCTTGCGGGTACAAGGCATAAATATGACCGTTAATAAAGGCTTGAGTACGTTGAATAATTGGGTCGTTTATAAGTGCTGTATGCCCTGCCGATTCAGGGATATTGGCTTCCATTTGGTTACGGTCTAACAAGAAGATTACATCCGGGTCAAGTGCAAGCACAAACTCTGCACGAGATTCAAAGCCGTGCTGGTCGACAAACTCACCTAAATCCTCTGGTGGGATAGCTGGGGCAAATCCAAATTCTTCATACACCATATCCATTCTGCTGTTTGCTAAAAATAGGGATAAATTGTCGGGCGTAGTCATCATAAGGAATACCGCACGATATCCTGATTCTTGTGCTACTTCAGCTATATATTCCATGCTTCCACGAATGTAGTCTATTTCAGCATTAAGATCATCAGCAACGTGTGGCCAGATTAGTGCCATAGCTTCAGCATTTGCCGTTATATCATTAAGAAGGTCAGAGTTTTGTGCATTAATTGTCAGACGGATAAAAGCGGTATCAGTGTAGCGTTCTTCGGTAGCCGATCTAAAAATATCAACATCTTCCGCGGCAAGGCGATCGCCTGCTGCGTTCATGCCAAATGAACGTGCACCAAGAATTATCAACTCCGGTGGAACAAGATCAAGTACATCCCAATTTACATAGAATAACGTACCGCCATCAATCACACGCAAGCCTGGAGTATTGTTAATTCCTTGAATTACTGACGGCAATCCGTTCGGATTAGGCACAATCAATGTTTCAATTCCAAAACGTTCAAAACCTATTGTGTACATCATATCCAGTATACCTTGGTCATACACAGCAATAACGCTAGGATTTTGTCGCACCTGAACAACATTACCATTAAAGTCGGTAATTGTAACTAACTCGCGAGGGCGCTCATCAGGCTGTTGCTCGCTGTTTGCTGTTGTCGTTGGGTTGGGATTTGCAACAGACGCCTCTTGAGGTTGTGCTGTGGGTGTTAATTCACTTCCTGCACAAGCGGTAATCGTAAATATAAATGCAAGCATTGCTGTAAGTAAAATAAATTTCTTTTTCATGACATTCGTCACTCCTTTTAATTTGTTGGCGGCGTTGCCGCATATTTATAATCAAGCCTTAAAAAGGCTACATTATTGCAAGGGAACATCGTGTGCATCGTGTTTCGGAGGGGAACAAATTTCACAATTATAATCTTCATGGTCGTAATAAAGACAAACAGGTCTTTTATCATGATTTACAATGTGAAAATCGTGATCAAAAACAGGGTTTAATACTTTGGGAGTTATCACATCAAAAGGATTTCCTTCTTTATAAATTTTGCCGTCTTTCATTGCGATAATATGCCCTGCATAGGCAGCGGCAAAATTTATATCATGCAATACTGCTACAACGGTTTTCTTTAAATCTACCACCAATTTTTGAACAATTTTCATCATCTCAACAGAATACTTTATGTCCAAATTGTTTAGCGGCTCGTCTAAAAAAATATAAGGTGTATCTTGTGCCAAAATCATAGCAATGAAAGCCCTTTGTCGCTGGCCACCCGATATTTCATCAAGATATTTGCCTTTTATATCTTCAAGGCTCATATAAGAAATAGCTTCGGCCACCTTTTCTTTGTCAATATCCTTCAACCGTCCGCTACAATGAGGGAAGCGACCATATTCAACTAAATCTTGTATGGTTATACGTATGCTGAGTTGGTGGGTTTGTTTGAGAAACGCTACTTTTTTTGCAATTTCTGCGGCTTTGATTTCACGTACATCTACGCCATCAAGCATAACCGAGCCGCTTTTTGCTGGTATAAGGTTGGTCATTACACCAAGAAGCGTAGATTTTCCCGCACCATTTGCACCAACAAGAGCAGTAATGGTATTTTCTTTCACTGTGATACTAATATCACTCAATGTTTCATTATCGCTGTTACGTCCGTAAAATTGCCTTATATTTTTCACTTCAATCATGAATTTATGTCTCCTTCGCTAGCTTTAAGGTTGTTGTAAAATGCAAGTGTTTATTACGCTTTTTTATTCTCCCTCAAAATCAGATAGAATACATACACACAACCCACAAGATTAATAATAACGGTTACAGGTATCGCCCATTCAAAATAAACGCGTACAGCTTCACCTAAAATGAGTGCCAATGCCGCCATCATTGCCGAACCGATAAATAGAGGAAGATGCTTATGCGTTTTCATAATTTCACGAGCGGCGTTTACTGCCAAAAGTCCTAAAAACGTAAGCGAACCAATAAGGGCAGTTGCTACGCTCATTCCAATGGCAATAATGATAAGGTTTATTGTTAGTTCACGTTCATAATGTATGCCTAGGCTTTTCGCTTGAACAGGGCCTAAACTCATTACATTAAATCGCCTATGACGTAGCAAGATAGCAATCGCAACCACTGCCATAATCGGTAAGGCAATATTTATTATAGATGTATTTATATTATTTATATTTACCGAAGTTGCGGCTTGCACTTGAAAGAAGTCGCTTTGATTCATTATGATTTGCAAATACCTTGTTCCACTTCCGATAATGCCAGACAAGACAAGCCCAAACATCAGCAAGAAGATGATATTGTTCCGCCCATTTCGCAGTATAAAACCAAACATTAACATAGAAATAACAACCATTATTCCTGCTGTGATAAAATAGTTCACATATGGGTTTGCAAAGAGATTAGACTGAGCTCCAAATGCGAATACCAAAACTGTTTGTGTACCCACAAAAATCGAATCAAATCCAATCATTGATGGTGTTAAAACACGGCTCTGCACAATCGTTTGAAATGCCAAGCTGACTACTGCCAAAACAATGGCAGATGCACCCATTGCATAGAGAGCAGGAAGCGTTCTGCTCATAATGCTCTCAATCGCTCCCGGCGGAACCATGTCACGCTCCATGCCAAGGCGCTCCACTCGTAACCATGTGCGAGAATAGATATATAGCCCTACAGATCCTGCGATTGCTACAACAAGAATAATAAAAACAATAGTCATGCGTATATTTTCAGGCTTTAACAAAAATGTACGGATTTTAGTAATGGCTTGATTATGTTGCACTCTTTGAATTGGCTTTGCGTGTTCTTTTACCACCATAAATCCCCCTTAACAAATAAATCATGAAAATAACTCCTCCAACAACGCTTATGGTAACGCTTATGTTCATTTCAAAGGGGAATATAATTAGTCGGCTTATTATGTCGCAAAGTAGCACAAAACAAGCACCAAAAAGCATAAGGTCAATGATTGACCGTTTAATGTTATCCCCAAAAATTGATGTGAGCATGTTGGGTATTATCAGCCCAATGAATGGAAGCGGACCCACTGCAACAAAGGTTGATGCACTGATAAGGGCGATGATGATAAGACCCAAGCCCACAATGCGGTTGTAATTAAGCCCTAGATTTTTTGCAAAATCTGCTCCAAGCCCGATTATGCTAAGCTTTGTAGCATATATTACAGATATGACGAGCGGTATTACAACAACATAAACAAGTTCAAAATTGCCAAGCCGTGCAAAACTTCCTAAATTAAATTGATTTAGAACAGTTTGCGTTTCGGTTTGGAAAGCTAGAGCAGTTGCAATTGCTCCAATAACCCCGCCGTACATCAACCCCAAGAGTGGAATATACACAACCTCACGAATTTTCAAGCGATTTATAACGGCTGTAAACAGCAGCGTACCTATAAGGGCAAATGCAAATGAAAACATTGCTTGTACAAAACCGTTGGTGTGCCCCAAAAATACGAATGATATAAGCAAGCCCAATGCCGCAGCATCCGTTGTTCCCGCAGTTGAGGGCGACATAAATTTATTTCGGCTTATAGACTGCATAATCAGCCCTGCTACACTTAACCCCGCTGCCGCTAATATAACGGCCAAAGTGCGCGGTACTCTACTATGTAGGAATATAAATGTTGATAACTCATCTCCACGAAGGAAAGTGCTAAGGCTAACATCAGCCATCGAGCCTACTTCAAGAGAGAGTAAGGTTAAAATAATAAACGCTACTACAATTGTAATCCGCTTCCATTGTTTACGGAAAAATCTCATTAGCTAAAATCACCTCGTTACAAGCAAGAGTTAGTTAAAACTAACATAATTGCTAAAATAAATGGCCGAAGCCATAAAATTTAAGTTAGTTATAACTAACAAATATAATGTTAGCATAAACTAACATCCATTGTCAAGAGGTTTTTTAAAAAAAATTTCAAAAAATGTGTTGACAAACGAAATTAAAACTGATATATTAAAAATAGTAATGATTATCATTATTGTTTTCAGAGAGGAGAATATACAAATAAAAAATTACAGTCGAAAGCGTGAAGCTATTTTAAGTAAAATTCGTTCCACCACTTGCCATCCTACGGCTGATGAAGTCTATATGTCGCTAAAGGAAGAATATCCAGATTTAAGTTTGGGTACAGTTTATAGAAACCTCTCCCTCTTTAAGAAAGAAGGAAGTGTAATTGCCGTTGCCGTGGTTGATGGCCAGGAGCGATATGACGGTTGCACGAGTCCGCATGGTCATTTTGTCTGCTATAAGTGTAATGCGGTAACTGATGTTGACTTACCGTTAGACCAAACAGCGTTCATATCCTATCTAAGAAACACCCAACAATGTCACGTTGACAAAGTTGATTGCACAGCATATGGAGTATGCGTTGGATGCTTAGAACACAAAAATAAGTAAAATAAAAAATCGAAAGGAAGTGCATTATGGGATTAATCGGCAAAAAAGTGGAGGCATTTGAAAGCGATGCTTTCCAAAAGGGTAAAGGATTTATCAAGGTATCATCTGAAAAGGATTTCGCAGGAAAGTGGAGTGTTATTTGCTTCTACCCTGCAGATTTTACGTTTGTATGCCCAACGGAGCTTGAAGACTTGCAGAATCAGTATGCAACCCTAAAATCTTTGGGAGTGGAGGTTTATGCTGTTTCAACAGACACTCATTTCACACACAAGGCATGGCATGACAGTTCTGCTGCAATCGGAAAAGTTGAGTACATTATGGTGGGAGATCCCTCTCATAAAATCTCACGATTTTTTGATGTGCTAATTGAAGATGCTGGATTGGCTGACCGTGGAACATTTATTATTGACCCGGATGGCATTATTCAAATGGCAGAAATCAATGCAGGCGGTATTGGGCGTGATGCAAGTGCATTGGTAAGCAAAATTAAAGCTGCTCAATATGTTCGCAATAATCCTGGTGAGGTTTGCCCTGCAAAATGGCAAGAAGGCAACGAAACCCTCAAGCCAAGCCTTGATCTTGTAGGCAAAATATAGTAATTAAAAATAAAAGTAGAGCAGTAAAGCGTTCCTTTTTTGGTGCGCTTTACTGTTTTATATACAATTTTTTGGAGGTGCGTTATGGCATTGGATAAAGATATTAAGGATCAACTTATTTCCTACTTGGATTATATTGAGCAACCCGTAGTACTCAGGGTAAGTGTGGCATCGGATGAACTATCTAGCAATGTTTTGTCTTTTGTTGAAGAAATTGTAGAACTTTCAGAAAAAATCTCAATCGAAAAAACAAAATTGGAAAGAACGCCAAGCTTTGCTATTGATAAGCAAGATCAGCCAAGCGGAATTGTTTTTGCTGGCCTTCCTTTGGGACATGAGTTTACATCTTTTGTTATGGCTCTTGTGCAAGTCAGCGGACGCAAGCCTAAAATTGAAGATAAGCTGATTGAGCAGATTATGAAAACAAACAAAAGGTTGGATTTTACATCTTATGTAAGTCTTAGTTGCCATAATTGCCCCGATGTTGTGCAAGCACTTAATATTATGGCAGTTCTTAACCCTAACATATCTCATACGATGGTTGAGGGCGGCAGCTTCAAAGACGAAGTGGAAGCAAAGAAAATCATGTCTGTTCCGACCGTTTATCTAAATGGTGAGAATTTTGGTAGTGGACGAATGACTATTGAACAAATATTGGGAAAATTAGGCGAATCCGTTGATAGTTCTGAGTTAGATGCAAAAGCACCTTACGATGTACTTGTAATTGGCGGTGGTCCTGCTGGGTCTGCTGCTGCCATTTATGCTGCAAGAAAAGGAATAAGCACAGGGATTTTGGCTGAATCCTTGGGCGGTCAGGTAATGGAAACTTTGGGAATCGAAAACATCATCGGCACAAAATATACAGAAGGTCCCAAATTTATGGCAGCGGTTGAAGCACATGTAAGGGAGTATCCTGTTGATGTTATGACGGCACAACGAGCTGTGAAAATTAATAAAAAAGAGTTTGTGGAAGTTAGCCTAAGTAGCGGTGCGACACTGAAATCAAAAACCGTGGTGGTTGCCACAGGTGCAAGATGGCGAAGTATTGGTGTTCCTGGGGAAGCCGAATTCAAAAACAAGGGCATTGCATATTGTCCACATTGCGATGGCCCATTGTTTGCAGGCAAAGATGTAGCGGTTATAGGTGGCGGCAACTCTGGTATTGAAGCCGCAATAGATTTAGCGGGAATTGTAAATCATGTTACCGTTATTGAGCTTTCACCCGAATTAAAGGCAGACAAAGTGCTACAAGAACGCTTGTATAGCCTCGGAAATGTGGCTGTTGTAACCAACGCCCAAGTAAAAGAAATAGCGGGTACGATAAAAGTGGAAAGTTTAGCTTATATAGATAGAAATAGTAGCGTGGAAACAAGCATAAATGTACAAGGTGTTTTTATTCTGATAGGCTTAGTTCCTAACACTGAGTGGCTGAACGAAACTGTAGAACTCACCAAAACAGGAGAGATAATCGTTGATAAGCATGGTGCAACAAGCTTGTCAGGCGTGTTTGCGGCGGGAGATTGCACTGACAGTGCATATAAGCAGATTATCATTTCAATGGGAAGCGGAGCAACGGCTGCATTAGGTGCATTTGACTTTCTTATACGGAATTGATTAAGTGTGTTTATACTATAATTAATACAATTATGTTCTTGTCTGAATGTAGAAATGGGAGTGTCATTTTTGAATTAAGCAATAATGGCATACCTACTGTGGCAGCAATAGATATGTACCGATAGTGAGATTTTCGGTACATGTCTATTATCAGAGCTTAAAGAAATGGAGCGTTTGTGCCCTAAGACTCGGTATAATGAAGCACAGGCTTTGCAAAATGTTCAATGCCAAATAGATTGACATTGGTAGAATACTTTCGAGTCTAAATGGCTCTTTTTACAATAAATGGACTTGTTACTAAAATAGATTTAAGCATTCATTAATTTTTTGAAATATTTAACCCTGCTATATTTACAGCAACGTTCACCATAAATTTGTTGATTATCTCCTTATTCTTAAAGCGTTTACTGGTTGTTTGATTCTTAACAAAGTGAGTAAATTCAAGAAGTGTGAGCAACTTCTCAAACGTGTTCTTATTGCTTATGATATGAGTACATCTTGTTATATATAATTAGACAAAATACTTTCTGCAATCAATTTAATTTCTGTAGCAATATCTAAAGGCTGTAAAACTTTAACTTTTGCCCCGAAACTAAGTAACCAACTGAGTATATAGCTTTTATTTGTAAATCCTATTTCTAAAAACAGCCCTTCATTTGTTTCACGGTAGCAGTGAGGCCCATAAGTTTCTATTAGCTGATATTTAGTAGATTTGTCAAACATGGCAACAAGCTTTATATCATCTGGTAAATGACTATTAAAATTACGCTTTTCAAGAGGAATATCCCGTAAATCAAACTTTTCGTTGTACGCAGATAAATTTAAAATTCGATTTAACTTAAACATACGCCAATCCATACGCTCTAAACAGTAGCCAAAAATATACCACGATGTCCACTGAAAAACAACAATATAAGGCTCTATCCGCCTACTACTTTCGCCCTTATCATAAAAATAATCAAATTTAATTATCTGTTTTTCTGAAATGGCCTGTTTAATAATTTCAATTTTTGCAGTTAAATCAGTTTTATAGTGCGAAGCCAAATCTATAACAATAGATTCTGATAAAGAAATAACTGAGTCTGAACTTGCTCCTAACTTCTCCAAAATACGCTCTATATGTGATTTTTCTGAAACGCTACCAATTCCCTTTATAGCTGCAACAATTCCAGATAACTCTCCTGCGGTTAAAATACTCTTATCTAACTTAAATCCTTCGGCAATAGAAATACCACCACCTGTGCCTTGTTGCGTTACAATGGGTATACCTGCTTGGCAAAGAGCATCAATATCTCTGCCAATGGTGCGACGGCTCACCTCAAACTTTTCCGCCAAATATGGTGCTGTTACTCGGTTGTTCTGTAGTAAAATAGTTAGTATTCCTAATAATCGATCAAATTTCATATTCATCACTCCAAAACTATTATATCATAAATGCCTAGTTATAACAAAAACTCACCCAATTATGACGAGTTCTTGCAAATTTTAAATTTTGTGTTATAATTAATTCATGCTTGTTTTATAGCATATATTTAGAATTTTATACTATAAAAAAGGAGTTTTACGATGAAAAAAATGATTAAAAAAGTAGTTGCTACGGCTTTAGCTGTGTCTATGCTATTTACAAGTGCAATTTTTG
>Ga0123352_10000555_pt1 | contig 45346 bp, 28 predicted proteins | sample TergutLab28metaG_FD_89700 | JGI IMG/M metagenome (GOLD analysis project Ga0123352, IMG submission 89700) | Labiotermes labralis P1 segment gut microbial communities from Petit-Saut dam, French Guiana - Lab288 P1 | ecosystem: Host-associated > Arthropoda: Insects > Digestive system > Gut ... | reverse complement strand
CTTGTTCTCCTGAAGATGGGCATAATGATGCCCGAAACATGTTGAGAAATTGTTAAAAATAAACATCTAACTGTTGCATCTTGTTGGTTTTCTCTCTCACTTCACAATTTGCTCACAATGCACGGTCACAGAAACCCAAAACAGTAGAACAATTCAACAGAGAGTCTCAAAATGTATAAAGGTAGATACTTTAAAATCATGCAAGTAATTTTTTTATGAAAATGGGAAATAACAATATGGCTGCTACACAAGATACTGACATCATATTTGACACACTACTGTAAACGGGGTAGATCCTTGTGAACAGAGTAATGAACCTTTCAGTTACATCAAAGGTGGGAAACTTAATGAGTTTTCTCAGATGGACTTACAGAAGTAAGTCTATGAGGAATAATTCAAGTCCTCTTGATTTCAAACTTTCACTGTCTTCTGAATGTTGTATGCTTTCTTCTGGGTAATTCCCTGGCATCTGAATTTTATATTCCAACATTTCAGAACACTCAGTCTGTTCCATCTTCACAGGCGGGTAAGTATGAAGAAATTCTTCATACCTACCCGGCTATGATGATAGAACAGACAGAGGGTTCCAAAATGATGCATTTAAAATACAGATGCCAGGGAATTACCAAGAAGAAAGCATACAAATTCAAGTCCTGTTGTTGTATTACATAAATTATGTGACCATAGCCAGTCACTGCACCTTGCATACAATGCTTACAGTATTTTCAAGTAAGACTATTGTTGTTAATTTAAATGATTTCAATTCAATATCTGCTACAAAACAACTTAACTGAATGGCCATTAGGAATGGTTATGGCCATAGCTGATGATGACAAACATACAAAACACCTATACTTAGAGCACCACTGTTTTATATCATTATGTAAAAGGAAAGGCCACCTTCTAAAATTGAATGGTCAGCATAATTCCAGAATGGCATGTCAGGCATAATGCTTTGTGTTCGTTAATGTACACAGACTGCTTTAAAATATACTGCCAAACTAGAAAATGTCTTTCAAACAAAGAATGAAATTAGCACTTTACTACCATGCTGTCTCACGGACGTTGATGGAACGTATCTTATCTTTTGTTCCACCTCACAAATAGCTCCTTTACAGGGCAGGTCAGAGGGATACCTAGGAAAATAATTTACATAAAAATTATGTTAAAAATTGACTTGAAACCTATTTTATGAATTCTAGCATTGCTAGTATAAGGTCTTCACAAATGGTCTATTTTAGTTTTTGAATTTTCTTTTTTTCATAGGTCCCTTTGTCCACATGTTTGTACAAATGCATGCCTGCCATAAGCAGTTATTAAGATGGCAACCAACGCTGCAGACTGAAAGTGTTTATTGTGAAAACTTTTTTTTTAAACCTAGAAATTGAAAAGACATTACTTGAAATATTTCAATATTGTGATATGCCTTCAAGAACTTGTGTAATGGAGTTTTCTATGAGAACTTTAAGCAATGTGATCTGTGTTAGATAACATCAAAGGTTCTGTCAGGTGTAAGCAAGCAGTACGATTGATGGAACAATGCAGTGTGTATAGGGGGCAGTTCAAAGAGGCATAAAAAAGTATTTTCTTATACCAAACCCCTTACACAATTTCTTGAAGAAGTATTACTAACATTCAAACTTTGTAACTGCCTGCCCTCACATGACACAATTACATTAAAAAGAACACTTGCAAAAGAAACACCCACCCTCTGTTCTGCACTGAGGGATGCCATCTTCACAACTAATGCTGTCACATTGAACTCCCAGCATTATTTTGTAATTTGTAATTTATTTTCATTCCATCAATCCAAAGATATGGAAAGAGTCATAATTACAGATACAGCACAACACATATAAATATATAGATACATGGTATGCATATAAAAGAGTGCAGAAAGAGCATGTGTCATGGCGACACTTAACCACAATAACTGTAAAATATCAGAAACAGGTCAAATTGACTAAAAATGTAATAACCTACACAAGTGAATGAAAGCAATGGTAATTATAATTCTGCTAACTTTATATTAATTACTACGTGAAAAGAACCAAGATCATGGCATGTTTTGATTAAAATATTCCTCCAAGCTATGGAAGCAATGATCCTAAAGATATCTCTTTAAGCTGTTTTAAAACATTATGCAAGTGTATCAACATTAAAACAAAAGGTCCCACAAAAATAAAAAAAACTGAAACAGTCAGCCCTTTCATGAAGATTCCATAGATGCAAATCTAAAGAGCTCGAAGCATCAGCCATACATCTCCACATGGATGGATGGTTGGATAAGATACAAATAAATGTACACACTACTTATGAACATAAATACAGAAGTGTTAGAAAGCAGAGCAGTAGGTCCATAAAAAAAGTTCAGTGCTGCTAGTACTGAAACACTGTACAGCACCAGTATGTACTACTGTTATGTATATAACAATCCCATTGCCACTGTTTCAGTCAATGTCCCACTGTTTCTACATTCAGCGCTTCATATCATACTGCAGACAACTGTAGGACAGCAGTGCAATGATGAATGAAGTGTTGTCATCAGAATTGTAAGTTTAAATTCCATATTCCAAAGAAGCACTGCAGTATGCGATACCCCACTCTTGGAACAATACTAATAGTATACATCTGTTACAGGGGAATATAAAAACCTCTCTGTAGACATGCATTTGGAAATACCCAATCTATATGTACAAACCACAGTACAATACCATTTATCCATGCTTGGATTATCCAGTCTCCAGATATCCACACATGCATTTCTTTTACATAAATTCTGGCATGTGTAAACTAGGTTCTTGTCCTCTTTCAAAGCCATAGTTTCCCCCTTCTTTCAGTGTTTTACAGTCACTATCAGCAGTGAAGAGACAGCTTTGTTCTAACAGTTATGTTGTATTAAGTGGCATGTTCTAGAGACACCACAGCTGCAGATTTTGTCTGCCATGTTTCTCAGCTAAGACCTTCCAATTATTATTCGCAGGTTTCCAACAAACACCCAACTAACAGAATCTGCCTCAGGGATCAAGTTTAACTGGCAAAGTTTACACTACACCTTTTAGTGCTGGGCACTGATTTGCTGCAGGAAGAACTTGTTCACTGTTTGTCCAACAATGGTGTGCTGTGAAGTATCTGTTCATTACATCATCAATGTGGAAGTTCAGGCATTAACTCCTTTACCCTCTGCTCCCTCCCTTACATCCCATTGGTTACTTGCTCGCCATAGGGACCATCACACTCTAATTTGAGCCTGAACTGGAATCTTGCTGATATATAGCCTTGCTGTTTGCATTTGAAGTTGTAATTCAGACTAGCAAAGACTGTATTACCATGGCCCTTGTTTGGTGCTGTGGTCATGGATATAATGTCTTACCTGTTTATTTGGCTGCAACACCATAAAAGTAATTTGTTTCTTTCATTTATTTGGTATATGGCTTTCAATAAGTGTTTGTATACTAAATGGGGTTACTGATAAGCTCACCATTCACAAAGTATGTTCTGTTGTTCATTCATTCACTGTTTATAACAAAGCATTATTTAATATTCTGATTCTCCTCTGACATAACATGGGCACTTGCCCATATCTCAAGTTTCCTGAGTTCCCCAGTATGATTTCATTCATGTATGTATGGGGAAGTTTGATTCTCAGAGTAGGTGGGGCAGCAGATTTGATAAGTTCATCCACATTAATCTTCTCCTTATGTTATGGTTGTGTTTTACCTTGGCTCTGACATGCTGGTCTGCTATCTCACATACTGCTGACCCCTGCAAAAAACAGCACACAGTGCTGACAGACCTGCCTGGGGCACCCTATCTTGCACCCATTTGTCTTTGGTCGCAAATTCTGCCTATGCTTTCAAAACTTGTACACATTAAATATACTTTTGTGACCCTGACAGCATAGACTTTTGATCCACAGACCTTTGACATATGCAGGGCATTATGTTCAGCAGCACACACTATGCATAATGTGATGCTTATGCAAAAGACCAGCAATACAAAGAGAAAACCACACAAACACAGATATGCAGTTGGACTACACCACATGTGGTGTCTCACAAATGTGTGTTGTCACATTGTTACACCACATCACAGGTTGGTTCTAGCACTTCACTCAGGTACGGTCCATTGGTCAGACAGATTCTGAGTACAGTAACATTACAGATGTCAAGAAAACTGGTACTGCTGTCAGGACGAGTCAAAACAGCTCTCAAGAATAAGCAATCATTACAAATTATTTCTCAAAATAAATATCACGTTTACAAAAAATGGAAAGTAAACTGTGATTTTTAATAGCTATAAACAAAACATTGTCTATTGAATTAGCCATATGTTTGAAAATTTGGACATGTTCCCCCATAATTAGCCTGGATAATCAAAATTCTGTTGTGTAGCAATGGCTCAATTTCATTATAAATTATGATACTTTTTCTCAGTCTTTCTTCCCTGTTTATGAAATAATCCTTGACTAAGCAAATAACTCCTAGGAGCAGACTCCTTCTTCAGAAGCCAGTACTTCTTCAGCTAGTCAATTCCCTGCATTTTATACAACCTGAAGGTTCATTACCATACTCAAGGGGCCCATCACTGGTCCCATGCCAAGCCAGATAAATCCAATCCACATCCTCCCACCCTGTTTCTTTAAGGTTTATTTTAATACTGTCCTCACTTCTCTTCCTGGGTCGTTAGTCTCTTTCTTTCAGGCTTTCCCACCAAACCCTGTACACATTTTTCTTATTTCCCATGCTTGCCATGTATCCTGTACATCTCATCCTCCTTGATTTGATCACATTATTAAAGTGATCAAAGTGATCAGTGTTGCAATGGGTACACATCATAACATTCCTCATTATGCAACTGTCTCCAGCCTCCTGTCAGGTTCATCTGACCTTCAGCAGTCTGGTATGTAGTTAAGATCTGAGGTTTCCAGAGGGGTGAGGATTCAGATTGTGGTCTACTGGGTTGTGATGCCATGCACTTTGGTAGACAGGTACATATGCTTTGGATATCTGTAACATTTGTACCTATATACCAAATTATGTGTCACACTCCACAATACCATAACCTTGACATGCAAGTACAACACTTATATTTTACTTAATTTTTTTAGTTAGTTTTATGGGGCATTATTGACACTTCACCTCTGTACAAGGTTGCAAAAATTCTGCACATGTTGGCAGACTCCACACTTGAAGTTCTAAAATTCTAATGCCATTTAGACCAGTATTTCTCAACTAGAAGTCCACTGAATGCATGAGTTGGTTCTAATTTGTGTTGCATTTTACTCATATATTTTTCCACCAATGGCAAAGCTACTACATTATGACTAGTAACTCTGTCTTATGTTTCAGCTAACAGACAAACTGCAGAGCTTTCAACCTCACAATTTGGCTCTGAAGTGTTCTGAACATCTCTGATAAGAAAATATCAAGATTCTCATATGGAAGTATATGTTATGCTGATTTTCATGAATATCAAATGGCTCTATAACATTTTGTAAGGACCTCTAAAATAAAATTAACCAAAATGTGTCCAGCAGTTCTCAAGCTGAATGAGGCAAGTAGTGGGAGACACACACACACACACACACGACCTCCCCTCTGTACATTCAGTTTATGCACATCACGCAAGGAACACATACGATAATTTCTAATCTGCTTGGTAAAACCAAGCACAAGCGTGTCATCATAGCTGCACTATTCAATAACTGTCAACCGATCAGGGAAGATGACATATCATACATGAGGCGAGTAAGTTGCACTGATTAACTATACTGCACCATTAGCAATTTGATCAAGAAATCCCTGATCTTCTTGAACACAAAGTTTCTTTGCTCCCACAACCATGACACAGAACCCTAACCGTATCAGTGAAATACACCTTACTTCTCAAAAACATGCAATTATGTTGAAATTGGTATGACACCACAATTAATTTATAGATATGTTAGTGAACATTAAGTCCTTTTTAGACACATTCTGAGAAAGGTGTGCATCAACAGATCATACTATGTGCCACTTGTCTGCAATAATGATGGATACATACACACACACACATATGCATGCACACACAAGTTAACTAGTTATATTTGATATGCTTTCTTTGACGTTCAGATAAAGTTAACTGGCACTGAAATGTACTGCAGCACAAGTTAATAAGTTTGTCTCCATATTCCAAAATAATCTTCTGGGCTTAGGATTATTGTGATGATCAACAGTATCTTCCTGTAACACTAAATTATCTTTCAAGTGGGTGACAAATACAGCTCAATTCACTCAACTGTGTTAATAATATACCAATAACCCTGTGGCAGTGGATTTAAATCCCTCATGTAATGTTCTGTTGGACAGCACTAATTTTAGACTTTAAAAAATGATACTATAATGATAATATTTATGTCATGAAACTATTCAACAAAATGTAAGAAACCAAGAAACATACGATGTCAAAAGAAATGGAGGGTGAAACAAAACAAATCTTATTTTGTAGAATTAATATCCTGCACATAAAACCTAAAATTATACCTTAGTTCATAAAAGTAAGGGCACATATCATACATTTATTCACCAATGTTTGCCATAGAAATCACCAAATTTGTATCCGTGATGCTTCCTGCTTTTGCTCTGGAACTGTTCACACTGCAAATTCAGTGTGGTATTCTTGGACACACAGAACACACAATGCAACTTCACATTTCACACACGTGTTCATGAAAATCCACTGTGCTTCGCAAGCAGTCACCATTATTTATATTCATCAATGAACAGCATTCTACACCATTTCCTCCGTTGCTTGGTCTTCCTTTGGTAAGTGGTTGATGACACCCCAGTTTTCCCGCTCATCTATAACATTTTGCCTGTCTCGGTAAAAGCCTCTATGAAAAATCTTGGTCCCACAAATGACTACAGAACTGACTGTTCAGAATGGTTAGGTCAAGTATGAGAAGGACCAGCAATTATGTCCATCTGAAAGTACACTGATTTATAAAGTAACTATTTGCCATTATGTCTCCCTTGTGACACATCTCACATTCATGTTGTTACTTTCAACAATGGTTGGCTTGACAGGGCTGCAGTCAGTGCTTGTTGGTAAGTATGCATCTCTCTTGTCTTGACACACCATTCCACTAAAGTGTCCCCTGATTCTGGCTTGTAGTAACCCTGTCAGTTTTTGTGCTTTAAGTCCTCATGAGTCCAAGTATTGTTGGTAATGCATGTTTCCATTCCATCTGCAGTTTGACACCTCCTGTGAAGTACGTTTGCACAGAGAACAAAGTGCTCTCTTTGTTGATATACAACACCTCATTTTTGTGGACACACCTGGGAGCCCCAGAAAATGAGTGGACAGCCCTGTGTATTCCTTATGGAGATCCCCATTTCAAGTCCCCACCAGCACAGGTTCACAGTTGTGGCTGCACTTCTTCACGCACATTCTTGTCTGCGTCACTCTGTTGGCTTTACAGCCTTCAGAGTCACTGTCTGTGGCCAATTCACATTCTGTATTAGCACTGCAAAGTCCCCTTTTTTGCAGCATGGACCAGCTCCAAACAGTAACTTCAGTCTCCAGACCCACTCAGTATAATTATAAAAAAACTACCACACTTTAGCCTGCAGAACTGTCAACTACAAAGATAAGACTAGTTTAATGGGCATGCATGTGTGGGCATATATGTGAGATCTGTGCGTGTGAGAGAGGGAGAACGTGAGACAGACAATATGATACAGTAAGCTACAAAGCCACCAACATTCCATGTCAACACTTCGAGCATAAGAAAATGATCTTGACCTACTGGCCACAGTATAGTGTGGAGTTGATCCAGAAGACCAATCCTATGCGCTTGTATACAAGTGAAAAATGCCGCTAGGTTGATCATCTGCCTAAGGACACATTCCTCATTAATTTCACACCAACACAGTAAAACTCGTTGGTGACCCGACATAAACAGGGAGTGACAAATTTGCAGTGCCCTTACAGGAATCCTGTCATTCTGACCATTAAATATGGCATGCCCATAGCGGCACTCTGTCTCCAAAGGTTTTAACCAACATACATAACTTAGTGTGTTTTATGCCAGTAAGTTTGCATATCAGAGACCAACAATTGACAATGAATTGTTATGTCCTCTACAACACTACCTAATTAACCTACACAAAAACGTGATTTCCTCTAATCTGAAATGCCAACCAGCACTGGGATGGATGTGAAGAGGATCAAAACCAGTCCTTACCTAACTAACAGGACAAGAAAATATGAAAAGAACTGTGAAGCTTTCACTTCTTTGTGATTGGGAGAGACTTGAAACCATTTGTTATACTAAAGGGAAAGAATCTTCTAAACAAAAACTTCCATGTAGAATTATACTTAAATGTAATGAGAAAGGGTGCAGGACAAAAAAACTTATGGTCACATGGCTCAGAGGTGTCTGGGACAGAAAATCAGGTGCTCTTCCAAAGTAAAGAGAAATGCTGGTATGGTATGCTTGCAAGGGTAATGTAACAGAGAAAGTGAAAACTCTATAATCTAAACAGAGAGCTAGTGATCATACCAGGAGTCATGACCTCTCAGTTAAAGGTTCTTGATACTGGAGTTAATAAAAACCATGGAAATACTATGTCACCTGTACAGGTAATGGCTGCTACCTAGGAACCATCCACTAACACCAGCTGCAGACTTAAAAGGACTACCTGTAAGCACTGCTTGGAGAGTAGATTAAGACTGTTAAAATGACATTTCACCGGAAGTCGTTGTCAGGGGTTTAAAATTGATGTGTGTCAAGCAATATGAATGGCAAAGAACATGATGTCCTGTGGAGGATATTTATGAAGACAGTTCTACTTCCAGCATTGAGTCTTGGCAGTGATTAGTTACCAGTACCGCAGTGACATGTTTCTAACTCTTCACTATAATAATATTCTAATATTTTAACTGTGATGATGATATAATTCCCAAAATTAAACATGCAACACTGACATGAAAACTTGTCAAATGTGAATAAACGTATTGTCTAAAAACTAACGACAATGACGTAACCGCATCTTATACTCAAATTAGTATGGCATACTGCTTAAATGACCACTCACTAGATTCTTTATAGTAATTTTTAACTCACATTTTGGGGCTGATTCTGCCGAGCCTTATTCTCCGACTTGTCTTCATTGTCATCATCAGTAAGAAATTCTCTCTTAGGGTACGGAATCTGACATCCGGCAAAAACACTGAAAATGTAAGATCAGTGAGATATGAAGTTCTCACAGTAGGGAATATTAAGACTGCAGTTTTCTGGGATGTGAAGCCATGTTGTCTGGTAGCACAGTGCTGCCTCCATCATCAGGACAACAGAACCTTCTACCCTGAAGATTGAGGCAAAATGTTCTGTGACATCAACTCCATGTGCAGTATTCTGGTTGCAGAGGAACCTGCTTATTATTATTATTATTATTATTGTTGTTGTTGTTGTTAAATGCAGAGTTCTCTCAATTATCCATGTGCACATTATCTGATTTGCAGATTATCCATGTACAATTATAAGTTGCTAACGACTAATGACAAAGATGGAAAATAATGTGATTTAGCACCAAATGCTCTAACAAAATCCTCAATACAAACAGAAATCACAAACTATTTATGTAAACAATAGGTGCCTACTCAAAAGTTATATATGTATTATGTATACAAAATAAATTAGTTTTATTCTTTATTTGTGGCACAATAAAGTATGTGTTTTAGATTATCTATGTTTCTCAATTATCCGTACACCACCCTTCCCAACATTACCCTGGATAATCAAGACCAAACTGTAACTTAGAAATAGTTGAATATAATACAATATGCCTTACACGTATAGTCAAACTGCAGCATAATAAATCAGAATTAGCAGAGAATATACTTACTCCTGAGTTGGGAGTGGTTCTTCCTGGAAATAGGCATCCTGCATAGCTTGTTCAGATGTGATTCTTTTTGTAGGATCCATCAGAAGTAGTTTCTGAAGCTGTAACACCAAATTATATTACAGCAATGAACAACTTGCTTTGTAATTTAAAGTGCACAAAAAATGTACTATCTAAAGACAATACAGCCAAACAATCAGAAATTCTACATCATATTACAGCAGTTGGTAACAGCACTTAAAGCAGAACAACGTTCAACTAAAAAGTAATTTTAAAAAATTTTGCTGAAATATTCCTCCAATCCAAATCAAATAAAATAAACCAAGCTCTAGATATAAACTGAGTTTCAATAGTAAAAGGTACATACTTGCATGAAGTATTTCTGACTTTTCCAGTGTAGGCAGTATCAAGTAAAGCACTAATAGAACTTGGATTTCATAAAATTTAAAGTGTAAGAAATATATCTATTATTCATCTCATTGTACACTTTATACAAAACCAATAACACAGCCAGTCAAGCAGAACTAATATATACTGCATTTATGATAAACAGGTACATGTTTCAGTTATACGTGTAAGCCATCAACAGAATGTATAGTACAAGTAACTAAAGAAGCAGTATTCAACATGTATGAAATAAGATAAAATCAAATATGAGTTCAACTTGTTACAAATTTCATAACCGTAATACATTAAAGTTACACTGTCTAGGCCTCCCACAAATCCAACCCCTCATCCATACCCTGGGTCACGTAGGAGGGAGTAACAAGTGTGGAGGGGTTACCCTGTAGACGGCTACTACAACACATGCTGGCTAATGGGGCTCTGGTCTACCAAAATCAAGGTGGATGGTATTGTGCTGATGGCAGCATGACACTGGGGCAGTAATAGCGGTGTCATAAACGATCTCCCCTTGGGGAACCAGGCCGCACCCCACTCCATGCAGGCCTTCTGTCTACGTGGGGCTCTGTTAATGGTTACCATATGTTTTCCCCTTGTTTAGTGTGAGAGCTCCTTAGCTGGGGACTCTGAGAGATACAAATGAATGAATAAACCACTGGCTCTGGCAATGGAGCATGTCTCCATAGAGGCCCCATTAGGGGTCCATGGAGGGGACCTTGAAAGGAAGACAATTTTTATTGGGACTACAGGAGACATGTGAAAGACAGCTCTGAAAACAAACATCTCTTTCCATAGGGGCCCCATTGGGGAACCCAGAGGGGGACTAGTTTACAGGGAACTCTGAGAGACAGATGAAGGAGGGCTCTGGAAATGGAGTGTCTCCCTCTGTGGGAGCTCTGCAAGGAGAACCTGGAGGGGGGCTCCTTCATGGGGGACCCTGAAGGATATGTAAAGGAAGGCTCTGGAAACAGGCATCTCTCTCCACAGAGGACTCACTAGAGAACCTGGAGGGGAGCTCATTTACCAGAGACTTTAAGAGACAGTAAAGAGCACTCTGTAAATTGGAGTTTTGTGAGGGGAACCTGGAGGGAGGGCTCCTTTACTGGGAACTCTGAAAGCTATACAAAACATGTCAAGGAAGGCTTTGGAAATGAAGCATCTCTCTCCTTCTAGAGGATCCATGAGGGGAACCTGCAGAGAGGGCTCCTATACTGAGGACTCTGAGAAAAAAGTAGTGGAAGGCTTTGGAAACAGAGCATTTCTTTCTTAGGGCTCCAGAAGGGACCCTAAAGCACTCAGCAAGAGAGGGATCAATCAGCCAACATGTTTACTGGACTAGGCTACTGTCCTTTAACAGGATATAATCCTGGGTTGTTACCAGCCTCCTTACTGCACATAACACCCTCTCTACATGATGGGGCTGAGTGGCAGTCGTTTGTATAGATGTGGGGCACAGGAGGAAACCTCAGCTCACATTTTGTGTGAGTGTGAAGCCTTGGCAATACTTAGACATACCTACTTGGGTTCCTTTTTCTTGGACCTTGGGGATGTTAAAAGTCTAAGTGTAGGGGCAATCTGGAACTTCAGTAAAGGAACAGGGCTCCCATAACTTGGACATCACTTTAAAGGGGGGACAAAGGGCCTGTTAAAAAGGCCTACATGCATCAGGACTAAAAGTGCTCAAACCCATTTACTATTCTATTTTATTCTATACTGTTTATATTGTGATGAAAATGATGGCTTTAAAATGTAACTGTACATCTTATTGGTTAAAACATTATCAAATTATTTAAAATTTAAATTTTTATCCACAGGACCATAAATTTATTATATTTGTTTGAATGCACTGTGTAGTAGAATCCTTAATGTATCACATCCATTTAACACAAACTGTATTATTTCTTTAACTGTACTGTCTGTACACTAGGAAAATTTTCCCTATGGAGTTCTGTTTATGTTTGTCTATTGCCAACAGTGGAATTTAATTGCTTAATTTATAAGCTTAATTGTGGGGGTTGTCAACTGACAAAAATTGCTGCATGAAGTAAAATAATTTCAATGTATGGAAGTGTGCAAGTATGAGTGTGCACGCGCAAGCATGTAAGTGTCCCGGAACTTAGCAAATTTAGATACTTGACTAAGTTCTTTTCAGAGATTAACTTGGATTACAGTACCATTCTTCACTTTGAACACTCCACATGACAAAAGGGAGTTTGTACCACCTGAACCAAAAGAATACTAATGGGGCCTTTCACTGTACAGGCTGTCTCTCATATATATCACAGCCACATTCCTAGAAACAGTAAAGTATCCAAAACTGACATCTCAACCCTGCAACTATTGTTGCACAAAACAATACTATGTAAGCAAACACTGTACCATAAAACAACATTTATTTCGTATCCCTTAATAATGTGGCTGATTCAGAGGATATTTACAGACAGGAGTATCCACATTCCAAAACACAGCAAAAAGGTTTGGAATGGAAATATCAGCATAAAAATCCAAAATTATGGCAATTTTAGGAAAACACCCAGTAAGATGTAAAGTCACTGAGGATAACAAATGTTTACAACACATAAACAATTTAAAATATCTCCTTGGGAAAATTTCCTACAAAATTTACAATGATATTCAACAAAAACTAGCAAAATTCACTCCAATACTGGAAATACTAAGCAGCACTTTTTAAGCCAACTTTTGCCCAGAAGTTTGATGAATAAAAGTATATTATGCAGTGGCTCTCCCCATTCTTTTATATTGAAGTGAAATTTGGACCCTTAGAAAAAAAGGATAAAAAAGATTGACATAAATCGAGATGAGATTTTTCAGAAGAACAGCTGGGTACATCCTTTTTGGCCACAAAAGTAATGAAGGAAGTTTGGAAAAACCGAAAGCAGAATCAGTTGACAAGAAACTAAGAAGATACAAATCAAATCAGCTATGACATGTAACAAGAATGAACAACATGATGCCAGAAATAATGGTGAATTATAGGTCTGACTGACTTTTTCTTCTACCCTGACTGAGGTTTTTCCATGCTTTTTCCTCAGTTGTGAGGCAAATGCCAGGGTATAACTCACAAAGATGGGGCACGGCCCGCACTCTTGCCAATTAGGCGATAATTTTTACATGGTTAGCTCATTGTTAATTTTAGTTTGACCACTCTGGGTTCGAATCCCAGAAAGCCTTCCAACCAAAGTTGTTAGTTGTGTTGTCCTATGTATTGTTTGTGTGTAAATGTGTACTGTATTACTGCCACAGGGTGTCAACCCAATTGCAGTTAACAAATATGTAAATATCAAAATGGACAGGGATGACTTGGCAGAGTTTTGAAGGTATTATTAGACGAGGCCAAAAGAAGTCTATCAAGGTCTAACTTGTGTTGAATGATGATGATGATAACTTAATATTGTGCAAATTAAATCAATATACATAAAAACACTTTCTGTAATTTTTAAATACTGGTGTTCCAGTTTTATGTATTGGAGTCATGTCACATGCCTGTGAAGAACTGACGACCATCCAAGGACCACATAAAGCCAAGTTTACAAGAGTAGTAATGTACATATCTCTTTCATTACTTACCAAATGGAATGCTTTGCTATCTGGTTTGATTTTATGCCTATCCATGTATTTCACTAACGAACAATTGGAATAACTGTAATGAAAGAATTAAAACATATCAGGAGCAAAATTTCACACAAATTAATGAAAATAATACTTGTAAATACAAGACACAGTCAAAAAGGAAAGTGAATTTATTAATTACTTTGTGTACAAAACTCTGTAATCAATGCAAACTGTATCATTTCTCAACATAATCAGCCCTTTTTTTCAAAGCATACTGTGTAGTGGTTCACAAGTGTTTTGATCCCACCTTCAAAGAAGGTTTTCAGTTGTTATCAGAGCCACATATGCAAAATGTTCTTCATTTCATCACAACTGACAACAAGTCTTCATCCATGCAAGGCTTCTTTTAATGGTCCAAACATATGATAATCTGATGGACCTAGGTCTGCACTATATTGGGGGGGGGTGAGAAAAGTTCAAATTTCAGTTGCCTGATTGCTTCAACATTAACAGCCATGAAATGAGAACACACATTATTCTGGAACAAAAGAACCCCTTTGGACAGCAAACCTCCACACTTGTTTAAAATTTCCAGTTGACCACAAATAATGGATCACAGCTCATTATTCTACAACAGAGCAATTTGAAAGCACTGCCAACATACTTAAAGATACGTAAACACACACAACCTCAACTAAACCTGACACTGTCTCATCACAACAATGCCTAGCATGTAGGTTTTGAGACAACTGCAAAGTTTTGCACTGTATTGGTTGCTGTGCCTCTACAGGCAAATTCACTTTACTTTTTGATTCACCTTTGTAATACAGTTAAGCAGTTACATAAAATATGAAAATCAATACCAAATTACTGAAAAATGAAATGTATTCCAACTATATTAACATAAAGTAAGTAAAGACAGAATTGTGCAGGCCATGAAGGCATACAGGGAAGTGTAAATACACCTCCACTCATTCTTAACCTTGACACAAGATGGAGGTCAGTGGTTAGCTTCATGTCCCAACCACTTTACCTTCTCAGGACCCAATGAGCAGGTGATGAGTAGAATGGGTGGGGTCCCAGAAGTGGTCAGGATACTTTGGTCAAAGCAGGAATTTCTTTTCCCTACCAGATATGAAACAGTTCCTTACTTCCCCAGCATTTAGCCTAATCACTGTATGAACTGAGTCAACACAGTTCCCATTCCTTAAATAGTAAGGAAACAGCTAATACCAACAATGATTCCTCTTTGAGGCATTATAATTACTTGGTAAATGCTTCTCTTCCATAATCTTACTTAAAAGAAGCTCTACATGGAACTTATAAAGTCTACTTTCCAACCATGCTAACTTTCAGTTCTACAAATATTGTACTGTCAATGATATGGTTCAGCAAAATTAAGTTTATAGTATAGCATCAATGTACAGTTCAGCTGCAAGTTTGGCATGTGCAGCTTGTAAGCAGATGGTTGCAGAAAAAAGCCTGCTGGAATCAGTACTTGTCACTGCTGGAACTATAAATACATAACACAGATATCATTACTGTCATTACTTTGTTTTGGGGGTGAATGTATTATATGCATATTGATTATGATTAAGTAAAGCATGGTAAATACAACCTTAAAGGTCTGCACCATCACATTTGTGATTTCTGACTTACAAAGAATATTACATACACTCTTCTACCCTGAAAATGGAAGCTAAGGTTCCTCCAAAATACTGTAATTAGTTGCCAGACTACAAAGTGTCACATCCTGAGCCCAACAGTTTGTAAAATTTAATATCCAAGCTCCAATGTTTCATGAGTTCCATTAGTCAAACTGAAGGATGTATCCAGCAAAACCTCTATCCATTGCTTCTGAATGGATGGCAAAATATATATATATATATGCAGGAAAATGACTGTTACAGGAAAACACTGAATGCGTCAGAAACATGAAGAAACAACAACTAAAGACAATCTGACATTGTGCACTTAGGCCAAAATAATAATAAATAAATAACAAGTTTCATGAAAATCATGTTTTATAAAAAAACCTGTAATTTACAACTCCTTACTTGAAACCTAACGTTTCAGATGAAACAATGGCAACTAAACAGTTATGTTCACCATGCTCACTACTGCTGTGCACATAAGAGAATCTAACAGTTCCATAAGCAGCATGGCCTTCAGTAAAACTCTGCACTTGATCAGGGTCACATTCATCACCCTCTTCATCATCACCACTACTCCTGTTGCTCTCTTGATCATCACACAACTTATCAATGCTGACCACAGCACACGTGGCAAGGTCATTCACCAAAAATGCTAAGAAATGCAGTGCACATCCTCAGCACCCAGATGAAGCCACTCCTCATCAAAGGCGCCATTCTCTTTTTCAGACGTCTTCTGTGCAAGTTCATACCCACAGCCACATTGATGCAAACAATTCACTGTAAAATGTATCACTTGCAAAACATGGACTTTCAGTTCAACATCCTTTCCTGAGTCCATCAAGTACACAAGCTTCAGTACTAGGTCCTTCCTGTACAACTGCTTGAAACATTTTATAGTGACAAAATCCAGAGGGTGTAAAATGCTTGTGCAGTTTGTGGATAGTACACAGTGCTTACTGTTCTTACCAATGACATACCTTGCAGATGAGTGGCATAACTGCAAAGAACAAATGTTTCTACCTTGCACAACCACAGAAGCATCTAGTGACCTTAACATTCCATTAAAATGGTTGTGGTCATCCATGCTGTTTTATTTGCGCAATGTATCCTGGGACATTTAAGTTTGTACAGCAATGTGATTTCAACAACTTTCCAAACCATGATCAGCAAGAAGTAGAGAAAACAAAAACAATAATAATAACAACAACAACAATAATAATAATACAACTATTAAATGCTGAACCAAACAAAGTGAAGCAAACAAGATGATGATTATAGCCAATGCAACAGTAAGAACTGCACAATATAGCTCTTAGGTTTACCACCTTAAAACTTAAGCCTCCTTCACACTTCCTCCCCACCGCCCACTACCACCACTCAACCAACAATTAAACACAGCTGATGTGTAGTGACATTCATAAGCAAATGGTAATTGCCAGTATAGGCAAGCAACAGCTACTGTACATTCCAGAAACATCATATTACTTTCATTATTTTTTCTCAGACATAATCCTTCTGCAAATATTGTGGGTCCAGACCATGAATTTTGAATAGCTGACAAATTGAGAAACAACACATTTGACATAATCATACACCTTTATATCAAAATATTTTGGGGACAAGATGAAATAAACAGTAAGCGTAGGAAAAAGATGCATTCAATAACAATGGATGGAGGTTTCACTGTACATGAATATTTTCACATGGCCACCATGTTGTTTTTTCACATTCTAAAAAAAATAATAATATATAAACAAATGTTGGACATTTTAAAAATATATATTACCATAAATACTGGTAAATTCAGGAGTCACATATTGTAGTGCTGCAGTTGCTACCAACTCAAAAGTTTGTTAATTCACCATGTTGTTACTACTCAGTGTAGGAAACTAAGAAGTGCAAGGCTGTGGTGATTGCAATGACAACATTCACACCACATTTCACAGTTTAAAAATTAAAAACAGTGGGGGATAAGAAGACAGGCACCACAGATATATATTATAACTGTCATTTATAGTAACTTTACTAGAACTACTGACTCCCTTTGTCCACCATCATGCCACCCACACCAATGGGAGTTCCACAGTTCAACCTTAAACCTTCTAGCACAATCAGTCTGGCTGCCTCATTGTGGTTATTCAGTACTTTAAAAAGTCCCTCAGGACAGATTTATGTTACTGCTGCAAGTATACATATGAAATCACTACAAGATCAAATGCATATACTACAAACATACTTAGTCCTTTTGAAGTCTTTGAGCAGTGTTGGGTGTTCTGGCATTTTTTTGATATCTTCCCAGTCTTTTTCTAAAGGAAACCCCATCACATTAAATATCCTATCTAGTTGGTCATGATGATATGGATTACTAGTTTTAATATCCTCTTGTCGACAATGAAATATAGGTTCCGAAGTCAAAAGTTCAGCAAATATGCATCCTATGGCCCATATATCTGCAAACATAAATATGTAACCAACTTTACAATTGGCATTTGACATTCTCATGAAGTGAATGGTAAGATCAGTTCCTGGGATGCAAGGCCATATGCTTTGGTAAATGGGTAACAACTGCACACAGGAACCAGCTACCTCAGTCTTCAGGGTTCATTCCTCTATCTTGAAGTTGAGAACATGCAGTTTCTGGCATGTTGGTACCTGTGCAACAAAGTACTGATTACTGAATGAATACATTCATGAACATGCAATGCAATCCATTAGTGACAGTGCAAAAGACAGTTATAACTGAACCATCTCAAAACCACAAATTATCACAAGTGTTCACTGAGCTTCTACAGCACAGTTCTGCAACTGAAGACATTGTATTGCTGATACATTTACAATAACTTACAAAGTACATGGGTAAGATGCCTCCTTGGGAACTCAACAACCGCTCAAAAAATTCCCTTTCTTTTATGGAAATTATAGATTTATTTTTATGTTCATAAGAATCATCATAGGCCCTTATTCTGAGCCTCAAAATCCATTCCACAATTCAATATCACATTTCACTGACATTCATTATAATATTATGCTACTATCTGCACCTATGTCTCCATGTCGTCTCCTTCCTCCAGCTTTTCCTACTTTGATTTTGAGTGTATATCTCATCTCCTCTATATGGGCTACATGTCTTTGCCTATCTCATCTTTCCTGATCGTGATGGTTGACTTCGTTCAGATGTGGTGAACTTTAATTATCCATCTAAGCCACTTAGATTGTATAAAAGACAAGATGAATGTATGCATAAAGAAAAATAAGAGTCTGACACACATTTACAGTGTCCATAAACTTCCCAGTTTCCACACACATTCCTCTCTAGCCTTCTATATGTAATAATCTTAATGTCATCTGTGCACATATGAATGAACACACACACACACACATTCAACATTTCTGATATACTCAGGCAAGGAACAAAGAACAGCATGCCTAGTGGACTATGCTTTCACATTTTATACTACACATACTCTGTGTTTTCTAACAATTAATACATCAACCAACACACACACTTACTAAAATACAGTTCATAACAAGTATTAAACTCTTATACGTAAGCCTAACACATTATTAACAGGATGGACTTATATTCCTTTGTTCTAAAACTCCCTGATGATGGCACCTCGCTGCCAGAACAAGTAAGAATTTTGGTATGGACTGTATTTCAGTAAGTGCATTTGTTGGCTGATGTATTAACTGTACCATTTCATATGTTGGCCTTGCAATTTTTATTTTGTGACTTGTTCAAAAACAGTTTTCACTTTACCTATAGCTTTGGTATAGTGTCTAGCACCCAAAAGCAATTCAGGAGCCCTGTACCAAAACGTTACAACTACTGGATCCAAATCTGCCAGAGGTTTTAAGGGTGCATTGAACAGTCTAGCAAAACCCATGTCTGCAATCTTTACCCTGCCTCTCTCCGGTCCTTCACCCATCACAAGGATATTTGCAGGTTTCTGAAAGTGAACAATTTCATATATTATAATCACCCATACTTCATACAGACACTGAAACAACTCTGTCCTATGAATTCTTGTCTTTATGAAGAAACTATTAATTTGTCTATTTGCGAGAATGGTAGCCCTTTTTGTTATTCTTTAAGAGATAAGGAAATAAACTACATAAATTTATTTAGAAATTTAAGGATCTTTAACAACCATGCTTTAAATGACATAAAGTTACATCACAAGCTTCATTACAGGAGATGGAAAAATACCGATACAGTAAATCTTATTTGAAGGGTTACACTAAACTAATATTACCAACAACCTTAACATCATCACATCTGCTCTCTCTACTGTGCTAGTCCTAGAAGCCACATATATTATCTACCTGTCATCATAACCAGAAGAAGATGTTGTGAACAAAATAATATATTACAGGCTTACCACACATAGTTTTACTATACGGAGATTTCAAGTATCCGCCTTTTTTATCTAGTTTAATCAACATAAGTTTTTAGTGTGTAAACACAGAAGAAAATTCAATGGCTTCTACAACAAGAGACCCACATTTGCTTGAAGCAGGAATGTAATGGTACCTGATATCATTTTTCTGACTCTGAGGTTCCTACTGTGGTGTGTACTTTTCTTAATAATATTTTGTACTCGATATATCAAATGTCTTGATGTGTTCCTGAGTTGACAAAGTATTGATGAATGTTAACAGCAGCAAACGTTCCCCTTATTCCCAGTTGTCCCTAAGACCTTGATGCTACAATCCATGCTGGCTGCTGCTATTGGCAAGGGATTCTCTAAGGATAAGTGAGTTCACTTCTGCCAAGATACAGTTTAAGCTTTATGCAAGTATGTGTCAGCTTATCACTATGAAAGGAATAAAACAACGTCTGTATCTATAATGTTGATCCTTCACCTCAAACACTATTTTTTTCATCTCTTCATAAAGTTTCAATTCACAAAAATTCTTTGCAGAGATAGAAGTATTTTGTTCCTCGTTTATTTGAAAATGCTTTCAAGACATCAAAGTGCCAACATCCAAGTGTAACCAATATATCAAACAACAAATGCACTTAACAAAATATCATTCATGACAAGTATCCAACTCCTACATGTTTTTCCAACTGGGTGCCATCCTCAGGAAGTCTTTCATAACAAAAGAATGTAAGTTCAACGTGCTAATCTAAGTATTTCATCATCCTAACTAGGATTCCAGTGATTCTTTTCAGTGAGGATGATGCAGTACTTAGATAAGTGTGCTGGACTTGTACTCCTTTGTTCTAGAAGACCCCTAAGGATGGCACCCAAGTGCCAAATCATGTAGGAGTTTGTTACTTGTCATGAATGGTACCTTATTAAGTGCAATCGTTGATTGATATATTGATAAGAATAGTCATGGTATAAGGAACATAAAAATCTATGTGTAAAACACTAAGAACTGTATGGAATTAGTTTGATGTGGAAAAATCATCTCCCATTTCTGACAGTAACTGAACAAGAAAGCTACACAATTTTTGTAGCTTGTGAATTAGTTGGAGAGATTTGAGCACATTTCTAGGCACATTCAGAAAATTGTGAAAAGCAACTATTAGCTTCATCATGTCTATCTGTCCATTCATCCGTCTGTCCATCCATCCACATGGAACAACTCAGAATACTCAAACTTGACATTTGAGTATTCTGTGAAACTCTGTGAAGAAAATTCAAGTTTGATGAAAATCTCACAAGAATAACAGATACATTACATGAGGATTATGTACACTGATGATAATATCTCAATGAAATATTCTTAGAATGAGGTTTCAGACAAATGTTATAGAGAAAATCAAAACACACATTTTATACCTCATGGATTTTTTCTTCCCCCCAAAAATTGTGCCCTTATGAAATAATGCAAAAAGATAGAGCCAGACATGCCACAGATGACAATATAATATGGCACAGAAAAGATGTGATTTGCATGCTGGAGAACTAAGGCAAGAATACAAGACACACACTCATAATATTGAGTACTTATTACATCATGGGCACATTTGTGTGATGAGCTGATTTTTAGGTGCAGTCATACAGTTGTAAAAAGCATATATCGGCTTCCTCATGTCTGTCCCTGCATGCATTGGCAAGGCTCCCAATTGACAGATTTCCATGAAATTTTGTATTGGGGATTTCAATGAAATTCTGTCAATGAAATCCAAAATTGGATACACTGGCCAAATAATATTGGGTTTTACATAAAGACTCAAGTGTGTTTCCTGTTGTTGGTGACATACGTAACACAACAATGAATAGAATACACTGTCACGTTTCCGTGCCAATACTTTATATATTTACTTATATTGTTCACAGCAACATGCATATGTCAACAATACAGTACTTGCATTTCCATGGTAATGATGGTTACACAAGTGCACCACATTGTTACATTACATGTATATTGCCTATCTTGCCAGTTTGCTTGTTGAAGAATCTCCTTGCATAATACAAATTTGGGAATGCTCTGATAAGAAAGTGGTGTATATTTTTCTTTAGTACATACAGGTATCAAATAAGCAAATACAATACTCAGTACACTGGACCATATCACTGAAAATACTAGGGTAACTACAGCACATTACTTAAACAGGTCAGGAGTGTTACCAGGTCTCTGTGTAGCACCCAGTTGGAATGCAGATAGTGAATTCCATCTAGGATCTGATACAGAAGGGATTTGACCATTCCTTTAGGAACCATTACTGGCTTCTTGTTTGCTTTAGCTGCTCTATGGAATTTAATTATATGCTAGAAAGAGAAAAAACATGTAAATAGCTACAATAGTCTTATGAAGATAAACATAAAAATATACTGAATGCAGAAAGTAAATCTGGACTTTGGAATTGGAACTAGATGAATTAACATTCTCATCACATAAATATGACCACATAAAATCTGATGACAAAATATTTACAAACTTGAGAATCTTGACTCTGGATTACCCACTGTTCATCTTTACAGTTTAAGCATGGTACTTTCTTGGCATTAATTCAAGCTTGAAATAACAAAGAATTTCCAAAATTGCAAGGTTATCATCTTCTAGCTGGAGGACAACTTCTTAAAGAATACTGTCTTCTGGAATATGATATCATGTAATCTGGCATAAATTTACCAACAATTCATAAGAATGTACTACCCCAGTCTTTTGACAGAAGAGTCCTTGTCTACTGTCAATGACAGCTAACATATCTGCAGTTACCCTATATCTACAAACTGTATGTCCCATCAAAAACCCCATGATATGCTATGTTATGCCAGGATAGTAAAGAACTGCTTCACATGACAAGAGAGGGTAAATAATGATTGATAAAAGAAGTGAGGATCAAAAATTATAGTTAAATATGTTATGTAGGATTTGATGACTCTGCAAGCCCCATTGTTTCTTGATATAGAGCTTACAATTATTTTGTTACAAGTACAATTTAAAATGCAGCACTTGTGGTTTACGTGCCCTCTTCCCCTCCTCTTGCAATCCTGACTGGTAATTCCATACAAATATACATACATACAAATAAAAATGTTTCAATTACACAAGCAATATGTTACCAAACAAAACCGATGCAGGAGAGTACGGGCAATTTATATTCCCTGGCTTCCGAAGAACTGCATATGCATGGTGATCATAATGGACCTATACTGTGAAATATACCAGTTGACTGGAACATCACAAGAAAAAATAAATAAATTCAAGAAGAACAGTTGTATCATTTAAATGTTAATAACTTACCCATAATAAACAGCCAGTACCCTACAGTATATAGCAGCCTGTGACATTAAAGTGTTACAGAAGTTGTCAAGTTTGTAACCAAATAACAGACAAAAATATTTTACATACCCACAGATCATGTTCAGCATAATCAAACAGCAACCAGACTTTCCTGTCATTATGAGAGAGGAAGACGCGTATGAGGTTTATCACATTTGAATGCTTTAATTCTCGTAGCAACTGGAAAAGAAAATTATTCACAACATTGCTGGCATGTGACATATCAGCAATTGGCACAGAAAGTGATGGTGTACAAAGATGCAAGGGCATATTAACTGCATTAAACTTCATTAATAATATTACTTATCACTGGTAAGTCAGCCAGTATCCCTGCTGAGATTTTACAATGCTCAGGTGGATAATTACTGGACTCATACATCAGAAGCCCAAGTTCAATGTCAGGCCAGTCCATGTGGGCAGAGTGGCATTGGGACAAGTTTTTGTCAAAGTATTTTGGTTTTCACCTGTCAGTATTATTCCATCAATGCTCCACACCCATTTTTGATTCATCTACCACTGATGCCACATAATTTTATCAATTGACTCATTAACCTTTAAATGACCTGCATTCATGTACACAAATACATGTAAAAACACTGTTAGAAATCTGTTTTATATATTTAGGCAACAAACAAATTTGCTACATTTTTAAGACATGGTGAATAATATTTGTTTTATTTTCCAAAAAATGCTGTTTATTCCATAATATTTATATTTTCCTGTTCAAATAATACTCATGTTTTTCACGACCATGTGCTAAAATGTAAATATCATCCCAGTTGTTTAAAGGTTTCTCTCTGTCATTTTTCAGTCTTTCAAGATAAACATCAGGACAGTACCTCAAATTAGCCCATGACTCCTTTCTTCCAGATCCTTTCCAAACCACTACTCACTTATCACCTATCACACAATGCTAGATAGTCTGAGGTACTGACAGTGTCATAAAAAAACCATAAATAAATACCAATGACAACCTGTCCACATTGTGGTCTTCTGTTTATGACACTATATGGTCTGGCAGGTAGGTACCACTTTGTTCAGGAATGCACTGCCTCCATCTTCTGATTCAGAAAATGGATGCAATATGTTCCACCAAAATGCAGGCACCCAGCCACCAAAACCACACTACGAATCTTTACTGCCATGAACACTTTAGAGCTTATGCACTGTATATAGAACTTGTTCTGCAATATTCATATTTTGATGTAATCACAAGCTATATTGTGATAGGAAATGAAATTATAAGTGAGAAAATAACACATTTACTGTGACTTTAACATACTGTCTGCTGTCACTGTATTCCTAAACCTTGATACCCGATGACTAAACTGAACAATAATAACACAGATTAGTTTCATACTTCCTTATTTACAAATCCTCCATATACTCTCTGCTTAACAGATCATCACTTATGTATAATGAATTAGACGGTATTGCTTTGATGAATTACAAACTTGGAGCTAAATTTTGTAGAAATTCCTTTAAAAATGGAAGGGTATGTATTTTTATTCATGAATCCATTCAATTTACTAATGTTAGGTTAATTAAAATTTGTAAAGAAAAAGACCTGGAAATATGTGCTGTGAAACTACATCCCCCTGCTTACACTACCTGCATTGTAACCACTTATCGATTTCCTTCCTGAAATTTCCAATAATTTTTAAACAATTTTGAAACTATTCTGAACTTGATTTATAGTAATGCTATTGAAATAATTATATGTGGAGACATAAATACAAATTATCTCAATGATTCTACACATAAACAACTACTAGATTCTTTATTGGCCTCCTACTGTCTCTATAGCATAGTTCAATTTCCTACAAGAATTCATACATTCTCTTCTGCAATTGGCAATATTTTTATAAACAATATTAAATTTGATAACTTTTCAACTTACCCATTTGTGAATGGGTAAGTTATCTGTACAAAATTGAAATAATTATTTTTACTTTGGTTGAAAGATTGATAAATGTTCAATTACTGATTTTAATCCTAAATTAAGCTATGGGTCCTGGGATGATATATTTATGGATAATGATGTAAACACTATAATTAATAATTTTTTTAATACCAACTTCAGAATATTCCATCCTAGATTTCCTCGCAAAAAGTCTATCATAGTTCCTTCACCAAGGCATGGTTCACACTGGGAATTAAGACTTCATGCATTAATAAAAGGAAGCTTTTCTTAATTAGCAGAAATAGTAATGATCCTAACTTATTAAATCATTATAAAAAATACTGTAGGATTATATTGGAATTTATTAAATTAGCTAAAAAGCACTACTACATTGGTGTTCTAGCCCATTCTGCTACTAAGTCTAAAACTACTTGGAATAATATAAAAAATATCAAAAACATGAAACCCAATATTAACGTATCCTCAATCAATGTAAATGGTACTTTATCCAATAATAGGTAAATAATTGCTAAGGCATTTAACAATTACTTTATATCAGTTGCTCAAAATATACTTGTAGATAATCTTAATAGTGAGAATATTTTATCTAATAATAATACCTTATGTTACTTATCTTTTGCATTTAATCAATCATTCCCTAATACTAATCTTAAATATGTTTCAACTAAACAAACAGAAGGCAAAACAAATTCTCTCAAAATGAAATATTCCCTTGGTTATAATGAGATATCAACAAAAGTTTTAAAATTGAGTATTCCATACACTTCATCCTTCCGAACTCTTATATGCAATCGGGTGGCATCTTCTGGTAATTTTCCAATGAGATTAAAATTCGCTGAAATCAAATTCAAATTTAAAAAAGGTGATAAAGGAAATATTTCTAATTATAGACCCATTTGTATGCTTACATCTTTTTCAAAAATCTTTGAAAAGGTTATTTTTAGTAGATCATATCATCATAATAACATTCTAGTTAATGAACAGTTTGGATTTAGAAAAGGATCATCTACTGAATTAGTCTCCTATAATTTGATAAATAATATACTTTCAGCACTAAATAATATATCACTTGTTGGTGGTGTTTTTGTGACTTACAAAAGGCATCTGACTGTGTCAACCATGACATTCTACTGTCCAAAATCGAATTTTATGGTATTTCTGGCAAAGCTAACAATTTAATCAAATCCTATTTACACAACATATTTATGAGAGTATTGACAGATTATGATTCCAGAAAATATTCTTCTGAATGGGAACAAGTTACACATAGAGTTCCTCATGGCTCCATACTTGGTACCTTACTTTTCCTTTTATATATTAATGATCTACCTACAATCATACCAGATATATCCAACCTAATTTTATTTGCAGATGATACAAGCATGATAATTACAAATTCTGGTTTCCAGGTGTTTAAAAAAGACATACATAGTATTATTATGCAATTAAACAGATGGTTTGAAAGCCATATAGTATTATTAAATCTGGACAAAACTCATTTCCTACAATTTTTAACTAAAAATAGCCGTGAAATTGACCTACAAATATCCTATGAAAACAAACAAATTTCTAAAATCCATAATACCAAATTTTTAGGATTAATAATTGATAATAATCTGTCTTAGGGTTTCCATATTGATGAAACAGTACATAAACTCAACAAAGCATGTTATGTAAGTAGATCAGTCAAACCGTTTATATCTTCTGAAGTTTTAAGGATGTTTTCTTTTTCTTTGGTCCATTCTATTATATCATATGACATAAATTTTGGGGGTACTTCATCCCACAGCAGTCATATTCAAGATTCCAAAAAGGAATAATTATAATTATTATGAATCTTCATAGCAAAGTTTGTCATGAATTATTTTAAAAATTATATACCCTCCCTCTTCATTATCAATATATATTCTCCATATTATTGTTGGTTGTTAAGAACAGAGGTTTATTCAAAACAAATTTTGATATTCATAATTTGAATACAAGATCTAATTATGATTTACATCTTCCTACAGCAAAATTAATGATATTTCAAAAAAGAGTTTATTATTCTGGTATTTATAACCACCTTCCATTAACCCTCACGCAGTTACCATATGACATCAATAAATTTAAAACAGATTTAAAAAGATATCTTCTTACAAATTCCTTCTAATCCTTGAAAGAATACTTTAGTTAAAAATAAGTAATGATTTGGTTCTATTAATTAATGCTTTTATATTGTTGTGTAATTATCATCTTTTGGAGAGAGGAAGTAGAAAGAGATCTTCAAGTGCTGGGAGTGAGAAGATGGAGAGAGTTGGTGGCAGATAGGAAAAAATGGAAGGACATTGTTCGACAGGTCAAAGCCCACAGTGGGCTGTAGTGTCAATGGAAGAAGAATTATCATCTTTATTAATATCTGTTACATAGTTAGTAATTTCTTATTTATTATTTATAATAGTATATATGATCATTGATCTTAATTTATTGTAATAATTAAGGAATTTGTATAAATGGGAAAATGTTAACATTAATTTCATTATAACTATTTCTTATGATCAGCTCTTGTGTAGCCTCTACACTTAGATTAATGCTTCTATATCTAGATTAAATGAATGACATGTTCTATATCCTATGCCTGGATTTATGGAATGTTAAATAAATATATGAATGAATGCATACTTGGTACAATGCACATTATTCAAATCTTGTTAGCCACAGACAGTGTTTTAATATACTTTTGCATACCCTACAGGACATTCTACCACAGTGAAAAGTACATATATACAATCCAGCACAGTATTTCTAATTGGGATGGATGATTATTATTTGTTTGGTTTGCTATTTGTTAGGTTATTGCTTCTTTTAACTATGAAGGGTCATTACCAGTGAGTCTGTGTCTCCTTAGGAATGGATTCATCAGTATCCATATCAAAAGGGCTATATTTGTGAGATTAACTGCAACTACAAACCATTAAAACAAATTACTTACAGCAATTTCCCTACAGGCTGACATGGATAAGCCTGTCCCTTCTATCTGTTTTAAGGCATAATCTCTAGTATCAGACCTGAAACATAAAATTCACCTCAAATAAGGTGGTGACTTGCTTGTTAATAAGTACTGTCATGTAAAAATATACATTACACTATATGTTCAAAGAAACACATTTTATTTTCACCTTTTAAAAAGTCGGTAAGTATTTGAAAACCACACTTTGTTTCCTCCTTATGCCATCATTAAATTTATAATAAGCATTTTCGTTTCACATCAAAGGCATAAAAAGCAACAAAATGTAACAGAAAAACTGATCCAAGTATGGTTTGGTTAAATGATAAAAGGCTGTTTTACTCATTAAAGTTCGTGTTAATTTAATGGCTGCGTTAAAACTACAAATAAGAGAGGCCATAGGAACCCTGAAAAAAACTACACATTCTAAAAAGAAATGAAACTAGATTTGGAGGTACTACTACACAATTAAAATTTTTTTGCATTCACTCGATCCTTTGCAGGACTAAACCAAAGACGTGTAACATGTCAATATTCAAGTAAAAATAGATGGTGAGTGGGAATGGCATGATGTTACGTGTTCTGGACATGTGAGACTAGGCTGTACACAGCTGACACACATAAGCAAACAAACATCTTTGGTTCGCAAAACTACAACATTCACGAGTTAACTCAACTACCTGTTGGTTTTAAATGCTTATATGTCAGTTATTACTTGTGTTGGCACGTTTTATGTTTGCCCCACAACTTGGAGACCATAACCTTTTTAGGTTACGCTGCGCATCAACTATGAAAACGTAAAACTTTACAAATTTCACATATCATTATTACAGCAATGTTAGCTTAACATAATGTATTTTGTAAAGAAAATTAAGATATCGCACCCATCTTTTCTCCGAGCTTTGTAAACATGACCGTAAGTTCCGCGACCGACTTTGCAACCCTCATAATCAAACAAATCTTCTACTTTGGCACGTTCTGACGCCGTTTTCAGTTTGAAATCGTAGTCCATCATTAAGGAAGACGATTAAATAATTATCCCTGCAAAGGAGGTCCAGTCCGCCTGAACTCCCTGAAAATGTTTTGGGTAACAATGACATGAAGCTAACAATTTTTCACCATTACAATTATGGTCGGTTACGATCACAGATTATTTATAACTGTTGTCTTCAAAGGTGAACACATTTTGTCACGTTCCCAATTGCCACCACGGACAGATAAACCGTGGTTGCAACTTATACATATATCGGTGGATCTATATTTCCCATCGTTTAGGGTATGACGTTGTGTCTGATCCATGGTTGTGTCCCAACTATGTGGATATCATTGATCTAATCATGGATGTACATGCCTATGGTATGACCCATGGATCGGGGTATGGTATGACCAAGGTGCTAATAGACGTGCATGTATGTTTAGATGAGAATGGTTTGTGTTTAAGACCGTTCAAGTGTTAGGCTGTCAGGCACGTAAAAATGCTTCGAAAGATTGGTAGCTATATACCAATACGTACGGAGTCATAACCCATGTGTAGAATGTGTAATTCCTCTGGAATTGTATAATTCTACGTGTAGATTAGCTGTGCGTTAATGACAGCGTTCAACGGCGAAAGTGCGATAATGAGTAGTGTAATATATAATTCGCGGTACATAATAACGGACGTAACAACAGTAAAGATTATTGGAAAATGGATAATTGCTGGTAATTTATGCTGTAACTTTAACGAATGAAGTATGTTGTAGCTGTCTTATATGATGGCATTCCCAGAATGGTTGAGCACAATGGTTATACAACACGTGATTTAACCTTAAAAAGTTATGTTATGCTCACTGAGAATATTTGTGGGTTTTGTGTGATTGTCAGAATAACAAGCGAGCGTTTCCCTCATTAACGGCGTTGTTTTTGTGCTTCATACGCATTGTTTGCTATGAGGTAGGAATTGTACCAGTTCACAAGTTTTCGCGGCATTGTAGCTGACTATGCCATATAGATAAACGTACAGTTGTGCCTGTCCACGACATGAAGGCGTATATGGAGAATAGATGTGTAGCCCTACTTATTCTTAATCTCGACGCTTGATGGAGGTGAGTGGTCAACATCTGGCCACGGCCACTTCATCCCCCGGCAAAAAAAAAAAACACCGTACCTATTGACTGGGAAGCTGGGTGGGCCTAGGAACCGATCTGGACGTTTGGAAAAATAGAATCCGCTCCCCCTGCCGGGATTCGAATGTCGGACCGCCCGGTCTCCATACTAACTATGCCAACCCAGATCCTGAGGATTTTGTTCTTCTGCAATACAATTCACCATATTCTGTAATAACACACCAAGGAAGACGGGAATTTTTTTTCAATACTTTTTTTTATTTTAATTGTACTTTTAGGTGTTGGAGGGTGTATCCATGTTTTCGAAACCCAGTCTGGCAAATTTATCACAAAGGAAAAGGTCTTTGAAGGCCAGAGGGTCCATAATGTTTTTGCTGATAAGAATCAGAATTTGGGAATAATTGGAGGGAAGATGGTCCGTATATTTAAACTTGAAGGAGAAGATAATTTTATGTGAGTACATTTGAGTTTACTTTCATATAAGCATTTTATGAATAATGGGTGTTTGGTACAAATATAAATTACTTCCTTTCAGTGTTATTTACAGTATTTTATGACATGATCCAGTTCAGGAAAATATGAACCACTTTTTAAAAAAGTTACCCCACATTTTTGTAGAGTGTTTGCCAGTCACAAAGCTACATGTGAAGTCAGTGCAGTTTGCTTGCTTGTGTAACACTGTAGGGAAATCATGTTGTAATAGTATTAATTTTTGCAAATCAGAGCTGGCATTTTAGTTATTGTAATGAATGTGTTTTGAATTGCATGAGGTAATAAGTTTGTACATCTCTTGCTATGTCATATAAAACCATCGAAGTACACATTTTTCCTGACTCCTACATGATGTATTTGTATGTAGTAAAGTGCACCCTTGTACAGGCACTGAGGCTCTGTACAGGCCTTATGGCCCGTAGGGGAAGTAGAGGTATTGCTCTATTCTTTCTTGACCATGGCACTAGAAGGGGGTGAGGGGTCAGTGTCACGACCCGGCCACTCTTTACCCCTGGGAAGGACCCGGTACCCATTGTACAGGCAGCTGGGTGGGCCCCAGGGCCAGTCTGGACAGGTGGGGAAAATCTCTTACCCACCGGGATTCGATCCCCAGACTGCCCAGCCCATAGCCAGTCGCTATACCGACTACGCTACCCAGCCCATGCATTTGTATGTACACTGATGCATCTTACGTTAGTGACCTAGTTAAAATGATCATTATCTTCTGTATATGTTAATTAAAAAGAACATGTTAAGACTGTGATTATATCTGGCCATGTCAATCAGTAAACATGTTAAAAGTTCAATATAAAAATTTAATGTTCATTAGAATTATGAAGTTGACTAATTTGGATTGAATTTTTAACAAACATGAAGTTTTAATATTGACCTTTCATCATCTGTATTGTGTTGATTAAAACAGAAGACAATAATCCTAATACTAACATTTTCATTTTAATCAGGTAGTACTGAAGGTTATAAGCACAAAAAACTTGGTCACTAGGCTGAATCAACTTTACATCGTTTGTTCTGTGCATTGTCAATAACCAATTCATGACACTCGACCAACAGAATGCAACATGTCCTTCCTTAGATATTCATATTATATTATACTGCTGAGTACTCATACATGTTTCAGTCTGCAAGGGATCATCACTAGGGAACAGGTATCAAATAATATTGCATAAAACTTATTTGGCTATTTTTTACACATAATATATAAGTGTACAAAATATTAAATGTGGAATGCAATGTAGCTGCAATGTAGAAATCAGTCTCACTGGGGCAGTTTACTTCCATGATGAAGGGTGACACAGTACTAAGTTATATTATAATTATTTTAATGTTTTTGCCATGAATTTTCAGTGTATCAAGATTCCACTTTACATGTATACAACTATTATACAAAGAATTGTCTATGTTTTACTGCTCAACTTTTTTATACCATACATAAGCTGTTAATTATGTATAAAACAATAGCCTGTTAAGTTCCATGCAGTATTATTCAATACTTGTTTCCTGATGATGATCCGTTGTAGATTAAAACATGTAGGTGTATGCAGTGTTATATATAAGAAAGAACATTGTGTATTTTGTTGGTTAAGTGTTGTGGACAGACTGAATCATAAGTAGTTGTCAGTGTGTATCACTCATTTCTCTCTGATGGTCATACAACCAAAACACTCAGAAAGAGTTTAGAATGAAAAAAGTGATAATCAGAATATATGTTTACTTTGATGGTTCTGTATGATACATTATATAACTAAGTGGATGGTGAGAATGAAACACATTAAGTTTGTGGCTATATTTCAGACACATATTTTTGGTTTAGGTTAAGATTGTTTTTGTTCTTTTCTATTTTTTCCCCCTTTGAGAGATGCAAATAGTAGTGATAAAGAATTCCACCAGGATTGAAGCCCATACCACTTGTCCAGGATTTTAATTTTTTCTTTTGATTATTTATGTGTACTGAGTTTCACATCATAATTCCATTTGGAATGCCCTCTAAAAATGAAGGGTATTTGGGCATTTGGGAATAACTGTATCATCATTGTCAGCAGCAGCAACAGCAGCACCATCACCATCACATAGTCTACCTTACCACAAGCCTGTAAACTGTTCTAAAGCAAGTTCTCTAGAGAGTGTGAACAAGTGCTGCTTCTTTCAATTTCCAGTATCTTCCTGCTGCTTACATTTCCTTCCTTATCTTCCCATCCCTTCTATCTTTAATATTATCTGTCAGTAATGTGTTTTAGGAGGCAGTTTGTATGGAACACGTGACCACTCCAATTCACATTTCTTTATTTTGTTGTGTGTAGGATGTTCCTTTCCACCTTGATTATTTGTAATACAGCTTCATGTTTCACACGATTAGCGGAACTGGTCTTCTCCGTCCTTCTTGAACACCACATTTCAAAACTTTCAGTATTTCTTATCTACTTTCCAAAGCGTCCAAGTTTTAGTACCATTCAAAGTTATGCTCCAATTGTAGCATTTCACTAGTTTATTCTAAATTTAAGTCCTGTTTGCTGGTGAAAAGGGTCTTCTTCATGTGGAATGCTGCTTACACCATGGCAATCCTGGATTTGATTTCACACCTACATTTGCATCATTTGTTATCAGGCTACCCAAATAGTTGGAATATTCAACATTCTCCAGTTGTTTTAATTGTATGATAGGATTTTAAATTTTGATGTGATCATTTATGTTTACTGAGTTCTAGATCTTGATTCCTCTGAAAGTGTGGGTAGTTGGGAACTGGGGAATAATTGTATGATTTTCACAGACTTTCCCCATGTTCAGCTTGGACCACAGAGGACTGGATTCATTATCTACACTGGCTTGATTGTGGAAACCTTGCTATTATCTCTGCACACAATGTAGTCTCTATGTGGAACAGCATAACAGGAGAGAAAGAGAAAGATGTATTCTGTGAAGTGAAATGCATCTTGTATCCTTTACAGGAATTGAAGTTTCAGATCTCCATCTTAAAGTTTACATCCACACAAGTTGTTACCTCAGTTCATCACATAAAATTTATGCTCTCCCTTTTACTGTAGTCCTTCATACCTGTACATTTGTGATCTAGAGAGTCCAGTGGGGAATTCAATGAGTAGCATGGATATCATTGGATATTCCTCATGCCTTTTGTCCTGACCATTGCAGCCATTTTGTCAGAATATTTTCTCTTTTAACAATTTACCTCCAATTGTATGATATGAAACATGAAGTTCTCAGCTGTATATGATAACTAGTAGTTGTTTTTTAACATGTATCCCTACATATATCAGAGGTCATGTTTCAGTGGTTTGTCATGTACTGGCTTTGCATCAGAGCAGCTTGTGCAGCTACATGTCATTCCCCACTTTCTTAAAAAGCTACTTTATTACAGTAGCACACGTTTAATGTATTTGTCATCAGATAAATCTTCAAACCACACATGTAATGGTGCTAATGTTAACTAAAAGTCATTCAGTCCTATCAAATTTTTAGCCAGATGCTAATGTTGTTCAAACCTTAACAAGTTTCATGGTGGCCATATTGATTGTATTGATTACAGAATGTTGAAAGGTACAAAGATGGCAAGATACCCAACTTCATGATAGTCAGTAATAGTCACTTGCATGATATTCATACTGGATTTTACGAAAGTTAGTTGATCAGTAAATTTAAAGTTTTCACTAAGGTATGAAGTGTTTAAAATAATTACTATGCATATTATCTGTTATCTGAGTTGATATACAACCACAGCATTTTGGAAACTTATTGTGTTTCCATCCAAAGCTGAGCAGGAGATAAAAAAATACTCTGTTGGGTCTGTTTGTGGACTTATTCATGCACCATTACTCCATTGAGGGGTCCAACACGGTCATTTTCTTCTATCCTTTTTTCCCAAAGATGGAAATACAACCAACTGCAAAAGCATAGTATTTTAAATAAACTCAGACAATGGACAGAGCTTAAAATAATAATTTTAAGCTGTCAGTATGTGTCTATATTTTTCATGCATGTAGTTAAAGCTGCAGGAAGTTGCAAACAATATGCATCTTATGAATGGGATTTTCAAGCAGGAGCCACTGGGCTCTTTTTGAACCAAAAAATTTGAAGTACAAGTGCAAAGTGAAAATGTGAGGAGTTTATGCTTATCTGTATACATCATGGAGTTTACTGTGTGGTGATACTGTATTTTGTTGGAAGAACATTCTAATATGTTTGGTTAAGTAAAAATTCGTTTTTTTCATAGCAAGTACAGTCAACCTTTACTGAACACATGGGACAACATTGCCCTATTAAATTAACACCATTTTCACCTGAATGAAAAAACATTGTCCCACATTTTAATTATACAGGGGGGTCTAGCCACAGCAGAAACCTGGCATTTAAAAGGCCTGACATTAAAAGTTAAGTACTGCTCAAAAAAAAAAACCTGAATATGATCTTTAAACAATTTAGATCAGTCCATGGTAATTTCATAGTGTCCAGTGTAATCACCTGTACATGCACACATGCATGCGCACCTTCACACACACACACACACACACACACACAAGCCTGCATTGTCCAATGTCATAATTTTTTTGTAATATTGTGTAACATGTACAATATTGTGCAAAATAATATCCTAATGACTATATGTTGTGAGTACAAAGAACTAATAACTGGCAGCACTAAATGTTGGTATTACAGTTACATGTAACTTATTGTATACAGTGATGTCATATTTTTGTGGCGTTAAAGTTGTAAAGTAACTGTATGTGCTTATGGTGCTAATTAATCTGTAAACTTGCACTGTATTTTCTTAATAGACATCAGATACTGTGCTTTACTCAATGGATCATCATGGGGTGAACTTTTGGTGTTTGCTGGTACTGTGTTTCAGCAGATTCTGGTGTGGGCACCAAGTCTGGAGAATGATGCACTGGATAGCCCAGTTCTTCACACCCTAAAAGGCCATGATGTATGTCACAAATTATTGTAACTAGCAGGAAGATAAATATGCAGTATGATACTCATTTGACATTATTAGTCATGTCTCTGTAGAATTAAAGTCACAAGTGTAGGTTTCATTAAGACCTGACATCCAAGATCTAGTCATTTTATCACACATTGATGACAGAGCTGTCAAATAATGTCATACTTGGCTTAGGGGTACAGTGTGTATAGTACTGAGGGTGCTTTGGTGTTATACTAGTGAGGTCCAGGTATTGAATTTGTCCTTACTGAGGAGGTTTTTCAGATTTACCACTATTTTCATAATTATTGTGTGGGAATTCTAATGTACCAGCATACCCCCAAGGGAATCCTTGTTAGGTCCAATGAAATTTCATCTTGGCAGAAGGGGTTTTATGAATGATGCTAAAGTGGGCAACAAAAAGATTTGTGCACATTGTTTTAGGCTGCAGTGATAAGCTGTGTTAAAAATGATATAGTGCGCTTTCATCCATTTGATTAATCTCTTAGATTGTTGTGTGTTTTGTCAGTCATGGTCACATACATAGCATTTAATCACTTTTACATTTATGGCACTGCTGAGTGGAATGAAACCATAAATGGCACGTTTTTAACTGTATGTTCATATACATCTCTATTTTTCCCCTTTAGAGCAACAGTGAATCATTGGGTTTCTGTCATTAAAAAACAAGCTTATATCAGGCAGAGTCTGTAAGCATCACGGTATATCACGAACTAAACTCATGTTACTAGAAGCTGTATTTATTTTGCATGCACATCATTAACTATTTCAAATTTCGTACCTACTTTATATCATGCTGATTGAACTTACTTTACATTTCTCTGCACTAGCAATAATACTTGGGCCAGGAAAGCGTAGTTGGTATAGCAACTTGGTAAAGGTAGAGAGTATGGTGTTGGACCCACAGTGGGGTGAGATTTCCCGGACCCATCCATAGTGGCCCCAGGACTCATCCAGCCTCCTGTACAATGGGTACTGGGTCTCTTTCCCAGAGGTAAAGCAACCAGGGCATGGCGCTAACCACCCATCCCCTTTAGCACTGCACCTCCCCTCTGTGCCTGCTTGGAATGTAATGGAACAATTTACCCATTTACCAATAGTAAAAAAGTAAAGTGATCCCGTTACAGGCCCGGTGTGGCCCAGAGGGTGGGTAGAGGTATAGCTATACTCTTCCATGACCGCAGCACTAGAAGGGGGTGAGTGGTCAGCAGCACACCCCGACCACACTTTACCCCTGGGAAAGAACCAGTACCCATTTTACAGGAGGCTGGGTGGGATTTACCAATAGTGCACCTGGTTATTGTTTGTCCCCAGTTCATAATTCTTATCCTTTGCTGCTGGTGCCAATGTCCTGAGGTAGAAAATATTCATAAAAATCCAATTTCCGTGTACACGAGATGTTTGTGTGAGGAACTGGTGTGTATTAATTCTACATTAACCCTTTAAAGCCTTCTAGTTACGTGATGCACCAGCAGGTTAACATTCAACAACTGTACGCTCTGCCCACACTGTATTTATGTGTTTTATATTTATCTTAGCACAAACAGCGACTTGTGCCACTTACACCATAAACTGATTGGTTTTTATAACAGAGAAGAAAAGTGTTTAGTGCAAGGTATGAACTGGGTCTTTAATAAACCAGCCAGTGTGTTGTCATTCAAATTAACCTTTATATGACTGGGTTGGTATTTCAGTTTTAGTATATGCTTTATGAAAAGTATGACTCAAAAATATAAAATTATGACGTAGACAGCATTTTATGGAAAATAAAGCAGAGATTATGCAGCATTTCTTACAAGGCAGTAAATTTTCTTGTTTATGAAATATATGAAATGTATTATAGGGTGTGTTCATGCACACGCCGGGCTTTTAGAGATTCAGGTCTGTTAGTTGAAGGTAATGACATATCAACATATTACTTTCTCCCACAGCAGATTAGAATACAGCTTCTGAAAAGCCAACTTGAGTTGGACATGAACATGTAAATGCTAATTCTTGTTTATTGCAAGAACCATGTAAAGCACATAAGTTGCATGGTCAAAATGATGAAGAGTTTTTTTATGTTAAAATAGGTGGTTTATATACTGTGTAGTAATCAGTGTGATTTCTGTTTCCTTCATCTGATTTCCAACAGGGTGTGATATTCTCGGTGTCATATGATCCAGATTGTCAGGTCATCTGCTCAACATCTGATGATCGCAGTGTCAGAATATGGTCTGTAGATTTACAGTTGTGCAACAGTAGTAATCATGTGACTCAGTGGAAAGAGGCAAAAATTACATTGTTGCACACTATGTATGGCCACACTTCTCGTGTTTGGAGAAACCTCATTGTAGACAATGTAATCATCAGTGTCGGTGAGGTAGGAATTTGTGTAGAGATATATCATAAATGTACCTACAAGTTCTGTAAAGATAAAAATAATGTTGTGCCTGTACTTGATTTTGCACCATTCCAGTCAGATTGAGTGAAGGCATAGCTCCACACATTTCTGATATTTTCACTAACTGACACATATGGTCATCTTTATCCCTTCTTCAATTTACACATTGTCTGTGATACTAATTATTTATAATTCGTCACAAATGGCGATGGTGCAAAATTTTAAAGTTATGTCCACAGTGCAGACAGAATCTGTTATTGAGTATTAAGTTTTCTCAAGAAGAAAACAATCAAGAAAATGTTAATAATATTATCTATGACATATTTATGATTGCAGGTTGTGAGAAAGTTTTTAATTTGATGAGGATTTAAATCTGTGACCACCTGCTTATGGTTCCACCCTGCCAACCCTAAGCTAAATTGCATTATGCATTTGGATTATCATTTAGTAATTACCTAAATGTGACATTAACAATAGAAAACTTAGGTGATGGGGCACACACACACACACAGTAAAATCTGTGACGTTTGCAACTGAATGATTCAGAAATCTCTGTTAACCCAAAATTGATTAATCCTTTGGCACTAGAATTAAATACCCATCATGACCTGCGGAAAATTGGAATTTAACCCTTTGACGCCGGAATTAAATCTTTGATGGCGGAATTAAATCCCCCCCCCTCCTGCCACTTTGGCGGCTGTTCGGCTATTTAAAGGGCTCACTGCGCGACATATATATATGTCGTTCGGCGGCTAACGGTTAAATGTCCCTTGCGTAAGGAGCAGATATATTTATATGATGTTTGGTGTTTTGAGGGTCACTGATTATTACATATTTATAACATTCAGCACCAGAAGGTTGAGAGGCACATCACAGTTTACTATACCACTTGTTGGTGTTCTTTTTTTAAGATTATATGTGCACTGTGTATAATTGGTGAAAAAGGGTGCATATTTCAGTTTTTTAAAAACTTCTTTAAAATTGTGTCAGTCTGAAGTTGCATAAGTAGTGGAGTATTTGTATTAAGTACAGACAGTCCCCTAATGTAATGATAGGGTCACCTTCAACGTACTGACTTTGAGGAGCAACCCACTGAGCCAACTGATGCTACCACAGTTGCTGATGAACCATTAACGGTGCTGTTAAACTTTGTGTTAAATGTCTTTCATGTCCTCAAATCCATCCCTTTAGGGTGGACTTTTTTTTTTTTTAAGCCAAGAGTCACTGGCAGCCAGATTTGGTGAATAATGGGGTTATGCCAATCCAACAGTAGATTTCTTTGCCACGAACTGCTTGACGAAGACCACATGATGAGCTTGGGGCATTATCGTGATAGAGGAACTGTTTATTGGGCTGATGTTCAGGCCACTTTCTGCATACAGCTTTGTATAACCTTATTATTATTTTTGCTTAAGAAACCAAATGTTTTGCCATAGGGGATGAGTAAATAGTGGACAAGGATATTCAGTGATATAATGTTTGAAAACATGTTGTTTAGCAGTTCTTTAATGAAACTGGAATACTTTTCATTGTGGTGTTGTTTTTATTAGCCAAAAGTCTTGGGATCATTTTATTGATTTTTATGCACAAATATGTCTTCAAATTTGTCTCATCATTTCATTGTCGTAATTTCAATCATGGGCCATCTCTTGTATTTTTAAATGTGCTTCTTGATAGATCACTGCACATGCTTTACTTGTTTTCTTTCCTAATTTCAGAAAAAGTTTAGTGTTAACTCATAGCTCTAAATTCCAATTTCTTGTTTTTTAGTGAGAGATATGCACACTCTGTATTTCTACCATGCCAGTGACATAACTGAAGTCACACTTAAAATCACAGCCTACACTAGTCAAAACACACACAAACTTGATTTCAGCATAATCAATTGTAATGTGTGATAAAATAATTGCAGGAACATAATCATCACATATATATATGTATATATATATATATGTTTATGTTTGTAGTCATACCCTGATTGTAATCACCAAACATTTTTGGATCAAGAGGAATGAGTTCCACCTGGAACCTCTTGCTCTGTTGTCTGTGTAAGTGTGAAGACACTATCTGCACATGAGCATTCCTTCTGAAATACTGATTGTTGCACTAATATTGCTTCTGGTGCTACATTAAATCCTTATACAGTTATTGGTTAATATATTTATAAGTTGGACATAATAAACACCCTATATGATAAATTTCATGTGTACGTTAAAGGATATATGTTCATAACCACAGAATTAATAAAATATCAAATTTATATCTGAAATTTGACTGTGAGATAAATATTTGTTTCCCTGCAGCTTATATATTTTTCTTCAATAATAAGGGATGGGTTAAATTTAGAGTATGCACTACTCAGAAGCTCCATAATAAATAAGTGAACAAATTACTTTGGGTGTTTAATCACCCTACAAACTAGTGTAAAATTGAAGCACAACTAATCATGAGATTTGAATTTCTCAAAGCAGTGAATGTTAATATTACAGTCTGTTGAGACATGATACTGTGCAGTTTGGTAGGTAGGTGCCATTTCAAAGGAACCTACTGCCTACAATCTTAGAGGAGAGGAAGTGGTTCACCCTGAAGTTGCAGGCAGCCAGTTCGTCTGACATATTAATTTATCCCCTGTACTACATGACACACATCCCAGCATACTATAATTACAACTTATTATGTTTCAGGATTCACGTTTGTTAATGTGGAGTGTTGATGGTTCACTGCAGAAATGCTGGAAGACTCACCAGGGTGCAAGTGTTTGGAGTGTGGACTGCAGTAAGGAGAAGAATTTAATAGTAAGGTTGAAACCTAAGTGGAAAGAAAAGGCAGAATAAATAGTGGGATGGCTGTTCAGACATGTGCTTCCTGTGATTATTAGAATCTAGGATAGTTGTTCACAAGAATCAGTCATATATTGATGAAGGTTTATGATTCATTAATCTTATATAGTAAGTATGTCAGAAATTTCACACTGAAAGTAATTCATATTTTTTTACTGCCTTCTTGTGTTTATGAAAGTTGGAAAAGAAGGGATGAAGGTGCATTTAAGTGCACAGTTCACCTTTTGTTTTTATAGTTTTATGTGTATGTTAATTAAGCCAAATGTAGGGTTTATACATGCAGAGCTAATTTATGACAGCTAAAGTGTATGCTTTATCATCACAGCTTTAGTTTAAGAAAAAAGTATATGCCATTGAGAAAAGATGAAATTGAATTAGATAAATTAGGTGTGATGTTAATAAGAATCTGTTGTTGGAGTATAAATAGTTTTTGTTATGAGACTCACATAGATCACAGTGGGCTGGCTACGGTATATAGGCACTATCTGAAAAAAATTATGCAACAGCTGCCTCCATATCTCCTGGATGAATGTAACAGTGCCCTTGTTGAGTGGCATCTGAAATACCAGCCAGTGAACATTTAAAGAATTCTTAATTCATCTACAACAACAGGTGAAAGATATCATGTGTAAAACATGACTGTATAGATATTAATTTGTATCATACAAAAAAGGGAACAGTAATAATATCTGTCCCTCACCTGTTGAGAAGAAAATGATGGTGTACTAATTTTGATGGCTGTTTTTCAAGATTTTGTATGAGAGGTTCCTCTTATAATTCTTATTAATGAAACACATTTATATTGATGCAAGACAAAGATGATGGTAATAATTTTAAAGAATATTGATATTGTCTCAGGTTACTGGAGGAGCAGATGGAGGAATCAGCTTGTGGCCTCTTCATATATACAATACAGGTCCATATTTACTGACTTTCCCTGGAAACTTATTTGGTAAAGACTGCACCAGTACTGAAGGACAGGATAAAAACTTTCCTCGAAGAATTGGTCTAACTAGCAAGGGTAATATTGTTGCTGTAACAGACAGTGGTTGTCTCTTATATTGCACAGTGCTGGATGGTGGACAAGGAAATTGGAGGTTTGTGCACCAGGATAAAAAGTTGGCAAGCTATTGCCTTTTGGAAATGTCCCCCTGCAGACAGTCTGTGGCCCTTGCTAGTATGGATGGTTACATTCTTGTTTTTAAAGGTAAATGTGAGTATTATCAGTTGATCTTGTTGTTCTTGTTGTACATCTACCAGTTAATTCTGACAGACAAATTATAAGGGTTTGATAAATATGTGGACAACATGTATTGTCAGGTTATCTGTAATGTAATGTTAATCATTCTTTGTGACACTTTGGGATGCCTGTCTCAACAGCCTTGGGGTGTATGTCGAATAACTTGGTAATCATGATGTGCGGTGCATACAATTTGCTTACTTATCAAACACAGCGGATGCATACAGTCTACTTATTTATCGAACAGCCCTTATACTGAATCTTTTAATCACTAAATTACACTTTGTTGTTTACAATTATGTGGCCCTGCTGGGAGAGAGCGTGACTTATCTTCAGATGGGAGGCTGCCATGATGACATACAGTGTCCCACAGTATAGTCAGAACTTTAAACTTCTGTTGTTGGCATTGTAGATGATGTATGTGTATTTGTGATGGGCATTTTGACCACTTACAGTAAGAACACTGTGACGGTACTTCACACAGATACAGCAGTCATGTGTCATGTCAAAAGTGACAGTCTGTTTTTATGCTTTTCATACCTGAAGACTGTTCGTCAGTAGAAGGGCAAGATCTGATTCTTAATGTTGAGGAGAAGGCAGTAGCAGGAAGAATTTTCTCTCTCCACTGGCTGTCATCAGATACCCTACTGAGTTGCGGTTCTCATGGAGTATTGGAAATGTGGAAGCTGGGTGAGTAAACTGACTAGCTGATAATCTTACCACAGTGGTTAGCAGTCCAGGTTTACATTTGGACAACTTGTTCCAGGATTTGCATAGGTTTCTTCAATTCAATTATGCTTTCAATATAATATCTTAACACTGGAAGTTCCAGCTTCAAATCATAAAATTCCAGGTTGAACTTCTCTTCTTTCATGGGTAGATAACACATAAAACCTGCATAAGACTGTCCCATGTAAGGAGAGGTTTTCTGATGTGCCATGACCATTTCCTTAAGATAAAATGCCAATGGATATCACTTACTGTCAGATATAGCACTCTTGTAAAGACTGAAATTTTTTGCCTTCACATTAACACATCCACTGTTAAGCATTGGGCTTTTTGCACTATGAATGAGACAACTTGATGGAAATACTTACCATATAATCAGAAAATATCGTTAATACTATCTCCAACAAATATATTTCCTATGGTGCATTTGAATCATTTTACTATTCAAGATTGCAGAATTGTATTGATATTGAACATTAAACAATACTTAAGATGAAGCAGTAGTGTTGTGAGATATAGCTATTTACTTATAACTTTACATCTGTATTAGTGTTATGTGGATGGGAAATAAGTCGAGTATAGTCAGTGTACAATGGTATGCCTGAATACAGAGATGTAAGAGCAAAGCATGGTTGCTGCTGCCTCGTCATATAATAGTGCTGTGGTGTAAACAGCTGTCACCTGCCAACTTGTTGGATACTGTGGACTTTAGAGGCATTTATATTTTAATCTTCTTATTGCTGACTAATGCTATAGATGTTTAAAAGTTTGTGCACTATTGTAATAAAAATTTGAATGCCATTTATGAGGAATGTATATATGCAGAAGGTAAGAAACAGAAATTGTTCAAAATAAAATGTCCTGCATGATCAGTCAGTCACTTTACATGCATCTGTAGTCTGTACAGTATAACTCCAGCCCTGCAACATTGTTTTATCAGAAAGGGAGGACTCTTACAATAGTCAAACACACCAAAATAAATCAAATTTGGCAGCTTTTCATCACTGTCAACAAAGTCTGTATTAAAGGTTAAGTTTGTGCTCTTATGAGGTGTAATACCGTATCTTCAGGTAGATAGATACCAGTGTTTTAGAGTAACCTGCAGTCTCCATCTTCAGGGCTTAAAAAAAAACCTCATCTAATGATTATATATGGTGAGACTATACACTGCACCATACCCATAGATTTGAGCCATGCTGCTCAACTCCATGTCCATTGCTTCTACCCTGAAAATGGGTATCAGGTTTCTCCAGAATGCTGTTACCTATCCACCAGACAGTACTGTATCACATTCTAGGAGGCTGTGATATTAACAGTCATTACAATGGAAACTTCAGATGTCATTTATTAAGGATGTGTATTGTGCTGATAATTATTTTCTGTAATAGGCTTACCACATCAGTTACAAAAGGTGAATGAGTTTGAACTTCCAAAAAGCAAGGAACAGTGGACTTCGGCAGCTGCTCTGAAAGGGAACTTTCTTGTATGTGGTGACAGAAATGGCAGTATTCATCTCTTTAAAATAGTTGGCAACCAAACACACAGTATGCAGGTATGTTGCAACACTCTTTTCCCTTAATGATAAACATGGCTTTTTTATCCTCCATTGCATAAGCTGATAAATTTATGCTCTGTTGTTATTATTGTGACTGAATGTGTGCATGATCCAGCATTGCATTTTTTTCAGCAGTAATGTCATTTGTGAGTTAAAATATGGCTGCCAGCCACTTTCATGTACATTTTAGAATATCTCTAAGTACTCTGTCAGGTCTTAATTTGGAAACAGAAGCATGAAACAGCAGTTACATTTTTATATATATCCTGGATTGTAATCTGGTTGTTACAGTATCCATCTCAAAGTTTCTATAAAATTCACGGCCGTCTAGGGGTGAGCTCATTGATTTGGTATGGGAACTACTTGTATTCAACTGGACGTGATGGAACCCTGCGACGTTATATCATGAGGGAAAGTGAGAGTAGATTAGAATGTCTGAATGCAGACAAACTGCAGATGGATTGGCCTGTGACTACTAACTTGTCATCATCTTTTGGACTCCTAGTGCTTGGCTTCAGATCAGTAAGTGTCTGTAACAGATTCCGTGTCAAACTTCTTAAGCTAATTGACAGTTTTGTTTCAAGTTAATGTAATGTGTTGAAAGACTTCCAAGTATTCACTGTATTCGTACAGAACAAAAATCCCAGGTTGTGGCATGTTTCAGTACAACTTGTGACCTCTGTTTCAAATTCATATTGTTTAACTTAGTGATATGGGTTCCCAAATTTCATAGATTTTATGGAGAGGCTTTATACTATGTGCAGTCTTCTCAAGTGTTGTTACATAGTGAGCAGGAAATTGTTTGTTTGTCTCTTTTGGATGATTTTTTTTCCTAGAAACCAAATGAAAATCTCATT
>Ga0123352_10000551_pt1 | contig 45588 bp, 27 predicted proteins | sample TergutLab28metaG_FD_89700 | JGI IMG/M metagenome (GOLD analysis project Ga0123352, IMG submission 89700) | Labiotermes labralis P1 segment gut microbial communities from Petit-Saut dam, French Guiana - Lab288 P1 | ecosystem: Host-associated > Arthropoda: Insects > Digestive system > Gut ... | reverse complement strand
TGCTAAAGAAGGATGCAAAGTACGTGTGGGAGGAAAGTCATGAAGTTGCGTTTCATACCTTGAAACAGAAATTAACGTCACCACCGATTTTGCAGTATCCAGAATTTTCTAGGGAGTTTATTCTGACCACTGACGCCTCGAATGACGGTGCGGGGGGAGTGTTGTCACAGGGACCAATGGGTAAAGATTTACCTATCGCTTACGCGAGCCGTAGCTTTAACAAAGCTGAAAGAAATTATAGTACCGTTGAAAAGGAACTAGCAGCAATTGTGTGGGGGATTAAACACTTCCGACCGTATCTGTACGGCAGGAAATTTAAAATAGTAAGTGATCATAAACCCGTAACCTGGATTATGAGTGTCAAAGACCCGGGTTCGAGGTTGTTGAGATGGCGTATCAAACATGAGGAGTACGACAATGAAATAGTGTACAAACCGGGAGTTCAAAATTCAAATGCGGATGCACTCTCTAGAATTGGTGCAATCGCTAAAGGAAGTGGCGATTCTGATGAAATAGATTCAGACACAAAATCCAAAATTTTGCAGGAGAACCACGATTCGATCCTCGATGGCCATCGTGGTATGAACAAAACGTATGAAGCCATAAAGAGGCACTATCAGTGGCCAAACATGAAAAGGGAAATAGAGAAATATGTAAAACCATGTGCGAAATGTCAAGTAAATAAAACCCTAAGGCCAAAGAAAAGAGCCCCCATAGAAATTACAACTACAGCCAGGCACCTTTTGAAAAGCGTGCGCTAGACATTGTGGGTCCCATGACGGAAACAATGACTGGGAATATTCTGTATTCTGACTTGCCAGGATGACTTGAGTAAGTTTTTAGTAGCGATACCCATTCCCCAACAAGACGCAGAAACAGTTGCAAGGGAATTTGTATTAAACATTATACTAAAATTCGGGGCACCAGAGCAAATTCTCACGGACCAAGTTTCGAACTTTTTAAGCGATCTTTTAAAGAGCACGTGCAAGCTGTTCAGAATTAAAAAGATACAGACTACGGCCTTTCACCCTGAGTCAAATGGCAGTTTAGAAAGGAGCCACAGGGTATTAACGGAATACTTACGACACTACGTGCGCGAAGATCAGACCAATTGGGATCAGTGGGTCCTGTATGCAGTTTATGTATGCAATACCACCGTGCACACGACCACCGCATACACTCCTTCTGAATTAGTGTATGGTTTCAAGTCCGAAGTACCGTCAGCCCTCACAGAAACCCCTAATATACAGTACAATTATGGGGATTACTTGGCAGAATTAAGGGGAAGATTACATTCAGCTCATGAGGTCGCCAGACAAAAGCTAATATTAAGTAAAGAAAGAAGTAAGGAGTACTATGACAAAAATTCTGAGACGTTTGAAATTCAAAACAGGCAGAAGGTATTGCTTTTTGACGAAACCGTACGTAGGGGGAGATCCAAAAAACTGAGCCCCAGTATGTTGGCCCGTACGATGTATTGGCTGTAGACGGTGTAAATGTAACAATTAAAAAGGGCCGCACTACACAAAAGGTATATGTGAACCGAGTAAGACCTTTCTATTGAGACAGATGTAATGAGAAAGACAAGCAGAACCGCCTGCTGATCAAACTGACGCATTTTTTCAAAAGTACTGCAGCAACAGTAAAGACGTTTTCTCCTTATCATCAAAACATTTGCAAGTCAAGAATATTTTCGATTCTATCTGAAGTGGAAATGACAGAAATATTAGAAGAAACCAAGTCTACGCATTCATCAGAATATTTTTCTGGCTCTGAAGTTGAACCTGGGATAAAACAAAACAGCGTTTGTAATGCAAATTCTGCTTCAGGCCGGGCGCCAGAATCTGCGCAAATGAATTCGTCTAAATCGTCCAATATGGCTACATATTATCGACAGTTTACTTCTCAATTAAATATACAATAAATTTTATATTATCGCTTGCATTTTGTAACTTCAATAAATGTTTTTGATGAAGATTACATTAACTTGAAGTGCACTTACCGTAGACAAGTTGCTAGTTTCTTCACAGGTGATATTGTTTCTCGGAAGTTGGTATTTTTCTTTTTCAAATCTTTTTCAATCTTCTGAAGCAGATAATTGAATTGACGCTTGGACATTCTAAAATACTGATAAAATTTCATTTCGTCATTAGCTAAGCTAATTCTTTGTAGAGTGTCCAGTATTCGCCTTCTGATTTTCTGCTTCTGACACACTTGTGAATCCACATACGCTTCATTTTATCACTCAGAGAAGCATTTTTCTCTTCTTCATCTAACATCAATGCCATTGCAGCTAACTGTCTTTTAGAAAACGAATGAGGCTGCATATCTGATGGAGATAAACGCGGGCCTCCTATCACGTGCTCTGCCGGAAGGTGACTGAACACGACGGACAGTGTGAATACAGACTAATGTGACGGAAAGAAGATGGAAAGGTGACGAAACGGAAACGTAACGTGTAGTGTGAATCAGCCCTTAGTCGCCAACCTCCGACTAATGTGCCCATTAAGACACTGCAGTTCACTGTTGGAATCGTATAACGATGCGCCATCAAACCAACACATCGCCCTCCACCCGTTTCTTCGTCACTCACTTCCCGCTGTCACCACTCCTCATGTCTGTGCCTTTATCCATGCACACTTCTGTTTGCCTTCGCCCCTGACACGGACTCCACCGTTGATGACTCACACCTGCAATCCGACTCCAACTTTTTGTCTTCTCTTGAGTCAGACTCATTTCCTACCACAAAATATAACGCTTAATTCCGAACCCGACTGCGTGCTTTTCAGTTCAGCAGAACTAGTGCGGACAAAACGGGAGAGATTTTACGTGTTTGCACGAACCCTCCGGCGCTGGAATTGACTTCCAGTTAACTGTCAAGGATAATTAGCATTGACCCCAAAATGGATCCTTTTATAATAAAACGAAGATCGGAATCCGATCTTCTAAACTTCCAGAACCCTTTGAACGTGTCTCTGGTGCTAGTGGTGAAAACAACTGTCCTGCCTGTTCAAATTCATGTGAACCACCTAACAAGGAAATGATGATGACGATGATGATGATAATAATAATTCAATTAATTTCATATTTATTAACGCGCCGAGTCAACAGCCAGATGGCCAATTACAGAAACGGCTCATAATACGGTATCTAATTCTGTGACTAAATACAGCTATATGCCTGCCTACATCCGGTGAGGGCGAGATTTTCCGCACCCGTCCAGACCGGCACTGGGGTTCACCCAGCCTTCTATACAATGGGTACCGGCTCTCTTTCCCGGGGGTAAAGCGGCCGGGGCGTGGCGTTGACCACCCACCCCATATAGCGCCAAGGCTAAAGCTAGAGTAGAGCTATACATCTACTCCCCTTCTGGGCTTTCGTGGCCTGTTCTAGGGTGAATTCTACCTTTACCTTATATGCCTGCCTATAAATTTGGAAGACAGTAATGATAATTTAGTTTAGAAGTAGCAAAAAAATACATAAAATATTCGGAATCTTATTTATATATATATATAACAAATTTACAGGTTCGATTTACTGCAAGATCGGAGGTTGAGACAGTTTCTGAAATCATGTACTAAAAGTATACGATATTATTTTATCGTATTAACCCTTTAAAGACTAACTCCACTATAGTAACATCTCCCTGTAATGCCAGAAACGCTAACGTCTACTCTAGTAGACCTTCGTTTGGCAACGCTGACAGCCCTCTCTTTCCATCTGACTGCACAATGTCTCAACACTGAATGAATCACTCATGAAAGCAGTCCTGTTTCATATTTGTGTGTAAGCACTTAGTCAGCTACCAAAGAAACTCTAATTAGCCATGAATGCGTAAGTGTCATAAGTCTTGAAATCGTACTGTGCAGTTAATTACGTCTTGCATTTAGTAAATGGACTGGAATGTTTTGGTAATAAAACTTTTGGTTATTCTACTAACAGGCAGCTGAGTAACGTTTCCTAGGTTGGAAAAGGGAACATTATACCTGATCTATGCATTATACCACCAAGCAGTTTGCAGAATTTCGACTTCATTCAATAGAGATTTTTCTCTTTGCGGGTTAGTTGTACTGAAGTTTTGCTGACAATGCAACGTGGTGATGTTTCGTGTGCGAAAAGAGCTTGTGTGCTGTCTCGAAATGAAATAACATTTAAATAAAGATTGTGGGCTAGTGTTCAGTAATAATCATCGTCCTAAAATCATAAGATCGTACAATTTTCTCGATGCTGTTGTCTGATTAACTGTAAATATTTTGATGACAGTGTTTAATAAATAATGAACTTGTGAAGGTCCATAATGAACCGTAATCAGTACTGCTGCTTGCCAGAATGCACAGGAAGCAGAAGCAACGCAAATGTGAAATTCGTCAGATTTCCGACGAATCCTGTACAGTAAATGTCATGATTAATGTTAATGATATGCGAAGAATGCAGCTGTCTGTTCATAGGACAGACAGTATCATATAATGGGTCTTATGCACCAAAAATATATATTTTTAATTCAGAATTCAGTGATAGTGTATTGTTGTTTGACTTTTTTTTTTAAATTCTGCACCTACTAATGCCTTATTAATATCTTACTTTATGCAGTTGCTTTCATCAAATTGACAAAAGAATGTGTGTAATTGATTACATACACTGTAATCAACATGGCTCACTACCTCTAATTTGAGTTACAAACCAGCTAGAATGGTAAATGCAATGTAGGACATTAACCAATGAATGGCATTGTAATAATATTCTTTGCTTTTTCTTTTGTATGCAGGGCTCAGCTGTGGGCAGACAGTCTGGGTGTGCCGTGCAGTGCACAAACTATAAAACACCTCAGTTGGAAGTTTGTAAGCAGCCAGCAATTTTCAGAGGTTGATTTTACATCTCCTGTATTCAGTGCATGTGCTTCTTAATTAGTGTTTCTGAAGTGTTCTGAAAAAAGTGTGGCTGTCAGTGACATTTGTTTGCCAGTGTACAGTGAGTGAATTCCTTGTGAAGGAGAAATAGCTCAAGTGCAAGTGTGTATGTATTGGTGCCACCAGTATCATGAAGTAGAGATGAACATGAAATATATACCCGAACATGTCAAGACATGATACATGCTGCAAATACATTGACTTTTATTATGGCTAATGATGATAAAAGCATCAACAAAGAAAAAGCAAGTGACAGCTTGGAGTGGCATGTCATGCAGTCTCCAAAGAAGAACACTGGATTTGTATTGTTGGCCAGAAGGGTTATGAAAGTCTGCGGATTGCGTATTGTTTGATTTGCAGTCTAAAGTGTGAACCTTGGGCACATCTTTCTTTGCTGACATGATGTATGAACTGTCTGTCCATTTAGTGAAAAAGTACCTGTTGAAACAGACCTATCATTGTGCGCAATCTCACCGCCCAACTTAATTGCATGAAATGTGCTCATGACTTTTGTATGACCTGTACATCTAACACATTATTATTTATTCTTCTGTTTGTAAGTATATTTCTGGAATTCTGTTGCTTGTATTGTACCGCATTTTTTTTTGTCATGCATTGATGTTAACAATGGTGTAGTGCTGGGCTGTAAATCTGAAACCATTCTTAAAAATTAATTTATGTTTATTATATTCATATTTATTACATTTGTGTATCATGTAACAATGTAAATATTTTGTGGTGTTTGTGTGTGTGTGTGTGTGTGTGTGTGTGTGTGTGTGTGTGGTTTTTTAACACAATATAATTTAAGTGGAACTTAAATTCTGCACATATTGTGTTCATCAATAAATTTAAGAGCGTTAAGTATTATGTAAAAACAGCATCTATCAGAATTTGTTATATTTAATGGTAAATGTAGTTGAGAGTTTCATGTAACTTTGACAGTTGTGTTGACAGTTCCATCTACATATATAGAACTCCCAATATTTTCATTTCAAAATGGCTTAGAGGTTTTAATTTTGTTATATCACTTTCCTTCCATGTTTCATTTGGGGAAGGAAAAGAAACTGTAACAAAGAAGTGGTGCAAAGCACTGCAGCATTAAATGCTGTGTCGTTAAATGAAAATAATGTGATACTTTTCATTCAGTTTTTCCAACAGGAACAATCCACACTATTGGCACTTATATTTCCAATTTCTTTACTTCAGGTTTTCACTGTAGTGAAGAAACATAATATGGTCTAGGTTAGAATAACATGTGGTCTGGGGAGCAGTGTTTCACAGAAATATCAGTTTTTGATGTTCAGGAGGCTGTCTGAAGATGGAGGTAGTATGTTTATGCAGAACAGTAACCATACCATTTGGTGACTTTATGGAAGGACACATTTTCAATACTTTTCGGATTGAAATAATGTCATGAAATGGAGGCGGGACAGGGTTTGGTATGGAATAGTAATTTTGGAAGTATGATATCCCATACCACATTCTATAGATATAAAGATTTATTTTAGTCTTTAACACAAGTCCAGTTCTGTATATACTGCCCTTTCTGACAACATGGTAGTCCATCTTTGGCCCAGTAAGTTATTAATAACATGTGGAGTAATTAAAGTTATACCATTATACATCTGCATTTCGTGTCTGAGATCTCAGTCCATTTACGGCTATGTTTTGTACATATTAAGATTTTATGAATAGAATGTGAATTTTTCTTATGGGATGTCACATTGTTTATGTAGTGGACTTATGAAATTAATTGTAATTGTACAAGCCCGCACATAAACAATAGGAAATATAGTAATTCCTATACAATAAATGATGAATATATACAGACAATTGTCTGCATAGATTTTGCAATGTAAGGTAAATGAGATATCAATATTTTATGTAAATTGATATGCATACTTTTTTAAATGATGTAATCAAAATTTCTCTACGTGTTATAAAGTGTGCAGTATACACGGAATTGAAGTTGAGTTAAAGACTAGAACAAATCTTTTTTTCTATAGAATGACTGGAATAGTAATCGATTGAGGTGTCGAGGTTAGGTACGCGTACTACTCAGGATACGGGTAGAGGCGCTGTTTACAAATGTTGAAAGTCACTCGTGACAATGGATGGCAGCACTACTTGCCACGGATTATCTTAGAATACAAGTCTAAACTGTAATCCATGGTTGAGTGTATCATTCCAGCGGCGGTGAAGGTTGAACTACAATTGTCGTTTTCATAGATGGCGTTGAAATCAATGTGGTAAATGATTTTTGACCAGTAGGTGTGCATCACGGAATATTCATGTACGTGCCGAATTGTTCTCTGAACTACTATCGAAAGGAGTGCAAATATAGGGGCGACCTATCAAGTCATCAGCGCCCAAGGTAAATCCGTGGTGACAATTAGGCGGAAATACAAACACAACTTATATTTGCTACGGGTGGTTTACAAAGCTGTCAACATTTACATGTTTCGGCCTCTATATTGGTCATCATAAGGTTGTACTCTTTCTTGTTTTAAGGCTAACCATACAATATACAATGCGTCTGTTATTATTGACGAGATCTCATTCACATTTAAGATATTCTCAAATAATGTTAAATGCAGTGATATCGGTATAAGGAATAACGCTCTAGCTGTATAATAGAGAGGGGAAGATTTTGCTTTTTCTGGGTTGTTGTCACTGGTGTAAAGTGTATGGTGCCCGCCAGGGATGTTCTGGTTGATATTGCCGAATTCTGTTCTGTTTTTCTATGTTGATGTGTTGGCATGAACCTGCCGTGAAAGTTAATTCAGGGCTGTTATGCTGTGGAGTTTGGACTCCGAAGGTGTGGTAGGCGTAGGCGGATGGGAAGCATATATTCCACTATGTGGTTTGAATTTCATCCAGTTGTCAAACTATTAATATAGACGTGTTGGGTAAAACCCTTTTGGCGGATCGGCTTCGTACTTGTGTGGAAATAAATTAGAAATACGTATTGAAAAACTGGGATTATGTGAAATGAAGTTCATTCAAAATAATGAGAAATCGATTAACTAGTACTTACGCGTTGGAAGGGTGTTAACTGGTAGATGCTATATGATGATGATTTGGAGCGTTTGTAACTGAGGCCTTCAGTGTAAACATCAATCACTTTCAGTTATAAAATGATTCCTTGACGATACTATGTTGTATTAGCCGTCTAATTGATGCGTTGGGAGCAATGGTGTGTTTGTTTCTTGAGGACTGGGTATGGACCGTATGAGAGATGCGGCGGCGGAATGGGGCACCGGGGGGCTTTTTATGGGTGGTAGGTTCTTAGGAGGGTGTCAAAGATTCTATTGGGAAATACAGCATGTATGTCATTCAAGTGGTTATTGGAGGCGTATTCTCCCTGGACGTAAAATCGTTCGACTGTGTTGAGGCGGGCTCCTTTCTTATGGTAATGTAATACTTTCATGATGTCGACATTTACCGACACCATCATTCCCTACACGTCCACCAACCCCACATAACATAAATATGCAGCTGTAAAATTCCTATACAATAGACTGAACAACTACAATTTACATAAGGAAGAATACCAACAATAATTGAACATTATCCACAACATTCGTTACGATAACTCTTTCCCAATCAAGCCACAGAAATTTTCCTACTTTACTCCAAAACAACAACAGAGTTCTCTAACACCCAAACAAAGGTGGGCCACATTCACTTACGTGGGTAAAGAAACCACATACATCACTAACATATTCTGACATTCAGACCTCAGAATAACCTACCGCACAAAAAACACCATACACAATCACTTAGTACATAAAAACCAGAACCATAATAAATTCGCGTTGTCTGGAGTATACAAATTATCATTCCCTGACTGCAACAAAGCCTATATCGGACGAACTGGAAGGAATTTCACAATAAGATACAACGAACACAAACATGCTTTCCGAATTAACAGCCACTCCTCCAAGTTTGCACAACATCTCAATGAACACGCACGTTCTTTCGGTTCTATCAACGACACCATGAAAGTACTACATTACCATAAGAAAGCGGCCCGCCTCAACACAGTCGAACGATTTTACATCGAGGTAGAATAAGCCTCCAGTGACCACTTGAATGACAGCCGTACTATATTTCTCAATACAATATTTGACACTCTCCTAAGAACCTACTGCCTATAAAAAAAAAAAACCCCCGGCCCCATCCGCAATCGCATCTCTCATACGGTCAATACCCAGTCCTTCTCAAGAAACCAACACACATACACACCGTCGCTTTCAACGCACCACAAAGACGGCTAAAGCAATATGGCGTCACCAAGGAATCATTGTATAATTGAAAATGATTGCTGTTTACACTGACGGCCTCAGTTACAAACGCTCCAAATCATCATTATTTAGCATCTACCATTTAACATCCTTCCAACTTGTAAGTACAAGTCACTCGATTTCTAATTATTTTGAATGAACTTCATTTCACATAATCCTCGTTTTCCAATAAACATTTCTAAATAATTTCCACAGAAATACAAAACTGATCCGCCAGAAGGGGTTTACCCAACAGGCTATATATTAATAGTTTAACAACTGGATGAAATTTGAAAGACATATTGGAATTTATGCTTCCTCTCCGCCTACGGCTACCATACATGTGGGGTCCAACCTCCACAGAATAACAGCCATGAATTAACATTCACGGCACGTTCATGCCAACACCTCAACATGGAAACACCGAACATAATTCGGATATATCAACCAGAATATCCCTGGCGGGCACCATACACTTTACACCAGTGACCACAACCCAGAAAAAGTAAAATCTTCGTCTCTCTACTATACAGCTAGAGCGTTACTCCTTGTACCGATATCTCTGCATTTAATGTTATTTGAGAATGTGTTAAATGCGAACGTGATCTCGTCAATAATAACAGGCGCAATGTATATTGTACGGTTAGCCTCAAAACAAGAAAGAGTACAACCTTATGATGACCAATATAAAGGCCGAAACATGTAGTTGTTGATAGCTTTGTAAACCACCCGTAGCAAATATAAGTTGTGTTTGACTATATTTCCGCCTAACTAGTCAATGATTTGATCAACGCAACGGGGATGTCTCACCTCAAAGTAAATCCGTGGGCTTTGGAAATCGCGGAAAACACAGGGAAATGACTCCGGACACCTTACGAATAGCTGTTCCGCGCATGCGCGTAACTTGTGGTAGGAGAAAATATCTCCTTGGGTTGTCTGGGTCCGGTCGTAGGGCTCGCAGTCCGCGAGGGAAGTAGTGGCACACGTTCGCGCGATTATTTGAGTGCAAGCGTGGCTCATGTGCCGGCATCACTGCACGCCAACGATACGCGGACGCTAGCCGGGCCGTGTATCGGTAGGCAGCGGCGTAAAGCAGTGGGGGTGGTTTTTTCATGGCTTGACGCTATGTTGTATGCGATGTCACAGACCACTTGAATATTAAAAATCGTTGTAATATGTTTACTTGAATAACAAGTTATTTTTTTACACGCATATCTCCCTGGTTTTGATGGGAATGGTCGCTGTACAACACGTGGCGTCACAGATCACTTGGATATTAATAATCGTTATGAACTGATTGATTTTTAATATGCTCATTTGAACTTACGTTACTGTGCAATGACAGCCTCTTGGCGATTTGACTGTGTACATACACTGATAAAAATGTATGCAATTCCAACGTTATTTTTTCACACATTGCTCACATGTTTGTTACCGTAGGTACATTTCGTCTGAATTCACTAATTATTGTAATTGCACTTATGTGGATACGAACATAGCGCCAAACTCGTCAGACTGCGACATCGTTGCACTCCTTACAGTAGTCCAGCATTGTACTCTGCTCTGCGATTTGGATCACTGTTTACCACTGTACGTCCGATCCACGGACCCCTCGGCGATGTCGGATTGGTGTGTGCTATAGTCTGTGCGTGCGTGAGTGTTCATGAGTGAACTCTGATCCATGCGTGTGTGTGTGTGTGAGTTAAGTTGAAAGTGATTGTGGGAAAGCTGTAGTCAGCAAAGACTTTAATTCAGCAAATGTTCAGTATTTCGTATTCTAAAGTGAATTGTTCTAGGTAATTGACGGCGGTAACATAAGTGGAGTAGTTACAGGGCCTTACCTGGAGTATCATGTGACAACGGAGCATCATAGAATTGTATATGCGTGAACACCTGCAGTACGTTCCAGCATTCACTATCAGTAATTACAAAGAATTGGGGCGCTTAATGCATTCAGAAGGGTTTATATTACATACATAGTTATATGAATTTCTTGGATTGAAAATTCAGTCAGTGATGACAGGATGTAGAATTGGCTATAAAAACAGCACAATGTAGAAAGTACAAGTATTTCACATATGTAAATTTTACACCGAAATGGTGATGCACACATCATAATAAGAATATGAGTCGTGTTTAAACATAATAAATTTATCAATAGAAGAAAAGGAGCATGTGTTTTAGTATCTTATTAATGCTGATTGAAATTGAGGTTCATAATTATGAGATGTGTAGACCATTGTATGTTTTGATGACAGCATGGTATGTATTTTTCTGAAAACATGGAAAGTTGGCAGTTTTTCTGTGATGACAGTATTTGTTTCTTGTTTTAATACAATGTACAACTGAATTTGTTTGAAATTTTTCTTGGCCATTTACAGTGAATTTCTAGGTTTACCACCGATGATTCAAACGTTTTTTGTAGAGTGATTATTTTATTCCTATAAGGTGGTTTACCTTAAAAAATTATTCAATTTTTCATCACAGAGTGAGAATAGACAAAATAATTTTTTTTAGGTACAAGTTGATCGAAATGATTCTTCCAGTTAAGGTAATTATCAGTGTGTAAACCAAGGAGTTTTGTATTTCCAGACTCATCTATATATTTTTCATTATGGCCAATATGTAATGGATATTGGGAAGAATTATTTGTTATAATTCTTGTGTCTGCAAAATAGAATGTGTTTGATGCTAAAGAGAAATCATCAACATTTTGACCACCAACTATGATGTAGTTCACTCTTTAAATCTGGATAGAGAAGAAAAGAGTGTTTGCTATAACAAAACTCTCAGTTGTTAAGAATTTGTAGTGTCATTTATAGGTGAATGAAATACTAGTTTTTTTAAAATGAATTTTGAGGCATCTTTAGAAGTACCATTATGTTTCAAACTTTTCAACATAACCTTTAGCCACTGTGCATCCTATAGACCTGTTTAGGATGAGTTTACTGCCACCCCACACTGACCGCATTTTGTATACTTAGTCAACAGATATAATTAATGAATTTTTTGAGACAGGCTGCACAGTCTCTTCCCACCCCCCAACACACACACAAAATACTGTGTGTTTTGTAATGCTATCTTTTTTTCTGGTTAATAAAGTATTCACATTTTACATAAATGGTGCACTAAATTTTAAATGTCCAAATAAATGGCCATAAGGTTAAACTAAACCAATGCCCACATACTCTTCTATTTGAAGTCAAAGTAAGGTGACCCACTTTAATGCTTGCTTTTATGGCTGACACACAAACCTACAGTAGCACCAGCCACATAACACTGTCATGTTATTATAGATTTATAATGAGCCTAGCATTAAGTCTGTTTGCACTTTATTGGGTGATTGTTAAAAACAAATTTTCCCAAAAATACCATTCAGTTTTACTGTAAGTAAGCAAAAGAGACATTTCTTTCAGTCACAAGTAGACCACTTAGAGCAGTTAGTGTTTGAGTGACTTGGCCTTCATGTAAAAAAAAAGAACTTTGATGTGCAGTGTATAAGCTTTACTGATTGATTTGTTATTTCGGCATTACCGTCATAGATTTCAGTTTATACTTGTACATTATTATAAATGATAAGGTTGTGCAGTGTTGTCTTTGTCCTGTGTCTATTGTATAAAACCTGCACAGAATCTCAGAACTGTTCCCAAGGCTCCGCTGTTGCATTCCTTTCTGTTTTCATAGTTTCTACTGTTTATAATAATGCTGCATTTGCTGAATCACTTGGATTTTTGTATGTGTAGAGGGTTCTCACACAGTGATATCAGTTTAGTCATACTGCATTGTGGCCACTTAGTGAACAAGATAATCTGGATATAAAAACACAATCTCAGTTGTGTGGTGTTTCATGCTTGATATTTTATGAACACATTTTCTATACTCATCACCACCTGTTAGTAAATTTGATTTCTCTGCAGCTTCTCCTGATGCTTTGCAGCTATGGCCATTACAGTTCTGGTGGCACAGAATGATTTGTCCCTGTTGCATGAAGAAGAAGTGAATATATATTTTAATAAATCCTTATTATATTTCTCATCTCACTGACAGGTTTCAAGTCATTCTCTAGGAGATTTTCTCTAACACATTTTTGTAGGTGGTACCGAAGTTTTACATTCCTCTTTACAGTGAAGTACATACTGCTAGGGTTGCAATATATCCATCAAAACAAAACGTGACATTTCCCATTTATCAGTCCTAAAAGAGAGTGTAAACTTGACAATGAATTATGGCAAGAAAATGGTAAGCAAAAATGGAAAAAGCAAAATATAACATATATGTAACCTGGAATGTAAAGGGAATAACCAACAAAGAAGAGGAACTGGACAGTGTATTATATGAGAAAGAAATTAAAATTATAGCAATTACAGAACCGAAAGAGAAATTGGGGGGGTACAATGGAAACAAATTATTATATAGTAACATACAGTGGTTTAAACAGAAATACATGAGGACAAATGGATGTAATGATTTAGAGTTATAAATTGATCAAAATACACAATTATTAACTTCACATACTGGAGCAAAAGAATAAATGCGGTAAAACTAAGTCTTGGAAGAGGGAAATTATAATTTTTTGAACTCTCTGTCCCAGAAGAAGGAAGGGTTGAAGAAGGTGAGAACTTTTATGGGTAAGTATTAGACAAAACTAACAAAAATAATTGCATCTTTCCATTAGGAGACCTGAATGTAGAATAGGAAATGCTGAAATCCATAATATTGTAGGACTTTTGAAGAACCGGTTAACAAATACCAGTGGACTGAAACCAAGAGATTTTGCCACATATTACAACATGAAAATAATGATCTCATTCTATAAACACAAAAAATATGCATTGATACATGTGGCCAGCTCACAATTTCAAAATAGTTATTTTGCAAGCAAGAGGCTATCAGAACTCTACATAGCTGTGTGAGTTTACAGAGGAAGTGGTATTGGTTGAGATCACTTTGTGACTTTGTATAAATTAAGATTTCTACCAAAATGGTTACATTTACCCAAGATCACTACATGAAAAGAAAATATACTTCATTATAAAGTTAGGTTAGTAAATGGTGAAAGTATAAGATGGCCAAACGAACAAATAATTCAACAGAAACTAAAAGAAATTCCAGAAAACAGCAGTGTTGTGTTGGAATGGAAGAACATCAAACAATAACCTCACAGAGAACAAATGAAAGTTAGGAAAATACAAAGTATTTATGCAAAAAAAAAAAATGTAAACATGGGATGATGCAGTAAATTAATTGTACAACCAAAAAAGTTAGCATTCAAGAAGTATCTTCAAATAAAGACCATAGACAATGAGATGAATATAAGCATAGAAGAGCCATTGCCAAATACAGAAATCAGAAGAAGACATCGCAAATTCCATAAAGAATTTATATCACACTTAGAATCTGCCATGTACAAAATAAAACCAAACACATGAACAAAGATATGAAAGAATAAGCAAATATAAACCCTGGTCCAAGTAAAGAAACGTTTTTACATTATTATAAGGAATATAATAACTCTCATCAAGAAAATTATTGGAATACTGAAAATTTTGACAATGTAATTATAACAATAGAAGAATTGAAAGAAGCACTAGGAAAAACTATGGAAAATTACTGACAAAGGTAACTTGAATTCTAAACTTTATAAATCTACAAGAGACTCATTTCAAGAGAGTGTAGTGCTTTTTTTTAATAACATTTATATGATGGAAGACTGGAAAAACAATATTTTTATACCTGTGTACAGGAAAGGTGACAAACAAAAGGTGGAAAACTATAGCCGAATTAGCCTACTTAATGCATGTTATAAACTATGTAGTAAAATTTTAAATGAAAAATTGATAGCACAAGCAGAGAAGTTCCATTTGGATTGCCAAATTGGGTTTTGAAAAGGCACACACTGCATTGATCCATTGTTTACTATTTAATTACTTAGAGAAAAAAGAAGAGAGTTTAATTTGGAAACCTGTTTTGCATTTCTTGATTATGTGAAAGCCTTTGACAGAGTTAAAAGAGACAAATTGTTTGAAATATTACAAAGCAAAAATATTCCTAATTTATTATTAAAAAGTGCAATAGAAATTGACTTTGGGAACAAAATAAAAGTAAAGTTATTAGAGGAACATATAATTCATCATGGAATCAGACAAGGCTGCCCTTTATCACCCACACTATTCATCATTTATGTGAATAGAATAATAGTAAAATGGTACCAGATATGCACAAAAGGCATTAGATTTATCAACTGGTACAAAAATACACACTCTACTTCTTGCATACAATCAAGTCATAGTAGCTGATTCAGAGGATAATTTACATGGAAGAATATTCACATTACAAAACATAACAAAAAAAAATTTTGGAATGGAGATATCACCAGAAAAACCTGAGATAAAGGCATTTTTAGGACAACGCTCAGTAAGATGTAAAATCGTTGTGGGTAAATATTTACAAGAAGTAAAGAATTTTGAATATCTCAGTTGTGAAATTTCCTATTAAAATGCAAAGTTTATTCAATAAAAACTAGCAAAATGTTCTGAAATACTGGGAATTCTAAACAACACCCTTAAACCAACTTTGATCAGAAATTTTCAAGAATAAAAGAATGTAAGACACTGGCTGTCCCCATTCTTTTATATGGAAGCGAAATTTAGACCCTTAGAAAAAAGGATAAAAAATGATTGGCGTTAGTCAAGATGAAATTTTTCAGAATGGTCAGGTGTACCCTTTTTGACCACAAAAGGAATGAAGAAATTTTGGAAGGGTTGAAAGTAGAATGAGGCGATGAGAAACTAGGGAGATACAAATCAAATTGGGTATGAAATGTAACAAGAATGAACAACAACAGGATACCAGAAATAATGCTGCATTATAGAGCAAATGAATGAAGATGACTTGGTAGACCTTTGAAGATGTTATTAGATGAGGCCAAAACAGGTCTATCAAGGCCTAACTTGTGATGGGTGTTGATGATGACTATGAAAAAGGGCATAAAAAGGGTCACAGTTTTATTAAATGAACGATTCTCTCAACATTCTCTGCTAATAGTTCTTTACATTTCATGGGTATGAAATTCAGAGAGAGACATTCTTTAAGCATGTTTTTCATAGAGTTCAGGTTGTTTAGAATTTCTGTGCCAAAGTTTACCAAGATGTTCTGAAGATCAGCTGCTGAACTCATGCTTTTTTGACTCGTACACTGACACTGTGGTATTATAACTATGTATTTTTTAAAAAAAGTAGTAGAAATATTTTTTTTACATTTTCATACCATTGCAGTAATCAAAGCCTTAAGTCATGAAAACCCCAAGACATTAGTACATATTTAAAAAACTTTCCTGTATGGAAACTTTTTGTTGAGAAAGAGGAATAGCGGGGGAGAAAAGGACATGTGGTAGCTCTAGATACTACCAGTTTAAGTTCAAATGCATATTGAAATAAAATATATATCGTATTATTAAATTAGATTTAATTAATAGCATAAACAATTTTATCACATGAAAATCAGTTTGTCTGGATTGATTAATTTATTTACGAACCAAGTATGATGTAATTGGAACTGTCAAAGTGATTAATAATCTTGATTTGGATGATGATGATGAAACTGTGTGCCTACCCTTGCAGAGTGTTTGTATCCTGCTTTTAAGAGTTGCTTTACTGAACAACTCTTGGGAGTATAATTGTGTCTATCAACACTGTGTTAATTGAGATTAAAAATGTACTAAAAATCACTGTAGGTTCATGTAAAAGTATAGTTAAATGGGAGAAATATTGAGCAAGATATTAAGAAAGCTGCTACAAAACAAATGATGTGATGAAAAAGTAAGATTGAATAATGAGTTAGTTCCTCAGTATGTCAATTTGTTTTACTACTTTTGGACAGACAACTGGTGTTCCTTCCCCAGCAGAGGAGAGATGCTGGAAATTTTTCTTTTGAATTCAGTTTGTCAAGTAACCTATATGTAACCTACTGATTGTTGGGGTGGTGTCTATATGAGATTGACTTCTTGCCTCCATGTAATGCCAAGATTCAAAGCAGGTGATGCTGTGTGTTTTTATGTGTTACATTCATGATGCTAAGGTGTGGACGGAAGTTAACTTTATTTGTAGTCTTGTTTAAGTTGCTACATGCTGTGTCACTGGAGAAGTGGTTCTTGACATTTTGAAGGAATCCTTCAAGAGTGTAGAGTTCTGCCTGGAACTCTGGAATCCTTGTGCCAGAGTAAACAATATTGCTTACTGCTCTGTAATATATTTTGTTGCTGTACAAATATTTTTTTTTACTTTTACAGATTCATTAATGCAAGCAATGTTTGCTGTCATTGATGATATTGATGCTCTGTTCAATGATGTTGGTGAGGTTCAGAAGGAACTGGAGACATTTGGTGCTGAGAGAATAGTAGATGCAAATGAAATATATGAGCTACTAGAGACTCATTACCTTAGAAGTGATCGGGTGCAGTTTGTTACTACACACCTTCTGGTCAGTCTGGGCTTAAGAAATAACTGTGAAGAAGGAGATGTAATTAATGTTCCAGATGAAAGTGACGACGATTATCTTGAAGATCTTAATTGTACGTCATCCATGGAGTACATTGCACTTAATGATCCAGATGTTTTAGATTTGTCAACTTCTGATTTTGGTTGCGCTGCAGAATCACACATGCATTGTGTTACCAGAGAAATGGATAATGGTACTGGTCATCCTGAAGCCCTAGCAGCATGCCAAGTTGATATGTGTCTGTCTGAGAGTGTTTCACAAAATAGGAGAAAGAATAGTTCTCAAGTACATGGAACAGAGCCAACTGCATCATTGTCATCATTATCATCATCAGTAGCAGCAGATGCTTTGAAAAATGAAAGTTATGTAGTTGTTAAAGCAGCTGTTCAAAGCAGTCATACCAATCTTAATTTAGAACCTAATAATAGCCATGCTGTTTCTATACCAAACAATCAGAATGATAACTTTATGTGTGATGTTAATAACAATGACCCAAATAATAATACTGAGTACCAAGTCCCAGTTCAAACTGAAGATAAGCAGGAACAGCTTGATTCACCTGCCAGAGAAGTTGATGAATCTGGTGAAGAATTTGAAGATCAAGATGATATTCGTTGTAAATTGCTCGAAGAGGCTCTACTTATTCATCACACTGTTCCAAGACAGAATTTGGAACAAATTTATTCTTATCTGGAAGCAAATTTAGATCATAAGAATAGAGTCCAGATTGTGATGCAAGAATTCCTAAGAATGGAGTGGGCACCAGAACTGTGTGCTTCAGCTGTAAGCGACAACAGTAGTGTGGGCAACAAATCGGACGTCACGTGGGACCACAGTAAGAATGTTTCAGAAACACATGTTCTCTCCAATCCTCAGTCATGTACATCTGTTGAAGAAACTGATACAATAAAGAAAAATGATTTTGAAACAAACATTCATCCTGAACCTCAGCCTTCCACTTCAAAAATAAATAGGAAAGCTTTTACATCATATGATATGTATCCTTTTAGATCGAAAAATTCAAAACTGAAGGAAATGGGGAGTCCTTTCAACGAGAAATGTGGCATGGAAGTTGAACAGGGCAAAGTTTCCAAGTCATGTCTGTCAGTTGGCAAACCTTTTAGTAAAGAATGTAATACAAGTCATGTACCTGAAAGTATCCTTGACAGTGTGATCAGTACTGTCCCTTCTGCAACTTATACCAAGCAGCCAGATGTTTTGGAAGTGTCAAGTACTTCAACATCTAATGTATCTGCAGAGTCGGACTATAGGATTACAAATAACATCAGTGAAATTGACATTACGTCTGCAGCGAATTATAATGTACAAACCCAACCTATTATAAGCGATGATTTTGCATTGGAGACTGACACTTCTGAATCATCAAGACCTGGCTGGAAAGATGCCAAACCTGATGTTTATGCTGCAGGTGAAACTGTAATTCCATTATCAACCACAGAAAGTGTGGAGCTGATTGCATGTCCCTTAACAAGAAAGAGAAGAAAGAGTAAAGGGGAGTCACTTGATGAAGAATCTTCACCAGTCAAGATAGGCAGGCAAAAAAACACTAATCAGAGGAATTTATTACCACAGAGGAAGGTTGCAGCTGAAGAAATTATGTTGACTCAGAATCAACAGAAGTACAAGTCACTATTGATGGAAATGTTTCCTGATGCAGATCCACAGTATCTAAAACAACAGTGCCAGACACTTCAAACAGAAGAATCTTTTTTTAATGTCGTGACAGAATTATTAGAGAACGCTAATTATCCACATCGCCAGACTCTGAAAGAAGCTCATGTTGAATCACTGGCTGGTCCCTCTATCTCAGAGGAAGACAGAGTTGAGATGCAGTTTGACACCTTAGCTGCCATTCTTCCAAATGCTGATCCTGCATACCTGTGGGAAACTTGTGAGAAAATTGGCAGTGATGAGAATGCCATGAAGAGTTTTGTAGCTCATGCTCTGGAAACAAAGAAGTATCCTACCCGTGAAGATTATCTTAAAAGACAAGAAGCTCTAACACTCCAAAAGAAATATACTGAACAGTTCAGCATTGAAAGTTTCTTAGAAATTATACCTGACCCATTTAAGTACTTCCTTGAAGATAAAAGAAATCCCGTTGAAACCGAACATGCCATTTCATATTTAAAAAGAAGATACAGAAGAATTCGATGCACAGACCTGAGGAGTACATTTTGCCATAATCACCGTAATTTAACTTTGACTTGTCAAGAACTGGACAGCTTCAAGGGAGTTCTGCGTAGGTGCAAACGTTCTGAGTATGAGTGCGGCCTGCCAGCGGGAGTTAATATACCCTTTCTGCAGGAGGTGAGTAGTGCTGTCACATAATGCATGTTGGCTTCACAGACCAGAGAGCAAATTGGAGAGTAAGAAGTGAAGAAGCTGTCTGCTAAAGTGCATAAAAGAAAGTATTACATGTTGCATTTTCCCAATGTTAAGATGGTGTGAAGTTTGGCAAGCTGTCAGTGTGTCATACTGTATTGCATCTGTTGTCTGTTTCCATTCACAAGTGGGGTGGTTTTCTTACATTTGCAGAGCAAGAAAAATATCTAATTACTCCAATGTAAGTTAACATTTTCTGTTAAAAATGATAGGCCTAGAAATTCAATAGAGATCAGATATCAGAATATTTCAGGGTGTGTAATCATAACCAACATACCAGCTGCATATTTGTTGAGGCCTGGGCTTGTTACTACAGGGAATGTTAGGACTCAAGCCTGATGCAGATGATACCATTTAACTGTTACACAGAGTGTCCTGCATACCATCTGCCAAACTCCAGGTTGTTGTTATACAAGTTATGTTGAGTGAAACATGCTGTTCAAAAATGGCCTGGATTATGTCTGGTTACAATACTATGAGCATTTAAATGTGTAGAATTCTGTGAGGTACTGTACAATTGCAGTGAATTATGGAGTCTGCTGACTGCAAAAAAGAGATAATGAAATAATCAAAAACACAAAAAATTGTCATTTGAGACATGCAGAAAGGTGGTCATTTTGAAGAGTATTCAGTGGACACTGACAGTCTTTGATATCATCTATTAGAACTGATATTTGTCTTCCATGTTGTAACATAACTAACTTGGTAACATGACTAAAATTGTTGTCTTTTGTGATATTATCTGACACAATTTTTGTTTATTGGTGTACATGCTGGCTTTTTTTTTTTGTGGTGTTGTTGGACAGATCTTTTAATTTACAAGTAGGTTAAGACCTACTGGATAACGAACTGTCGTTTATGGTGTTATCTGGTGCATAATTTTCATTTTATCTGTACTGTATGATAAAATACATCTATTGTGAAATTTTCGGTTATGGCTATATACATTAAAATACATAGAAACTATATGGGCATAGAAATCTATGCATTTCTCTAGTCACCATGTAAAAAGGCACAATATGTAGAATATTTTCATTAAGAGTATGGCAAAATCATAGTAATGTGCAGGACTTGTGATCCTGTATGTAAGTGGCATGTGGTCTTTCAGTGTTTGATCTCAGCAACAGTGACATCTTGTGCAAGACCAGTCTGTAAGTTAAACTGTGTGAATGCCAAACATGAATATATCAACATCATTCATACTGCTCATTTTCGACAAGAGTGTCACAACTCAAAATCTGTGATTTTTCAGGAGAAGCTTTTAAAGGTTTTGAAGTGCTATAAATCTATGAGTGCAACAACAGACGACACAACTGCTGTCCAGCGGTGAGTTTTGCAAATTGCGTTATGACACTATACCTGTCAAAAGTGCATCTTCGAATGTTTCTTTTTATACCAGTAACTCAAAAATGCTGTATTTTGAGTTGTGACACTCTTGTCGTAAATGAGTGATATATTGTCACCATTTTAAGTTTATAGAAAGTAATGAATTGCTGTTGTCTTCTTGCAGTAACTAAAATGTCCACCTAATGGGAAAGGTATGGTCTGCTGTTTTGTATACACTGTAACAGCTGATTATTGTTTTAGGTTGCATTTATTGAAAACAAAGTATTGATTCAAGATTACTTAAAAGACAAAGCAGACAGGAAGAAGAGGGCCTTTGAAGAGGTGAGAAGGAAACTGGTCCATCATATTAGGATGTTCTTTGTAGTCTCCTTACATTTTAGGTTGGAATTTTGACCTTGTGTTAAGATCTTTATGAACTTCTTATGTCAATATATGGAATGCCTTCAGATCTGACATCTTGAGAGACCTTGTTAAGTTTAGTAGTTTTATCTGGACTGAAGAAATGAAAACAGAATTGGGTTAGCATTACTATGTTAATTTGTGACTTGGTATGGTGTATGCTGTGTTACATTTTAGATATATTTTGAATCATGCTGTGCAGTGCTAAATTAGTTGCAGGCATTGAGTACTTTTACACATAACACATATAGGTTGGTAGCATGTTTTTCAAAGTAGCTAAGAAGATTGCTTTGTAAATGGATTCTTATGAATGCATCAGTCTGCTGTAAGTAAATGCTGATGGTATATGGAAGTAGGTATGCATGTGTTTCTGTAGCTGCCATCTTGCATAGTATACATATACAACATGGGTAATGATATTAATGTTTTTTGACATACTGGAGAGGTTGTGTTGAACAGTAGGTGATTCCAGAAGGTCCACAGAATACAACAGGACTTCCCAACTTTGTATCAGTGAATGGGATTTAGAATGGTCTGGAATACAGAAGGGTGGGCACTGAGTGACTCATGCATGTCGAATTTGATTAATCTTTTGTGCAGCTCGTTATCTCATTCATTCAGCTTGAACAAAGTGCAGTATGTTGCTAACAGAAATGTCATCAAAGTCACCTGGTTTCATAAAATGATAACCCAGGTGTCTGAATCTTAATATGGCTAAGGCCCACAGTCACAAAGAATGTGTGAGGTTGTGCAAGATGCCTGCTTGCATCTGTCACACTTGAGAATGTTTACCAGCCCCAGTTTAAATAGTTTTTTAAAACCCTTAGCTTGTCTTTGTTCATGTATAGATTTCCTAATTGTCCATACCTTGATCACCCCTATGGCAACCTGTGCAGATATACCAGGTGCAGACGCAGGGTATTTAAGGTTTAATTTTAGTACTTGAGTTAACCCAATTCTCTTAGACTATGTACTGAAGTACTCTTCTATGCACTTTGCATAATAATTTCTGGGTAAACATCCAAATGTGTACTTTCTGTTTGAAAATCACATTAAACTTAAAAAATAAAGGATGTTTTATTCTCTGAAGTAGAAGTACAAACACATGTTTTTGGGGGCAGCAAAGTTTTGTGTGAAAATTATGTTAGATATTTTTTATCACTGTAGAGTAAGGAAGCAAAAAGAAATACTGTATACTGAGGGACATTCTTTGTTGTTGTGCCAGGGCAGTGCATTTTGCCATGTGTAATCAGTGCTGTTTTCCCCACTTTGTTCGTTACAACAATAGTGAGCCTACAGCAGCATTATACAGTGGTGGAGTAGATCTACTTACAGTATCTTCCAATTGTGTCAGAATTAATTGTATTTGTATAATACACAGGTGTATTAATACTACTAATACTCAGGATGCACCAGGCTCTTACTGTTCTATAATGGCTGAAACTTAATACATGTCAGATGGGATTTCCTGTGCTTGGGTATTTATCTAGTGTATTTATATGTCAGTTGAAATAAAACCAAGTTATGCCTGAAAAGATGTCAGGTCATGATTATGTTCATTGTAATGCACTGATAAGATATGAGGTACTTTCTCACTGGATCCTTTGATTACAAGGAGTGCACATCCGTGGTTCTGTAAGCATCTATTTTCAGTAAATGTGCTGCAGATGTTTCAAGTTTACCTTTATGTTAAAAATGGATAATTTCTGTTAGAGCTTTGAGTGGTTTCATGTTATTTGTATGAGTGCATGTATAAGGGGATATATGAGAATATTTGAAAGAAACTGTTCCAACTTTAGCGTTTCCAACAGAAACACTATTCAGAATCTTGTCAATAAAGTATGAGCAACCAAACCTTGATTATCAGGATTAACACAAAAGGAGGCAGTCGCTGTTGCATCCTGACTTGAGTATTAGCCTTGTAAGCCTTTGACATGCCTTGCAGAAGAATCTGTCATACTGAACAAGATGAAGAGAACTGCAGTGGTGTTGTTGAAAAATACAGCCTTAACAAAAATACAGTTGTGCACCCTTTGCAGCCACATGCTTCAAAAATTTCTGTCACTGGTACACCCAGTCCACAATGGCAAACTTGATCTGGATTTGATACTTTTTTAATAAGAGACTTTGTTTTATTTGAGTTGACATGTTAACACACAAAGTAACAAATGATATGCATATCTTGTTAATATACTCTTCCTATTTAAACTTTTTTTTATTACACCTCTGGTATGATGTTGTTTGTTGACCCATGTCTTATTCAGAAACACTTTATTCTGAGAGATGTGTAAGGCAGAAACTGCAAGGGTCTCATTATTACTGTAGTCATACTATCACCATAGCTGACATGGGGAATCATGGGCTTACCCACTACTAGATAGCCTCTGTACATCTGTCAGCTTTCCAATGAGTGTGCATTTACAATTCACAAAATATGAATCATCTCGCAGTGCACTGATTACCAGATGACACCAACAGATTGCCAGATCAGTGATTATGTGATGGACTTTTGCAGCATCTAATTCTGTTTTTCCTTGGCTGTGGTTAGTTCCAATACCAGACTGTTTATTATTGCAAGTTAAATTATAGAATATTGCGCTACTATTAACTAGCAATGTCCGTGGATCCAGATGCTTTGTGAGGAGCCGATAGCCCTGAGCTTGCAAAGAAATTCCATGTTCTTCATGGAGCCTGAGGGTTTAGTACTGTGTTTGAAGGATTCTACAACTGGTCCCTGTCCTGAGAGATATGTATGAAGTTTGTGTTATGATTGTGCTACCTTTTGGTGTCAGTATTATTAATTTAATTCTAGTTAAAATCTACTGTAAGAGACTGATTACATAAAACTTGATCCAGAAACACACAGTTCCAGTTTTGAACATATTGTTGTTGAATGCTTATTTGTACTACAGCTAATGTGTTACGTATTGATAATTTAGATCATATACACTGTCATTGTTGTTTGCAGGCTAAAGCTGAAGGTGCTCTTCTGGAATGTGGCTGTTGTTTTGACAATGAATTGATGCTAGAAGATATGGCTGCTTGCAATGAAGGTCACCTCTTCTGTAAAGAGTGTGTTAGGAAGTAAGTTTCTGAAATCTGATTTACTGTAAATGTACAGCTTTACATGCATTTTTAGTTGTATGAAATTACAGAGAAAATTTCTTTGTGATGTATCTGAAACGTGTTGCAAAAATTCAATAGCAAGGAACTGAATGTCAGGGTAAGGATTCTGTCACGTATACAAAATAGTCCTTGCTTCTCTCTATACTTTTAAGTAGTGATATAATGTGGCCTAATTTAAGGTCTTTAGTGATGTTTATAATGTCTGTGGTCCTGATCCCAGTATACGAGGTTTGTTCAAATAGTTTCCGGTTTGGAATTGTAGTGGTTGTTCACTGGGTGTGATGTGTTTGCAACCAGTCTTGACATGTTCGTACATGTCTTAGCAACTCATGACATGAGTTGCAAGTGTGCTGCGTTTGCACAGTTGGTTGTAGTAGGTCGTGGAAGTAACACGTGCGTTTATGTCATAGCGATTTTTACTGTGTATGAAAGTATCGAACAACGCATTTTCATCCAAGTTTTGTTTCAAAATCGGAAAAACCCAACAGAAATGTATCAGTTATTGCAGCAAGTATACGGTGAAGATGCAATGGGTCGTACACAAGTGTTTGACTGGTTCCGTCCATTTAAAGAGGGTAGAACCTCCGTTGAAAGCAACCCCCACTTGGGATGACCATTTTTTATTCTGAGGGTATTGTACACCACGAGTACGCTTCTGACAGGCAAACAATTAACAGGAATTCTAATGGAGGTCTTGCAATGTTTGCATGAATCAGTTCACCAAAAACGACGCGAAAAATGGTGGGATGGCGACTGGATCCTGCACCACAACAATGCGCCAGCACACACTTCACATCTTGTGCAGCAGTTTTTGGCCAAACATGGCACCGCTCAGTTGCAGGAGCCGCCATTCTCACCAGATCTTGCACCATGTGACTTTTTCCTATTCCCAAGGCTTAAGAAAGTTCTGAAAGGACACCAATTTGAAGCAATGGAGGACATCAAACGAAATTCGATGAAGACACTATTAGACATCCCGAAAGAGGAGTTCGCAAAATGTTTCCAACAGTGGCAGAAACATTGGGCGAATTGTGTAGCTGTGAAAGGGAACTATGCTGAAGACAGTTGGGGTTAAAACCCTGTAAGCCTTATCTACTTCATGTACAGTGGTCATTCCGGATACTTTTTGAACAAACTTCGTGTTATCATTAAATTTCTCTATTTAACATTATTATAAGCAGACACCATGTTGTGCTGGGGTAAGGTTGCATTCAGATGGTTCTGAGTTCAATCACCATACAACAGATGTATTTAATTTTTATGCCTACGGATTGTTACTTTCACCCTTGTGAATGCCAAAACTTTGAAATGTAAAGAATACTGGAATTCCCCTCTCCACAATTCTGATCTGTAGAGCTTCTTTCACAAGCATGCTCACATGATTGCCCAGTGAGGCCAGAAAGTTCAATGCTGACTGTCCATGGAGAAACAGTAAATGGGGTTTTCAGTTTAAAAAATGTTGTAGTGTAAAATTCAGAAAAAAAATTAGCCTTAGAAACAGACAAATGTTTTTAGGCTTCTCTGGACCACTAGCAAAGCAGGGTTTGCTGGCAGAATGAGAGCGTATCTTATCATTATGGACCATTCTCATAATGCTACCTAAAAGTTTTTTCTTCATGGGGAGAAAAAAAATTGAAAGAAGTAACAGAAAACACACACACACACACACACACACACACAGTGAAATAATGGAAAACATTTCATGTCACTTAATGTTTATAGTGGTTCCATCATTAGTTGGATGTCATAAACTGTTTAAAGGTGTGTTTTATTCTTGTTTTTAGAGGAGCTGAAGTGCAAATTGGTAATGGAAAAACAATATTTCCATGCCTAAGTGATTGCGTGGCTGAATTTAACTTAAAAACATTGCAGGTATGTAATTGTTTATGCTGATTTCTCATGTAACTGATGGTTGGCTTGCAATATTAATGTTTTAAGGATTCCAGATACATTCCCATTACTGCTACTAGCATTGAAAATAAAAACTACAAATATCAACTGTATAATGGTGTAGTGCCTACCGGGTGATAGTAAACTCCCACTACTCCCCACCTGAGTAGATACTAAATAGTGTGAGGTCACGCGGGTCCTACTATCGTTGCTTCGGTCTTCACAATCTTAAATTTTGCTGTCACCAGGCAGAATTTGGATTATACACAGGTTTCTGACAAACCATTTCTGTATACACTATACTTGTCCAGGTATCATATTAGAATAATTCCCATAATTTAACTACTCACTTAGTTATCCTGAATTTCACACACACGCAATAACAATTGTAACCGTTAAAACTTCATGTCCATATAGTGCATCTAATTCTCATCGAAGTTTACCAGTATTCTTATAAGTCAATCACTTATTCAAGGAAATGTTTGGGATTTGATTGTATCTAAATTTTCATTGCAGCTTACGTCCCAGTGAGACATAGACAGACGCAGGTTACATTTTAACTAACTAAAATATATAAATGTATATTCTGTAAAATATCTACATGACTACATACAAGAATAAACTAAGACCTACACAACTGAAATCTCTCTTTACCATATTTAACCTAGTAACATTAAGGCAAATCATTTATGTTAATTCATTTTCTTCGTGTAACACAAATTTGGAAACAGCAAAATAAGTTACCAAACACTTTTCAATTTTTTCTTTGTTCTCTGAGTTGTGGACCTATTACACACCACTCACCTGGTAAGAAGTCTGGGGTGTAGGGCTCTTCTTGAGTCCTAGCCCAGAGCACCGTGTTTTATGTCTCCTCTTGTTGAAACTGTGATCACAAAAGATACTCTTCTTGGTATACCAGTTCATAATATCCAGTAATTCCACTAAGTCAGTGTATGAAATACAAGTTGCACATGTAAAATTATCAAATACAAGTTGCACATGTAAAATTATCAAATTTCATTTCAAGTTCCAAATTTTTAAACACTAACCAAATGTTAATCTGTCTCTTTCCTTCTATGCATTCCTGTGCATTACAATGGCAAAGAGTTACCTGAAAATGAGGAGTATAGCCAATTCTTGAGTGGATGCAGCCAACATAATGGCAGCATAACTTTGTTTTATTACTGTGTAATCAACTCCTGGGACATAGTCCTTTCTAAGAGGTGAAGAGATTCTCAGCTGTTTATGAGATGCTCCATGTTTAATGGAACCTGAATGTTCCTTACCATGTTCACAAGAGCCCCCCACTTCTCCCATATCTGAGGCAGATGAATCCTGTCAACACTCTTTAGTACTGCTTATTTATAATTAATTTAAATGTTATTCTTTAGTCAACACCAAGGTTTTTCAAGTGGTTTCTTTCCTTCAGGTTTCCTTGCCAAAGTCCTATATGCATACTGTTCTCCCTCAGGTGTACCTCATACTCTGCCCATCTCCTCCTCAATATTATGATTATAATATGACTGTCTGCAAAAGGTAACATAGCATAACATTTTTGGTTCATGTGCAGTGTTCGTGCCATGATTTCAGATCAGTGTAAGATGTGATGACACAGCCTGAATGTTCCTTTGGTTTAAGTTTTCCAAGAACTCTTATGACTTAACATTGAAAATGTATTGGACATAATGTATATTTTATGTTTCACTCTGTCCAACAAATATATTTTTCACATACATTGTCCTCCCATGGCCTGTGTGATTTATAACATAACTGACAACCTGTCTCATGTTACAGCACTTATTTTGCTGAGGAACAAAATTGATTACTCATAGTTCTCAGATGCTTTTCATATGAAACAGAAGGTAGCCATTCAGTGGTATTTAGTTGAGAGAAACAGGTTTGATTAATAGATTATGTGTTTGTCAAATATACAGTTTGTGTAGCTGAACTTGAAACACACGCTCATAGAACCTACAAACCCACTCATTGCAATGCATAGCAGTTGATGATGCCACCTGATCCGCAATGTTAACATGGGCCTGTGCATTGCAGAGTGGATGACATCTTAGTGACTGGTGATGATTCCCCTCTGTCCTACTCAGTCTGTCCCATGTTTTAAAAAACTGCATAATTTAGGTATGTAAAGTTAATGCTCTGGCCCTGGAATTATGCGCCCAATGCGATATCTACGGACCAGAATTTAAACAGGAGGATTTAATTTTTTCATGCATTCACTTACAGTAAGAGTGTATCTCTTAGAATTTTCCTTCAGATTTAACAAAAAATATCTATAATTTTATGTTTTTTGCACTGTGCACTGTAACATAATTATACAATATAGACCAATGAAATACACCTTTTTGAAAATTATTATTTTAATTTTTAATTTTGGGTCTTCTCCATGTGTCAAACCCAAGGGTTCACATGCAGGAAGGTGGTTGTATATGCAGTTATGGTATGGTATGTTTTGCATGCATTGGTGTAAGCAGTCTAGTAGGTAGAAGAGTGTGTTCGATGCTGATATAGAAAAGCTCAATGAAAAAGTTGATAAGCTGAAGAGAGAGCGTTGAAAGAAACTGAGAGAAGAAGAAATAAACAAAAAGAATGATTATTTATCAATAATAAAAGTTATCACTTATATTTCTCAAATAATTATGGGTCTGGTATATAACTCATAACACTTCTGTCAATAAATCGTGATTCATACTTTTCTTTATTAAAGGCTGTAATGCCATTTTTAAAGTTGGAAAGTGTATACAATACTTGCACTTGCTTTACAACGTAAAGCTGCAATAAAAACAGAGTTAGAAAATTTAAAAGCAGAGCAAACATAGTTTACTTACATGCTTTTCCATATTCAGATTTGCTTCACATAAAAGCATGATTCTAATATGATCTCTTGGAGGAGGAGTTGCAGTGTAAGTTTTAAAAAGATTTAGAGAAAGAAGTTATCTCATCTAACTCTTCTTGGAGTTACTTTATTTCTTTACTCACTACACACAAAAATAGTTACAAAAGGACTACGATGAGGGTTAATTCTCTTCTTTAGAAAACAGGTTAATTTTTATGACTGATTATGATCTGATTTTTATATATTTTTTCCTTCTGGTAGAAAAAAGTAATCTCCTCACAATAAGAGGGCTTACCAGAGTTATTCATAGCTTCATTTTTCCCTATCAACTTCCAGCTTATCAATGCTTTTGCTGAACATACTCTTCTACCTACTAGATTGCTTCTACTGATGCATATAAAACATACCATACCATAACTGCATATGTAACTGTCTTCCTGAAGATGAACCCTTGGGTTTGAAATATGTAGAAGACATCAAAAGTAAAAATTAATATATTAATTTAGAAAATGTGTGTTTCATTGGTTTGTATTGTGTATTAATATCTAGAAGTCTGCGTGTGAATTAATCAAGCAAGAAACATTTTGTTTGCACATTCTTGTAGTAAAATCAGACCTATGAATTGTGTGCCATACCTAAAATGTGTAAGTATGTACTGCAACTAACTGTAACTGCTTCTGCATGCCCCTGGCACCTTGGATCACTATTTTATAACTACACACTGTTAACATGATATGATTTGCATAATATGTCAGTACTTGCAAGTGTTTTGTGGTCTGGTATTCACCAAAAATGGTGCCAAGCCAAACCTGACTTCTTGTTCACCTGTGAGTAGTGGTGGATCTCACACCATGAGCAAAGCACTCTCATTATTGGACTCCCCTGCCAGCCTGTGGGAAGGGTGATTGGGGCATTTTCTCGTTTCTGTGAAAAGTAGAAAAAGAAGTTTTATTGTCCATTTGTACATTGAATCATGGAGTAGCTGTTGGCCGTTTGATCACTTTGCTCATAGTAACCCTTTTGTTTATTATAGTGTTCTACAATGGATAGCTTCAAGGCATTGTTCTTTTCAGTGCAGAAGTTTCCCTCAGCTTGTGGTTGGTTCATGTTGGTCAGAATGCCGGCTACTCTTTCTTCTTACCACAGAATTAAATTAACGCTTCCATGTTCCTTTTATGTCACCTTTTTCCAATCCAGTTTTTTACCTGTGAGTGAGGGGGCATGTTGTTGAGTTGGGTTACTCTGCCCCACATGTGTTTATTTTGCTGATCTCTGGCTCATCAAGTAGTGTGGGTCAGAAAAAAATTGTACATAAAATGTTTTTATGTGGGGCTTCCTGTTGTGACGAATGTATACAAATATAAAGAAAGAAGCTGTCAGTCAAAACAAGTATTTTTGTGTTGAAAAGTTTTATTGCAACATGTTTTGGTTTATGTCTGAGCCATCACAGTCTGACAAGGTACTAAAGGAAAGTCACATAAAATGCCTTGTATCATTTTATACAGCATATGTCTGCTGTTGAGTTCTGAACATAACGATAACATAAACATATAAGCCCAAAACCATTACATTCCAAATTGTATGTATATAAAATAATAACAGATGAACCCTTAACCTGCTAACGTGGAGAATATGGTGAGCTCCTAATAATGCCAGCAGATGGGATTTAACTTGGCATTTAAAGGGTTAAAAATAGTGTTAAATTGGTTTTGATATGAATAGCATTAGTACCTCCGGTTGAGAGTGTAGAGCTAGGCTAGTGATATCAGCCTCGGGGGATGTTATGCTTATTTTCCTTGATACGTGTTCTGATTAGGAGGAATGTTCCTGTTGCCATCATTCTTGTATTTTTCTTAGTATTCTACTCAGTCAGTTGTTTTCTGTGAATGTATGTAAGTAAAATGTATATAGGTATCTCAAATCTCCTGTTGTTGTATTGCCTCCATACACTGCCACTGGTTGGGAAGTACAAGAATGATGACAACAGGAACATTCTTTCTTATGAGAACATGTATCGAGGAAGGTAAAAGTCAAATCCCCCATGTTGAGATCACTGACCTAGCTCTACATTCTCAATTGGAAATACTATTACAATATTTATAATCAAGACTATTTAGTGCCATTTTTGTTCTCTTATTGTTTTATATACCCATTATGTAATTTGGAATTTAATGGTTGTGGCTTGCCATATATTTTTACGATATTGTAGTTTTGAGACCTCAACTGCAGACATACACTTAGTAAAATGATAGGTGTTCTGCACGGTAACTCTTCGTTAGTAACTTGTCAGCCTTATGATGGCTCCTTGTAGTTGAGCCAAAACATGATGCAGTAAAACTTTTGGACATAAAAATAGTTGTTCCTGATGGCTTCTTTCCCTACATTACGAACAAAGAGTTTGCATCCTAATCTTTGACTTCGTGAGTCAGATTTCTAACAACGAAATGTGTCGCCATTACGTTGCCAGTAGTGGTCTCTACATCATTACTAAAGTACACTATCGTGCCATTAGAGTATCTTGAATCATGACATAGTTTGTAAATTTTGATGTGATGTATTTCTTGGGAATATATAAGTGACTGTGCCTTTGAATTAGACATTTACCACATTGAGTGCCAAAACCCCTGAGGGTTTATAGAAATTATCACATTCTTGGTTACCTGTGTTTGAGATCATCTGCAGTGTCCATAATTGGTCACATTTTTGTCTTGAATGGGCCTTTTAGAATTTTGCAAAAAATGTAGAAATTTCATTGTATGCAAGAATATATTTTATATCGTGGTGTAACTCTGAATCCATATAAAACTGTTCAAGCCCACTAGACCAGTAGTCTTACAGTCTGTCTCTCAGGTCATGTCTCATCTCTAGAGCAAAGGCAAGAGAAGTCATTGTATCCTGCAACCTAATGTCAGGAAGTACACACAATAAATTTTTGTAGTTTGTACTTTGGGGGCTGTGCGGTGTGTGCTGGAGTCTTATCAGCACCACTGATGTGGTGGTTGAAACTAATTCTTGTATTATGCTTGTTAAGTATGAGTGAAGTTTACTGCAATTCACTTGTGGACCCAGGATTTTTTAATGGGGTTGTGGGCTTTTTTTTGCCTGTCATGCCCCCCCCCCCAGGACCCTCTCAGAGTGCCTCAGGGGTGCACCAGCACACCCTAACTAAATCTCCTGTAGATATAAACTTCAGTTTTTACTTCCATCTTTTTCATGGGGAGGGGGTGGGTTTGTTGGCTGTGATCAGTAAGCATTTCATTACAGTTTCATAACAGCACTGAACAATTGTGACAGGGTCTGGGGGCACAGAATTCCATAGACATGCTTTGGTATTTTTCAAACATTATACTACACTGAAAGTGATAACGAGCGTACCCAAGAAAAAGGCATGCAAGCTGCCATACTGCATTGTAAAAATATTTTGAAATCTAATTCAGGGTCCAAGAGCACCAATGGAATGTGGAGAGGGAACCTACTGACCTAAACAGCTGCTTGTCCCACTCCATTGCACAAAACCACCATTGCCAAGGTCACAGGGCGGACATAATGTCACAGGGCTGTATGAGGAGAAGCATAATTTTCCCATGCTGAACGCACCCTTCATCTTTTTGAGCATCTCATTCCATGCTAGCCAATATTGGCTCTCAAGAGCTGAACATTTAACGGTACAGATTGTACAGTAGGAGGTTATTGTGTGAACAAACAGTATTTAGTACATTTGTGATGGTAGTGATGGTGGTTGTGGGAGGCTGCAGGGCATTGGCAGTGGTGGCAGTGGCAGTTATGATCAAGTTGACATTGACAGTCATATGAATAAATGCTAATGTCAGTTGATCTATTCATTTATTAACCTGTGAGAAGATGAGCTGATGCACTGAGAACACCATTTTTACTGTTTGTGAAGAGATAGTATGCCTGACACCTGTTTTTCATATTCTTTCAGAATGGCCTTGACAGTGAACTGAGGTAATTACTGGACATTGTGATTCCAGCTAAACTGTTACATGATTATGCAAATGGAAGCAAAGCAATTTCTTAGGTTGTGAATTTCCATGAAAATGGGATTAATGGAAAATACAGTATGTCAAATCTTGCCTTTTTTTGAATACATCTTAGTTTAAAAAGTACAGGATTTAAAAGATTTTCCCTCTAGTATGACTGCAGTATGAGCTGTCGCACTGCGAGGGGGGGTGTTGATAAGTCCTTAGCCTAACCAGGAAGGAAACAAGCCAAAGGAACCAAACTCGGGATTTATTCACCATATTCCCCACAAAGCACAATACGCTTCTTAGCCCATTGCTGTGACTTTTGCAAGCCCCTCAAAAAAAATTCAGAAGGTTGTCCGTCCGACCAGGCTGTAAGTATTTTTGCTGTGCCTTTCAGGCTGTACTGAAACCATCAGTTCTCTCAAAGATGCTTCAACGAAAGCAACTGGAAGAAGTAAAAGCTGCGGGAATAGAAGATCTGGAAACTTGCCCTTTTTGTGATTTTGCATCCATACCTCCGCGTGAAGATAAAGTGTTCCATTGTTTAAACCCAGACTGCATGAGAGAATCTTGCAGGTATGTAGGTTGAGTATTTATGCCAAGAGATTAAAGTTATTATTCTGCTTAGAGTTCTTATGTCTCTGAATTTATCTCCGTTACTCTGTGAAAATATTTCCTCAAAGTTGTTAGTGGCAATGCAGAAATACTTGCTGTATGAGAGTGACAGAAAATTACATTAGTGAAGGGGTCATCAAATTTTCCAAAACTCAAAGGACCACCTCCAAATTCTATATGCCAAGAGGATGATGTGAAGCACGTTCCATGCTGTGAACCCACAGTTCTGGGGTGATCTGTGAACCTCATTAGTATGTGGTAGTTTTGCTCAGTGAATGTTAGCTGATATGCACTTTTGTATGTGACACAAAGAAACCTGCAGTAATTATGCTAAATGTATGGGGTGCCATACTACAAAATTTAGTTGCCTCTGCAATCACATTTTTGGATTAGTGCACAACTGCTCTGGAGTGACTTTTTATATGGGCTTTAACCCTTTGGCGCCGGAATTAAATCCCCCCTCCCCCCGTCAACTTTAATGGCCATTTGGCCATTTAAAGGGCTCACTGCATGACATATATATATATATGTCGTTCGGCGGCTAAGGGTTAACAATTTTGTTGTTAGGCTTCTGTTAGCTGCCCAGAAATGCAAATTTTCATCAGGTGCATTCAGTTCATACTTTGTGACTGTTACCTAACGTGGAATCCTACAGTACATTGGTGTGACATGTGGAAAAAAATTAAGTACAGTTAGTATAACATTTTCATTCAGATTGCATCTTCCATGAGCCAAAGACCATATGAGCTTTGTTAGGCAAGGCAAGTTGGTCGAAAATTGTGTTGTCTGCACTTCACACTTGCATGCTTTGGGTGTGCGCATGCATGTGCATGTGAAAGAGAGGGAGAGAGAGTGAGGTTTTCTGTTGAGCAAAGAGTATTACCAACAGTTTTTATAAATAACTTGCATCAACGGTGCCATGTACAGGAATGATATACACAGTAGTGACAAAATATTTGATTTGCAGGTTCGATGGTGGGGAAAAGTAAAACTTGATGCATACTTTACATTAAGCAGGCATATAAGCAGCCGTAGTAGCAAATATTGGTGTTTTGAAAATGCCTATGTAGTTTGTGAAGTAACTTTACATGATGTTAAAGTGCACTGAATGTGCACAAAGTCATGTGAACCATGTCATTTGAAGAAATAAATTCTGACCATTATATTAAATTTAGCCTAACACTGTTATTTGGAAGTTAACTCTAGATAAAAATAATGTAAGGTACTCTGTTTTGCAAGAATTAAAGGGCAATTTTAGAAGAGAAATTGTTTATATTTTAAGACACTTTTATCAGGGGTTATTAAATGTTTTTGCAAGGTGTAAGTCCTGCTGAGGAGCTGCTTCAGGCTAGCACTTTGAGTCTCAGATCTGAAATAAGGTAAGATGAATTACAGTGGAAAAATGCACTTGAAATTCCCAGCAGACAAAGGTTTCAAATGCGATAGAGCTCCTGCAAGAGCTGATTTGCTCAGGGGAAAGATTGGAAATGCACTCAGTTATGAACTAAGCATTGCTTTCATGTAGGATTGACATTAATTCTGGTATTTGAGATGTGTTTTAAGTTGTTTGTGTCGGTTATTCTAACTTCTTTGTTTTGTATAAGAACATGGATTGATGGTGACAACAGAGTGGAATTAACAGGAAACTGGAAAATGTTGTGTAATGCAGAGTATCAGTCTATACACTCTTCAGCATATGTTATGGGATGATGTAATTGGGGAGGGTGGGACAGGTGGGATATATGTGGTGTGGCTATAAAATAACCATAATTTTTTTCCTCTTCCCTGTAAACTTGGCAACAGCGAGTGGTGTGTGGTATTGGCTTGTGCTCTGCCCTCCATTCACGGTTACAATTTCAGGGTTGTGTGGCAAACAGCTGGCAGTAGGCTTTGCTTGAAGTGGATTGTGTTCTTGTTCTCCGTCAAAATCATGTTAACTGTTAACGTGGAGCAACACATTAATGTGAAATTCCGTGTGAAACTTGAAAAATCCGCTACAGAAACGTACGATTTGTTGAAGAAAGTTTATGGTGATGAGTGTCTATCTTGTACTCAAGTTTTTGAGTGGTTTAAAAGGTTTAAAGAGGGAAGGAAAGAGATTGGAGACAATCAGCGCCTCGGTCGTCCCAGGACATAAAAAACTGACGCCAACAATGAAAAAGTCGGTGAAATTGTTCGACAGAATCATCACCTGAGTGTTCAAGCAGATGCTGAGTTAATTAACATTGACAAGGAAACTGTTCGACAGATTTTACATAACAATTTCGACATGAAAAAAGTGTGTTCGAAGATGGTGCCGAGACTCCTCACACCTGAACAAAAGGAAGTTCAAATGAACATTTGTGCTGACATTCTTCAAAATGTTGAAAATGACCCAAACTTTTAGAGAACGTAATAACTTGTGATGAATCAGGGTTTTTTCAATACGACCCAGAAGGTAAGCACCAATCCATGCACTGGAAAAGCCCCAGTTCAACAAGGCAAAAGAAAGCACGGCAGAACAAATCCATATTTAAAGCAATGATGATTTTTTTTTTCGACATCCAAGGGATTGTTCACGTGGATTGGGTGCCTGAAGGTCAGACCGTTAACCAGGTCTACTACAAGGAGGTTTTGAAAACCTTCATGAATGGGTGAGAAGAAGAAGACCTGAAATATGGAAGAACGGCTCATGGGTTCTTCACCAAGACAACGCACCGGCACACAATGCCCTGTCTGTCAGTCTTTTTTGATGAAGCACAAGATCACCATGTTGGAACATCCACTGTACTCACATGACCTAGCCCCATTTGACTTTTTTTTATTTCCAAAGATCAAGTCTGCATTGAAAGGAATCAGGTTCGAGTCCATAGATGCAGTGAAGGCAAAAGCGACGGAGCTCATGAATAAGCTATCAGAAGATGACCTGCAGCATTGCTTCGAACAGTGGAAGATTCACATGGAGCTGTGTAGGGATCTGGGAGGGGAGTACATTGAGGGTGACAACATTTCTATTGTGTAATTTTTTGAATAAAAAATGTTCTAACATCAGTCCGGTTATTTTATAGCCACACCATGTATAGCCTGCACAGGAGGGGTGAGGATGTGCACAAAATTTTGGACAGGGAAACTGAAATGAAGAGGCTACTTACAAGAATGCAGCATGGATAGGGAGATAATTAAATTAGATATAAAGTTTTAGGATATAGATTGGTTGCATCAGGCTCAACACTGGTCTGTGGTGAGCTGAACATGGCAATTCACCTTCAAGCTTATGAAAGATAATAAGAGTCTTGAGCAATTAAGTGGCTGTTGGTTTCTCACAGGCTCTTCCCCATGGACTTAGTAAGTGCATGTGTGTAAATCATCATTAGTTGTATGTAATATGTTTCTTTTACATTTATTTTATCATCAGTTTCTGGGAAAACTGTGCTTCTTTCAGAAACTGTAAAGAACCAAACCACATACCGTTACGATGTGATGAAGTAGAGAAGCCTGATGAAGTGAAAGCACGGATATACATAGAGGATAGAATGACAGAAGCTTTAGTCAGGTAAGAGTTTGTTTGATAGGTATGCATAAGTATATATTATTCTTTATGTGATCTATAGTTGATAACAGTTGCAACATAGCAGATTGTAATAATATAAAGCTGCTTGATTTTTTAGTAAAGAACTTCATTGTGGCAACCTTTTCCAAAACCTTCTTTATAATACTTACTCACATCATAAGGTTTTATGAGTCTGTCTGAAGTCAATAATACAGATTTGTAAAAATTTCGGAAGTTTATCTGTTATGCCCCAATTAAAAGCATGCAAACATTTCTGGTGCTCTTGTTTTTGTAAGTTGAGAGGTACCTTCTTTGACCTCTGGTTGAAATTCATATGTTGCTTGTGTACATCTGCATGCAATCAGAAATCGTGACTCATGAGTTCTGATCACACGCAGACACACACAAGCAACCGTCCTGCAAATTCAAATCAACCTCCGATACAATATATACAGTGAGACATCCTTCAAATACATATATGTCCATCTCATAAAACTAATGCAGAGGTTGAATGTATGACACCTTCACATTTTTAAACTGTATCCATAATATATAAAATGTACTGATAAGAGCTGGAAGATGTATGTTATACAACTTAGAACTCAGTCTTCCATAGGATGTAAAAGAGAAAAACTTGTGATGAAACAATCATAATGAATTAAATTAGTGTTTGATACACAATTCAGAATGTTGCCTTTCATACAACGGCAAGAAGATATGTGCTAACAGATCTCCACAACTTAAAATATGACCGACGAGCGACAGTAGTAGCTGCAACCATATATAAACCCCATCTAACATGAGCTTGTTTTACTCGAAATATATATGTATTCTAGCTTTTTGAATATTTTAACTAAGACATACTCACAGGAGTTTTTTAAGTATACATGGTCTGACAAAAAAATGAGACTGTGCCTGTAACTCTATTTAACAAATTCAGGAAATCCACTACAGTCACCTTTGAAATAGTTCCCTTCTGAGTTGACACACAGCTGCATACGATGCAGCCAATGTTCAAAGCAGTTCCACAGGTCATGTTCTGTAAGGCTGTTGAGGATCTCCGCCATTTTTGCTTTCACATTTTCTACCGACACAAAGTGGGTTCCTTTGAGCACTGACTTGATCTTTGGGAAGAAGTAGAAGTCACAGGGAACAGGGTCTGGCGAGTAGGTTGGGTGCTCAAGCACGCTGATGTTTTTATTAGCTAAAAATTGCTTCACAGACAATGCCTTGTGGGCTGGAGCATTGTCCTGTTGCAAAATCCACCCCTTTCTCCATAATTCCGGTCGTTTCTTTCTCACACGTTCACGCAGTTTTGTCAAGACTTCAACGTAATACTGTTGATTTACCGTCTGGCTGCTGGGTACCCACTCTGCCATCACAGTACCCTTGATATCAAAGAAAACAACATGGCCTTGAACTTCGAACAACTCATGCATGCATTTTTTTGGTCTTGGAGATGATGTTGACTTCCACTGCATTGATTGTTGCTTGGTTTCCGGATCATACGTAAATATGCAAGTTTCATCACAAGAAATTATCGAATCCAACAAATCTGGTTCATTCTCAATGCGTTGCGAAAGGTCCAAACACAATTTCTTGCGAGATTCTTTTTGTTCATCTGACAGCACTTTTGGGACCATTTTTGCACAAACATTTCTCATGTTCAGTTCCTCCCTTAGAATTCATCAAACTCTTTCCCTGTCCAAACTGACTTCCTCAGCTACTGCTCAAACACCCAACCTTCGGTCTTTTCAAATCACATCTTGCATTTTTTCAATGTTGTCATCGGTAACAGGTGTGCGTGGACAGCCTGGGCGATCATCATCTTTCAAGCTTTCTCTGCTTTCTGAAAATTGTTTGTGCCATTCAAACACACGTGCACAAGACATGCAATCTACACTGTAAGTCTCAGTCAATAAATGTAAAGTTTCCATTACAGATTTCTTAATTTTAACAAGAAACTTGATGTTAGCTCGTTCACTTTTGCAGTCCGACATTTTCTGACCAAGGATAAGAATATGCCTATATTTGAAGATGGGTCCACTTGTACTAAGTAAATAGATTGAGCTGAGCCTTGTAACACTGTGACAGGTCAGAACATGTTCTATAGCTGTCTGTTTGTCTCTCCCCTCCCAATCTTGGTTCCTGAGCTATAGGGTTAGTCTCGTGTTCTTTTGGGTCGGACCTCATATTTCTGCTAACAGAATTCAACATGAGCTTTAATGGCAAATAATCTGTAAACAGTATGGGATCCCATAGTGCGTGCACTCGCTGAATGTAGCAGTACTGTGTTTTGAGAAATTGGCCTGAGGATGGTTCAGGGAACTGAAACATGTCGCCAAGTTTTTAATATTGATTACCAATATATGTTGTGTTATTGACTGAATAAATTGTTGTATTATTGTAAACACAACGGGATGGCTTCTATCAGAATAATAAGAATGGCTAGTATATGTTGTACCCTGACAGTGATTTTCATGCTTTTCATTGGGTACCCAGAAAAGTAGCAAATTTGCATCTCATTGAAGCCTTTATGAGACATTAAAATGGGCAGTAAAATAAGGTGCAGTTCTGTATATGTGGGATGCCTAATAAACTGTTTGCTTGGCAGGCTAGTGGTCATACATGTTTGAAGAAAGTGTGATAAGATTTTGTGTAGAGAGTTTTGTTTCATTTCAGCATGCTTGCCCAGTAATTATCAGTTGTTTTGTGTAATTTGTTAATAGAGTATGAACCACAGTTTAAATTTCCTGTGTACAATATTTAATATTAAATCATCTTTTAAGAAGGTTTTCACCTGGTTGTTTCTTGAAAGAGAGATTATATGAGGATTCAAGGTATCCTGGTTTTCCGGATTTTCTATTTTATCTGTTACAGAACCTGTTGGAAGTGTGGGAAAAAATTTATAAAGGAAGATGGATGCAACAAAATGAAGTGCACTTGTGGTGCTCTAATGTGCTACATTTGTCGCCAGCCTGTTAAAGACTATTCCCACTTCAATGGCCAAGGAGGTGATGCATGTCATAAGTAAGTTGCAATGTGCAGATTACATCAGATTAATTGAAACAGTTTAATAATTTAGAAGCTGAAATCATTGCTAAATTAAGTATGAGCCAGGACAGTGTGGTCAGTATACTGACTGGTCTGTAAATTTGGAAAATCATGGCTTGATTCTCAGCAGGGGCAAGACAATCTTTCTCTTCTCCAAAGCCTCCTATTCAGTGGGTGCTGGGGGCTCTTTTCCCAGGCGCAAAGCAATCGGGGTGTGAAGCTGGCAACTCACTTCTGCTTAGAACAGATGTGGATCTGTACCTCACTTCCCCATATGACTTCATGGTTTTCACAGGCACACTTTGCCTTGCATGTGCACCGTTGCTTATTGATAGCATATTACCATGATGTCACGGTAACATAAATCTGATGACTGTTAACTTTTGCTTTCTTCATTAGTAAGCACTTGACTATACAGTTTTGTGATCCCCAATTACAGGATTCCAATTTAGAAAGAGAGTAGAGAAAGGAAGAGAAAGATAAACATTAAACGATAAAAATGCGTATTAATTAATACATGGAGGTATATTTATATGTGGTGTTGCTTCTGTGCATTGTTTCTGAAATGACCTCAGGTATTTGATGAAACTTGTTTTCCCTGGTGGTAGAAAATGATAGTTTGTGCATGTAAGGCAGAGTTGTGTGATTAAGATTGCATGACACTCCAAAAAAAAGTGGTCAAGAACCATTAGAAGCCTAAAGACCAGTAGTAAGCGCAGGCCTACAGTTTTGATATGGTAGAAGCATTCCAAAGAAGGGAATGAAGTGGTGGTTCACAACTGTTGAATTTGGAGACCAAGCAATGCTGTGACAGATGTCAGTATTCAGACAGTTAACGAATTGCTGATTCACAAGATTCATATTATGGTAATTGTCTGCCAGTTTAAAATGCATTCAACACATTGTGTCACTGAAAGTAGGCACGATCAGAGTGTGCACAGGGTGGTTTCTATATGATCCCAGTGATTATTAGAAATGAATAAGCATGGTAGTCTGCCAGCAAAATGACATTCTTTTTGAACAAACTCATAATTTTATGTCACTCTTATTACCTGCGATGAGTTTTGGATCAGTTGTTATGACCTGGATTCAAAAGTCAGTAAATTATATGAAAACATGAAGTTTCTCCTCCACCATTGAAAGGGCATGATGTCTTTTTTAGAAAATTATGCTTATTTTGATTTTGTGATGTCTTGGTCATCCCTCTACATTGGATTTGGTTACCTCAGAAGCAAAATGTGAAAGAAATTCAGAATGCATTTCAGATAAAGATGATCTGCATTCTTGATAAGTAAGTGATTTTTGCTTCAAGATTATGCATAGCCACATGCCTTTAGAATGGCAGTGTCAGCATTAGTAGACATTGGTGAACACCTGTAGAACATCTACCCAACAGTCCAGACCTTGCCTCCATTGATTTCTGGGCATTTTAAATGCTTGATTGTGAGGTACAGAGGCAGAAATTCAGATGTGATAGAGTGATGCAAGAAAAGCCATAACCCTATGTAATGCGCTGGCATGTCAAATTGTATATTTCGTTGTATTGCTAGTGAATGCAAGTTAAAAGTGTTTTTGTGATTGCACTGCATGTTGTTTACAATAAAAGGTATGTATTCGCCTCTAATTGTAGCATAGAAAAAGACATGCTGAAGTTTTATGGCTGTAAAGTTGGCAGATCATCAGAGAGAGTAAAGTGGAGAGATTGTATGGATTTACTTCTTTAACACATCGTTAGTCAATTTGAAGAAGAAGCATGAAATACAGTAAACTATTCTGTGATGGAAGATCTGGCACACGGGCCTCTATACAACATAGAGAATGTGCTAATTTCTAGGTTTGCTAAGAAAAATGTGTTGCTGTGCCAGTGATCAAGGTAAAATCCACCCCCTTTACTGCAGGCTTAAACATTGAGAAATTTCAGTGTTCTGAAGGGATATTGCCATTTAGAAGTGAAAGAAGGTACTGGCAAACACCATACATTGGGTGGCACATACATTTTTGTTATGTTGTGGTTGCAGTGCATATTGTCTTGGTTCCAACCACATGCAGAAATCTGAATGATACCAGCACGAATCACTCATGTATTGAGATACTGAACATCTTCTGTGAAAGAATGGCAGGATATTTAACTTTCATAAGTGTGATTAGTAATTTTGACAGTTTTATAGTTTGTTCAGATTTTCCTCTTTCAGAACATATGTGACTATGAGGTGTCTGATACAAGTAATTCATATTGAAATGGTAAAGGTCATCACTGAATCGGTCATCAGTGATGCATATTTATTATACATTTTTGCACATAATTTTCAAAGATTTTAACAGTGTATGTTAACTATGGAGCCTTCACTTTAAACTTTTAGTATTTTTGTCAAAGGTATGTTGTAGCTACTGGTACTTCTACTACCATAAAACTTATCTGTTCCTTATTGGGTTCAGAATAGGTGCTTTCTGTTTAACATGAATCATATCCATTTCTTTTTCATGTAGTCTACTCCTTCTGCAGTTGTATTTTGACAAAAACAAAGATTTCACAATGTACAACACAGTGAAAACCACTAAACAACTTGCAGATGTTGGTAATGTTATGGTCAGTGCAACAATCTGTCAGTGGAGTTTTAGAAGTAGAAGACTGTCATTTTCAGAATTTCTTTAGCATAAAAACATTTAGTTTTCTTAAAAACTGAGCATACGATACATAAGTACACCACTATTTTGCTTTGGTGTGCTGTCTGTTTATGATGCAGTGATATTAACTCCTACTCTGGAGTTGACATAATGTTCTATTGACGCTATTCCACCCATTGCCTGGTATTGACATATTTGTCTGCTATTGTGCATATGCTTACTCTGCTACCTCCTGACCCGCAATTACTGAACATACAATGACAAAACCATTACCGTGCAATATCAAGGGTCTAACCTTGAACATGGAACTCTTGTTTAGTCAGGTGCCAGGATGTGGATTGTTATAATGATAAATGAAATAGAGTTCTTACGAGGGCATGCTGATAAGTCCTTAGCCCGACCAGGAAGGAAACAAGCTACAGTGACCAAACTTGGAATTTATTCAGCACACTCCCCACGAAGCTCAATATACTTCTTAGCCTGTTGCTCTAACTTTTGCAAGCCACTCAAAAAAAATTCAGAAGGTTGTCCATCCAACTAGGTCTCTGCGGCAGCAATGACCTCTGTGTCGGATAAAAAATGGCAACCTTTCAATTGTTTTTTAGTCCAGGGAACGGGTGGTAGTCCGACGGGGCCAGATCCAGAGAATAGGGTGGGTGATCAAGACATTGAGCCCAGGTAGGCTAGTTTCTTCTGGGTTGCAAGTGCCTGGTGAGCTGGGGCATTGTTGTGCAAGAACAAGACCCCCTTGGTGACCTTTCTGTGGCGTTTTTCCTTCAAAGTGTTGTTCAATTGCACCAGCAGAGGTGAGTAATACTCCGCATTGATAGTTGGGCCCTTTGGAAGATAATCAATGAGGAGGATGCCGTCTTGATCCCAAAAAATCGAGGCGAGAACTTTTTCAGCAGATTTTTGCACTTAGAATTTTTTGTGGTGGGGTGAGCCGCTATGCCGCCACTCCATTGATTGTTGCTTTGTCTCCAGGCACTAGTGATATAACCAGGTTTCGTCCATAGTCACCAATTGCGACAGGAAATCATTTGGGTTGCACTGAAAAAATTCCAAAAGTTGCTCAGATGACTGGCATCATTGACGTTTTTGATCCGCGTTCAGGCATTTTGGGACCCACTTTGTGGAGAGCTTCTGCATGTCCAAATGTTCATGAATGATGGACCCAACCCGCTCACGTGAGATGCCCAGTTGCTCAGCTATTGATTTAGCTGAAATCTGATGGTCTTCCAAGATTAGCTCATGAAGTTGATCAATAGTCTTCGGGGTGGTCACTGTTTTGGGTCATCCAGGACGGGGTGCATAAAAGGTGGAAAAATCACCATGTTTAAACTGGACCACCCAGTTTTTGACGGTGGCATACGATGGTGCATGTTCCCCTAATGTTTCTGTCATAATGGCGTGAATTTCCTTTGGCGCCTTGCCTTGCAGGAAAAAAAAAACTTGATGAAAGCTCACATCTCCATGTTGTTGAAATTGCGCGCGTCGCCTGACATGCATCCTTTCAGCCTCTGTAACAAGAAAAGACTTGCAATTCGGCACATGAACTTTCCAACAACACTATCAATTCCGCCCTACGACATCGGGAAGTAGGTTGGGCTAAGGACTTATCAGCACCCCCTCGTAGTTTCAGCTGTTTCAAGAACAGTATTTATTTTTCTCTGCACTTGGACCGTTCCTGAAACTAACTGACTTGACATAGGTCTTGTAATTCATGTCTGTACGTCAATGAAAGACTATTCATTACCCTACTAAACTGCCAGCAGTATTAGTTGGCGAAATTTGTTGCAAGAAATATGACAGTGTTGCAGTACTTACATCGTGTGTGGAATGTACTTCAACTTGACTTTACATAAGAAAGAAGGATGTATGAGGCTTGATGAACTTGAAAATGAGAGATGAGGGCTTGATTACTTGTAAGGGCTGACTCATTTCAAAGTATACAGGGTGTCCCAGGAAGAATGTGCCAGACTTCGGGAGGGTGTTCCTTATGTTAAAGTATACCGATATAACCCAAAACACCTATGTCCAAAGTTGAACGGTTACGGAGATAATGGCCAGA
>Ga0123352_10000547_pt1 | contig 45671 bp, 46 predicted proteins | sample TergutLab28metaG_FD_89700 | JGI IMG/M metagenome (GOLD analysis project Ga0123352, IMG submission 89700) | Labiotermes labralis P1 segment gut microbial communities from Petit-Saut dam, French Guiana - Lab288 P1 | ecosystem: Host-associated > Arthropoda: Insects > Digestive system > Gut ... | reverse complement strand
CTAAAAATGCAGACTTTGCTTACTTTTGCTGCTATGAATCTGAAAAAACTTGCTAACTGGAAGAAGTGGAAAGGGCTGTTGTCGCCACTTTTTACACATCACTTCGTTGGTTATCTAAAAATTTACCCCATCCGCTTTCGCGCATGGGGTTTGTCTTCAGCCTGTGGCGTAGTATTACACTACGCCGTTTCATGCTAAAAAAGTTGTTCTACGTCAACTTGAACTGAAGCGGTTAAAACGGACAATTGAGAAAAACCTCCTGATGTAGGAAAATACTACAGAGGAGGTTTTTTGAATGGGGAAGCATTTTAGTGAATGGGAACGAAGTGAAATGGAACGATTGAGAGGAGAGGGGTTACTCATCGAGCAATCGGCGAAGAGTTAGGTTATAGCAAGATGCAATCAGACAGGCAAAAGCTATCATCAATGAATACATCTATTTCTACAATTATGAACGTATTCAACTGAAAAACGGTCTGACACCTTTCGAAAAACGATGTCAGACCGCATAACCTTTTAATTCCTTACGCCTAGTGGCTTTTTCCCTGTCCGTTTAAACGGTTTCAGTTCAACTCCCTGATAGGGGACTTTTTTATTTTCTAAATCTAATTGCTGCCTACATTAAAGCCACTGAGTCTTCTTGTGTCAATTTGATGATCCCAACTCTCGTCTATTACCACTCTTAGATAGTAGTTTGAGCCGGAATAGTTCGGTATAAATTCAAATTGCCAAATACGCTGTGAGCCGGAGGTGGTGAAATTATGGGTTCGATGAACTGAGATCATGTTATCATGCAATATTTCAATTTCATCTATAGTGTTATCTGTAGTAATTGTGAATCTAACTCTGTCGCTTACACGAACGTTATTATGGGCATTGTCACGATCGAGATTGTACACAACGACACTTGATACACCGGGTGTGCTAACATTAATAGTGTGACCGGCTGTTGTTGTAGTTTGATTTGATGTAGTACCGCTACCTACAATTATTTCGAATGGTAGGCTATAATAATTGTCGTCACGATCAAATGCAACTATATAATAAGTGAATGTGCCGTTTGTGTTTGGGGATCTAAATTCAAGCTCCCATGAGCGGAAATTAGAGAAAGCGTTAGCATATCTGTTGATGGTATCTACGGCTCTGCCGCTGCTGTCTTCAATTCTAACTCTTACAACATCTGTGCTGGTTCTGAATGTGCCTGCAACATCTGAATTAGTGTTGAATCTATTCCTATCTGTTCCCGTGCCTGAGAGCCTGAGATTCGTTATAGTAATAGTATGCGCAGGGACTATATTAAGCATCACATTTTGAGGAGTCGTTGTGAAACCACTAGCATTTCCGGCGAATACTCTCAGAGTAATTTCACCTGAATCTTCTGGAGTTACATATACTTCAAAATGTCTACCTTGGGTGTCTTCGGTAAATTCGTTAGATGTTGCAAGTTCGTTATCGCCCGAAGAATCAGTTATTCTGATTCGGTCTGCGGCGTTGTTTGTAGAAACCCTAATTAAAACAGGCTGGCCGTAATCACTAGTCAGACTAGCGGCTGTCGCAGAGATAATTGTGATATTGCCAGTAGCTGTACCTTGATTTGTGCCTTGGTTTGTAGGTGGCTGTTGAGTTGCATTGCTCCAAATGTCTACAATACCGGAAGGATCCCATTCAACAGTATGGCCGATAGCCTCAGCGAGCATTCTGACGGGCATAAGTGTTCTGTCGTTCATAATCATTGAAGGCATACCAGGGAAAGTTACAGGAGTGCCATTTACAGTGATGGAATCGGTATGAACTGTATGGATCATAGTTCTGCCGGGAGCTGTAAAGACCATGGTAGCAGTTGCTGGATCCCAGCTAGACTCCATTCCGAAATGCCTTGCAGTTTCAGTTAAGGGAACCATAGTTCTGTCGTTGATGATTTGAGGCTGAACATAAGTGTAGTTAAGTTCAGTGCCGTCCAGGAAGACCTGGACATTATTAGCCAAAACAGTCTGCGTTGAAAACGCTGTGGCTAACAAAAATGTTGCTGAAAATAAAAATGCGAGTAATACTCTATTATTTTTCATTTTTGAAAAACCCTCCTTATTGTGAATATCTAAAAAATACCAAGGTTTATAGAATTATAACATTTGTGTAATAATTTGTAAAGGCTTAAGTTATTATTATAATTGACTATATAGCCTAATTACCCTAAGGCAGTAACATAAACTCGGCTTAAGGAGAGGCCGAAGAAGTGTCATCGTCTCCTCTTCCTGAGTAAGGCTTGCTTTTCTTTACACATAGCGTCGTCTGAAATACCGCCTCCTAGCTCTGTGAAAAAAAGCCTGCGTTATCTGTTTCTGCTTTAGAGATATTTGACTATAATATAAATGCTGGTGTATCATAATAATAAAGAAAACAAGTTTTTAGAGCATTACGGAGGTTCCGCATGGACAAGTCTAGTAAATCAGAACGAATTAAATATTTGACAGAAACCTTAAATGCCGCCTCAAAGGCTTATTATATGGATAATAACGAGATTTTATCCAATCATGAGTTTGACAAGTTGTATGATGAGCTTGTAGAACTTGAAACGGAGATTAATGAGGTAGCCCCGGATAGCCCGACGATTAGAGTAGGGTTTGGAGTTGTGGATAGCCTTAATAAAGTAGCTCATGAGAAAAGGCTTCTATCATTGGATAAGACTAAGGAAGTTCTGGCACTTAAATCTTTTTTAGGAGATCGGCTCGGGCTTTTAGGGTGGAAGCTTGACGGGCTTAGTATTGTACTAAAATATGAAAACGGACAATTTAGGCGTGCTACAACTCGTGGCAATGGCGAAGTTGGTGAGGACGTAACCCATAATGCCAAACATTTTGACGGTGTGCCGAGTACTATCCCGTATGAAGGCTCACTTCTTATTCGTGGTGAGGCAATTATCTCTTACACCGAGTTTGAGCGGATTAATGAAAAGCTGGATGAATCGGTGAAATACAAGAACCCACGTAATTTATGCTCGGGCACGGTACGGCAGCTTGACAGCAAGATGCTTAAAGACAGGCACGTTAATTTCTATGCATTTAATATTGATTTTGACAGGGGCAGCTCTGAGGCAGAGAATATAAACAGTAAAGAAGAAGCGCTGCATTGGGCTAAAACACAAGGGTTTACACCAATTGAATATAAGATGGTGTACGAAAAAGATATTGATAGTGCTACAGCGTACTTTAAAGAACGTGTGCAAAGCAGTGACTTGCCCACGGATGGACTTGTACTTACCTTTGACGATATCGCTTATAGTTACTCGCTTGGCTCAACTGCCAAATTCCCCAAAGATTCCATTGCGTTTAAATGGGAGGATGAGATTGCAAGGACAAGGCTTATAGAGATAGGCTGGAATACCTCACGTACAGGACTTATAAATCCTGTTGCGATATTTGAGCCGGTTGAGCTTGAAGGAACCACCGTAGAGCGTGCCAGTCTCCATAATTTAAGTATAGTGCGTGCTCTTGAGCTTGGAGTAGGCGATGAAATAACGGTCTATAAAGCTAATATGATAATCCCTCAAGTGGCGGATAATTTAAGCAGGACTGCCACGTTTGAAATACCTTCTGAATGTGGAGTTTGCGGTTTTGGGACAGAAATAGTTACAAGTGGCACGGCTCAGTTCCTATACTGCAAAAATCCAGGCTGCAGAGCACAGCTTAAGCACACGCTTGCGCATTTTGTATCACGAAACGCTATGAATATTGAAGGCTTCTCCGATGCATCTATCGAGCGGTTTATAGATCAAGGCTTTTTGGAGAATTATTTAGACATTTTCTTTCTTGAAGCCAAAAAGGAGCAAATTGTGCAAATGGAGGGTTTTGGAGAAAAGTCTGCCCAAAAATTGCTAGAGGCTATAGAAAAAAGCAAAAACTGTACCCTCCACAATTTTATATACTCACTTGGAATTAACCAGATTGGCACAGTTAACGCTAAGTTGCTTTGCGCTTTTTTTGACTATAGTCTTGAAAAAATTATGAGCGCAGATGAAGAAGAACTTCTGCAAATAGACGGCTTCGGGCCTGTGATGGCAAAGTCTATAGTTGACTATTTTGTAAATGAAGACAACAGTCGACTTGCCATAGAGGCTTATGAGATTTTGAGTATCCAAAAGCCCGAGAAGAGCTCGGGCAGCTTGGACGGCCAAATTTTCGTTATAACCGGTAGCTTGAATCAGTTTAGCAATAGAAGCGAGCTTGTGAGCCATATTGAAAGCCTTGGCGGCAAAGTAGCAAGCTCAGTGAGCGCAAAAACAACATGCTTAATCAATAATGACGCTCAGTCAAACTCAGGCAAAAATAAAAAAGCAAAGGAGCTAGGCGTTGCGATTATTACGGAAGAGGAGTTTATGGAGAAGTATGGGAGTGTTAATTCTCCAGCGAACGAATCTTACTAGAGTCTATCCATCAATAAGCAATCTCACGTCTTTTTGAGATTTTTTAACATTACTTTGTCAGTGCCTCCTAGTATATCTAGCTGCGCATATGCGTCTCAAGATTTTCGCCTGCGGCGAAAACGGTGCTTGGGCACCGGCGGTATCTTCCGGTCACTATCGGCACTTCCTCGCACTGTATAAAAAATCTCAAAAACTCTTTTCATTGTTATTGTCGGATAACCTCTTAATCATAGAATCAGAAGACATTCCACGCGATCTTAATATTCGCCCCAAGTCGAAAAGGGAGTCGGGTTCGCCTACCTTAACTACACTTATTATTTCACGGCAAGTAAGACTTGATAAAAGTCCGGCATTCTTTAGAACGGTGTTACTATCAGCGGATTGATTGCCAAAAGGGAAGATGAACGCTGTCGGCTCGGTCCCTAGCTCCGCTAAAATACGTTCATTGAACTTCGCCGCATCTTTGGCGAAACGTGCGCCATATGAGTCAAGGGATTCGCCTTTTTTCTTAGCGGCGCCTATGCCTTTGTGCAGGTCGTAGCTGTGGCTCTGGATCTCAACAAGGCCGGAGTCTTTTAGTTCCCTAATTTGTTCCCATGTTAAGTTGGATTTATAGTATTTGTTTTGTTCTGTGTCTTCTGAGAATTTGTCGGTAGTGGAACCGATGATTGCCATGACAGCTTTCATATTGTGTTCTTTAAGCAGAGGGAAGGCTAGGCTGAAAAAATCGGAAGCCCCATCGTCAAAGCTGATAACGACTGGCTTTTCGGGAAGCGAGACTCCGTCATAAACAAAGTCTATTAAATCCTGGATGAAAACAGGCTCAAAGCCCTCCCGCCGGAGCGCTACAAGGTCAGACTCAAACTGTTCGACCCTTATCTGCCACCGGTTAGGGTTTTTGTCGTCTGTCGCAAGGAAATGATACATTAGAATGGGTACCTTTGCCTCTTTCTCCATATCGAAGCCTAGAGCTTGCACATTCGTATAAAATGAAATTGTAAATGCCAAAATAAGCATTGATAATATTGACTTTTTCATGATTTTACTATACCTCATCATTCATTTTTATGGGTATAGTATTTATTCTGGATAGGGAAAAAACACTTGAAATTTTTTGAAAGAAATTGAAAATACCCCAAGTGACTTTGTACAGACTGTGTAGTATAATGTGCAGTAGGGTTTTTATATGCACAAGGCGGTTGTGGCTTAAGCATATAAAAGAGCTTATAGTTAGGATATAAGGGGCATTACAATGACAAAACGGACTTATCGTAGCGAGCTGGCCGCCGAATTTTTCGGCTCGATGTTCTTGGTCATGGCTGCGGTTTCGGTCATGATATTTTTCACTTATGTATTGGAAAGTAACAAAAGCGTTGCAATACTTGCAAATGCCATTACGGTTGCTTTTGTGCTTTGTGTGCTACGTCGACGACGCATTCTCGGACGATGCTTTGGTTGAAGAAGACAAGGTCTGTTTGACTATTCTCTACTACAGTGTCTATATAGGTGGGGAAACGTGCTTTTCAAACCACTTTATTGCAGTTTGTCAAGTGTTTTTTCACCGCTTGGTAGTGTTTTGGACAAAAAAATAGACCAGAGCGCGTGATAGCTCTGGTCTATCGTTATTTCTATGGCTTAAATCATTTGTTATATATGTGGCACTTTGATAGGCTGGTCGGTCTAATGATTATTAGGTCGCTGAATTAGTTTTGGCTTTATAAAAGGGAATAGTAGCGAACCCATAAACTTTTTATTTAATGCTAAAAACTCTCTTACAGTGCAATCCCCGTTAGATATAAGTGCTTCATAGGTGACGCCTTTCATCTCTAAAAAAATTCCCGAAGAGCCATACCCATTTCTAATGTAAAATTGCTTTCGTTTTTTTCGCTGTGCGTTATTTTCAGAATTTTCATCTTCCATTTCTATGTTAAGAATAATGCGGTTATTCGGATAAGCCTCTCTGATATAATTCATAATTTGTGAACCATAGCCTTTTGAGCGATGATTGGCATCAATCGCAATATACATGACAAGCGTTAAGGTTTCATGCGAAATCAAGTACGTAAAACCCGCAAGCACGTCACCATCATAATAGGCATTAAATTCTACATGATCTTTTTTTGCACGCCGCAAAAGAAACCACATCGGTGCTTGTTCAGCCTCTGGGAATGTCGATGTATATAATGTCTCAATCATTTGAAAGTCTTTGGAATCTTTTGTGATAGGGTGTATCTTCAACATACTTTACTCCCTCTGCGAACCTACTGTTTTTCTGTATAAAATATAATTCCGCTGCACTATCTTACAAGAGATAATGCAACTAACTAGCTAAAATCTATGACGAATTCTGTTCTTTAGAAGAGGTCGGGGATCGGGGCAGAGCACCGCATAACAGTATTTAGGTGCACCTCAGATTGGGCAGTGCAACATGTGACGAAAATATTGCTCCTTATTATCTATGATTAGTTAATCCACACTCTTAGACGATATAATACACACACCGCAAGGGTCACCCCTACGGTGTGTTTGGTACTGTTTTAGTCCTTTGTTCTAAATTCAAAAAACTTCGCCGGGCTAACACCTAATGCTATAGCGATTTTTAAAAGGGTCATTAACTCGGTGTTTGAGTATTGATTAGGATTTTCTAATCTACTTACTGAAGGGATGCTAATTCCAGCACGTTCAGCAAGTTCTTCTTGTGTCAAGTTTTCCAGGTTTCTATAAAAACGTACATTAAGTCCTATTTGTATTAATTGGTTGCTTGCATCTATATCTATTGACATATCAATCACCCACATAAATTATAAAACATAGAACTAAAGCATTTAATAAAATATATTTATTGAATAAATCTTATAAGATAAATTTATGTTGATTTTTAAATATTTACGTCTTATAATATTATTAAAAATCGTAATAGGAGGATAAAATGCAAAGAGGCCCAATAGCAATTTACAACAAAAATAAACTGTCTTTAGAAACGAAAGTCTTAGAGACTATGAAGTGGAAAGAAGGACATAGCATCAAAATTACATATGACGACAAAGAAGATTGCATATATATGGAGCACATGCCAAACGTTTTTGTTATAAAAGAAAATGGGTTAATACCTATTACGTAAGATATAGTTGAAGAGTCAGACATGGCTGAGGGCACTAAGTTTACTGTGTCATTTCTTTCAAGTATATATGGGGTTAGATTAAAGCCCATTTCACGATTATGCATAGCTTGCGAAACAGAAAATGGTACGATTGAACTGCCGAACATGAAGCTCATGTGTGATTATTGTTTTAGGATCGTAAAGAGGATGCAATTAGGCTAGAGCGAGTTCACATAAATGGACTGTGTGAATTTAAGATGCTGATTTTTCGCCATTTTAGGAGGCACGAGCGAGGAATATCTGAAGATAATCTGCAAGTGAGTGCCGACAAAAAAGGGCGGAGACATTAGGCTTAAATTCGCACGACAGCTTTATATGAACTCGCTCTAAGCATGTATCTTGTCAAGCGCAGGGTGCAAGATGTTGAAATGAGGTAAGCGTAGGGGCGGATTCCATATCCGCCCGCTTGTAAACATCATCTTATTCTAGCCTCCTGCGACCCTAAGCAATCTAAACCCATTATTATACACTAGAAACTTCCCTTCGCCGACTTCCCTTAACCAAGCCCCGCTCTTATTCATGCCTGGCACGCTAAACATATCAGCCCCATCTGTATCAAAGCTCAAATAAACAAAGCTACCCACGCCAAGAGCAGGGCCGTCCAACGGGAAGCGTCTAATAGCTTTACCGTGAGCTGCCCCTCCGTCTTCAGCAACGAATAAACTGCGCCCATCCCTACTAAATACAACGTTACGCGTGGTGAATGTATGGTATGTGCCGAATTTACTGCTTCTGTTGATGGCGACGACTCTGCCATCTACGCTGTCCATTTCCTGATTATAAACTCGTACGCTTTCCATGGTATCAAGGTTTACAACTCCAACGAGCATGGAATTGTTTTGTGAGGCTACCGTCAGATAATAAAGTAAAAAGCTGCCGTCCGCAGTGATATCTTTTAGCGCAAGATGATAAAGCCGGTTGTCATAATAGAAATTAAGCCGCTTAGCTTCCCCAGCTTCATATACATAGATTCCCCATAATGGATTATTGCCGGGGCCTATTACACTGAAAAAAACACGCCCGGCTCTTTCTATGATTTTGTATTCAACGAACCCGCCGCTTGGCGGCTCGAAGTGATAGCTCAACGCTTCGCCGCTTATATCCATTGACATTAGCCAATTGCCTTTTGCAGTGCGCCTGGCAAAATATACTCGTTGCGAGTCTGAAGAAAATGTTGGCAGGCTATCAATTACGAAAACTCCGTCATGGGATAGATAGCGCGTAAATTCAGCTCCCGGATCGGTTAGATTATATACACGCCCGTCCGAAATATTACCGATATGGATGCTTGAATCCGATACAAAAGGCTCAGCTGCGCTGTTGAAAAACGCAATCATGCTTTCATCCGGCGACCATGCGAGCATACCGGGGTCGATTGTATAACTTATTGGTAAGCGGAAAGTGGCAGAGAGCCTGAACTCAGACTCCATAAGTTCGTAAATGTCTAGATATCTTTGGCCATCGTGCGAAGCATATATAGCTACATAACGACCCGACGGAGAGAGAGAAAGTGCACGGCCGCCCCCTACATCCAAGCTCTCTATATGGGCTGAACTTAATGCTTCCATGGCGCTTGGCCTTACCGTCAAAGCTCTTGTTAGGGATGTATTAACTGCAAAGCTTTTCATGTAAATGTTGTAGAGTTCAGCGTTCGCGGCAGAATTTGGCCCGCGCGCAAGCAAGGACTCTAAGACATTGGCTGCATTTTCAAAAAGTCCTGCGTCCCTGTAGAATGCCGATAGTCTAAAATAGGCGTGAGGGTCGTTTGGGGTTAACCTTATTAACTCATGCAAAGTATCAGCATACATATGCCCATCGCCTTTGTGATACCATACGTCTGCTAAAAGGCGTAGTGATGCGGCTGTATTTTCTCCATTGTTTTCTAGAATCTCACGGGCACGCCCAAATTCTCCTAAATTGATAAACGTATATCCCTTGAGCATGTCTAGCTCAGAGCCGGAAATTCCTACAGCTGCAGCTCGCATAAAGGATGAAGCAGCCTCATGATACCTGCGTTCGGCCATATGCTCGCGTCCGATTTCAATCATATGATTGCCATAGGCAGGGACGATAATTGTATAAACCAAAATAACGGCGACAACAATCCCGGCAATAGGTGGAAAGAATTTTGCGATTTTTTTGTGGTGCGGCTTTATATATTCTTTGTACATTGTGGCAAGCTTGCCGGTCTTTTTAAGAAGGGCCTCAAGGTGTGGAAAAATTTTACTTTCTTTTGTGCTTTTGCCACAGGCAGAGCAATATTTGGACAACAAGTCTATCTTTTTGCCGCAAGATTTACAGAACATAGGCGGGGACCTCCTTATGAGATTTATAGTCAAACAACTTCAAAACTGTCCAATAAAACTTGCCATTTATTCTTTACTCTTCGTCAATGCCTCTACTCCTTCCAGCATGCGCATAACTAGAAACGCCATAGGTGTTTCTTCCTGCAGGTGCAACGAGGCTTTTCTTTGAAAAGTCGAGATGCTTCGTCGGCATTTCCTCATTAACGATAAAATGTCTACGTTTTCTTTGGTCACTTTTAAAGCTGTATAATTATAATCTAATTTTATCTTTTCCAATTTTTACCCAAAAATGCATTTATATGGAAAAAAAGTAATCAATTTATAATAGTTTGTTTTGCCGTTTTAAATTTAATGGACGCCTTCCACCATATTTTTTGATCAAAAAATAGTAAGTAAAACGTAAGGACTATTTTATTGCAATTTATGTCAGAGTGTTGTATGCTTTAAACATGCAATATAAGGACTTTAGAAAGGATGATGAACAATGAAGAGAAAATTCTCTATGCGCCTAATGTGTCTTATTATTTCAGGAGCTTTGCTTAGCGGTGCACTGACAGTAGCTGCACTAAACGGCTCGCCTTATGAGACACTTAAGAATGCGCTTTTTAATGCATTTGCATATGAAAGCTTTATGATGCAAGGTGAGTTCAAAGTCATGCTAGACGGAGTGGTAGAGGAGCATGATACTGTTAACATTATAGTAACCCCAAATGGGTCTTTAGAGAATGGGGATAACTTTTTTACGCTTACTTATAATAATTTGAGGATTAATCAATCATACAGCGCAGGTGACGGCACACAATGGTATAGTGCGAGGATTGATAGATGGGGCAGTAACCAAGGTCCTTGGCCGACAATAACAGCCGAAGACAGAAACAGTGCGCAGTTTCAATTTATGGAGCTTTTTATAGATATTCTTGTAGGCGATTTAAAAAACAATATGTACATGAGCACAAATGACGGGGTTCGCCGCATAAGCGGATCTGTATCTCATAATCAATTGCCTGAACTTGTACGTCTTGGAATTGATATGATGATTGAGCAAAGTAGAACATGGCACAGAGGCTATTATGGTACGAGAGATGACTTTAGGCATCCGATGGATATACCTATGAGAAGTCTTACGTTCGATAACATAAGCGGCGAGGCTTATGTAGATGCTATGGGCAACCTTCTGTCTATAAATGCGAATGCATCAGCAACGATTGTAAATGTATTTGGCGATAGCCACTTAGCAGAAATTTCGCTTGATATCCGGTTTTCAGAGTTAGGCTCAGCAGTTTTAGAGCACTCGCTTATGGAAGCTGCAGCACTATTGACGCCGGAGTTCATTGAAAGAGAGTTCGGGCAAAGATATAGAACGGTATACTTTACTCGTGCAGAAGATGGCAGTATGAATCGTGAAAGTCTCATGGATGCATGGCCGGGGAACTTGTCACGTGAAAATGCTTTAACTGAGTTAGTAACAGCCGAAGCGGAGCATATTTGTGCGGATTACTACGACTGCGAGAGATTTGATGCGTATTTTGAAAGAGTTAATGCTTACGTTGCCGAAGGATACTATAGAGAGGCACTTGATCTAGTTTTAGACATGATGGATTTGGCATTAACGCCATCGGATTTGGATGAGGATTTCGCTGTGATATGTTCTTATATGTGGGATCGCCTTATAAACTTTGCGATGGAACTTGATCCGGCATATTTCTAGACGGAGGACTCAATTTTGATACATTCAATGGCTCTCGAGCTAGAGGGCGTAACTAAGACATACAAAAACGGGCGCGGCGTAAGGGATATATCCTTTGCGCTTGCGCCCGGAGAAGTTCTTGGGCTTTTAGGCCCCAACGGTTCGGGTAAGACCACGATTATGAAAGCGGTAGTAGGCATAGTTTTCTCTGATTGCGGCGACATAAGGGTTTGCGGTATTGATGCGATAGCACACCATGAGGATGCTATGCGTCACGCCTCTTGTTTGATTGAGTCGCCTGCTTTGCATGAGTATTTGACACCTTTACAAAATCTTGAATTAGCTGCAAAATTTTATAAAGATATTGATAAAGCACGGATTGATGAAGTGCTACATATGGTCTCAATGTATGAGTACAGGAAAGATAAGGTGTCGTCTCTTAGCCTTGGTATGCGCCAACGGATCGGGCTTGCGCTTGCGTTCATAAGTAGGCCTAGGCTCTTGATTTTGGACGAGCCTGCCAATGGACTTGACATAGAGGGCATGTTATATGTGCGTGAAGTAGTAAAGGCAGTTGCGGCTAACGGCTCAGCGGTACTTATGTCCTCACATTTAGCAAGCGAGATCCAACACTGTGCTACAAAGGCCGCAGTTATACATAGCGGAAAATTACTGGACTTAAAAAGCATGGATGAGATTCTTCTAAAACATAATGATCTTGAAGAGTTTTTCTTAGCGCAAGTGGAAAAAACACGAAGGGATGTGGCTGTATGAGTGCTTTTCGTGCTGCATACCTTGGAGAGCTTAAAAAGTTATTTTGGCGCAAGAAATATGTTGCGTTTATTATAGTGGGTGTGTTTATCTGCATAATTTGGGCGGTACTAGGGAGTTTGGCTTCAGGAGCTGCGCTAAGGGTTAGCGGTATACCTATAAATCTTGTGCCGACGCCCATGGGAGTTTTCCCATTCTTTGCTCAAACTTTAATACCGTTGCTAATTTTCATGGGAGTAAGTGACTTAATTACAGCGGAAACTGTAGTAATGAAAGCTGTGATTGGGCGACCTGTAACGCGTTGGAAGCTTTATTCAGGCAAGATCCTTGCAGTCATGAGCTATGTTAGTATATATTTAGCGGTCATATTCATAGTGAGCGGGGCTCTTAGTCAATTAGCTGGAGCTGGGCGTGCGCCGGGGCTTAACGAGCTTCTGGAAGCACTTTTTGCGTATGCGTGGACACTTTTACCGCTTGCTGTTTTAACTTTGTTTGCGGGGCTAGTTGCGCTATTTGGGCGCAGTGCATCTCTAACTATGCTTATACTTATTGCGTTGTATATTTTAATGCGGGTGATGCCTATTGCAGCTCCGATACTTGCGGAGCTATTATTCACCTCTCATATTGGCTGGCATAGGCTCTGGATAGGAGCAAGACCGACTGCGACTAGACTTATACATATGTTTAGCATAGTATTTGGATATGGTGTAGTGTTCTTTACGGCGGGGAGTTTGCTATTTGATCGGAAGGAGTATTAGATGGTATCAACAATGGAGAAGTCCATTCAAGATATATTTAATAATTGGCTTGAAAAGAATAGCATAGATTTTTCGGGAGTATTTTCGGCTTCAGGAATTGATGGTGTTATATTTCGGCAAACATCCGGTTATAGAAACAGGGCTGAAAAGCTACCGAATGCAGTGGATACGGCGTATGGCATAGCATCCGGCACTAAACTATTTACTGGGCTTGCGATATGCAAACTTATAGACGACAAAAAGCTATTTCTTGAGGATAAAACTTGCGATTTGCTACCCTACGACCTAGGTCAGATAGATAAGAGAGTAACGGTTTATCACCTGCTTACGCACACATCCGGAGTTGGTGATTATATTGATGAGGAGGCCGACGACGAAGAGGTACAGTTACAGAATTTATACGGCAAATATCCTGCGCAGTTGTGGATACGGCTTGAATATTACTTGCAAATGATAACGGCACTACCTCCAAAGTTCGAACCGGGTGAGCGATACGGCTACTCAAATTCGGGATATATCTTACTTGGCTTGGTGGTAGAAGCGCTTAGCGGTGTTTCCTACCAGCAGTTTGTGAAGGACATTATCATTAACCCTTGCGGCCTAACGCACACAGGTTTTTACCGTACGGATTCGTTGCCAGCGAATACATCGCTTGGTTATATGCAAGACGAAGATGTGGGTGAATGGCACACAAATATTTTTAACGTACCTCTTATTGGCGGCTCTGATGGAGGGCTCTACTTTGCGCAGAGGATTTAGATAAGCTGTGGCGGTCATTTTTTTCCCATAAAATTCTTTCTGAGGACATGACCGATGCCTTCCTAAAATCACAAGTAGTAATAGATGAAGATGGCGGCGAGAGTTATGGACTAGGAGTTTATCGTTATGAGGATGATGATAAATTGGCTCATTTTGCAGTAGGCAGTGACTCCGGAGTTGGATTTTTTACCGCTTATTATCCAAGTACAGGGGTTGTTGTTTCTGGGCTGAGTAATTATGGCTGGATGAACGGTACATATCTTTTGATTGAAAAGCTGCTTGAAGTGCTTGGGTAATTTGAGGTGAATGGATTTGAAGATTTGCTTAGTTTGCAAAAGACTTCCCACATACAAGGCTTTTTCATATAAAGGGTGATGTGGATAATTTAAAATCATCCGTGCTATGTAATAACTTACACACGCCAACCTATTTTCTGTCAATCACACAAGTCCATGTAGGGGCGACCGTCCTAGGTCGCCCTTTTCTATATCCAGAAAGCTATATTGTGGTGTAAACTTAGGTGTTTTCGATTGCCGAGGATGCAAATGCAAAGGCTACATAAGCTTGTACATATTTAATTAGTGCACAATTATGATACAATCGGATCAATAGTCATATAACTTTAAAACTGCGACAATGTTGAAGTTTTAGAATTATATGGACTAAAGTACAAAGATAATATTTTGATTATGTGAGGGTAAAGCCATGATTATTGAAACAAGTAGACTGCATTTAATACCTTTAACGGCTCATCAGCTAACGTTATGGACGGAGGATATATCTAGACTGGAAAAAGAGCTAAATTGCACTTACTCTGCGGAGCCGATTGAGGGAATTTTTCTAGAAATTGTAAAAGGGCAGGCCACTAAAGCTAAGGATGATGAAGCCAATTACCTATTTCATAGCTTCTGGTTTATCATTCGCAAGTCTGATAGGGTTGTAGTTGGTTCTGCAGGTTTCAAGAATATTCCAAACGAAAATGATGAGGTTGAAATAGGATATGGTCTTGGGAAAGATTTTGAAGGTAATGGCTACATGACAGAAGCTGTATACGCTATGTGTAGCTGGGCAAAGGCACAGGATTATATTTCTTATGTTATAGCAGAAACTGAAGCAGGCAACCCTAAATCAGAAAATGTATTAAAGCGTTGTGGTTTTACTTTGTATATGCAAGATACAAATTCCTGGTGGAAGGTGTAAGATATTTTATGACTCTTCCCCCTGTCGTTTAGGATCAGAAACGATAAGTAGATTTAGTATACGTGTGCTTTTATCATCGGGCAACATCCCATTTAGCAAGAAAATAAAAAAGCGAAAGAATGTCCAGAAAACCGTTAAAGTCAGGCTTTACCTGTATTATTCATTCCAAGAAGATTTTTATAATATGACGTTTGCTGTCAAGTTAAAATGTTATAATGCTTAAGAGTGGCGATATACAAACTGGAGGATTTTATAAAGCCGTAATTATAGGTTGGCTCAGTATTATCCAATGTTTTAGGTTGTTATACGTTGTTCACTTATTATGAAAAATTATTTGGAGGTAACATAATGAAGGACTTGATAATCAAAAACGTAGCTGATATTGCCAGCAAAGTCCAAGAAAGGCCAGACACCACATTTAGTATCAAACCAGTAGTAATGGGTAAGGACGTAGATACCTGTGCTGCTTGTTTTGTAGAAGTACCACCGGGTAAGCACTCATGGCCATATCACTACCACGACCAAAGTGAAGAATTGTTTTATATCATCAGTGGAAATGGAAAGTTACGCAATTTCTATGGAGAAAAAGACGTAAAAGCGGGGGATATGATTTGTTTCCCAACCGGGGAAAAAGGTGGTCACTCAATATTCAACACATCGGAAACAGAACCTCTTATTTATGTTGATTTTGAAGTTAAAGCAGTTAAGACTGATATTGTAACAATGCCAGATGAAGGAGCATATGAACTTATTGGAAATCATTTTGATTGGACTGCTGTAGAAATGCCTAAGAAATAAGAAACGATTAAGGTCTTTACTAGAAGCCTCACAATAGCTACCCGTTAAATCGAAATTGAGATAACCCAATCTCAAGATTTTAGTTCAGGTGCCCCCAAAAACCTCGTTTTCGAGGACACCTGAACAAAAACGGCACTTCGTGCCTCTAGTCTTCCGCTTTGCCGTCGGTTACGCTGACAAGTCACTATACCCTCAGGGCATGGCGAGAAACTCTCTTCCAGGATGCCATGAGAGCAGGCGGTCAAAGGCAGCCGAGCAGACTTTAGCAAAAAATAAATTTTCATTTTAACAGCTATACAAGCCTAAGCATAGTCACTTCCGGTCTATTAAAAAACCTAGCGGAGATACGTGAGGCACCTACACCTCTTGAAACGTACATATAACACCTTTTCACCTTATACAACCCATTGCCGTATTTAGGGAAAAAGCCTTGCCCCGGGGCGAAAATAGTATTAACGAAAGGTAGCCTAATTTGTCCGCCGTGGGTATGCCCGCTTAGAATAAAGAGGTCATCAAAATAAGCAAGCTTATCTACTATTTGCGGTTGATGGCTTAGAAATAGACGAAAGCCACACTTCACCTCATCTTCCATAAGCCGCTCAAAGGGCTTAAACCTCTGCCATTTCTGATAGTAGTAATCCCTAATGCCAATAATTTCAAGGGGCCCGCCATTTATTTCAATGCTGACTTTACGATTATCCAAAACATGGATGCCACAAGACTCTAAAAAAGATTTCATTGTGTTAAAGTGAACCTGTTCATGGTTGCCGTCAACAAAAAAGATCGGCGCATAACCTGCAAGCCGTGTTAAAACGCCTTTAAGCGGCAATACTTGGTCAAAATATTCCTTAGTCATATCACCCGTTATAACTGCCACATCAAAGTTTTCTTTAAATATAGAATCCCATATATTTACGTCAATGCGTAATGTTGACGAATTGTGAATATCTGAAATATGCAGTATTTTTAAACCCCTAAGATGCGCAGGTAGCTTTGAGATAGGTATGTCCATTCTCACAAGCCTAGGGTACTTTAAGCTCACAAAAATATTTACGCTGGCAAAAGCGGTGCACAGGGCGCCGCAGGCGAGTATAGCAGCTTTACTTAAAGATAACATTAAGCCTCCTAAGTAGGCGTAGTTCTTGACAGGTTTTTGAGTCAAGAACGTCAGCCGTTTTTGAGAGCGAAGCGAGCGAAAAACTTACCAAATTACTCACAGAACATAGCAATGAACTTGTTAACTTCCAAAATTTCTGCCTTTCTAGCTTCCGTGAGAGGGTTTTTATTTATTATATTTTCATTCTTAGACCGAAGTTCTTCTAAAAATTCATAAAAATCATCGTTAGGGGTCTCAAGCATAAGTTTGCCGAATTCATATTCGAAATCCGAGTATGCAGAGTTTGCCTCACTTGGACGTGCGACTATCAAAGGATAGAACTTCTCACCATCTTTAACCATGCCCTCTTCAAAAATCCCAAAGCCAAACTTATGTAGTGACCTGCGTACATGTGACAGATCCGATTGGGGGGAGAGTATTAACTGTTTAAGTCCGAGGGCTGTAGAGAGATTCTTTTCTATAATGTTTGAAATCAACATGCCGCCCATGCCTGATATAACGGCGTTATCGCATTCGCCGGGGGCTATGGGTGCAAATCCGTCACCCAGCCGTAGCTCAATTTTATCCAAAAGCCCTTCACGGGCCACATTTTCAAAGGCCCGGCGCAAAGGTCCGGCATTAATATCGGTTACAATGGCACTGCAGGCTTTGCCGGACTTTATGGCATATATTGGTAGAAAGCAGTGATCCGTGCCAATATCAACTAATTTTGAGCCGTCTAAATAATTGCAGATAGAATAAATTCTTTTTGTAATATGCATAAATTCACCAAAATTCGACACTTGTTTATGGTAAAATCTATATGAGAGACAATTTCTTACTCCAAATAGTCCTTCAGTTTTTTTGAGCGACTAGGGTGACGAAGTTTTCTTAGGGCTTTTGCCTCGATTTGTCGTATACGTTCACGAGTTACATTGAATTCTTTTCCGACTTCTTCCAATGTGCGCGCGCGACCATCGTCAAGCCCGAAGCGGAGCCTAAGAACTTTCTCTTCACGCTCGGTTAGAGTGTCAAGTACATCGATGAGCTGTTCTTTAAGAAGCGTGAAGGCAGCTGCATCAGACGGAGCCGGAATATCATCATCAGGTATGAAGTCACCTAAATGGCTATCCTCCTCCTCGCCAATAGGGGTTTCTAAAGAAACAGGCTCCTGAGCAATTTTCATAATCTCGCGTACTTTACTGACGGGCATTTGCATCTCCTTTGCAAGCTCGTCAGGCGTGGGGTCACGGCCAAGTTCTTGAAGAAGCTGGCGTGAGACCCTTATGAGTTTGTTTATAGTTTCGACCATATGGACGGGAATCCTTATGGTTCTGGCTTGGTCGGCTATGGCACGGGTGATAGCTTGGCGTATCCACCAAGTGGCATAGGTACTAAATTTAAAGCCCTTTTGATAGTCGAACTTCTCCACAGCTTTCATAAGGCCCAGATTGCCTTCCTGGATCAAATCCAAAAAGAGCATACCACGCCCGACATATCTCTTTGCTATGCTGACAACAAGGCGTAGATTGGCTTCTGAAAGCATACGTTTAGCCTCTTCATCGCCTAATGCCATACGCTTTGCAAGCTCAATTTCTTCTTCACTGCTAAGCAGAGGCACCTTACCGATTTCTTTCAGATACATTCTAACATGGTCATCGATATTAATACTGCTCTCAACAGCAGCTAAATCTAAATCTTTTCCTTGCTCTTCCGTGGCGTCAGAATTATCCATTATGTCGATGCCTTGGCTTTCAAGATTTTCGTATATTTTCTCAATTTGGTCAGCGTCTGTCACATCAGAAAGATGCTCCTCAACTTCCTTAGTAGCAAGCATATTTTTCTTACTTTTGCCAAGACTGACAAGCTCAGCCATTTTAGCTGCCAGTATTTTATCATCAATTGGTTTCAAATTTATCTCCCTTTCGCATATGTATCTTTAACTAACTTACAAACTAATATACAGTTTTTCAAGGTTATTTTTAGTTTCTAAGAGCTTTAACGCTTCATTATTGTCATTTATTTGAAATAATTGCTCTTCTATGTTCGCTTTTTTAACAGCCTTGATTGAGTCAGTCAGGGCCCTTAATTTGCCCTCATCACTTTCCGGCATAATTGTGTTTATGAAAATATCGGAGACTTGCCGTTGCTCCTCGGTACTCTCAAAGCAGTTCACAAGCTCCGCCGGATATACACTGCCTCCCTTGTCATATATGTTATATATCGCTTCCAAAAGCTTTACAGAAACATATTCTCTAAGCTCGGTGGTCTTAAGTACATCTTTTATCGCCTGGGCAAATCGCTCATCATGGGCGGCGTAAAGCACTATGCTTTTTCGTGCATCTAATAAGCCTTTCTGCCTATTTTTATCTGCTCTTGCAAGCTCAAAGCTGCGCCGCAGGCGAGGTGACACATTGTTTGAACCCAGCGTCTGCTTCAAAATTTCAGACTTAATTGCATCAGAGGAGATACCTGTGATTTTTGACGTCTCTGATATATACACGTCCTTTTCTATTTCTCCCGGCAATTTGGATAGAAGCTTTACAGCCGCAGTTGTAAAGTCAATCTTGCCTGCATCTGTATCTAAGTCGTAATCTGCCTCCATTTGCTTTATATTAAACGCCACATGGCTCATAGCGTTGTTTAGCTTTTTTAAAAAATCATTTGCCCCAAACTTCTTTATGTAATCGTCAGGGTCTTTAGCCTCAGCGGGATCTAAGTCCAGCACCCTGACCCTAAGTCCATTTTCCACAAGAATAGGAATGGCTTTTCCCGCCGCTTTTTTGCCTGCACCGTCGCCGTCAAAGGCAAGGACTACGCTGTTTGTATATTTTTTAAGGGCACGCGCATGATTTTGGTTAAAGGCTGTGCCAAGTGAAGCTATAGCGTTTTTAATGCCCGCTTGATAGAGCCCAATTACGTCCATATAACCTTCGACAAGGACAAGCTCTTTCGCATTTAAGGTTCTTGCGAAGTTAAGCGAGTACAAATTTCTGCTCTTTTCAAAAATAGGCGTTTCGGGAGAGTTTAGGTACTTTGGCTCACCTTCTCCTATTATTCTGCCGCCAAAGCCTATAACGTTGCCCATGACTCCAAGTATGGGGAACATAAGCCGATTTCTGAACTTGTCAAAAAGCTTTCCGCTTTTATTCCTGCCAATGAGTCCGCTTTTTAGGAGTATGGACTCGCTATGACCATGTTCAAGCAGGAACTTAGAAAGACTGTCCCAACTGTCAGGCGCAAAGCCAAGCCCAAACTTTATACGAACCTTCGGGTCTATACCACGTATGTCTAGATAATTTCTTGCCGGAGTTCCTTCTTCTGAGATTAGGATATCGTAGTAAAACCTTGCGCTTTGCTTATGGATTTCTACTAGAGTTTTTTTATCCCTCGCGTCTTTTTTTGCAGACTCAGAATAACGCTCCTCGGGCAGCTCAATCCGTGCACGCTCAGCCAAAGCCTTGATTGCGGTTAGAAAGTCGTAATTCTCTTTCTGCATTACAAAGCTTACAACATTGCCCGAAGCCCCGCAGCCAAAGCAGTAATATAGCTGTTTAAGAGAGCTGACGGAGAATGATGGTGACTTCTCCGAGTGAAAAGGGCAGAGTCCGAAGTGCGAGCCGCCTTTTGGTATAAGGGTTATATACTCGCTTATGAGGCTCACTATATCATTTTCCATGCGGATTCGTTCAATTAAATCGTCAGGGTAGTACATAAATGATCACTCGCTTACAGAATTTGAAAATCTATTGTTCATTGAGATATTCTTCTCATAGCATTGCGGAGTCTAGTAGTTTCCTCGCTTGAAAGTATAATAATTGTTGTATCACTTTCACGATCGTTATAACAATACATTTTTCCTTCTCATAATCTGCCTCTTTATTCAAATCTAATAAACCGTCCAGCTATCAGGTAAAAACAGCTTATTATACTGATTCATAGCGTATCTATCTGTCATGCATGCAACAAAGTCAAGTGCTGCTCTATCCAGTGATTCGCCTTTTGAGATTAGTTTTTTATATTCCTGCGGCAGGCGAGTTTCGTCCGCTCTGAAATAGTCATACAACTCCTCCAAAATCCTCGCAATTTTCTTACGCTCTTTCATTTGGAGCTGGCTCATATACACAGTATCGTACATATATTGACGCAAATTGTACAAGGCTTCTTTAACATGCGGAGTCATGCATATATCGTCTTTATCCAAGCTATTTAGGATAACATCTTTTATCAAAAAGTCTATGCGGTCTCTGCAGGAGTGACCGAGTATCTGCGTGCTGTCTTTCGGCAAGTCGGACTCCTGCAAAAGCCCCGCCCTTATCGCATCGTCTATATCATGGTTTATGTAGCCTATCTTGTCTGAAATTTGCACAATTTTACCTTCGAGCGTAGCAGGGGAGCCTGCACCTCTGTGGTTTAGAATCCCGTCTAGCGTTTCAATAGTCAAATTCAGTCCTTCACAGTTTTTCTCCAAAACCTCACATATCCGAACGCTCTGCTCATTATGATGAAAACCGCTCGGCCAAATTCTATCAAAAGCCTCTTCGCCGGTATGCCCAAATGGAGTATGTCCCAAGTCATGACCTAAAGCTACAGCCTCAGTAAGATCCTCATTGAGCTTAAGTGCACGGGCTATGGCGCGAGAGATTTGAGCAACTTCCAAAGTATGGGTAAGTCTTGTCCTATAATGGTCGCCTTCAGGCGAGATGAACACTTGCGTTTTATGCATTAGGCGCCGAAGTGACTTTGAATGAATTATCCTGTCACGGTCCCTTTGATATTCCGTTCTCATATCGCATTTATCGGAAGGCCTCTTGCGGCCTTTAGTATGTAAACTTTTTGAGGCATATGGGCTTAGATACTCGAGCTCAAGCTCTTCTCCCATTTCTCGTAGGTTCATTAAAATCAACCCCTCTAATGTATATATACAACGTTTATGCATTAAATCCTTTTATTTCGTCAATAAATTTTTTCGAGTTTAGAGAAACGTTGAAATTACCCAAAGAAACATCTGATGCCTGCGTTAATATCTTTTTGCTATCTGCATCCAATTTGTATGAAAAAGCCTCACGAATATCGGAGTTTAGTATGTACTTTATAGCTTGTGTGGCACTTTCGTTTATATTTATACTGGACATATCATTTATAGCGCAAGATGAACACAAAAGTCCATCTGTACCGTAGCGTAGGGCTTTGTCTACTCTCAGTCCGCAAGATGCACAGATTTCGGTAGAGGGCTCATAGCCGCATATTTGCAGATATTTGAATAAAAATGCTTGGCAGATACAGAAATTATCTGTGATGCTGTTCTCAAGAGCCCTTAAGGCTATGATGAGAAGCTTTAAAATATAAGGGTTCGGCTCACCCGGAAAGGTAGTTTTATCAACTAATTCCAAAAACAAGTTACCGTAGAGTAGCTTCTCATAGTCTGATAAGACGGCGCTAAAATCAGCAAGCTTATCAATCTGGGTAGCAGAATAAAATCCATTACCCAGAAACACAATAAAGTCAGAGTAGTCGAACTGTGCAGAGCCCGAGAAATAGCGGCTTTTAATTTTGCGTGCACCCTTAGCGTAAACATGTGTCTTGCCTTCCTCCAACGTAAAAAGGGCAAGCTGTTTATCGGCTTCCCCTTTTTTTGTTTCATTTAGCACAATGCCTCTTAATTTCATAACACCCATTTATAGTCAATTCCCCTTACAACAGAAAAGATAACCCGTAACCCATAGGGTACGCTTGGGTTAACGCCTCCCAATCCTACGAATAAAATAAGGAGTTAACTATATCTTTACTCAAAATCAGTCTTCGTAGACCGTTTAGCCTGAAATTTTTTATATGAAAGATAGCTGCGTATATCGCCGGATTTATAAAATTCGTTCCAATAATCATGCTCCATAAAGTTTATGTACCTCCTAAAATGATTTAAATATATTTTTAGGAGATACGTTGCATTTATACTGGTTAATTTTTACCCGAATACCCAAAATTTTTCAATAGAAAATCACTTTCGCGCCAGTCTTTTTTAACTTTTACCCAAAGTTTAAGGTTAATGCTGGAGCCTAGAAGCCGCTCGATATCACGCCTTGCGTTTGTGCCGACAGCCTTTAAAACCTTGCCGCCTTTGCCTATAACAATACCTTTGTGGCTGTCTTTTTCACAAAAGATGGTGGCTTCTATATCTACCATTTCCTTGTCAACTCGTGGCTTAAGAGAGAGGATCTCAACAGCAATACCGTGAGGAATCTCATCTTCTAAGACGTGCAAAAGTTTTTCCCTAATTATTTCTGCACAGATATGACGTTCTGGTTGGTCAGTCATCATATCTTTTGGGAAATACTGGGGGCCCTCTGGTAATGCTTTTTTGATTGCTGCATGAAGTGTATCTGCATTATCGCCGCTTGCGGCACTTATAGGTATAATCTCTGCGAAATCATAGAGTTTGCGATATGTGTCTATGACTTCCAGAAGGTCTTCTTTTTTAACCTTATCAATTTTATTTATGACTAAAAACACAGGGGTCTTAACTTTTTTTAGCCGCTCGATAATGCTCATGTCACCCGGACCGCATTTTTTATCAGGCTCGATTAGAAATAGGATGCAGTCGACCTCGTTAAGCGCAGATTCTGCGGATTTAACCATAAATTCGCCAAGCTTACTTTTGGGCGTGTGGATGCCCGGAGTGTCTATGAAAATAATTTGATAATCATCACCGTTTACTATAGAACGGATGCGATTTCTAGTAGTCTGAGGCTTGTCCGATACGATGGCTACTTTCTCGCCAGTGAAGCGGTTAAGTAGAGTCGATTTGCCGACGTTCGGTCTGCCAATTATTGAGATGAAACCTGAGTAGAATTTTTTGTCCATAGTTGTCCTTTCGTGGATGGGGGGGTGTTTGTGTGTTGATAATGCGCACTAATTATATAGTACGCTCTCAATTTTATCAAATACATCTTTTCCAAGAATATCATTGTGCCCCGATACACAGGCTTCAATATTAAGCTCTTTGTATTTTTGCACAGACTTCATACAAGCATCTTTTTCATAATATAATGTGGGCACAATTTCTTGCACGGTATCTCCAATATTATCTCCTGCATTAAGTACCCTATCTTGTTCATCAAATACACTTATTGAATCAATTGAATGCCCAGGAGTGTGGAAAACCCTGATTCCGTCATCAGGAAAATACAGCAGTTTGTCAAACACTAAATTGGGCAGGCACAGTTTTACATCGCCCCTAACGTATGTTTTGAATTTTTCAAGCATTGTAGACCAACCATCTTCCAAGAGCTCCCTGCAAAGAATATGTGATATAATGCTGAACTCATGAAAACAATGATTACCCCAAACATGATCCCAATCATGATGTGTGTTAATTACAACGATGGGTTTCTGACTATTCCCCAAATATTCTTTAATTGGAGCAACGCTTTCTGAACCAAGGCCGGTGTCAATAATGTAATTGTACTTCTCACCGAGGATTAGGTGCAAATTCAAATTCCACTCAGGTAGCTCATAACTAAAAACAATATTTCGTTTTCCTATTTTCTCAATCTTCATTATTCGTCTCCCGTGCATTATAGCCATTGCTATTGAAAAGATTCAGAACATTGTACATATGAGTATGCTGATAATACTTATTAGAGCAAGTTATTCATGAGCCGATAGATTCCACATCACACCAAACTTATCAAAAACAACACCAGCACAAGGGCTCCAAAAAGTCTCCGTCAAACCCATCCCAACCCGGCCTTCTTCGGCAAGAACGCAGAAGGCATGCTTGATTTCATCTACTGTTGCCTCAATCGCAAGGGATATCCGTTCAGATTCTTGCTCATTCAGTTTAAAACCAGGCGCATAACCACAGTCAGAAAGGCGAATAAAATCGCCTCCAAAAGCCATTGTCGCTTGCAAAACTCGGCTTTTATATTCTTCAGGCAAGGTGAAGCCTGGTATGGCTGGCATTTGATCAAAGAGCGTGTACTCTAGCGTATCTGTCCGAAAAGCACGCTTGTAGAGGTTGATGGCTTCGGCGCATTGTCCGTCAAAAGTTAGATATGGCCTGATTTTCATGAGGAGCCTCCTTTTTGTGGTTTAGAGCTTGTTCAAATTATGGGAAAATACTTAATAGGTACGAGCAGAATGCTTCTTAGAATATCACTATAGCACCGAATTAATTATTTTTAAGATAGCCCTCATCGCTGCTCTATGACCTGAACCGTCAACTTGGTTTGTGGTTCCGCTAAAGTACAGATCAGTGTCAGAATTATACCATGCAAAAGAACCGGATTGATCCCAGAATCCTATAATTTCACTGACTGGCTTTGTTAGCTGCATAATACGTGGTGTAGGTATTTTTTCTAAACCTACCCCAAAATAAAAAAGGCCGGGCGGAGGAAGTAGCAAGTTCCACTTTTTTAATTCTGTAATATTTTCTTTTGCGAAAAAATATCCGTTGAAGAACGCCTTTAAAAAAATCATCACTTCATCTGCTGCAGATACAATACCGCCCTCAGCATATACTCTTTTCTTTGTAGTAAAAAGCGACAGGCTCTGTATGGGTAACATCATTGAATACATAGGTATAACAAAGCCCAAGTTTATCAAAAATATATTTTTAAAACACATTGGCAATTTCTTTATTAGTTACAATTTCAATGATTTTTCCTAGCAGTTGATAGTTTGTGTTTGAATATAATGCCTTCCCCTTTTTGCAAGGAGCGAACTTAGGCGTCATCTTTTTCATGCTATCAATTGTTTTTTCAAGATCCCACGGATCATCTTTGCCTTGCAATAATAGATCAGCTACACTAGGTTTGTTGTTTTCTTTATGTGTGAAATAGTCAGGTAAACCAGATGTGTTTGAAATCAGATGCTTAACTGTTATTTCTCCGGAGTGATCTATTCCTTTAAGCACTGAAGTTTTTCCATATACTGTTTTGGCAAGTAATTAGATATTTTTTCACCCAGGCTTAATTTATGCTCCTCAATTAAAGACATGACTACCGCAGTAACATATAATTTTGTGGCACTTGCGATAAAATATTTGCTATCAGATTCCATTTGACCTATTGAACCAGTCCAAGCGAAAGAGCCGTCAGCACTTTCAACTCGCAGCACCGTGCTAAAGACGTTCTTCCTGCTGATTATGTCATCTAAACAATTGTTTAGTAAACTTTTTTTGATTTTCATAAATTGACTCCTTAGTTGAACTCCATGTATAAGCTTTGTGTTGGCTTACCGCTTTAACCCAGCTCGTCAATCCGTTTCCTCAAACTTTTAAAATCCTCCCATGCAGGCCTCTTCTTCGTCTCGTCACGCAGAAGTGCCGCCGGGTGATATGTAGCCATTATCTGTATTCCTTTACGCTCAAACCATATGCCCCTGTGTTTAGTAATCCTAAACTCCTCACCAAAGGGATTTGAGCCTCTAGCGACTATAGAACTAGCCGACACTCTACCCAGCAGCACAATAATCTTAGGTTGGACGAGCTTTAGTTGATGGCGCAGATAATTCATACAATGCTCCTGCTCGTCAGGCTTTGGGTCACGATTGCCTGGAGGACGGCATTTGACTATATTGGCTATGTAAACATCTTTTTCGCAAAGATTGATTGATGCAAGCATTTTATCCAGTAACTGACCTGCAGGTCCAACAAAAGGTAAACCCTCTTTATCCTCATGAAAGCCAGGCCCTTCGCCTATGAACATAATATCGGCATCACGATTTCCACGGCCTATTACAGCATTTGTGCGTGTCTCCCAAAGAGGGCAGAGTTTGCAGCTTTGACACGCGTTGTATAAAGTATCCCAATCAATCATATGAACCCTCTAAATTCTCATTAAAGATTTTTGCCTAAAAATATTTCTAAGGCCTGTTTGAAAGGTGTATTATCCATAACAATGGAGCCCATATCAACATACCCTAATTTACGATAAAAGTGCTGAGAATCTATATCGACTCGTGTAGAGAGCATAACAAAATTATGACCTAAGGATCGCATTTCATCTTCCCAATGGGTAAGGGCGGCTACACCAAATCCTTTCTTTCGATACATCTCATCGACATAGATTAACGTCAAAAAAGGGATAAAGTCCCAAAACAAATTATAGCGCATAACGCCAATAGATTTTCCACTGTAGTAGAGAATGTAGCATCTTTTGTCCCTAATTTTTGATTTGCACTCATCTTCAGATAAGGGTTCACCATTGTGTGAGCACAAATATTGGATATCCTCCATAGATGCGTAAGAGATTGAAAACATCAATATACCTCCGCTATAGTGAGCTATAGTCATACTACTTTAAAATTGCATTAAAAGAACGCAGCTTTTTAAAGGATTAGGCTGGCCGGCTTCCTGGGGTAGCCTGCTCGCCCAAGCATCCTGGAATGGGTTCCAAGCGTACCCGAAAGTATAGTGACCTGCCAGTAAAGCGAAATATTTCGGCGCAGCTTTAGCTGCGTTTTTTAGCAATTAAATGCAGTTTTAAAATAATGTGACTATAAGGCTACCTTCTCAAACCCAACTCATTAAGTATCGTCTCTTGCTTTGCAAACATTTCAATCTCGTTCTCGGAAGTATCATGGTCATAGCCTATAAGATGGAGCATGGCATGAGCAGTCAAAAAGCCTAATTCTCGCTCCGGACTGTGCCCATACTCTTCAGCTTGTAAGAATATTTTTTCATATGCGATTACAATATCGCCAAGAAATGCACTTTCACCTGTCGGAAACGAAAGCACATCCGTAGGCGCATCAATGCCACGCTTATCCATATTGATTGCGCGCATGTTCTCCAAATCGACTATTAAAATGTCTACAGAGCATTGCTCTCGAATATCACATGATGAAATACTTGCTCCGGCTGTGTCTGTTATAATTTTTTTCAGGCCATCAGGCAGTTTGTTAGTCTCATCAAACAAGTTTAGGGTCAACATTTTCGGTGTCTTCTTTTCTATTTTCCATCTTGGGGTAAGGTATACGCTCATGATACATGCCCTTGAATACACGCATAAAAGCGTTCGCAATAGTATCCAAGTCTTTTATAGTTAGATTACTGTCTATTAGCTGATTATCATCAAGCTTATCTTTAATCAAAGAACGCACAAATTTTTCTATATCATCCATACTCTTGCTGTTTGCAAACATACTACGAACCGCAGCTTCAACAGTGTCAGCAAGCATAACAATGGCAGATTCTTTACTCTTTGGTGTTGGGTTTTTGTATCTGAAATCGATTTCATCAATCTCGTCTTCCGGACTCTCGGACTTGGCTTTGTGATAGAAAAACTTCATTAACGTATTGCCATGATGCTCAACGATTATATCACGAACCACCGCTGGGAGCTTATGCTCTATCGCCATGGAAAGCCCTACATTCACATGCCCTGTTATTACGGCCGCACTACTGTACGGGTCGAGTTCATCATGCAAGTTTTCGCTGATTTGGTTTTCGGCGTAGTATTGCGGATATTTGAGTTTACCGATATCGTGATAGTATGCGCCAACCTTTGCTATGGTAGGGTTTGCACCTATGTCATATGCGGCAGTTTCTGCCAAGTTAGCAACAATTAGGCTGTGGTGATACGTGGCCGGAGCTTCGACTGTGAGCCTCCTAAGTAATTCATTATCTGGATTGATAAGGTCCAGGAGCTTAATTGGAGTTATAGCACCAAACAAGGTTTCCCATAAAGGCAAACTTCCTACAGCAATCATTACAGTCATTATACCACTTAAAAATGCGTATGAAGACCACAGTACAAGCCCTTGGGAGAAGCCCCTCTCGAAAATCAATGTAATGGAGGCATAGAATAAGGTGCCAGACACTGCAACTACAAGGCTCAAAATAAACAGATTATTACGCTGATCAGCATATTTAGCCATTTCTGAAGTCAATGTGCCTACCAGTATGAAGTAAAGGAGATATTCAAGTCCGGCACCTATTATTAGCATAGTAATGACAGAGACACCTATGTTAAGGACCAGTGCAAGCCTAATATCAAGCAAGATAGCGACTAAAAGTGTAAATGCAAGAACCGGAGTCAGTATCCAAAGCCCAGTGCCACCTATGAGGCTTGAGGCAAGAATGCTTATAAGGTATAGGGACAGGAGCATGAGTGCTTCTTTTCTGTTATGGCGAAGTTGCCCATAATATCTACCAATGTAGATTAAGCAAAATGCAAATATAAAAATAGCTACGCCGCTGACACCGAGCACCGGAACTATATTCTCTAAGATGCCTCCGGAAAGAAGCCCTAAGCTCTCGATGGCCGCAAAAGCTTCCTCTGTGACTATCTGCCCCTCATCAACGATAGTCTGCCCTGCAAGAAAATATATAGGCTCAACTTCCGCGCGACGGGTCGCCTGTAATGTTAAAGTGGCTTCTTCATTAAAGACAAGGTTTGGAAGCAAATAAACTGCGCTTATCTCATATGCAATGCTACTAAGCCTTGAGTCTAGCTGATATATTCTATCAAACTCACTGCGCATATCTACCAAAATCCTAGTATGTGCTTCTTCCTGAAAGCCCATTTCCAAAATAGCCAAAACCATATCGTATATGTTCTGGCGCAATGTTTGATAAGTTTCATTATCTAAATTTATGATAAATGACAAATCATCAAAGTTAAAGGCATCTGTAAGAAAAGATTCACCTATAGCTAGAGCCATGAGCTCTTCGTGAGTGATGGAAGGCACGGCAGGCAAAAGTTCGCCGCTATTTTCATCATGTGGGGGTATATTTTGTGGAGTTGGAGTGAAAATCGGGGTGTTCTCGCGCCTAAGCCTGTCTACTTCCGCGAAAAAACGATCGAGGCGCGTCATTACTTCAACCTCAATCTGTGGATCTACTTGAAGCACCGGAGATACTTGCGCCTCGGCCTCATCACGCAGCCGTTCGGTAGCGATTTGATTCTCAATTTGCCTCGTGGCACGAATGCGAACCGGTGAGACCCTCCCCGGTTCTATATTATAGCCCTCGCTTACGTAACTGCCGCTTATGAGCAAAATTAAAGTGACAGCAAGTGCTACGCTTGTAAGCAAAGTCGTAAATTTTATTTTGCCTAAAATAGTGTTTTTCACTTAATATTCTACCCTAGGGTTTCTCGGCAATAAATTTTACGAAAAATCTACGGCTGATTTTACGCCACTTTTCGTCAGCGCCTCATAGAAGATAAACTCCGGATATGATTCTCAAGATTTTTAGCAATCCTTTGAAACTTTGTTTCAATGGATTGCCGCTTGCCTTAGGCCCAACCCCAAAAACTTCGTTTTTCGGGGACCCCGGGGCAAAGACAGTGCCAGCGCACCGCCGGTATCTTCCAGTCACTATCGGCGTCCTTTCAATTGATGGAAAATCATGCTCGGAATCTTTTTCTCGAAATCTATTGTCTATACACCCTAGCAATGGCGCATAACCTGATCACCTTTTTTTATCACTTTTTCATACAGCTATTTTTACGAAAAGTGAAAAAACGGTTGCTTTCAATAATTTGCCGTAGGCAAATTACGCTATAAAAAATGCATCAACAGGTAATATTATGCACGATTGCTCCTTCCCTTACGTTTATTTGGAAAGCTTCTTTTCTCTGTGCGTGTTTCGGGTTTATTTTTCTTCGGACTAACCTTTTCATATGCAGCTACAATTTTAGCTACAAGCGGGTGGCGTACGACATCTTTATTAGTTAAATGCGAGATCCCTATATCTTCAATACCCTCTAAAATGCGAATAGCATCCACAAGCCCGCAAGCTTTACCCAAAGGCAAGTCAACCTGAGTCAAGTCGCCTGTAATTATTGCCTTTGAGCCAAACCCTATGCGGGTGAGAAACATTTTCATTTGCTCGGGTGTAGTGTTTTGCGCTTCGTCAAGTACTATGAATGCGTTGTTTAATGTGCGCCCGCGCATATAGGCTAAAGGTGCTACTTCTATTGCCCCTTTTTCAAAGTTTTTGTGAAAGGCCTCTGCCCCCATTATTTCGTGAAGTGCATCATATAAAGGCCGTAGATAAGGATCAACCTTCTGCTGCAAGTCACCGGGAAGAAAGCCGAGCTTTTCCCCGGCTTCTATGGCAGGCCTTGTGAGTATTATTCGCTCAACTTTGCCGCTTTTAAAAGCTGATATTGCCATTGCCATGGCAAGATAAGTCTTACCCGTCCCGGCAGGACCGACTCCAAAAACGATTGTATTTTTCCGAATCAAATCCACATATTTTTTTTGCCCTAAAGTTTTGGGTTTAACGGGCTTTCCCGATATTGTCATGGCAACGAGATCGTCGCTCATCTTGTCGATGTCACGAAAATCATCGTCTCCGGATGCGGCTATCAAATAATCTATACTCATACTGTCCAAGCTTTCGCCTTTCTCAACAAGGGCAATAAGCTTAGAAAAGACTGCCTCAGCTTTAGAGAGTTTTTTTTCGTCTCCCGATATGCTTATAGAGTCGCCGCGGTTTATGATACTTACATTAAAAGCTTTCTCAATCTTACGAACATTCTCATCCAAATGGCCGAACACTGCGCCTATGATGGCACTATGCACTTTGACCTCTGTTTTTTTCAAATCCAAGTTAAGTATTCACTCCTCTACTAAGACAAACGCTAAAGCGGTTGTCTTTTGCAAAAATGGCTTTGCCATTTTTACGAGTTTACTGTAGGTATCGGCTTCACTACCCATTGAAACAATGTTTTAATGGGGTTACTGTGTGTGCGCTAGCAGCACACGGTCAGCCGGTTTACCTCAGGGCAGCGAAGCCCCCCTTGCGGATTTAAAGTCTGCCACGCTTGAAAACATTCTTTTCAGCATACCTTTACTCTTCTATAATCGGTGTTTCTTGCACCCTAGGAATATCTATATACCGTATTTCTCCTATTTCCTCATCCGTTATCACGGTAGCAAAAACCCTGAGCCCATCATCTACTTGCTCATACTCAATTATTTTCTCAAGGACGTCGGCATCAAAGTCAAAGTCCTGTATTATTGTATTAATCACTGCCATAACTGCAAGCTCTTTCATCTCTTCCAAAGATAGAGTAACGGTATGGGGTTCAAACTCCTTATAGGTATGCCTGATTATTACAATAGGCAGCGGATAATGCTCACCAAAGCCCAATTGTGTTCTACTTATAATTTTATCATAATTCTCGTGTGAATTGGAAGACCTAAAGAAATTTAATTCTTTGTTAAGAATATTGACGCTAAAGGCTGTCCTTGTGAGACCTGTGAAATTTTTTACACTATGATCACGGCTTATATAAAAGTTCATCTCATGATACATATTAGATCTGATAGAGGCCACGGCATGGGTATATCCTGTAATTACAGCCTCATAGTCAAGGCCTGCTACAATCGTGCCTGCTACAAGCACATCACCCGCAAGGACAACATCGCCTTCCCTGACCATAGGGGTTCCACTTGAAACAAATATACTATTTATTATTCCATCTCTTTTTGCAATTATATCACAAGGCCTGGATTTGTCTACATTTTCTTCACGGGGCAAGGTTTCCGAAATAGTTATGGCGGCTCTTGTGCCCCTAATTTCAATGTTTATAAATGAGATGTCATCAAAACTTAGGGATAGCTCACGTTCTAAAAGAAATCTATCTATTCCAGACTTGCGCTCGCCAATGCTTAAACCCCGTTCTTCCAGAAATTCCAATATATGCTCGTCTTCTATTCGTTCGTTCCCTTGTACTTCTACGAGCCAAATAAAGCCTGACAGATAATAGAGCAGCGCAATAAAAAAGATAATGCCCAGGGGAAATAATTTTCGTTTTCTGAATCTATGTACGGTAAAAGGTGCGCCTTTTTTCTCGACTATTTTGAATCGGCACTTGGTTTTTACAGCGCAATCTTTAAGCTTTCTAAAGCCCTTCACGCTGACACTCATTCTCACTGATGCGCCGCTGTGGCTCACATCCCATATGTATAGGCCTTTATGCGCTGCCATATTTATAAATCGCTCTACAGAAAAGCCTTTAACTTCAATAACTACATAGCCTCGCATATATTGCCAAAGATTCAATAGCATAATGCACCTCCCAAGCATTTTCGCTTATTGAAGTCCAGATAATGGACTATAAAAAGTGAAAAGTACTTTCCATAATTAATACAGCAGCTTACCAAAATTGATGCCTGGTATGGAGTGAAACAGTAGTGTTTCTATGATGTTTCACGAACATTGCAAACTACAATTTTGCAAGTTGCATTACACTAGAAATTCTACTTTGTCGATAAGGCCGACAATAACTATGCTATCGGAGGTGATTTGCTTTAAAAGTAACTTTTTGCCTTCCAACCGTACAATCCCTGCGGAAGTGCTTATCCTGACCCCATCCTCAGAATATTCTAATATGCCCTTGAAGTTTTCTATAGTCATCTCTTCTTTGCCTATAAGTGTTATGAGCGGAAGGTTCATAAGGACTTCCTTAGGCAGCTCCAGGGCACTTGTAAGCTTGCTTGTTACCAGTCGTTCTGCACTTTTTGCCGCATTCGTAAGTTTGCTCATATTTTCCACCTCTATAGAAATATATGAAGGGGGAGGGGAGAATAGAAGGGGGAGGGGGGTAGAGGGTCGACAAAGTCGCCATTCTGTAGCGAAAGGCTTGAAGTAGGTTATGCCCGGCCATCGAAAGTGTTCCACTTGCTACGCCCGGGTGATACCTGTTTCAAACCTTTTGTGAGCCTACTGTAGGAATGAATCGGCTACACCATGCTTGCAAGATATTGTGCCGCTGATTCTCCACAGGCGGGCAAAGCGACTGTGCAAGCACAGTATCTTGCGGATTTTAAGTCTGTGACGCTTAAAAGCACGTTTATCGGAAGCCTAAAAAAGGGCTTTAAGCCTTCGCCGACTAACCGTCATATTTTTTTAAGAACACCAGACGGTGTATTTTTAATACATAACACACAGTTTTGTTGTAAAATGTCAAGAAAGAACTGAGAAAGGGGGAGGATTATGGAGAAATCAAAGACTTGTAAGACTTGTAAGCACTTTCATCTACATTATGTTAGATTTGAAAAATCCTATAGACGGAATAATTGTGGGCATTGCACTTATCCTCGACTAAAAAATAGAAAGCCGGATACACTTGCCTGCAATCATTACAATGAGAAGCCGTAGGGGCAACCTTTGTGGTCTCCAATCGGTTTTTTAAGCGTCACAGACTTTAATCGATTTGCCGGAATTCACTTCCGGCAAATCGATTAAATTTATGAATTTTCTAAATGCTCCGCCGAAATAAGAATTACGGCGAATGTTTTACACAATCCCCTCAAATATTTCCGTCAATCTCTCAACATCTGTAGCCTTTACCTCCCCAGCCAACCTGTAAGTAATAAACGGATTATTGGCTACGGTAAAGCTAAGATGCCTCTGCTTAGCACAAAAGTCCATAATCTTAACAGGGTCTGCACTTGCATCATTTTTAAAGGTATTTACAATTTTTCCGCCTTTTTCAATCACACTAATTATGCCTGCCTTATTGGCGCAAGCCTTCATATAGGCGATGTTCATGAGGCTAATAACTGCCTTGGGCAAATCGCCAAAGCGGTCTATGAGCTCCTCTTGTACATCGAGATAATCGTTCTTATCTCTTATCAGAGAGATTTTTTTATACATCTCAAGTCTCTGCTCCTCGTTTGGAACATAGTCGGCATGAATATAGGCCGTAAATTCAATGTCGATATAAGTCTCAAAAACTTCCATAGGCGTAATACCTTTAAGCCTATCTATCTCCTCGCTTAAAAGCCTGCAATACATATCATAGCCCACACTGTCCATATGTCCATGCTGGGACTCGCCAAGCAGATTGCCCGCGCCCCTGATTTCAAGGTCACGCATGGAGATTTTAAACCCTGAGCCAAATTCAGTGAAATCTCTGATTGTTTGCAACCTTTTTTCGGCCACTTCTGTAAGAACTTTATCTTTGCGATACATCAAATAGCAGTAAGCTATGCGCCCGCTTCGCCCCACACGCCCTCTAAGTTGATATAATTGTGACAGGCCATAATGGTCGGAGTCGTGTATAATAATCGTGTTTACGTTCGGGATATCGAGCCCGGTTTCTATAATCGTGGAGCATACGAGTACGTTTATCTCGCCGTTTATAAAGTCCATCATAACGCTCTCGAGCTCTTTTTCAGTCATCTGGCCATGGGCAAATGCAACATTGGCTTCAGGCACAAGATTCCCCACACGGTTAGCCATATCAGAGATGCTCCGCACTCGATTGTACAAATAATAAACCTGCCCGCCACGGGAAAGCTCACGGAGTATTGCGTCTTTTACAAATTGCCCATCATACTCCATGACATAAGTCTGGATAGGTTTGCGCTCTGAAGGAGGCTCATCTAAAAGGCTCATATCTCTAATTCCTGCAAGGCTCATATGGAGCGTGCGAGGTATTGGCGTGGCAGTTAGAGTAAGTACATCAACGTTTTCTTTAAGGCTTTTAAGCTTCTCTTTGTGGGAAACTCCAAAGCGCTGCTCCTCATCCACAATGACAAGTCCCAAATTGTTAAACTTCACATCTTTTGAAAGCAGTCTGTGCGTTCCTATAACAATGTCTGCCTGTCCTTTAGCGACTCCGTCAAGTGTAGCTTTAATCTCTTTTGACGTGCGGAAGCGGCTCATCATTTCTATAGATACTGGAAAATCCTGCATTCGCTGAACAAATGTATTGTAGTGCTGTTGGGCGAGGATAGTTGTAGGAACTAAATACGCTACTTGCTTGCTATCTTGAACTGCTTTGAATGCGGCCCGTAGGGCAATTTCCGTTTTTCCGTAGCCCACATCCCCGCAAATAAGCCTATCCATTACCTTAGGCGACTCCATATCTCCCTTAACATCTTCAATAGCCGAAAGCTGGTCGTCAGTTTCGGTAAAGGGGAAGGTCTCTTCGAACTCATTCTGCCAAACGCTGTCCTTGCCGTAGGTAAAGCCTGTGGCGGCTTCACGCTTAGCGTATAGCTCAATCAAGTCTTTAGCCAGTATCTCTACGGCGCCTTTGGCACGGCTTTTTGCCTTGGCCCAATCTGCGCCGCCGAGTTTGTTCATTTTAGGCTTTGCAGACTCACCCCCGATATATTTTTGAATCATGTCCATTTGGCTGGTCGGGATATAGAGATTGCCGCCGTCTGCATAGGTGAGCTTTATATAATCACGCTTAACTTGGTCGCTAATAATATTTTCAATTCCTGAGAATATGCCTATTCCATGGTTTTCATGAACAATATAATCACCAACTTTAAGCTCTATGAAGCTATTTATCTTGCGAGCGTTCTTATTTTTCTTAGGTTTTTTTGGCTTGCTTTTTTCGCCAAAGAGCTCTTTGTCTGATATGAAAGCAAGCTTTATATCATCATACATAAATCCACGCTTTAGACTGCCTGAAACAACAGACACGAACGAGGAGTCGAGTGAAATTCCCCTGGAGTCTTCAAAAAAACGTGCAGATACCCCACGTTCTATGAGCTCAGCCGTAATGCGCTCGCCACGGATTTTATTGCCTGTGAGCATCACGATTCTGTAGTCATTGGATTTTAAATAATGAACATCATCAATCATGAGGTCAATGTGATTTTGTAGGCTTGAAGCACCTTTCACGGTAAATGATGCTGTTTGCGCTGGCCTAAAATCGCGAATGTTTGAAGTAAGCGAGTTCATTATTATCTGCGGGAACTTAGAGCAAGCCGAGAGGATTTGACTGTATGAAAAAATCATATCAGCTTGGTCAGGAAGTAGATAGCCTTTTAGGAGGCGATTTTGCACAGTTTGAGAAAATTCCTCAGAGGCCGTTTCGCTCTTTTGCCTTAATCGGGCACTCTCGTCAAAAAATATATAAGTATCATTTGGCAAATAATCCAAAAGAGTCACATTCTCATAAAAATATTGTGCAAACCTATCAATTTCACGTGAATTGCCATCGGCTTTAAGCTGCCGGATGATTTCACCCACCGAATTTCTTAAGCCTTCTGCGGCCTCGTGCAGCTCTTTTTTTTCATAGCTAGCCAGTGTCTTTAGGTACTCGGCCTCTATCTTTTCTAGGGCTTCGGCTAGCGTATACTCGTCAAAAACCAGCTCTTTCATAGGGAATATTTCTACAGCTTCAAGTTTTGATACAGAACGTTGACTTTCAGGGTCTACCAAGCGCAGGGAGTCTATCTCGTCATCGAAAAACTCAATGCGTATTGGATTTTCGTAAATGGTGCTAAAAATGTCCAGTATACCGCCACGCACAGAAAATTGCCCTGAGGACTCTACAATATCACGACGTTCATACCCGATGTTTATAAGCCTTTTAGCAAGATCCCCCGGTTCATGAACATCGCCTGTGCCCAGCCTGATGATATGGTCAGAAAAAACATCGGGTGGGGAGAGTCTATCAAATAATGCTTCAATAGAAGCAACAATAATAGATGAACGGCCTTTCAAAATTGAGTTTATAGCAGCGAATCGTTCTTTTGTTATAAGTGAACTTTTCGTATCAGCAGCGTAGAAAACGGTGTCCTTAGAGGGATAGAGGAATAAATCATCTACTGACTTGACAAAAAAAGCCAAGTCCTCATATATCTCTTTGGCTTTAAGCTCGGAATGGGTGATTACAAGGATAGAATTGCCTTTCAGCTCTCTGAGTGCACTGATAATATGGCATTTTTGCGAGTCCATCATACCTGTAAGAAGAAGGGGGGAGCCGCTCTTAGTATCAGCTTCTGTGACATGCTGAAAAGCCCTTAATGCGCTTAAGGGCCCGTATAATCCGTTTTTATTTGGAGTGTTACTCATTTAGATCCTCCATTATGTTCGCCGAAATTAGGACTTCGGCGAGGCACTAAAAGTAAGTTCTTGCCAGCATAGCTGTCAAAAGCGGTCGCTGACCGTTGGCTGATAGCTGATAGCTGATAGCCATAGGCCATAGGCTGACGTTTTGACCCAGAAGGAACCGGATGAAGTATTCGGTGTACGCTTTCCAGGGGCGAAGGATTTACGCGCATGTTTCTGGTGAGTAAGTCAGTGTCGTTTTCGCACCCGGCGAGCGGAAATCCATTAAAGCGAAACTTAGGGTAAAGTGAAGCTTAAGGTAATGCGAAGCTTTACCGGGTAGCGGTAGATTCAAAAGCCGGCCAAAAACTACGCCTATTTTATTAGTAAAGTTTCCTCAAAATTAAGATTTATCGAATACCTCGGTCAATATTTTTCATATTTGCTTCCTCATCTGCTTCCTCATCTGCTTGCTCGTGCTTCTTTTTCTTATTAAACTTATTCATTGACGCATTCACCGATTCTTTAAGTATAATCTCCAAAGCATCAGTGGCTAAAGTAACGCCTTTTATCATATCATCTATTTCATTTTTAGCAAATCGGCTTAATACATAAGCGGATAGGACATATCCGGGAGGCTTAGCACCTACGCCTATGCGTATTCTAGCAAAGTCATCTCTCTCCAATTTATAGATAATATCTTTCATACCGTTATGACCGCCTGCTGAGCCTTGCTTTCTTATTCGAACTTCACCAAGTTCAAGAGCAGTATCGTCATATATTACAATCAAATTTTCAGGGCCTAATTTGTAGAAAGAAAGTGCATCACGAATAGCCTCACCACTACGATTCATATAGGTTTGAGGCTTTATTAGCATTATTTTCTGGCCAAATACTATGCCTTCTGCCAAATGTGAGCGGAACTTAGCTTTGTTGAAACTCAAATTATGGTCATAGACAAATTTATTAAGTGCCTCGAAACCGATGTTATGACGGGTGCCTGCATATTCTTTTTCAGGGTTACCCAGTCCTGCTATTACTAACATTAAACAAATCCTTTCGGGGAGTAACTATACTTAAAATCCGTAAAGGTGGTAATGTTTTTTATGAAAAACATTACCTTGCTATGCTTGCACAGCCGCTTTGCTAATCTGAGGAGATTCAGCCGTTGGGGGCGATCATCCATCGGCCATCAGCCAACGGCCATCAGCCAACGGCTGTCCAAATCTAGCCAACGCCTATTATCATCGGAAAATGATAAGCCGCGTCCTCGCTTTCTAGGTTTGGCTTGAAACTAGTCTTGACCGGTGTTTTAGCACACAAGCACATGAACCACGCCACTTGCTCCATCCGGGTACATACCCAAAGGGCAGCATTTCCACGACATATTATAAATAACGATTATCGCTTAACGCCTCTGAAACAGCCAGTTCATTATGTACATTGTTGATAGTTTTTGCAAAGTAACTAGAGACAGACAAATATTTGATTTTGTCTGTATTTAATTTTTTTGGGGCGATAGTATCCAGTACAATCATTTCAGTTATTCTGGAATTTTCAATGAGCTCAATAGCATTGACTGAACCTTTATTCGAGAATATTCCGTGGGTACAAGCAATATGCACTTCTGTAGCGCCATTTTCCAAGATTGCATTGGCAGCGTTTACGAGAGTGCCGCCGGTATCGCACATATCGTCAATCAAAACAGCTCTTTTGCCCCTCACATCACCTATTAAATCAAGGACGCGGCTTTCGTTGGCCTTGTCCCTCTTTTTATCAACAATAGCAACAGAGGAGCCAATGGCATCAGCAAAATATCTGCTTCTTGCGGAGGAACCCAAATCAGGCGAAACGACTACAAGTTCACTTGTATCGCCGAATTTATTTCTATAATATTCTTTGAACAGTGGATATCCGACAAGATGGTCAACAGGGATGTCAAAGAAGCCTTGTATTTGCTGGCAATGCAAGTCCATTGTAATTAATCTGTCGGCTCCCGCGGTCATAATTATGTTTGCGACCAGCTTAGCACTTATTGGTACTCTGGGTTTTGCTTTTCGATCTTGTCTTGCGTAGCCGTAATATGGCATAACCACATTTATTCTACCTGCGGATGCGCGCTTTACAGCATCAATGAGAATCAAAAGCTCCATGAGATTGTCATTTACAGGAGTAGATGTAGACTGGACTATAAAAACATCACATCCCCGCACAGTATCCAGTAGCTCAACCATAATCTCGCCATCGCTGAATTTTTCAACTTTAGCACCAAGAAGCTCAACATTTAATTTGTTGGCGATAGATTTCGCCAGTTCAGGATTAGAATTGCCGCTCAAAATTTTAATACTGCCACTGCATCTCATTTAAAAAAACGCCTCCCGAGTTAGGTAGTGATATAATTAATTGCATAGCTTGTCTAATTTCGCTATGGAACCTGTATAGATGATGTGCAGATTTACGGCTCATTTCACGCCTGTTGCTCATGATTTTCGCATTATGTAAAAACGCTTTCTTGTCTGACGAAAAAATGCTCGAAAATCCACGCAATCTATCTACTAATACAAGTTCTTAGATTATACCACGCCCTGGGAGAGTCTTCAACTTAAAGATAGAAAAATGCAATTAAAAATTGTTATTACACTATCCATGATACTACATAAAGCATAGCAAAGCCGGGCAGACCCAGAAGGCCTGAAATAAAAAATGTAACGTAATTAACCCCTACGGCAATACTAAAGGGTGCCAGCACAAAGTTGAAAAATACTGCGAGTAACATACCGCAAACGGCTTGCATAAGAAACCTAAGTATGTATTTTACGGGCTTAGCAAACATGATAAGCCCGACGAATATTAGACAAATTACTATCATCCATGTGATGATGGAGCTATAATCCATATGAATCACTCCTTAAGAGCCTGTCTAGTATCTCCATTACGATACCTTTCCGGCTTATTTTCCGCCTGCCTTCGTCAACGCCTCCAGCACTTTTCTCTTCGAGAAAAGCCGCCCTGTGAGCGTCCGGACTTCCCTCCGGTGCGCCCTGGTCGCAAAAACTGAAGCTCTTGCTGCCCGGGTGGGCAACCTGCCTTGCAGAAATGTTTTGAATATGCTTCGTCGGCGTTTCATTGCCAGACGAAAACCTAAGCACTTCGTGCTTTGATCCCGAAAACATATTGAAAGTGAGGTTCTAGACAGTATCTAAAAAACATCAGCAATAATGCCCCTTACCTTGCATAGTTCCAAATAATACTTATACCTCATATTCAATGCTTTTATCTCGTAGATATGAGCGTCAATAAGGTTTGGATCGGTTATCGAGTCCAGGCACATATGCAAGCTCTTTATTTCCATATTCAACTCGTTAAGTGCTATAACAATTTCTTTATCCTCTTCGGATATACCTTTGTTTTTTTGGGGCCAAAGGCCGAGTATTTTCTTTTCGGTATCTATTTAAAAAACCTCCTTTGTGTTTGTTTAATACTACGGCTTGTTCCTTTATAATATAGTCAGAAATGCCGGGATTTATTCCTTGTTTTGCCATTAAGTAAGAAAGAGATGCTAAAAATAGCATAAGTGATTTATGCAAATTTCATACGTAAACTTTGCATAAATTAGCGCAATTCATGCAAAAGATGTATTTTTTTACTATTTTGCTCTTGATTTTTTCAAAAACTTATTGTAAAATATTCTGAAGGTGAAATTGAAATTAATGTATATAGGAGGAGATTGATTTGAACGATATGTGGAAACCCGAGCCAAAGCACATAAAGAAGTTTGTTATCATGTCTATTATTGGTGTGTTTTTATTCATGGCACCAATACCCGATGGTGAGGGGGCATTTAATATACCGCTGGGTATAGCCATTGATTGGGTTAATGACAATATTTTCACAGCAGTTACTGTTACGACATCGTATGGTTCAGAAGATGCGTGGGAAGGCACAGGCGCAGGAAATTTGCACTTGCACCATTTGATTGCGCTTGTCGCGATCACTGTTTCTTTGCTGGGTACTATCTTAGCTTATACGGTTAAGCCAGGATTTATTGAGAATAATCCGAAGGTGAGGGAGCTTTTCCGTTCTTCGCCTATATATATTGTTACCAAAATAGTAGCTTTTGTCTTTGCTTGGATGATTTTTCTAGGACGTGGTTCGGATGCGATCATTGCCAGCTTCACAGGCGATGTAATGATTGGGCTTGTCGCTAGCTTGGTGACGATTTTTATATTCTTAGCACCGACTATGCCTATTATTACTGACTTCGGGCTAATGGAGTTTATCGGCATTTATATTAAGAAATTTGTTAGGGCACTGTTTACCTTGCCGGGGCGTGCCTCTGTTGACTTGATGGCTTCTTGGTTTGGTTCTTCTGTTGCGTCCGTTATCATCACTCGTGGTCAGCATGAGAAGGGGTACTATACAGGGCGTGAGGCGGCTGTTATCGCTGTAAACTTCTCGTTTGTGTCTTTGCCTTTTACTTTTATTGTAGTTTCAACAATTGGCATAACGGAGCTTTTCTTCCCGTTTGTTGGTATTGTCTACCTCGTTTGTATTATTCTTGCAATTGTTATGCCACGAATTCCTCCTCTGCGTAATTTGCCCAATACATATTTGGAAGAAGTTGGCAAGCAAATTAATGAAGAATTGCCTGAAAATGTTTCTCGTTTTGATTGGGCCGTATCTTCAGCCAGCAAGCGTGCAAGCCTAACTACAGCTGATGGCATGATTAAGGCTGGCTTAAGCAATTATCTAAATATTTTCATGGATTTGATACCAATCGTTTTGGCTTGGGGTACTTTGGGCTTGATGATAGTTGAGCTTACGGGCTTTTTTGACGTCATTGCTTATCCAATGGGGCTTTTCTTGTCCGTTTTCCAAATTGAGTATGCTATGGAGATAGCGCATGTGCCGCTTATTGGTTTCATTGACATGTTCTTGCCGGCACTATTTCTTGGCGGAGCCCCTGCAGAAACCCAGTTTATATTGGGCGTTCTATCTATCGTGCAGATTGTTTATTTGGCAGAAACAGGCGTGCTTATCATCAAATCAAAAATGCCGCTTGGCATTGGTAAGCTGTTCATAATCTTTGTGATGAGAACGGTGATAGCTCTGCCGCTGATTGTATTGTTTACGAGGTTGTTTTTGAATTTGTAGAGTATTGTGAAAAAGCCAAAGTTCGCATGTAACTTTGGCTTTTTTTCGATATTAAGTGATGATTATCAGGCATTATAGTCAGTATTAATTATCTGTTTGCAGCAATGCATTTAATAATCTTTTCCTAAGAGTTTCCCTTACGCTAACTGGTTCTATAACCTTCACGTATTCGCCAAATGATAGTAAAAAACCATATAGCCACTCCGATTCTGGCAACTCTATTTCAACCTGTATCTTATCACCCACACGTTTCATCACATCCTCTTCAAATGAATCATACAGGCGATACATTACCGAAGCGTCAAATTCTAATTTCATATCAAACCACGTACCATAATTCCCATCTAAGGGGAATAGAGGGGCTTCTTTATCCGTGGAATGTTCAAACAATTCATCCGTTAACTCCGTGTGTTTCATACGAGATAACCGAAATACGCGCGGCTCATTTCTTTCAAGACAATATCCTGCCAAGTACCAAGCACGGTCACGATAGATGAGCTTTGTTGGTTCAACAGTTCGTGTTGACACCTCGCTTTTTGCATTATAGTAGTCGAATTTTATACGCCGCTGACTGGTGATGGCTTTGCGAAGTGCGGAAAACAAAACCTTGTTCCTTTCAATAGTGTCTGATGTCCCCCAACGTGTCAGGTCAACTTCAATCCAATCTCGGCCTTTGTCGTTAAATAATGCGCCTAATTTGAGAAGAATGGTGTCAACATCGGGATATTGAACTGCACCTAATCTTTGTAATGCCATAAGTATTTCAGCTTTTTCCGTATCAGAAAGGGATACTTTATCTAACTGGTATCCCTCTGAGAGATATATGCCGCCATTTCGTCCACCCTGCATATAGACAGGGATGCTCGAAGCACTCAACGTATCTATATCGCGGTAAATTGTCCTTACTGAAACGTCAAGTTCTTTCGCAAGTTCAGGTGCAGTTGTTTTGTCATTTTTCAGTAGATAGAATAAAATACGGAAATGCCGTCCCTCAGGCATTTTTGAGCCTACATTTGCAAATATTATTTTGCTTTAGCATCCTTTTTCGGCTGTACCTTAATACCTATTAACCGCAAGAGGTCAGGCAATTCGTCATCAAGTTCAACAAAACAATGTATCCACCCACCGTAGTCGCCGCATGGATAACGATTTTTCCAGAGGTCTTGTGTTTCCGGCCGTAAATCTTTTAATATGGCTTCTACTTCCTGTGCGCCTTTATCATTGATAGAGATAGTACAGCAAAAGCCGTTCTCTTCAAAAAAAACATAAAGCAACAATTTCTTTCCATGAACATATCGAAAGCTCCAACCGTACTCATTCCCAAAAGGAAACTTTATTTCACGGCTTAAGTTATATTGTCCTTTTAGCATTTCTTCAAAACGTAAAAGGCGCTGCCAAGCTTCGTCGCCTACATAAACTCGAATAAATTCGTCCTCTGGCTTATTGAATTTTTCAGTCAATCGCTTTTTCTCTTCCACAACAAAGACACCTCATTGATTTATTATAGCTATATTATATCACGCGTACCCTGACAACGCTTGTCATGTTATCAATAAATATAGAAAATTTTAAATGACTTGAAAAACGTGACAGAGGGTGTCAAGGTATGTGTGGTACAATGTTATAGTCAGTTCCACCTAAATCAGGTAACACTAAACCTGTCTTTTTTCCGAATAGCACCGTCGCCGGAACCCCGTTCTCATGATTTTTCGCTTTGCAAAAAACGAGGCTTAAGCCAGTCGACATCTTTCGGTCATTATACCTTTGGGTACGGACGGGAACCCGTTTCGCAGGATGCCATAGGCAGCCGTCCAGCCTTGCTCTTTGATAAAAATCCTACGCTTACTGTTACTGATTTAGGAGGAATTCACTATAATTAAAACAGGTAGGTCATCATCATTTATATGTCCTGGCTGTAAAATATAGGAGGTGCACCATGGACATCAGATTTGAAAGCAGGGATACATTTCATGTATCTGGATACTCAGTAGAAACAACTTATTCATCACATGAGAAAGACACCGGTTTATTGTGGGAAAAGTATGGAGACAAGCTAAAGTCGATTTCTGAAAACGGCTCTTGTTTATATGGAGCGACATGGTATACAGATAAAGAAAATGAAAAGTATTCTTATCTTTTAGGGATTGAAAAACAGGATAAAACCCCCATTGACAAATTTGCTACCTGTGTTGAAATCCCTGCCGCTTATTATACCGTTGCAACCGTTCCGGATAATATGACACTTTTTGACGCATGGGTTGAGCTATTTGAAAAAGGATTGCCTTCAGTAGGGTGTGATTATAAAGAAGGTGAAAAATTATTTGAGTTTTTTAATGAGCACGGCGTTTGTGAGATATGGGTTCCGGTAGTAAAATGACAATTTGAGCGATAAAGAAAGTGTGAAATGAGAAAACTAGAGGAACATTCGAGAGGGAAAATGTTATTCCTGCTGTTTCCTAGATGCAAATCCAATATCTTGCCGTTAAACACATTGCCGCCGCAGAATTGCTTAATGCAGCAATACCAAACCTCTCTGATGGAGATATCACAAAGCCTGTATTATAGTCAAGCCACTCTAAAACTGTCCACTAAATCTTGTCTTTTTTCTGCAATTCGTCATCGCCTCCGTCAGCACTTTTCACTCCGTGAAAAGCCGCTCAAAACTTTTGCCTACGGCAAAAGCCAGACTGTCAAAGAAAGGGTATTTTCACGCGAGTGAAAATACCCTTTTAAAATAAAAGCAAGTAAAAGTTCAAAGCATCATAAAAACACATATTCCTCCATCGCCAAGTAGCCAGTTTTTT
>Ga0123352_10000546_pt1 | contig 45708 bp, 45 predicted proteins | sample TergutLab28metaG_FD_89700 | JGI IMG/M metagenome (GOLD analysis project Ga0123352, IMG submission 89700) | Labiotermes labralis P1 segment gut microbial communities from Petit-Saut dam, French Guiana - Lab288 P1 | ecosystem: Host-associated > Arthropoda: Insects > Digestive system > Gut ... | reverse complement strand
CTTGCAGCCGCCCCTACAAATCATTCTTCATCCAGCATATCCTTACTACAGTCCTTACAGAAATACTTCTTCTTCATATTCCAAACATCTTCTGTCTTATCGCATATACAGCAGACATCAATATGTTTTCTAAGGTAAATATGACTTTCATCTACAAAAATCTCTAATCCTGCACCTTCATCTAAGCCTAAGTCTTTACGTATTTCTTTGGGTAGAACAAGTCTGCCCAGGGCATCTACTCTTCTTAATAACAAAAAAATATCCCACCTCTCGGTCATGTTAGTTTCTTGTCGAGATTTCTAAGTTTTAGATTAAAGCTTGACAAGTAGACCTGAGTGAGATTATAATGTTCTCAGGTCTTTTTGACCGTATTGGGTGCTTGTCTGGAACAGATTGCTACGTCTATAGACCAGGCAAGCACGTTTTTACGGTCTTATTTAGTTTTCAATCTACATTGTATACCATATTTTATGGCTCGTCAATAGTTTTTTTCAAATTATTTGAAGTTTTTTATGGGGTGGGTTTTGGCCGTCTCTCAAGCTTGTATATAAAACCTGGAATGCGGTTCCATAAGCTCTACGATATATAAACTATCATCTTCTAAAGTTATCACCAAGGCCGTCACAAGAGAATTAAAATCAATAAGAATCTGTTCTTTGCCAAGTCCCGATGTATCTGCAATGGCATACCATTCAATTTCAATAAACCCATTTGCTAAATTCAAATAAGGCTGTGCATTATCAATAATTCTATCAGAAACGCTGTCCGAAACAACCACTTCAACTGATTTTACCTCATTAAGCCGACCGGTTTGCGAATCCAGCGTAAACTTAAATGAAAATCTCTGTCTGTCAGTATCATCTAAACTTCCATCATCTACTGCACCTATCGAGCTGCTCCAAGAATTTACGGCAAAGTCAATTGCCGCTTCATATTCCGTTTGCAGGCATCCGCTTAAAAATAAAGTTAATACAAAAAACAAAATAAAAAAATATCCTTTTTTCATGCCTTCTCTCCTTCGGTTTTAAATATTACCCTGAGCCGCAAGGTATATTGCCCCCCAAACCGGCTCATGCTCAAGTTTACTCACGGATGCTATTGGGTAAATTTCATTAATTTTTCTGCTGAAAACATCGAACAAATACTTATTATTTAATATACAACCGCCGCTTACAGTAATGTTTTCCAAAATCTTTTCTGTTTTTTTCAGCACTGCATCCGCCATTTTAACCAGCCCATCAGCCGCTTCATTTAGTATTTGTATGCAGACAGCATCATTATCCAATCTGGCGCATTGCTCCACTTTAACGGCTATTTTTGCTATATCTGCTTTACTAAAGGCTTTTTCACCGTATAAATGTTCAAGGCAGTCCGGCATGTCAGTTATATTAAATACTTCCTTAACAGTCTGTATCAGCACAGTATCCGGTCCGCGGCCATCATATGAATAAAACGCATGTTTCAAAGCTTCTTTGCCAATCCAATAACCTGAACCGACAGCATCAAATATTGGCCCCCAGCCGCCGCAGCGAGTAATATGACCGTCCGCTCCCAAACCATATGCTACTGAGCCTGTGCCGGATATAATAATAACGCCGGACTTACCCCGAGTAGCAGATGCTAATGCAATTACACCATCATTTACAATAGTAATCGGACAGATAAAGCCGACTTTATTAATAATATCAGCAATTTTTTTATAACTTGCTTCGTTATCAAGCCCGGAATTTCCTATGCACAAACCTAGACAGTTTTCCTTAGTTAAGCCGTATTGGACAAATAGAAATGAAAATATTTTACCAAATGTTTCACTTACAGATGCAAAAGAGTTCGAGGCTGTATTTGTGCTTCCTCCATCAATAGTTAATATTTGATTTAATTTTTCATCAACAGCCATAAGCCTGCAATTGGTTCCCCCGCCATCAATGCCGATGTAGTATTTCATGTGTAAGACCATTCCTTTCTGTGAAGGACATAAATAAATATACTTGTCCGCTAACCTGTTTCACACAATTTTGGACAGGTTCTTAAATCTCAAATAAGTCTATTTTTTCTATGCACACACATCTATTTCCATCAAAATCCATCTTAACCATCCAAGGCATCAAGCCCGCCATAGCCCAAAAATCCTCATGATTGTATGTATTGTCATAATGATTAACAATAGTGGATAGAGCAGTGCCGTGCGTACCTACAGCAATAAATTTATCTTTATATTTTATCAAAACCTCCTCAAGAGCGGCAATATTGCGCGCCTGAACTTCAAAAAGATTTTCGCCTTCCGGCTGTTTAAAAGAAAAATCTTCCCATTGCTTTCGGGAGTATCCTTTAAAGTCTTCTACCCAATCACCCACTTTGCGCTCTCTGAAATCTTCAATCAATTCAACCTGCAATCCGGCGCTGTCAGCAAAACCCGCAACAGTGTCCACAGAGCGTTTATACGGACTGGATAAAACAACATCTATGCCCTTATCCTTCAAAAAATCGGTAACAAGAGCGCAGTCTTTACGCCCTTTGGCGGTTAGCGGACGCATGTTATCGTCCAACACGCTTATATCTGATTCTGCATGTCTTACGAAATAAACAGATGTCAAGCTCAAACTAATCCTCCTTTTTAAACCGCCCAAGATATTCCACAACAGGCATGGGATTTTCATATTTTGATGTATTAATTTTAAGCGGCTTACCGTCCAGCGGTACTATTTCTATATTCATTTTTCTTAGAGTTATGCGCTTAAAATATACAACCTTAATATCTTCATCACCGGCAGATATGCTGCCGAAAAGGCTCTTTTTCACAAGCCCCCTCTCATATATAACAATCTTTGTCATATAGCCGTTTAAAGCAAGCATGCCGTAAGCAACAGAGCCTAGTGTTATAGAAATTCCGCCCAAAATAAACGGAACAGAAGCAGCATCTAAAAAAAGAGATATCACAGTTTGAAAGTTTATAAAGATTAACAGCGCCGCCACAGCCACATTTGCTTTATATAAAAAGATGGTTTTAACAATTGATATTTCTCTTCCGTAATCCAAATGGTTTTCCATAATTCACTTCCGTTATGTTTTTCTTCATTATAAAGCAACTATGTTTTTCAGTCAATACACCAATTCCATTCTAAAGACAGCCGCTGTAAAGCATGGACAATTTTTGACATGTACAAGCATATTTTTTGCATACCTGTCATTTTTTTCTTAGTTGTGCATAGAATTTAGAGAAATTATATTAGCGCTTTAACTTTATAAAACTAAAAGCGCAATAGATAAGAGGTGTTGAAATGCATAATAGGCACTGTCACAACAACTTCCCCATGCTTCTTTTATTCATGCTTTTTATGGATGGCTCTTTTATGAGAGGCGGCGACAACACTATGTTTCTGCTTCTAATCATCTTAATGATGCAGCCTGGAGGAATAGGCGCAATGGAAGCGTCAGCATAAGTACAGCATGGCAAAAAATCGAAGTCCCTAGCAATTTTACGGGCTTCGATTTTTTTATTCATTTCCTATTGTTTTTGTCAGACTTCTTTGATATAATATAATTACAATTAAAGAAGCTTACAAAACGGAGGAAAAATGGAAGAAAACAAAAAATTAAATCAGCCGGATAATCAAGAGATGCTTCAAAACGTAGATGCTGATAAACAGAAAAAAAATCTTGTAAAAGAGCTGATTTCTTGGGCTAAAGTGGTACTTTTTGCTGTGGTGGTTGCCTTTTTTATCAATAATGTAATAATAGTCAACGCAACGGTGCCCACAAGCTCTATGCGTGACACTATCGCAGAGCGCAGCCGCCTTGTGGCTTTTCGCCTATCCTATTTGTTTTCTGAACCGGAGCGTTTTGATGTAGTGGTTTTCCGCTTTCCCGATGACGAATCTTATCTCTTTGTTAAGCGTATAATAGGCTTACCGGGAGAAAGAATTGATATTATAGACGGTCAGGTATTCGTCAATGAAAGCTCTTATCCGCTTGATGAATGGTATCTCTTAGAGCCCGCAGAGCAGACGATGGACCAAAGCTTTTTAGTTCCCGAAAACAGCTTCTTTGTTTTAGGAGATAACAGAAATTTCTCTCATGACAGCCGAAGATGGGCAAACAGTTATCTTCCCATGGAAAATATTCTGGGGCGGGCAATTTTTTCTTACTTTCCCAGAATCGGCATTATCAGATAGGATAAAATAATACTTAATACAATCGGAGGTGAGAAAATGAAGCAAATCACTAAAGATATGCTGATAAGCGATATAATTGCCGTGGACAGAAGAATCGCCATGATTCTTATGCAAAACGGTATGCATTGCGTAGGCTGAGGGGCCGCACAGTACGAGTCTCTTGAAGAGGCTTGCATGGTTCATGGTATGAGCCCCGATAAAAGCGATGCATTGGTGGAAGGTATCAATAATTTTTTGGTACGTATAGCTGAATTGGAAGCGGCGCAAGCAGCCGAATCCGCACAATAGATTTAAAATGAATTTAAGGCGGCCTTTGGCCGCCTGTTTTATAAGGATAATATCGAAAGGAAGTATATATGAATACTAACGAAATTGCCAAGCAAGTTGATACTATTTTTAGAGAACTTATTAAGATTGCCGGGCTTATACACGGAGATATTATAGTATTGGGGGCTTCTTCCAGTGAAATTTTAGGTAAGCATATAGGCAAAGCTTCAAGCCCGGAAATTGGACATACAGTGGCCTCTGCCGCATACAATGCAGCAAAAGAATTTGGTTTGCATCTTGCTGTACAGGGCTGCGAGCATATTAACCGTGCGCTGGCCGTAGAGTCGGCGGCGGCAAAGGCTTATGGGCTTGAGATTGTAAATGTTCGCCCTATGCCGGAAGCCGGAGGTGCAGTATGCGCCGCCGCTTACGAATTAATGGATAATGCCGTAATGGCAGAGCATATATCTGCTGCTGCCGGCGTGGATATCGGCGATACTTCTATCGGTATGCATGTTAAGTTTGTGCAGGTTCCTATTAGGCTTTCGGTAAAGAATGTAGGCTCTGCGCATGTCACTGCACTTAAAAGCCGCCCTAAGCTTATTGGCGGGGAGAGAGCAAGATATAATTAGAAATGGCTGTGAATAAAGCATCATTGCATTTAACATAAACCGGATTTTGCGGCATAAAGCTCGCAGGGGCGGCTTGCAGCCGCCCGCTGTACTCACATATATACACTTATAATTATAACACACAAAACTGCCTCAAAATCAATCCGAGGCAGTTTCCGGAACAGTGAAAGCAGGATCTTCAATTCTCGCTTGTACAATAGCCGAGTTATAGGCATGTTGAATTAAAACCTTACTTTGCTCTACCATCCTTTGAAGCATTTCCATAATATAAATATCATCTTGAAGTTCGGTTTTACCTGATGCTTTATTAAGCTCCTTTTTAACTGATTTAATAAACATCATTTCATACATGCTCATCATCATGGTTTTATAGGCATACATAAAGCCGGGATTGTAAACTTCAATTAAACATTCTTCGCTGGATACTGCGGACATAAAAAAATCTCACCCCTTTTTTTGTTTGGCTTGACTAATAAGCCGGAGTGAGTTATAATACACTCAGGCTCTTTGTAGGGTCCGGGGACACGTTTGGTTAGCTTGCTACGGCGGGCAAACGTGTCCATTTTCCCTATTGTGGTATAATTATACTTCTGTTTTTATGCTGTGTCAATAGTTTTTTTCAGATTTATTGTCTTTTTTGTTGATGAGTTCATAACCCAGACCCAAATAAACCCCCTGATATATGGGGGTTTATTTCAAATGATACATGTATCCGTCCATTACCAATCATAGCTGCCGGATATCAATTCCTGCCTGCCAAAACTAACAGAAGTTCTAATTCTTATTTCTTCAGCAGCCCTTCATAAATTTTAATGTCCCTAGCGCCCCATTACCTGCGATGGCCCGCAAAATTCTCTCCGAAAATTTCCGTAAGAAAATTTATTATTTGCTCATTCTCCCCAACATAATTAACAATAATCCGCCCGCCCTTAAACCAATAAGGATAAGACGCCCAAGAAACTTGTGTGCCTACATCCGGGCGGCTTATTCCGAAGCCGTCAGGCTGAACAAATCCTGCATCATTTTCCATTTCTTGATTTGTAATATATTCGTAAATTGAAATTATATCATCACCAATCTTTATCTGCCTTGCACCTACAGACAACCAACCGGTTCTTACAGGTATATGATATCCTTCTTCAAAAGAAATTCCGCTTTCTTCAAGCATCCCCAAAAAGTCCGTATAGCCCAAGATGCTGATGTTATCCTCGCTGCTTGTGCATCCGCTTAACACTATAGTAAGCAAAAACAGTATAACTATTATCTTTTTCATGAACCTTCTTCTCCTATACTATTTCTTATAAAAATTATAGCACTAAACCGGGAAATCCTCAATAACAAAATTGCCGTATAATCAGATTTTGTTATTGACACATCCAACCCCAAGCTGTATAATGTTTAAGGTGGAATAGTAGGACTATTTTAGTGGGAAAATGTCCTGCTTTGAACTTTGAAAAATTATTAGGAGGTGTTGATTACGGAGCTTTTAATTGGAATCGGAATCGGGCTCGTTCTCGCTGTCATTACCTTCTTCCTGGGAATAAATTATCGGAAGCGTATCGCTGAGGCTCTTTCTGGCTCTGCCGAAAAAATGGCGGAAAACATAAAAGAAGAGGCGCGGCGTGAGGCAGTCGCCAAAAAAAAGGAGATTCTCCTTGAGGCCAAGGAAGAAAGTTTAAAGACAAAAAACGAAATTGAAAAAGAAGCAAAAGAAAGACGCAGCGAAGTGCAGCGTCTGGAAAGAAGGGTTTTGCAAAAAGAAGAGCAATTGGACAAAAAAAGCAATTCCTTTGAAAAAAAAGAAGAGCAGCTTCAAAAGAAAGTTGAAAAATTGGATGCGCAAATTGCTGAAGCCGGCGAAGTTTTAAACAAACATATTGCTGAACTTGAGCGCATTGCCGGCATGACGCAGGAGCAGGCAAAAGAATATCTTCTGGCTAACATTGAGCATGATGTTAAAGTCGAAGCCGCTGTTATGATTAAAGATATTGAGGCAAAAGCCAAACTGGAAGCCGACAAAAGGGCAAAAGGCATATTGGCTGTTGCAATACAGCGTTGTGCGGTAGACCATGTGGCAGAAACCAGCGTGTCTGTTGTGCAATTGCCTAATGACGAGATGAAGGGCCGCATAATTGGCCGCGAAGGCCGCAATATCCGCACTTTGGAATCTCTGACAGGTATTGATTTGATTATTGACGATACGCCCGAAGCCGTTATACTCTCCGGCTTTGACCCCGTAAGGCGTGAAATTGCAAAAGTGGCCTTAGAAAAGCTTGTGGCTGATGGTCGGGTGCATCCTGCCCGCATTGAAGAAATGGTGGAGAAGGCCAAAAAAGAAGTGGAATCCATTATAAGAGAAGAAGGCGAAGCGGCATCGCTTGATACCGGCGTGCATGGCCTTCACCCGGAGATTATCCGTCTTTTGGGTAAAATGAAATACAGAACAAGCTATGGACAAAATGTTTTAAAACATTCCATAGAAGTGGCCCATCTTTGCGGGCTTATCGCAAGCGAATTGGGCGTTGATATTACCCTGGCAAAACGAGCAGGACTTTTACATGATATCGGAAAATCTATTGACCACGAACAGGAAGGCAGCCATGTTACCCTTGGTGCCGCCGTCTTGAAGAAATACCGTGAGTCTGATATTATCATAAATGCTTGCGAAGCTCATCACGGTGACGTAGAAGCAACCAACATAATTTCTGTTTTGGTAATGGCGGCTGATGCCATTTCCGCTTCACGTCCGGGCGCAAGGCGAGAAACCTTGGAATCTTACATCAAGCGCCTGCAAAAATTAGAAGAGATTGCAAATTCCTTTGACGGCGTGGAAAAAACCTTCGCCATTCAAGCGGGAAGAGAGCTTAGACTCATTGTTATTCCCGAAGAAGTGGATGATTCCAGCATGACGCTCTTGGCTCGTGAAGTTGCCAAGAAAATTGAGGGTGAAGTGGAATATCCCGGCAATATTAAAATCAATTTGATAAGAGAAACCAGAGCGATTGAATATGCAAAATAGTGAAATGGGCGGGATTATCCTGCCCATTTGTTATTTGTAAAAGGGGGATAAAATATGGATGTAAATATGATTATATGCGATTTAGACAGGACGCTGCTTAGAAACGACAAGACAATATCGGAATACACATTAAATGTACTTGAAAAATGCCGCAAAATGGGCATTTTATTTGGTTTTGCAACGGCCCGGACAATGCCCGGAAGCAAGCTTTATGAAGAAATAACAAAACCTGATATTATTATAACGGACTGTGGTGCTTTAGCTGTTATTAAAGGGGAGGAGGTTTATAAGGCTTTGATTCCTATAAATTTGGCAAATCAAGTAATTAATACCAAATTAAACCACAAAGAAGTTGGCATTATTACGGCAAATGCAATTAATGGTTATTATGTCAGCCGTGTCGAAGAAACTTCTCATCCAAATTGGAAGCTTTGGAAGGCTCTTCATTACGATTTTTCACAGGGAATAGATTGTGATGTATATAAGTTTGCATCACAAATTTTTGATTCATCCATACTTGAAGAAATTGTGCAAATCGCGCAAATACGCATAACACGCAATCATGGCGAAGAATGGGTAATGTTTACACATAAAGATGCTACAAAATATAATGGCATAGCTGCGATTGCAAAGCATTTGAATATGGATACAGAAAATATAGCGGCTTTTGGGGATGATTTCAGCGACATAGAAATGCTTAAAAATTGCGGAATAGGCGTTGCAATGGCAAATGCCATTGACGAAGCAAAGGAGGCAGCAGATTACATATGCGATAGCAATGACAATGATGGTGTTGCAAAATGGCTGGAGGAAAATTTATGCACATCAAAATGATTGTATGCGATTTAGACGGTACATTGCTTAGGGCAGACGGAAGCATATCCGGATATACACTGAAGGTTCTTGAAAGATGCCGCAAAATGAGCATAAAAATAACTGTTGCCACAGCCAGAAATAAGTTCATGAGCGAAAAAATTGTAAATATAATCAATCCTGACGCAGTAATTACAAATGGCGGAGCTTTTGCCGGTATAGGCAATGAAATTGTTTATTCATGCTGCCTTGACCAAGCCGACGCCAATAATATTGTCAAAAAACTGTTAAAGCGCGGCCACATAACCAGAATATCTGCCGAAGGAAAGAATTTTTATCTTGAAAATTTGCTCACGGAATTTTCAGGCAGTTTACCGCATGGGGTACATAAAATCAATGCACGCATAGGCGGCGAATCCTTGGGGGATTTTTGCAAGGATATGCCTGACGTACATATGTTGAAATACAGGGACGAAGACTTAGTACGCTTTGCTCACAAAAATGCCGGAAAAATGTATGCTGTTCAAGCCGTTGCAGATTATATGGGTATTAATATCAAGGAGATAGTAGCCTTTGGGGATGATTTAATTGACATAGAAATGTTAAAAGACTGCGGGATAGGCGTGGCTGTTGCAAATGCGGTTGACGAAGTGAAAGCTGCGGCTGATTGCATATGCGGAAGTAATGATGAAGACGGCGTCGCAAAGTGGTTGGATTCTTGTTTGGGCCGCTTATAGAAAACCCGGATAACGCAACCTATCCAATAGTTTTATCTTGCTATAAGCTTACATAATCGTAAGGGCGGCTTGTAGCCGCCCGGAACTTGCGTATAGACCAAGTATATCTATTGCATACATCGGTCGGCCACAGGCCGACCTACGATGGTGATTGATTTGTAGAACGTGTGCTGTGAAGGGTGGAAATAACGCCTTCGTGATTTTTCATGGATATGAGGTTACTTCTGAGTTTCATCAAATCTCGCGATAAACTCGTATACCGCTTCTGTCCAATCGGACAAACCATAATTATTTTGTTTATGATAATGGATTTTATTTACCAAGTTGGGTTGAATTAAATTTTCATATTCTAAGCGAAAATGCTCTGGTACAATACAAGCGTATAAATAATCGGACAATAGAAGTTCATCTTTTACTTTCGCAGGATGATAACCGTCAAATACATAATTAGGATGGCGGATAATATCCTCATAACGGAAATAAAAACGTATACCTGGTGTGAACGCATTTTGCCGCTCGTCATCGGTTGCACCTCTGCCAAGTAGCCTTTCCATCACAAGATTGTCGCCAGCAGTACAATTACCCCAAGCAAACATAATATAATCAAAATAATCTTCCGGGTCTCCTGCGGCATTTCGTGGGTCTAAAACAAGTTCAGTATTTGTTTTACCAAATACCTTTACTGCCGAAAGTAACTTTCCGCTTTTCAAGATTTTTTTGGCGTTATCGGGCGTTGCCGTATGGCAGACAAATTTTGTTAAGCATCCTTTTTGTTTGCAATAAGTGCATTCGGTGATTTTATCGGGCAAAAACACATCTTCAACTATTTCGGGATGTTCAATGGCATGATCGATGGCTTTCGTTATATTTCTATCTTCACAAATAATTTCTGCTTTTCTGCCGTGTCGGTTTTCAAAATCAATGAAAGTTAATAGCTTTTTAAGTTCCCACGATGATATATGTGGATAATTCGATAATGCAAAATAATACACACCATCCCATATAAGCGTATACCCATGATTGGCTATGTTTATTTTCATGTGTTCATCACCTCTCTGTGCAGAATAAACAGTAAGCGCACGTACCATGGCTTGCGGTGGTACATAAGTGCGCCCTCACAATGTTTCCATTCAGCTAGTAAAAATTATATCATTGTGCTTCTGAGACGATGTTATCCGAACTGCGTTATTTCCACCCTTAACAGATTACATCCTAATATTATAGAGTGCCGATTACAAACCCGGTTCCCACAAATAAAGCGCCGTTGTACGGCCCGCTTTATTTGTGGGAAATTTAATATACTCTCCCATAGATATACAAATTAAAGAACATCCATTTTACTGCCAGTTCTGACTTCTGCCGCATGCAGTTGCCTTTTCCGCAGTTGTTGCCATGAACACCTGTTACTAATACATGTACACCTATTTCAATACTGGTGTTGAGAGGTGAGGCAATGCTTTACATACTCTTTTCGTTCCGTCATTAACTGTAATTATCATTATACGGCTTGTTTTAGGGCATGTGTCCTTTTAATTTGTTATCTGGTTTAGTATATGGAACTGCCTTATAAAGTGTGACAAGCCTAGTTAAGAAATCTGATATTGTATAATTTATCAATACGCCTTTTCACTTTCACTGCATTTAGGCATCAAGCGCAGGCAATATAGAAAATGCAATGTTATTTGCATGATCGCCGCATCTTTCCAAGTCGGTTATTATATCAGTAAACACAACGCCGCATTTCGGTTCGCAGCTTTCTGTTTTCAATCTTTTTATATGGTTTTCGGTAAACTCTTTTGAAAGTCTGTCCACTTCTTCCTCAAGAGCTTTTATTTGCGCAAGCTTAGTGTCATTTTGATTTTCAAATACATCCAAAGCTTCACCGGCAAGACTGATTGTCGTGCTGCCCAGCGTTTTCAATTCTTCAATAGCAGTTTCGGAAAATTTCATATCATTGTCCTTAGCTGCCACGGCGTATTCGGAAATATTTTCTGCATGGTCTCCGATTCTTTCTATATCGGACAAAAGCTGAAACATTTTTCCAATTTTTTCGGCCTCTATATTTGAAAGGGTCATATTGTTAATCCATACCAATTTTGATGCTATATCTTGATTTAGATAATTAATAATATCTTCATTTTCAAAAACCTTATTTGCTTTGTCCATATCCTTTTCAAAAAATGATTCAAGCGCTAATGTCAGATTTTCATTTGCAATTTTCCCCATGCGGCATAACTCACGATGGGCATTGAGAACTGCAATAGATGGTGATTGTATAATTTTGGTATCTATAAACAGCAGTTTCTTTTCATAAGTAGCATCTTCACCTTTTTGCTGCTTGGGAATAACTCTTTCCATTAATGAAGCTGCCTGTTTAACAAAAGGCAAAAGCAGGAACATTGTGGCGAAATTATACAAAGTATGGAACATAGCAATTTGGCGGGCAGGCTCCGTCCAGGCAGTCTGGAACCAGAAAAGAATTTGAGGGAAAATAAAAATCAATGTTCCGAATACCGTGCTGCCGATAATATCAAATGTAATATGGAATAATGCGGCACGCTTGCTGTCACGGTTGGCAGGGATTGACGCTATAAGCGTTGTTATACTTGTGCCGATATTTGTTCCCAGTATAATATATGCTCCCGTTTCAAAAGGAATGGGAACGCCGCTTAGATACATTGTAACCAAGACCCCCGTTGCCGCTGTTGAGCTTTGAACAAGGGCGGTAAAAACAAATCCCGCAAGCAGGGCCAGAAATGGATTTTGGAAAGTTATCAAGATGTCATTAAAGCCGGGCAAATTGGTTAAACCCCTAAGCGGAGTGCCCATTGTTGTGATACCGAAAAATAAAATGCCAAACCCCAATATAACATATCCTATATCTTTGATTTTTTTATTCCTGATAAATACGTACATTATAATGCCGACAAAGATAAATAGCGGAGAAAATGAATCAATTCTAAAAGCAACTAATTGCGCACTTAAAGTTGTTCCGACATTTGCACCCAAAATAATACCAATTGCTTGTGTTAAGTTCATCAGCCCGGAATTTACAAAGCTTACTGTCATAACAGTCGAAGCTGTTGAACTATTAAGAGCGATTGTTGCTACAATACCAACCAAAACAGCTAAAATCCTATTTGAAGTTGCTTTCTGAAGAAAACTTTGCAGCCGGTTTCCTGCTATTACCTCTAATCCGCTTGACATCATTTTCATGCCAAATATAAATAGCCCTAAACCGCCTGCAACTAAAATTATGCTTTCTAATGCTCCACTCATAGGTCTTACGCTCAAATCCCTTCATCGTATGCTAATTATCATTTAATATAAAGTATTTGCATTATAACAGATATGGTTGCGTAAAACAATCATTTTTTGTAATGGTGTCGAAAATTATATATGGTAAAAACTGGCTTCAAAAACAAAAAGCAGTCATTGACTGCTTTTTGAAACAAAGGAATATGGAGGAAGGAATCAAGCAAATTTATTCATCATCGTCATCGTCAAGGTCGTGATGATGGTCATGGTCGTCATCAGGAGGCTCCAAGCCGTCTATAGTAATGCCTTTTTTCTGGGAATAATCCCAAAGAGCGGCGTGTATAGCATCTTCAGCAAGCAAAGAGCAATGCATTTTCACAGGAGGCAAGCCGTCTAAAGCTTCAGCAACAGCTTTATTGGTAACGCCCATAGCTTCTTCAACAGATTTTCCTATTATAAGCTCTGTTGAAATTGAAGAAGTGGCCACGGCAGCACCGCATCCAAATGTTTTAAATTTTGCATCTTTTATGATACCATCGTCGTCTATATCCAGATATATTTTCATAATATCGCCGCATTTGGCATTACCAACCACACCAACGCCGCTAGCTTCTTCAATTTCTCCCATATTTTTAGGATTCATAAAATACTCCATAACTTTTTCGCTGTATTGCATAGATGCCATCTCCTTTAATCTATTTTGTATATCCCAATAATTTATCAATATTGCCTGTTTTTTGATATTCTTCCCACAAAGGAGACATAGAGCGCAGTCTTTCAATAATCGGCGGCAAAACGTCTATAAGTTTATCCAAATCTTCTTTGGTTGTATGCTTGCCAAAAGTTAGGCGCAAAGAGCCATGCGCCAATTCGTGAGGAATGCCCATAGCCATCAGTACATGAGAGGGGTCCAAAGAGCCTGATGTGCAGGCAGAGCCGGAAGAAGCGCTTATTCCCCTGGCGTCCAGCAGCAATAACATGCCTTCCCCTTCGATAAATTCAAAAGTGATGTTCACATTGCCCGGAAGGCGCTTGGACGGATGCCCGTTAAGCCTGCTGTAAGGCACGGATTTTAATATTCTTTCAATAAAGTAGTCACGCAATTCTGTATGATGTTCAGCTTCTTTTTCCATTTCGGCACATATCAGCTCAACAGCCAAACCAAGGCCAACTATGCCGGCCACATTTTCAGTGCCGCCCCTGCGCCCTCTTTCCTGTCCGCCGCCATGTATAAGTGCAGGCAATTTTACGCCGCGCCTGATATATAATGCACCGATACCCTTTGGGCCATACAGCTTGTGGCCGGAAACGGATAATAAATCAACCCCTAATGCATCCACATTTACAGGGATGTGGCCAACGGCCTGAATAGCATCCGTATGGAAGAAGATTTTATTCTCCCGCCCGCGCTCTTTATTGACTTCTTTAAGATATTCACCGATTTCTTCAATAGGCATTATGGTTCCAACTTCATTGTTGGCAAGCATAATTGTAACAAGTATTGTCTCCGGACGTATTGCAGCTTTAAGGTCTTCTATACTTATCATTCCAAATTCGTCCACAGGCAGATATGTCAGTTCAAATCCATTCTTTTCTAAATATTCACAAGTATGCAAAACGGCATGATGCTCCACTGATGTGGTAATAATGTGGTTTCCTCTGTCCTTATTTGCTTCGGCAATGGCTTTAATGGCCCAGTTCACAGATTCAGACCCACTGCCGGTAAAGTAAATTTCATTGCCCCTGGAAGCCCCTATAGCCGCCGCAATTTTGTCTCTGGCCTCATCCATAGCCACTTTGGCGGCAACAGCCGTGCCGTATATACTTGAGGGATTGGCATAATTGTCTGCAAAATAATCCATCATAAGTTTTATAACTTCAGGGCGTACCTGCGTTGTGGCCGCATTATCCAAGTAAATTACTTTTTGTTCCATTTTTATCTATGTCCCTTTCTGTTTAAAATCACTTTTGTGTGTTAAGACAATCCCAGAGCATTTAGCTTTCCTTCTGAGAGCTTGTCAAAATCACGTGCCAAATCCTCTATGGATATAGAGTCCATAAGTTCGTTAATCTTATTGTATAAAGCATTCCATGCGGGTTTCATTACGCATAGGTCACAATCAGCGTCACCGCATACATTTGTGCCGTCCACTACACAATCCACCGGCGCAAGGGGACCTTCCAAAATGCGCAAAACCTCACCGACAGTTAATTCGTCAGCCGGTTTTGCCAAATAATATCCGCCGCTTGCCCCGCGGACAGAACGAACCACCCGGGCTTTTTTTAAGGGAGCTATAATTTGTTCAAGATAATTTTCGGAGATACATTGTCTTTCGGCTATGCTTTTTATACTTACGCATTTGTCGGGGTCTTTTTGCATGCTGAAAGCAATATCCACGACCGCCTTTAAACCATATCTTCCTTTGGTTGAAATTTTCATATTATCATTCCTATCTATACAGACCACAGTTATGACTATATTCATAAATTACATTCTTAATTCCAGTCAAATCGATAGGAATTACTAATTATATGTTATCAGTTTCTTATTCCTATGTCAATGGCTTTTTATTCATAATCTTAATTTCTTTAAACACCACGAATAATGTAATGGCAAGAGCCGCCGCATCCGCAACCGGCGAGGCAAACCATATGCCCCAGAAACCAAAAAACCTTGGTAAGATAAAATATGCCGGTATAAGTATAAGGCCTTGGCGCAAAAGTGCCAAAAACAGGGAGATTTTTGCACGTCCTATAGATTGAAAAAAGTTGGCGGTATTCATTTGAAAAGCCATCAGCGGCATTGCAAACAACATAATGCGCATGCCTACAGCCCCAATTTCATTCATTGTGGGGTCGTCACCAAAGAGGTTCATCAGCTGTTCAGACATAGTTTGCACCAGAATAAAGCCAATTAAACTTATTATAAAGGAATATAACGCAGAATATTTATATGCTTCTTTAACTCTGGCCATATTGCCTGCACCGTAGTTAAAGCCTATTATGGGCTGGCTGCCTTGATTAATGCCCAAAACAGGCATGATGATAAGCAGAGATATGCTTATAACCACAGTAAAAGCGCCCACGGCATTGTCTCCATTGCCAAATTCAATCCCGCCGTAATGCAGCAAAGTGCGATTGGCTATGATATTTATAACAGAACCCAGCACCTGCATAAAAAACGGAGAAATGCCTATTGCAACAATCGAGAAAATTATTTTAGGGTCTAATTTGAGGTTTTTTAGTCTGATAGTTAAAACCGGTCTGCCTGAAACATTGGTAAAATAATAAGAAAATACCCAGATGGCAGTAATGCTTTGGGCTATTAGAGTTGAAATGGCTGCCCCTGCAATACCCAGGTCAAGCCACAATATAAAAATGGGACTTAAAATCATATTGGAAAGCCCGCCCAAAAGCTGCGCCGATGCAAAACGCTTGGGATTACCCACGGCACGTATTGGATGGTTCATAGAAAAAGATAAAAACATTATAATGCAGCCCGCCAAAATTATCCTCGTGTATGTAAGTGCAAACGGCAGTGTTGCTTCTGTTGCTCCCACGGCAATTAACAGCGGGCGAAGAAATATAAGGCCGACAACAGATAAAATAATTGGTATGACAATATTCAGAATCAGAGCATTACCCAAAACCTGCTCTGCACCTTCTTTATCCCTGTTGCCAAGACGTATGGAAATGCTGGCCGCAGTACCTATGCCTACCAGCAAAGCAAAAGAGCCGACCATATTAGTAATGGGTGCCGCCAGCCCTACACCCGTTAAGGCATCTGAACCAACACCGGGAATTTGTCCGACAAAAAAGCGGTCCACCACTACATAGAGGGCATTAACCAGCATGCCTATAATTGTTGGTATAGAATAAAACAGCACCAGCTTGGGTATACCCCTGGTTGCCAGTACCTGTTCTTGTTCTGTTAATTCTCTTTTGGTTACTTCAGCATTTTCTTGAGTTTCCGGCTGTAATTCTTCCGGCGGCTCATCGTTTACTTCATTTATCTCCAAAGCGAATCCCCCTATGATTGGGATTTATTAGACAAGTCTATTAAGCATCTATAAAATTCCGACAACAACCATTGTAATAGCAAAGAAAGCCCCAATAGATACACACATGGCTTTAAAGCTTAAATCAAAATTACGCAAAGGACGCAATAGTTTGCCGTCTTTAAGCACAAATTTAGTGATAAGCAGACCCGCAACCACACTGGCGGCAAATACACCGGCTTTTTCTAAGTAGCTGAGAGCATCCACATGCACCTCCAAATTAAAGGCAAAGTTCTTAAAGGCTTCTCCGAACAAACCAAGAATGAAACATGCAATGCCTAAAGCAATAGTAGAAATTTGTTTAAACCAGTCTATAGTCAGCCTGCTTTCTTCCAATTTTTCCTTTGGCTTACCAAATAAAATGGCACAGTATTTTATGCAAATAAGTATGGTGCCCAAATTAATTATAATCATTGCCCATTCCAAAAGACCCGTTGCGCCCCGCATCATAAAATATTTTGACACACTGCCGTTAAAAAGCGGAACGCCGACAATGCCTAAAATGGAAAGCGCAGTAGCAATGGCAAGTGTCTTATTGACACGGAAAAGACCGCGAATTTGGTCTATTTCTTGTGTGGCATACATATTGGCTATCATACCGGCGCCCATAAACAAGGCAGTTTTGAAAATAGAGTGATTTATTATGTGGAACAGTGAACCGTAATAAGCATAATAGGCATAATCCATATTAAGGCCAATCATCAAAAGGCCGATTTGTGCAATGGTGCTGTATGACAAAACAAGCTTAATATTAGTTTGTGCCAAAGCGCCCACAACGCCTGCAATGCCGGTCACTACACCAATTATTACAAAAAATTCCTGATGGGCAAAATCTCCAAAAACATCCTGGAAGCGTATAAAAAGATATACGCCGCTTTTAATATGAAGGCCGGACATAACGGCCGCCACGGCAGAACGGGAGCCGGGTATAGAGTTAACTTTGGGCAACCAGGTGAACAAAGGTAAAAGAGAGCATTTGGCAGCAATGGCCGTCATTATAAGCGCATATGGCAGAATAAGGTCAGCCCGGTCCATGTGCGACATGATGTATGCAGCGGCCTCCATATCCAAAACGCCCGTAAGCATATAGATATACCCAAGCCCAAACAGATAGAACTGCATAACCACAATATTTATCATGATAAAAACCATGCCCGTGAAAAGATTGCGCCTTTTGCGGTTATACATAAGCAGGATGGTTACAAGCACTGTGCTTACTTCTACCAGCACGAAGATATTAAAGAAGTCTCTTGTTAAGAAAAGGCCGATTAATGCGGCTTCCAGCAAAAATATTAAAAACCAGTAAGTACGGCTGGAGCGTTCATTAAATGTATATATTGTAATTACCAAAAAGATTATGGATGTAAGAAGCACAAAAACGGCCGCAAGATTGTCCGCACGGAGAACTATACCCAAAAGGCCGTAAAAATCGCCCACAACAAGGTATTCTGTTTGCTCTCTGCTAATCAAAAACAGATAGAAAGCAAAAGCTACAAGGGCCATTTGAAAGCCGATAGCAATAATGCGGCCGGCCTTTGCTCCTGAAAACATAAACAGGAATACCGCTATTAATGTTGGAATAATTACAAAAAATGGTAACATCTTTGGTCAAGCTCCTATTCCGAAAGTAAAATCTTTTACAATATAGCTATTCAACTTAAGAATAGTTATAAACCCGTTACAATAATCAACAATCCGAAAAAAACGCCCATCGAAGCAATAATGCCCTTAAAGCCCAAATTTAACTTGGCAATACGTTTCAAAAGTCCATTGCCTTTAACGGCAAATCTATATATTACATAGCCAAGGGCAACAGATGCAAAAAATATTCCGGACTTTTCTAGGTATCCCGGCATGTCTATGCTTACATCAGCTATAAATAAAAAATTTATTGCATATACCCCGAAAATTCCGCCGGCAAGACACATAATGCCCAAAGCCATGCAAGGCGCAAGACGCCAAGGATAAATCTTAACCGGCGGACGCTCTGCTTTTGGGCGCCCAAAGAGCATGCTCGAATATTTTATAAAAGAAATAATGGTTCCTAAGCTAATTATAATTACAGAAATATTAACAATTAGCGGCACATCGTAGGCTATAAAATACTTCGATATGCTGCCTATAAATAATGGCGCACCGGTGATGCCTAAAACAGCGGCGGCGCTTACAGCGCCAACAACAGGCATGCGGCGCATTACGCCCCTTATTTCATATACATCCCTTGTTCCATAAGACAAGCGTATGATTCCGGCTGTAAGAAACAGTGCAGACTTAAAAATTCCGTGGCTTATTACATGATACAATCCGCCCAAGTACGAATAGTAAGTTCCCGCCGAAAGGCCAATAATAATCAGCCCCACCTGAGAAACGGTATGATAAGCCAAAATCATCTTGATATCTGTCTGGGTAATTGCCATAAACACGCCTATAAGGCTGGTTGCAATGCCTACAATCAAGAAAAAATCTTGTGCAGAAAAACTCCCGAAAACTTCCTGAAAGCGCAGAAATAGATATACATTTGTTTTTATCTGTATTCCGGAGAGTATGGCCGCAACAGCAGAAGGAGCAGATGGATACAGCCGCACTTTCGGCACAAAGCTGTACAGCGGAATTAGGGCGCATTTAAAAGCAACCGCTGTCATTATAAGGGCATAGGGCAAAACCAAAGATTCTCTGTCAGCAAATGCAATTACTTCAGATACATGGGCCATATCAAAAGCGCCCGCAAGCATATAAATATATCCCAGCCCAAATAAATAAAACTGCATTGCCACAACATTTATCATCAAAAAGACCATGCCGGTGAACATTTGTCTGCGGCCTCTTTCATACATAAGCAGTATTATTACAATAACGGTTCCAACCTCAACCAGCACGAATATATTAAATAAGTCCCTTGTTAAGAAAAGTCCAACCAATGCCGCTTCCAGTATAAAAAGCAAAAACCAGAATATGCGGCTTTGCGACTCATGAAAGCTGTATATCGCCACAATCAAGAAAATTACGGCGGTTAGGAGTATAAATACAGAGGATATATTATATGCACGCAGATATATACTTAAAAAGTCCCCATATCCGCCTACTATAGTTGTATACTCTTCCTCCCGCGTTATCATAAACAGATAGAAAGCAAAGGATACAAAAAGGCTCTGGAACACTATAGCCAACACTCTGGCAGCTTTGTTTGATGAAAACACAAAGAGAAAAGTGGCAATGAGAACCGGTATTATTACAAAATACGTAAACATTTACTATTATTTCCTCATTCCCCGGCTTTTTTGTGCGCCGCATCCACAATATTTTCTCCATCTTCTTGATGAGATAGTTTGGTCATGGCGTCCCAGTCAGTTGTGTTAAATTTTCTAAATAAAGTATTAAGCATGGTAATATTTATTGCTGTTACAGATATACCAATTATTATCGCCGTCAGCATAAGAGCCTGCGGTAAAGGGTCAGAAATTGCAGGCAGATAGCCCAAAAGTTCTGTGTCATATATAATTGGCGGCGTGTTGCCGGAACGTGCGCCCATAAACAGCCAAAACATGATGACGGAGGTTTGCATAAGCAATATAAAGATAATAGATTTTATTACATTTCTGCTGGTTATAAGGCCAAAGAAGCTGATAAAAAACAATGCAACCGCAAATAAATCCAATGTGTGGAACTGCAGCATATCTCTTTCCCTCCTTCTCTACAATCTTTCAATAGCCACATATCTATAAAACAGCACAAAGAAACCGCATGCCACTTTAAGGCCGATAAGGGCATTCATTATAATTAAATATACATCCTGGAAGATTGTGTTGTATTCCATTGGTATATATGCCGCCGTACCCAAAAATACAGCAATAATGGCTATAATTATTATATTAATGAAGATAAGCTCTTCAAATTTCATAACTTTCTTAATAGATATGTCGTATATGCCGTGTATATAGTAACGGCATATAAAGAAAGAAGCAATGGCCAGCCCCCCCTGGAAGCCGCCGCCTGCAGAGATATGCCCGTTTAAAATAAGATATGCGCCGAAAAGCAGTATTATCGGACAGATAATGCGCATGATAAAGACAGCCATTTTAAGGTCTTTTACTTCACTTTGCCGCCCTTCTTTTACTGATGTGGTATCAGTCCAAGACATATGGGCAACAGCCACAACAGAAATTACCAATATCAAAGCTTCAAACAATGTATCATATACCCGATATCCCAAATATATAGCCGTTACGGCGTTTTGGCCGCCAACGTCTTCCATAAAATTTGCTAAATACTGGTCTTTTAAATAGGTATTCACTTCTGCATCCGGAATGAAATATATAAACAAAGCCATAAGGCCGCCGCAAAAGATAACGGGTACAGCCAGCTTGCCAATCCATTTGCCCCGGGAAAGATTCATAGGCTTTTCAGTAGAAATATCACCTTTGCGGCTATAGTATTTTTCTATGCAAATAATAAAGAAAATGGTAGCAAAAGCAGATATGCCCGCTTCCGCCATAGCCACGTCCGGCGAACCCAAAAGCAGATAACATACGGATGTTAAGAGCGAAAAGATGCCGAAATATATAATTATGCGGTAGACTTTACGCTCAAATACGATAAACAATGAGCTTACAAGCCACAATATCAATAAAACTTCTAACATGTCTATTCTCCTTCAGAGGAATCGGTTTCTATTTCAGCGTTGGCGTTGGCGTTGGCATCAGAATCGTCAGACAGTGTACCTTCCAGGGAATAGCCGGAAAGATATGCGGCCCTTGCCACAATATGCGCAACCAAAGGGTTAAGTATAAGTATTATTACCACAATAAGCAGAACTTTTCCTGTAAAAAAACTAAAGCCGTGGCGCAGGCATACGCCAATCAGCAGGGTTAAAAGTCCGACGGTATCAATTTTGGAAGCTACCAATATACGTGGATAGAAGTCTTTAAAACGAAACAGGCTGATGACGCCGAAAACCATAAACGCTATGCCTATGCCTATGACGACATTGCCTATAATCCCTAATATTTCTACTATGTCCATATATTGCCTCCTAATGCAGCAAATGTTTTGCTAAAAACTTATAACTTTCCTGCAAACAGTTAAACGGGTCCTTGCCGTAACTGTCATCTTGCTCCACCATTGCCCACTTAACACCGACTTCTTTACAAGCATCAATTATGGCAGACCAATTTAGATTGCCGCTGCCAACCTCTGCAAAGCGGCGTTCTCTATTTACTATTGCCATATCCTTAAAATGTATCAGAGTCAAGCGTCCGGCAAGTTTTTTAATCCAAAATACAGGGTCTGCGCCTCCCGCCTGTACCCAGTATAAATCCAAAATAATTTGAAGCTCATTTTCGCTAAAACCATCTAAAATATGCTCAAGTATCAGCTTGCCGCCGTATTTTTCAAATTCAAAATCATGGTTGTGGTATGCAAAGCACATACCGGCATCTTTGATACTTTTCGCCGCAGGTTTAAAGTCCTCGATAAACCTTATAACATCTTCGGTGCTTTTCTGATATTCAGAAGGCATAATTCCAATGCCTATCTGCTTTGTTTCGTACAGTTTATGTTCAGCAATAACCGAGCAAGTATCATTCAAAATACGTGCAGGAGGAATATGAGTAGATGCAATTTCAAGTTTATGACACTTGCAAATATCCGCAATTTTTTCGGCAGAGATAGGGCCGACAGCCGAAACCTGCACGCCCTCATATCCTATATCAGCAATTTTCTTGACAGTATCTTCAAAGTCTTTTTCATTTTGCGTAAACTCGCGCACTGTATATAGCTGCGCTCCGATTTTCATAGTATGCATCTCCTTTAAACTATTTCTTCCCTCTGCGTTTCCCCAGCCTGCGCTCCGATAAAAAAAGCGCAAGGAATATAGTTCCTAAAAACCCGGAAAGAGAATATATTATAGCGAAGTCCAGCAAAAATGCAACGCCGCCTACAGATGCATACACTATTATAACAACAATTATTTTGGTGGATATAAGATTTAGGGATAAAAGCCTATCCCATATGGAAGGGCCTCTTACCGCACGAACCAGATATAGCGCCAAAAGGGCGAACATTGCCCAAAGCGTTACATACATATCACAAAACCTCTTTTCTTTCTGCTTTTATCAAGCTGCGCTCCAGCTTGCCCATCAATGTTTTGTAAGCTGTTTCGCTGTCCCCGGGTGTATTTTTGTCCCTAAGCCAAAGAAGCGTTATAAGGTCTTCATCAATTTCCAAAAGTATAGAGCCGGGAGTTAATGTAACAGAATCTGCAAGAATAACACGCAGGGCATCGCTTTTCAGCTTGGTTTCAACCGTTACAACATCCACCACAAAGCCCTTTAGTATAATCTTAATAACTTGAAACCCCGCCGAATAAATCTGCCCTACAAGAAAGAAAGGAAAAGTGGTAAGCTTAAAAAAATTAACGCTTTTTATTTCTTCATAAGGTAAAAACTTGCTGGCAAAATGCAGACAGACTATCGTAGTAAGCATGCCCATAGCAACAGCACGCCAAGATATTTCTTCCATTAATATAATCCAAACAACCGTAAGCGCCAACAGCACGAAAAACGTATGTTTGCCCATGTTATACCTCCCATTATAATTGCCTTAAATATATTGTTAAAATACCGTATAATCGGGTAATGACTAATGATTATATACCCATAAATTCACTTTGTCAATAGCATTTTTGGCAAATTTCTTATTCCAAAATGTAATATAATACTTGACAGATTGCTGCTCAAGTGATATAATCCATGCAAGTTAAACTTGGGCTGTTACCGTTTATGCAAATACAAATTTTAATAAGCGGGCAAAACCAAATTTGCAACTGCGTTTTTGTGCAGTTGCAGGTTTGGTTTTTGCTTTTTTACGAGTGATATGTACTCTTGGGGGTGCCCTGTCATGAAAGTCTATAAGTCCATTAATAACAATATTGTCAGTGCTTTTGATTCAAACGGCCGAGAGGTGGTTGTTATAGGCAAAGGCATTGGTTTTAAGGCGCGGGAAGGCATGCCGATTCCCAAAGAAAAAATTTCTAAAGTTTTTGTCATGGGCAGCCAGGATAATTTGGACAGGCTGAAAGATTTGTTTGCTCACCTTCAAAAAGAATATATCGAAATTACAGACGAAATTTTAACATATGCTAAACAAGAACTAAATAAAAAAATAAATGAAAATGCCTATTTTACTTTAGCCGACCACATCAGTTTTGCAGTTGCCAGAATGAAAGAAGGAGTGGTTTTTCAAAATATTTTAACTGCAGAGGTGCGGCGCTTCTATTCTAAAGAGTTTCAAGTGGGTTTGCATGCCATTAAGCTGATTAAGCAAAAACTGTATATTGATATGCCGGAAGATGAAGCGACATCTATCGCCCTTCATATACTTAGTGCGCAGTATGACATAAGTTTAAGCGACGGATTTAAGGCCGCCGAACTTCTAGGCTGGATTATAAACGTTGTTGCAAAACACGCCGGAAATAGAATTGACACCGAAAATTACTACAGCGAGAGATTTATCACACATTTAAAATATTTGATACAGAGAATTATACGCAAAGAGCCGCCGCCTGCCGGTGACGACTGGATTTATGATATGCTTAAAATTCATTGTCCAAAGGAAATTGACTTTTGTGAAACCATAGCGGCAGAGATTTTGGAAATGCACCAATATGAACTAAGAAAGCATGAAGTGGGTTATATGGCTTTACATATCAAGCGCATTGGCTTATAAAAATATTAAATTTTTAGAAAGGAGGAAAATTATGGTATCATTATCAGTCCTCAATACAGAGCAGCAAAATCCAAACACCAGACATATTGACAAAATGCAGACTTTGGATATACTTAAAGCTATTAATAATGAGGATAAGCTCGTGGCTGCTGCCGTTGAAAAAGCTCTGCCCCAAGTTGCTGTTTTGGTAGATAAGGCTTTTGAAAGACTCATGGACGGCGGCCGAATTATCTATGTGGGGGCAGGAACCAGCGGCCGCTTAGGTGTGCTGGATGCCAGCGAATGCCCGCCTACTTACGGCGTGCCGCCTACTTTATTTTCCGGTGTCATAGCGGGCGGCCCGGAAGCTTTGGTGCGTTCAGTGGAAGGAGCAGAAGATTCCAAAGAAATGGCCGTTAATGACCTTAAAGCCGTAACTATTGGCCCCAAGGACACAGTTATCGGTCTTGCAGCCAGCGGAAGAACCCCTTATGTTATAGGTGCTTTGGAGTATGCCAAAAAAATTGGCGCACTTACAGGAGCCGTCAGTGCGGTGGAAAACGCCGCCGTCAGTGCCGCCGCCGATGTAGGCATAGAAGCCGTGACAGGCCCTGAGGTTATTATGGGCAGCACGCGCATGAAAGCAGGAACGATGCAAAAGCTGGTGGTTAATATGATTTCCACTTCGCTTATGGTAAAATACGGCAAGGTTTATGACAATTTAATGATTGATGTAGCTCCTAGCAATGAAAAGCTGGTTAAACGGGCCTGCAAAATCATCATGCTGGCAGCGGGATGCACAGAAGAAGAGGCGGCAGAACATCTTGACCATTCAGGCAGCAATGTAAAACTGGCGGTTTGCATGGCTTTGTCCAATAAAGACAAGCCAAGCTGTGAAGATATGCTGGCTGCAAACCGCGGCAATGTATCCAAAACCATTCATGCTTTAAAGCATGGTGCAGTTGAATAGCTATAAAACAGCAAAATCATTAAGGAGGAGCTTTAATGGATAACAAGCAATTGGCCTCAGAGATATTAAAACTCGTCGGCGGAAGAGAAAATGTTATAGCCAATGCATCCTGCATGACCAGACTGCGTATATCTGTGCGGGATATTGATAAGGTAGAATTTGCTGAAATAAAGGCTTTGGACGGAGTTATGGGTGTGGTAGAGCAGCAGACGGTGCAGGTTGTTCTTGGTCCCGGCAAAGTAACCCGTGTTATGGAAGAATTTGCTAAACTTACAGGCCTTGCGGCCGGTTCTGTTGATGCTGATGTTAGAGCTGTTGCTTCAGAAAATGTTGCAGCGCAAAAATCTAAGTTTGACAAGCCGGTACAAAGATTTTTAAAACGTATAGCCAATATTTTTATTCCGCTTCTGCCCGGTATCATCGCCGCCGGTTTGATTAACGGAATAACCAATGTCATAAATGTAAGCACAGGCGGAGTTCTTTCCGGCGTTTGGTGGTATGAAGCCATAAGAACATTGGGCTGGGCCATGTTCTTCTTCCTGCCTCTTTTGGTAGGCGCAAATGCTTCCCGGGAATTCGGCGGCTCGCAAGTGCTGGGCGCCATTGCGGGTGCATTGTTTACGGCTGTCCCCGCCATGCCGTTAGTTGCTGCAGGTGTTACAATACCCTTTGTAAATGTCAGCTATTCTCCAGGTGCAGGCGGTATGATTGCCGCACTTATAGGCGGTATTTTCTTCGCTTTTCTTGAAAAGCGCATACGCAAAATCATGCCGGACTTGCTGGATACCTTCTTTACGCCGGTGTGTACAGTGATAATAGGCGGGCTGATAGCTGTAATACTGATTCAGCCTATAGGTTATTTGCTTACAACAGGCACCTTTGAAGCTATTAACTGGATTTATGACACCCTTGGCGTTGTGGCCGGCTATATACTTTCGGCCTTGTTCCTGCCGCTGGTAGCCTTCGGTCTTCATCACGCCCTCACCCCGATTCATGCATTGCTTAACGACCCGGCAGGAGCCACAGGCTGCATAAACTATCTGCTGCCAATATTGATGATGGCAGGCGGCGGGCAGGTTGGCGCAGGGCTTGCGCTATATCTTAAAACGAAAAATAAACGCCTTAAAGGTTTTATCCGCGACGCCCTTCCTATCGGTATTTTGGGCATAGGCGAACCTTTGATGTATGCTGTTACTTTGCCCTTGGGCAAATCATTTATCACGGCTTGCTTGGGCGCAGGTCTTGGAGGAATACTGGTTGTTATATTCAACCTTGGTGCAGTAACCTTGGGAGCTTCCGGTATTTTCGGCCTTTTGCTGGTAATACCCGGAACCCAGTTGTTATTTGCCATTTCTATGCTGACAGCATATGCCGGAGGTTTTATAGTTACTTGGTTCTTTGGCGTGGACGAAGCACGCATAAACGAAGTATATGGCGAAAATGTGTGAGAGGGCAGGATAATGAAAACAGGTTTCTCATATTATTTTGGCACAGAGCCGCAAAAAAATCGTGAGATTTTTGCAAAGGCCGTAGGCGCAGGCATGGAATATGTCTTTACATCACTGCATATTCCCGAAGAGAGGTCTGCGGACTATAAAAGTCATATTTTGGAATTTATTACGGCATGTAAAGAAACAGGAATGAAATTTATGGTGGATATCAGCCCGCATACTTTAGAAAAGCTGGGATGTTCTGATTATGAAGATTTAAAAGCATTGGGCATTGATTATGTGCGCCCGGATTTCGGCTTTACCAACGAAGAAATTGTGCGCCTTTCAAAGAACTTTTTCATTGGCTTTAATGCGTCCACTCACAGCAAATCGGACTATAATAATTGGCGTCAGCAAGGAGCGGACTTTGCAAAATTTCTTGCCAGCCACAATTTTTATCCAAAGCCTCTAACCGGCCTTTCTTTGTCAAAGGTTAAAGATATTAACGCATATCTAAAACCTCAAGGGTTTACAACAATGGCTTTTGTCGCCGGGGATAAGGACTATCGCACACCAATTTTTGCCGGTCTTCCCACCGTTGAAGAGCATCGCAATACAAATGTCTTTTATAATATGCTGGAGCTTTTTTATGAAACCGAAAGCGACGTGGTTCTTTTTGGTGATGTGGATGTTACCGATGAAGTTTGGCGCCGTATTAAAGAATATAATCAAGGCTATATAACATTACGTGCCGATATTGACCCCGCTTATGCAGACATCAAAAACATTATACATCACGACCGCCCGGACTCCAGCGAACATGTTCTGCGCTCCGTAGAATCAAGGCAAATTAAACGCAAGGTTTTGCCTGCGGATGTAAGGCTGAGAAGTGCAGGAGATATCTTCATCAGCAATGAGAAATATTTGCGTTATGAAGGAGAACTGGAAATTGCCAGAAAAGCTTTGGATGCAGATGAAAGGGTAAATATTATCGGGCGTGTGCATGATGAAGATATACAGTATTTAAGATATATCAGGGATGGATTTGGTTTTAAACTGACTTAAAGTTGTATCAGCATCATTTATATGTTATAATGCATAATGTCATTTCCCCGTTTCCGGTGAGACGGGGAAATTTTCATGAAGGGAGAATTTATGAGCATACCACGAGCTATATTTATTGATATGGACGGCACATTACTTAACCACGAAAACAACCAAGTGCCAAAAACTGCCGTAGATGCCTTGTATCACGCCCATGAAAAAGGGATTATGATTTTTATTGCTACAGGGCGCAACAAAAATGAATTTGATAGAATTTCTGCCCTGAATAATTTACCTATAGATGGGTTTGTGACCATGAACGGCGCATATTGTTATGCCGGGGACGAGGTGATTTTTAAAAATCCGCTTCACCCAAACGCAGTCGCTATGCTTGTTGACCAAATTACCAAAGACCCCTTTCCATGTATTTTTTGCGAATTGGACGATATGTATATCAATATAACAAATAGCCTTGTAGACTATTTACAAAAAACTGTAAATTTGCCCATTCCAAAAATTTGCGGCCCGCATAAGGCTCTTAATGCTGAAATTTTCCAAATAGCAGCTTTCGGAGGAGAAAAAGAGGAAAAATTCCTTCGCAGCCTTCCGTATTCCAAGCTGACAAGATGGTTGGACGGCGGTTTTGATTTGGTTAATAAAACAGCAAATAAATGGAATGGGATATTACATATGCTGAAATATTTTAAAATTTCGCCTGCCGAGACCGCCGCTGTAGGCGATGCTGAAAATGATATAGAGATGCTGGCAAATGCAGGGGATTCTGTTGCTATGGGCAATGCAAATGAGAGTGTTAAGAAATGCGCCAAATTTATTACGAGTCATGTGGATGATAATGGCCTAGCAAAGGCTTTGGAATATTTACTTTCATGAGGGGTTATAGGCAGACACCCAAAAATGAATAAATCTTGATTTTAGCCGGTCAATCAGGTTGCGCCATACGCAACAACATCGTAGGGGCGGCTGCAAGCCGCCCCTACGATGTTGTTTCTACTCCCAACAGCAGGATAACGCATATTCATGTCATCTATCCAATTTAATGACCTACTTTAACATTCCTAAACAAATACATATTATCACTCAATACCCATTTTTTGCCGCTTTTAACAACAAATCCTTTTATTTCAATCTCTTCAGGCAATGCATACGGATATTTCTCTTTAAAAGAATCATCCAAATAATTAGTATGGATGGGCGATAAAATACGAGGGCCTTCATAATCATCTGACGACTGATAGTCATTGATAACAAGGCCGTCTATTATAATTCTGCGCGGCATAAAGCAAGCATATCCAAAATCATGCATTCCGGAATACCTTGCATCTAAAACAATGACATTGTTTTCTCTAATTTTGTGCGGCGTAAGTTCGCAGTTGCGTATTATAATTTCGCCTTCCCATGTACTGCCATAATCATCACGCAAGCTTATAAATTGATTGCCTATCACTTTTGTATTTTCGATAAGGCAGGTTCCGCTGCCAATAAGCTTAATGCCCATATACCCTATTTCAGAATTTATAATTACAGGATTTGTTGTGCCCATATGGGCATCAAAACGAGAAAATACCACCGTATCAAAAGTAATATTCTTTGTAAAATTAGAGCCGAAAATGCCCCATTTGGTGTTATCCGTTATGTCGTTTAGCTGTACGCAGTCTTTAAACAGTATATTTGCTGCGCAATTAACTAAAATATCATAACTTCCCATTGAAACGGGCAAATTGGCCCTGCCTATAGTTGTATAGGTCTTATGTGCCGACATTTTGCAATTTTGTACCTTTACATTTGAACATTCACGTATGAAAATAAATCCATTATATGGCGCGCTGTGTTCTTCCGGCTCATCAGTTATAATATGTGTAAGTCCGTTAATAACCACATTGGAACGCTGTATTGCAATATTGCGTGAAAAATAGTTGTATTTTGGCTCTTCTTGATTGGCAATAGTAGTAAAATGTCCGCCCTGAATTGTAAGTGTTTCTGAATCAATGGGATAAGCGATAAGCGAGGTGATATTGGTATAATCCCAGATAATAGCAGTTTGTGAATCCACTTCTCCTTTTTTATTCACTATAAAAACATCCGTTTGCTGCGTCCCGTTGTCCACATTTAAACCCTCACGGATAAAGCGCATGGTTGTGTCGTCAATTGCCGTCACTAAAGAATCAAATTCAAGGTTGATATTAATGTTTTCCTGATTCTTTTTAAGAGATTTTACCTCATCAATTCGTATGGGAGAGTGTTTTGATGTAACATGGAATATGTAGCTATTACGGTCCTCAACTTTTGTATCATCAATAATAAATCTTGCTGTGCCCCAGTCGGTATCGGTTTGAATTTGGGCAGTTTTGCTGCCGCCTCCTATGTAATACGTTGCACCGGGGTCGGCATGCACCGGAAGTCCCAGGTCATTTGCGGCGGCATGAGTACGTATGATGGCATCAAAATCATCGCTTATTCCATCGCCCGCAGCTCCATATTCGCTGTAATACAGTATTTTGTCAGACATATCATATTCCTTTCTAAGCTTAGCTTGGTTTGACTTACCTAATAATAAAACCATTTTAGATATACTGTCAAGTGCAAATAAGTGTTTTTAATAAATTTATGCAGACAAAATAATTTCCTTATCGTAAAAAATAGGTAAAATATAAAACGTAATATTAATTTACCAAATTATCCCGTAGGCGGCCTGTGGCCGCCCCTACGAAGTAGTATTATTACCGCAGCCCCCTATAGAAACTTTTATATATCGCTCCGGCATCAGACAAGAAAAGAAGCTTAATTTAAATAAAACATCTATGAGTTATCCCTTTGACAGTAATCTGAATTATAGCTCATAGATGTTTTATTATAAATTTCTTTACAAGTATTTACTATTATTTCAAAATACTCAGTTTACGTAAGCATGCTCTAATTTGCAGCTATAAAGCGGTCATAGACTGCTTGACGTATTTCAAGCCAGCGTTGAAGGCCAAAAGCATTCAAGTCATCCAGGAATTGGTACCATTCTGCATCTATGTCGCCTTCATTTGCAATCCAACGAGCTTGTCTTTGTCTTGCAAAAGAAACCATATCTGATTCAATGAATGAAATTTCATCTGATTCTTCAGGCATCATAAATACAGTAGGCCAACGGTTCCAAGTACCGTTAAAGAAATTTTCTGCATAAGGCATCAGAACATTTTCAATATGCTCTGCCTTAAGATTCGGAGTAAGAGGGGGCGCTTCACGAATTTCCAAACCCATAGCGCCCGGAGCAAACGGATGCTCGTTCATGCCTCTTATAAACTCATCTGCGACAGGAGTTACCCAGCGAACAAGGCCATCATCGGTAATATACCAAGCCATGTTAGGGTCAGGCCCGGGTCCGCGTGAAGCTCTAATACTTGTGTAGACATCACGGTAGAATATATCTATCCAACGGATTAAAAGAGAGGGGTCGCTTGCTGCCTGGGTAATAATAAATTGATCTCTACTGATACCCGTTGTTTGGTTCCACAACACATGTGCACCTCCAGGTCCTTGAATAGGCGGTAAAATAGTGGTATAATGGTGACCGGAAGCTCCGGCATCCTCCCAAGGACTCCAGCTGGACCATATTCCAAAGACAGGCGGGTCACTTGCAGCACGGGCACGATAGCTGGTTTGGTCATAAGTAAACACTTCTACATCAACTAAGCCTTCGGCATATAGAGAAGCAAGCCATCTGGTGGCATCTCGGAAGCCTTCTTGTGCTGCTTGAAATACCACACGGCCATTTTCAATCATAATTAAATCGTTGGACAAAGGTATACCAAATGGCGCATACCACCAAGAATGGTCAGCTGCGCCCCAGTCAGCAAACAAGAAACTGAGGGGTATAACATTAGAACCATCGCCGTTGGGGTCTCCATCCCTAAAGGCTCTTAATACATACTCAACTTCTTCAATAGTAGTAGGTACGTCAAGCCCAAGATTATCCAGCCATGTTTGATTGATTGCAGTGGAGTTATACACACGTTCACCCGGCGGATGGATGGTTGGCAAAGCATAGATATTTCCGTCCGGTGCAGTAATAATACTCATAATACCGGGCATGGCTAGCTCGGCTCGGCGCATAAAGTTAGGAGCATAGGTAGCAAGAAGGTCGTTTAACGGAATATATACACCCAATTCCATTCCATAGAGTAAGATATTTGATGTGCCACCACCAAATCCTCCAATGAAAGCATCAGGCAAATTCCCCCCTGCCATCATCAAAGCAAACTGCTCCCCCCCCTCTGCAGAAGGAAAAGTAACCCAATTGACTGCCACATTGGTGTATTCCTCTAGCCATTGCCAAAACATACCTACATCGGGATGAGCCCAGTTTGGCGCAAGGGTTGTGGCAATTGTAATGTAAGTACGTTCGGGAACAAGCCAGGAATCAGGGGTTCCTGCGGACGGCTCTACGCCGGTTGCACCCGGTTGCTGTTGCGCTGGTGCTTCGTTTCCGGCTCCGCCACAGGCAGCAAAGACAACGATTGCTAAAGCAAGCATCGTAAACATTGCTAAAACTTTTTTCATAGAAAATCTCTCCTTTTAGATTATTTAATATAGTTTCGAATAACTTATGTATTTAAGCCAAGGCTTACTATCCCTTTATGGACCCTATCATTACCCCCTGCACAAAATGTTTCTGAACCAATGGGTAAAGTGCCAAAACAGGCACACTGGCCACTACTACCAAAGCGTATTTTACAATTTCCACTTCCATTTGCATTCTAAACCAATCCTCCATCATTTCCGCGCCCATATTTATATCGGGTTCTCCCAGCACCAACAGACGGCGTAATACCATCTGCAACGGCATACGGTCATCATCTCTAAGATAAATCAATGCGTTGAAAAAAGAATTCCAGTGGCCTACAGCATAAAACAGCACCATAACGGCTATTACAGCCTTGGATAGCGGCAATACAACTAACAGGAAAAATTTGCGGTTGGTGCAACCATCAATTTGCGAAACTTCTAAAAGATCTGATGGGATATTGTGCTGGAAAAAATTTCTGCAAATAAGCATATTCCATACGCTCATAGCATTGGGTATTACCATAACCCAAAATGTGTTTAGCAGTCCAAGTTGTCTTACCACCAAGAAAGTAGGAATAAGACCTCCACCAAAAAACATTGTAAAGGCAAAGAAAAGTGTAAGTCCAGAGCGTCCCCTTAAATCGGCACGAGACATCGCATATGCCGCAGGAAGGGTAACAGCTAGGTTTATCATCGTGCCTACAGTTGTGTACATGATGCTATTCCAGTATCCCCGCAAAATGTCCGGGTTGTTAAACACCCGCTGATAACCGCCAAGGTGGAACCCTTGTGGCAAAAGAGTAACTTGGCCGGAAAGAACCATATAAGGGTCGCTAAATGAAGCGATAAGTATATAATAAAGAGGATATGCAACAATTAACAGAACAAAAACCAGCAAAATTGTATTTATAATATCAAAGGTTCTATCTGAGCTAAAAAAACGAAAACGTCTACGTCCTAGGGTTGCTGTGTTTCTCATATCAAATCCCCTTTCCTTACCATAATGATGTGGAGCTCAACTTACGAGCAGCAAAGTTAACCATAATAAGCAGTGAAAAATTTATAACAGAGTTAAATAACCCAACCGCTGCCGCAAAGCTAAGACGGTTTTCCAGCAAGCCAACACGGTATACATAAGTTGCGATAATCTCTGAGGTCTCTAGATTTCGCGCATTTTGCATAAGAAATACCTGCTCAAAGCCGACACTCATAATCCCTCCAAGGGAAAGAATAAGCAGAATAACAATAGTAGGCCTAATCATGGGCAAATCTATGTGGCGTATGCGGTCCCACTTGCTTGCTCCATCAATAGTTGCAGACTCATACAAAGTTGGGTCTACACCGGAAAGGGCGGCTATATATATAATTGCACCCCAGCCTGTGCCTTGCCAAACTCTTGAGCCTACGTACAGCGGCCTAAACCATGCAGAGTCCGCTAAAAATACAATCCGTTGACCACCTAAAGCTTCAATTGCATGATTAACCAAGCCAACCGAGGGCGAAAAGAAAATATGCATCATACCAACCAACACCACAAGAGCTATGAAAAACGGAAAGTAAGTGGCAGTCTGCACAACTTTTGCAAAACGCTTGCTTATGCAATAATGAAGCATAAGAGCCAAAATAATAGGTGCGGGAAAAGTGAATATTAATGTTTGCACCGAAAGTATTACAGTATTTGTAATAACTATTCTTGCCATAGGTGTTTCAAAGAACCTTTGGAAATGCTGCAATCCAACCCATGTACTGCCGGATATTCCCTGAAATGGATTAAAATTTTGAAAAGCCATCAAAACTCCATACATCGGAATATAGGCAAAAATGATAATAAATATCACTGCGGGTGCCAGCATTACATACAAATCCCAATTATCTTTTAAATAAGCAAGAAAGCTCCTTCTTTTGCGAGGCTGCACTTTCATCATATTTAATCATCTCCCACTAATAAATTCAGTTTGCATTGTAATATTTGCAGTATATATCACCCTTTAAAGGATAGCAATTTGTTATTTATGAATAATTAATGAAGCCAAAAACAGGCGTTCATTGTGCTTTCAATGAACGCCTGTTGTTTATTCATGACATATAAAATGCAATATATCTGTTTTGACCAATAAACCGATGTTTTTGCATCATTTTTTACCAGTGCATATATCCCATTACTGCTTGTACTTATCCCTATAAGCACCCGGCGTAAGTCCTATTGCAGATTTAAACTTTCTGTGAAAACTGGATACATCCAAATAACCAATTTCACGCACAATCTCATGCAGCGGCAAGTCTGTTTTTGAAAGCAAGCTTTTGGCTTGTTCAATGCGCTTGGTGTTTATATAGTTAAGCAAAGTCTCGCCGGATTCTTTTTTGTAACTGCGGCTTAAATGCCCCGAAGACATACCAAGAGCATCTGCCAAATCAACAATGGAAAGACTGGGTTGATGAAAGTGGTTATCAATATATTTTCTTACCCTGTCTTTTAAGTTGACAGCTTCTTCTTTGCCGGTTAATTCCAATAAATCGTTTTCCAGCCTTGCCATCAGCCTTTTTATCTCCCGCATTTCCTGTGTTTCCAGCACCTGTGCAATATCGTCCAGTAAATTAGTGCTTATTGCGGATATAGGAGAATGGGATTGAAAATAGCGTAAAATACCAAATGCAAGGTCGCAGTAAATACATCTGCACAGGGTAATGGTGAAGCTTCCCATCAATCGCCCTATCTCCCGCACTCTATCCAAAACAGCTTCCGGGCTTTCATGTTCAAGTGCATGATAAAAACTTTGCAGCATTTTAATTGGATAATTATTGGAAAGAGCGCTGTCCTCACCTGTATCCGAAAAAGATATGCAGCTGTTTTTATCAGAGGCAAACCGATACCGAACTGTGGTAATGGCCTCTTGAAAAGACAAGCGGATGTCGCCAATGCCCGGGTAACTTCTTCCCAGGCACGCCAATGTATGAATTTTGTAGTGTTCGGTAATTATAGCCTGTATTCTTACCGCCTCAAGACGATGAGCTTCTTGTTCGCCCAAAGGAAGCGCAAGTAATATTGTTAAAAAATTATCAAGAACGCCCTCTACGCAATACCCCAGCTTATTTTCGGACAAATTATTTTGCAAAAAAGCTTCCATATCTTTAATAGGTAAGTTATCATCACCGTTTGCAGAGCAAAAACAGACAACCGTATAATGCTTGCGTTCAAACGCCAGCATCAATACTTTAGCTTGTTCCGCCGCATTTTCTTCACTTATGCCGCCTGCTATCAACTGGTGCAGCAAGTAATTGCGGCGGATGGGATATGATTCGTCCAATTGCTGCTGCATTCTGTCCGTTTTATTCACAAGTGTCTGATAACCTTCATGAATTAATTCATACTCGCTTCTGTTGGGCGGTATTATTTCGGATGAATTTAAGTTATGTTGGCTTATAAGGCGAACAAACCGTCTAAGCGGCAGAAAATTATACTTGTAGGATAAAGCAAAAAACAATGCGCTTGCCGCTGCAAAAGCCAATCCAAAGAAGCCATACATTCTTGTTGCTCCCCTAACCTCTTGAAGCAAATCTGCGGCGGGCAGAAACATATAATAATTCCAGCCTCCGGGAGATATAGAGTGGGTTAGCACATGGTCATACTGCTGTGCCAAATATTCCGCATAGTGTAAGGAAATTACAGTTTCGTAAGACACAAACTCAGGAGTATTTCCAATGATAAGCAATATTTTACCTTCCTGGTTAGTAATTAACACGCTTGATGTTTCAGCCGGAAGATTGCCCGAAAGTCTGGACTTAATCGCCTGAGAATCCAGTATTATCAAAATTTGGGGAGAGTCAAAAAGTTGAGTATTGCGCAAATTTGCAGCATATACCAGGGCATTACTGCGAATTGTTTCAGAGTGAATAACCATTAACGGTTCATAAATTGCAGAATTATTATTGTTTTCAATAATATGCCAAAAGTTATAACGCTCTTCATCATTCATATTAAAAAAGCGTATAGCAAAATGGTTTAAATCATCGGATGAAATATTAGAAAGAAGGCGTCCGTAAGGCATTTCTACATATGCTAACACATGCAAAATATTATTTGTTGCAGTATATCTTCTTAGCTGCTTCATAGCCAGCATTGTATGATAGCTGTTTCTTCGTATTCTGTGCGGCGAAAAAACATCATCCTGCTGTATTTGTATTAGCATAGAATTTAATACTGTATGTATATTTGTAATCTCATCCTGCATGGATATAAGCCGCAATTCACTTTCTTCTTTCCATCGCATACGAATTTGATTCTCATAATTAATATTCAAATAAATAATCCCCGCACCAAAAGGAATCATTACAAAAAGTATAAATGCAATAGCAACTTTAAATAATACGCTTTTGCGGTTAAATAATATTTTTTTATTAACCACCAAAACCACTCCTAATCAATTCTTGCAGGCAAATAAAACTAATTATGACAGAATGATATCTTAGAGCATGTTCAAAATCTATCTTCACACAATTTTTTCTCCCTTTAGATTGCGCAAAGAACGCACAATCGCCGGGCTACGCTTAACGCTCTCACTGTTTTTTTAGAAAAACGCTGAAAAAACCAGCTGCCGCTACAGCCCTGGGGCGCGGGGTAGCGCAGCATCGGTTCAGATTTGATTTTGAACAGGTTCTTAACCTTCCATATACCCTCCTATAAAACGCAAAGTAGGCTCTCTGCGGCTTTTTGTAATATTAATGCGCCAATTTACGGCATGCACAGGAGAAAAGCGGCAAATCTTTTTATAACCTACAGTTGTTCCTTGATAAACCACCTGCCAGCTTCCGTCTGTTTCTGCATACAGTGTAAATTCCTCTATGCGCTGACTTTCGCGGATTTCTTCGCATAAAACCACATGCGTCAAAGTCGCGGCCTCAGCGAAAGAAATGCAAATCTCAGCTTGTTCACCGCTGCCAATCCAATAATTATCATCATCGGCAGACAAGCTTTTTTGGACAACTCCATCCGCTGTAATATCAGCCGCTGCAAACAGATTGTCGTCAAAAATTGATTTAATCCTTTTTCCAAGTTCTTTAAGTCTCTCGGTATCTTTAAAGCTGATTTGGCCATTTGTATCCGGCGGGATATTCAGTAAAAGAACCGCATTCCCCCCAACACTTTTTTCATAAATATCCAAAAGGTTTTCTACACTGCGTATTTTATCATCCTCTTCCGGATGATAAAACCAGCCCGGGCGGATGGAAACATCAACTTCCGCCGGAAACCAGCATAAATCCCCTCCTGCTTCCAATTCTTTCGCAAGGAGTTTTTGCGAACCTAAATCATTATCCTGTGAGCTGATTGGCCTTTCCCTGAAAGCACTGTTGTCATCTTGTTGAGATAAAGCCGCCGTAAATTCTGACCTGCGCATTCTCTCGGGTACTACAGACCATTCACTGGGGCGTGTATATCCGGCCTCGTTGCCTATCCAGCGTACATCAGGTCCGCATACAGCTATAACTGCATCCGGTTGATTTTTTCTGATAATTGCATAATAACGGGGCCAGTCATATATCTGCACTTTTCCGTTTGGGCCTTCTCCGCAAGCTCCGTCAAACCATACAGAATATATTGGGCCGTATTGTGTGGTTAATTCTTCTAATTGGGCGCAGAAATAATCATCATACGGAATGCCGCTGCCGTATACAGAGGAGTTTCTGTCCCAAGGCGACAAATATACCCCCATTTTTAGTCCATATTTGGCACAAGAGTCAGCAAGCGACGCCACTACATCTGTGGGCTTGGGGGAGTGCATAACGCTATGCTTGGTATATGCGGTATTAAATAAGCAAAAGCCATCATGATGCTTTGCTGTAATGATACATGCTGTAATGCCGGCCGCTTTAAGGGCTTCGCACCATTGGTCAGTATTAAAATCAGCGGGATTGTAAATACCGGGGCTTTCTTTTCCGTCACCCCACTCTTTGCCCGTAAATGTGTTCATTCCATAATGAAGAAAAGCAGTTAAACCTAAAGCTTGCCAGGCAATTTGTTTTTCATCAGGACGAACAGATACAAGTTTATTGATGAAAGTATCCATTATTAATTCTCCTTTTTAATATATTCAATATAATATTTCAAATTCTTTTTATAACTGATTTATCCCTACAATGAGGCTTAACCTGCAATATAGCACGTTGGGGGATGATTACAAAATATTTATAGAAAATAAAGTCTTAAGACTGTACATCTTTTTTAGTACCGGGACGAATTATTTTCGTAAATCTCGGGATTTTGTTCGTATAACTTTATTGATAAAGCTTTCATACACTTATGAAATTTTGCGTTTAAATATGTACCGTTGCTTTGCTCTGTCAGCAAATCACAAAATCTGTATTCTTTAAAGAGCTTTTACATGTTCGGGAGACTTCCTCAACTTTTTAACTGTATTCTAAATAGTACCACATTTTCTGCAAATTTTCAATATTTTTTAAAATCAGTACTTTACAGGGATATCCTAGAACGAAAAACAATAATAACCAATTTACTATTGCAATTAAATTATAAATGGCGTATACTAATTTTATAAGTACATACAAATTTCATCAATTTTATGCTAATTACAAGATAAGCTATAAAGAATCAAGGCTTTGCAGGGGCATACCTTTATCAGCCGGTTAATCAATCCTTATTCCGCATTTTTTGCAATACAACATTTTTTAGTATGTTTTCACGGCATTTGGAAATTTTTTGATGGTATAAACAGGAGCCCTTGGGAAAGAATAGTTTATACACCAAATGCATCAGGAGGAAATATATAACATGATGAACAACAAGGTGGAAATATGCGGTGTTAATACAGCCAAGCTTCCGGTTCTGAAAAACGGAGAAAAGGAAGCTCTTTTTCAAAGGATTTTAGATGGCGACAAAAATGCTCGTGAAGAGTATATATACGGAAATTTGCGTCTGGTTTTAAGTGTGATACAACGATTTAACAACCGAGGCGAGAACATAGACGATGTATTTCAGGTAGGCTGCATCGGCCTTATTAAAGCTATAGACAATTTCGATACATCCCACGGCGTAAAATTCTCCACATATGCAGTGCCTATGATTATAGGAGAAATACGCAGATATCTTAGGGACAATAATTCTATACGAGTAAGCCGGTCGTTGCGGGATATTGCATACAAAGCTTTGCAAGCCAAAGAGCGCCTGATAAACTTAAACTCCAAAGAACCTACCGTGGAAGAGATTGCAAAGGAGCTTGGCATAGAGCAGCAAGAAGTGGTATTTGCCCTTGATGCTATACAAGAACCCGTATCTCTTTTCGAACCTGTTTATCACGATGGTACAGATGCGTTATTTGTAATGGACCAAGTTTCCGACGAAAAAAATGTAGACACAACATGGCTTGAAAATATTTCTCTGAATGAAGCAATGAAACGCTTAGGCGAAAGGGAAAAACATATACTTACGCTGCGGTTTTTTGAAGGAAAAACCCAAATGGAAGTGGCTGATGAAATAGGTATAGGCCATAGCAAAATGCAGTACATATTTGAAAGGAATAAAGACGGCTATAAGGGGCGGTATGACATGGTTTTTGATGTTTGTGCAGGGGTAGTTATGTAACGATTTTGTTCTTGACAATTTAATATATAATATCGTACAATATTGTAAATTACCTTTTTCCGGGCCGTAAAGAAAGGATTTGCTGACATGGATAAGCAAAAGTTCAGTGATTTGAATTGGTGGGCCGTGACCGCTATCCTTGCCTTTTTCCCGATAATCTTCTCAATTTTCATTGGACTTTTTGTACATAGCTTCATAGATTCTGTAAGCATGATGATAGGAGATGGAGAGTTGATTTTATCTTCATTTTTAGTTTCTACCCCATCTTTAATCAACAGTTACCGCAATAAAGAAAAAAATGGCGATGCCTTCTTTATAATACTTTTGCTTTTGGCCATTTTTCAAATTGGAGCATATGCTATGATTAGAGTAAGTACTGAAATTGGATTTTTTAGGGTTTTTGCCTTTTCCTTTTTCTTTGTAGCGTCGTCACTGTTTATTTCTTGGAGAAATGAAAAGTTTGTTGGAGATGAAAAATGATGAATATATATGAGATATTATTAACAATTGCATCAGCCGGAAGCGTTATCTTGGTGGTAATTTTTACGGTTTTACAGAAGAAAAGAAATCAAATAAGCCTTGCTGTTTCAAAACAAACAGATACAGATGATGAAGATGCCTTTGATGATGAAATTAAACTTAATAACCGAAAAGGGTCAATCAAAACCGCATTGAAGAAATTTATTTTTTCCAATTACGAAGATTATGATGATTATGAAGAAGAATATGAAGATTACTATGATGATTATAATACAGGTTACTATTCCGACAGGGGGCCCGTCCCTTCATTTAAGACTGCACCAAAAATGCCCGAGAAAAAGATTATACCTTCGCAAATGATTGTATGCAAGCCTACTTCTATTGATGACGCCGCTTCAATATCAGACTACTTAGCGGAAAACAAGGTGTGCATTGTAAATCTGGAAGAAATAGACACAAGTGCAGCGCAGCGAATCGTGGATTTTTTGGCAGGCGTTACGTACAGAACAAAGGGCGGCATGCAAAGGGTTGAGAGCCGTATATTTGTGGTATCCCATAATGAAATAGACTTAACACCCAATTTAAAAGAACATATCATCAAGCTGCAAGATGGTTTTCAGCTCAAAAATAAAAACCGCATAGGGTAGCCCCTAAGCGGTTTTATCTTTGCCTTATGCTTTAAATCCCCTACCCTCATCTTCATCTACAAACTCCGCAAGACCACTGCGGTTGTAGGTCAAACCTGCGTAAACATGGGGCGAAGTGTTATCTTTTTGCCCCTCCGAAATATTTTGCTTTTCTGCATCACGCCAACCTTCAAGCAAAATGTTCATAAGCTCCAGAACCTCTTTTGCAGGCTCCGGTTTTAATGAAAAATAGGCTTCGTTAAGCAGTTTATAACTATACTTATATATCTCATAAAAATCGTGTGACAATCCGATTGTAAAATCCAGTGCATCAATCAATTGCTGTACACCGTTTTTTGCCCTGTCCAAATGACGGCAAAACATTGTGGATGCACTTCCGTCCTCAAGCCGGCAAGCTTCTAAAACGCCGTCTAAAGCATCTATTATAAGCTCAAAATTAATGACCACCAATTGCACAGGATTAGCCTGAGCAATGCGCATCGTATAAGCATTTTTATCTAGTACACCTGTTCTCATTACTTCACCTCATTTGCCATTATGAAAAATATTACATAAGCTGCAATATCTGCTGCGGACGCTGATTAGCCTGCGCCATCATAGCCATTGCCGCTTGCTGTATAACGCTCCATTGCGACAGCATAGTGGACTCTCTTGCCATGTCAGTATCTTGAATACGGCTTAATGAGGCAGACGTACTTATAGAAGCCTCTTGCAAGCTTCGCACTGTTGATTCCAGGCGATTCTGATAAGCCCCCAAATTGGACCTGACCTGCGAAATGGTATTGATTGCTCTATCCAATACAACTATGGACTCTTGAGCGCCTTGCAGGTTTTTCATATTAAGTATCAACTGCTGCTGACCTCCCGCATACATAACCAAGCCCAATGTTTCTGCTGTAATACGCGGAATGTTGACCTGCATGGACATATTACTGTTCGGGCCTATTTGAAGGCGCAAAGGACCAAAATCTCTAAATTCAAATTCCATATCAAGACCTGTATCTATAGGCGTTGTTCCGTCACCGAAAGTAAAGCCGCCTTCACCGTCAAACATTACTTGCAGATTAAATCTTACATCTTCACCATTTGCACCTAATATATTAAGCTGATTACCATTTGCCGTCCAAGACAAACCGGAACTTCTTGTGCCGGTTAAATCAATATTGGATATTATTGCATCCCTGCCCGCAGAAACGCCTGATGTCAAGCCTATGGCGGCCAAAAGTGCAGGGGTACCCGAGATATCAATGTGTCGGTTTGCGCCCGCCAAATCAGTTACTAAAAATGATTCGCCGCCCGCACCGGTTTCATGATAGAAGCTGATACCGTTTGGCCTCAATAAATCCGTATTCATGCGGGCTCTTACTTCGCCCCAAGTCTCTCCTGCCACAACATCTATATTCAAACCATTTATAGTAATTCTTCCGGATTGATTGATTACAAAATTGTCATTTACAGGCAGGTTCGTTAATGTAGTTACTGCAGGTAAGCCAACTTGTTCAATCCTATAATTTAACACACCGCTGTTAACGGCTTCAGATGTAAAAATTAAATTAGCAATATGGTTGGCATTTTGCATAATACCGGCAACATCTATGCGGCTATGGCTTACACGACTGGCAATTCCCGTAAAAAGGCCGATTGTATTAAATTCTGCACGGTCGGACAAAGAAGAAATTTCCTCAATCAAATTATCTATTTCCGCTTGTATTCTCGAACGGTCTGCGGGTGTATTTGTGTCATTGGAAGCTTGAACAGCCAGTTCACGCATACGTTGCAGCATGCTATGTACTTCTGTCAATGCACCTTCGGCGGTCTGTATCAAAGACACGCCATGAGTGGAATTATCTCCGGCCTGGTTTATATTTGCCAATTGCGTGCGCATTTTAATGGCAATAGCCATACCGGCTGCATCATCGGCGGCAGTGTTTATGCGCAAACCGGTGGAAAGTCGGTTCATTGTCTGGGTTAAAGCGGTGTCTGCACGGCGGATTGCTCTATGGGTCATTATGGCCGGTATATTATTATTTATTCTCATTTCTGCGCCCTCCGAATATGTAAATTATGCCAATATAATTTTATATTAATAATCTTTAATTTTACCTCACAAATTATATATCGGCTTATTTTTTGAAAAACTTTATTGATTAATTCGCTGTTATATTTTTGTATGACAACCGTCGTTTATTTCGTAAGATTTGGGATAATAATCAAATAAGAATGAGGTGATTAAACTGGAAAATTTAGACAAATTAGTAACACTGAAAATACAAATTGCATTGAACGAAAAAATGCATCAAAATGGCAATATTACCGATAGAATGTTTGATGCTGCCAATAAGTTACTGCTTGAAAACTTGACTAATATCGAAACTTAATGTATCATATATTATTATGCCAATAATTGAGGTGCAATATGAGACTGCTTGACATAAAAAAACAATTGGATGCAGGGTTAAATATTTACAATATGCCATTGCGTGTATGCTTTTACGCACGTGTTTCTACAGATAAGACAGAGCAGCTTCACTCCCTTGAAAATCAAAAGCAATATTTTGAAGAATTTATTAAAAATAATGAAAATTGGGCATTTGCGGGAGGATATATTGACGAGGGGTTAAGCGGCACCACCGCCTACAAACGCATTAATTTTTTACGCATGATAGAAGATGCCAAAAAAGGTGTTTTTGACCTTATCATCACAAAAGAAATAAGCCGCTTTTCACGCAGCACTTTGGACAGCATAAAATATACGCAGGAATTGTTGACATATGGTGTAGGTGTATTATTTCAAGGGGATAATATCAACACTTTAATGCCGGACAGCGAGCTTCGTTTAACCATCATGGCCAGTATAGCGCAGGAAGAAAGCCGCAGAACATCGGAAAGGCTGCGTTTTGGCTATAAACGCTCTATAGAAAAAGGGCGGGTGCTTGGCCAAAACAATATGTATGGATATCATAAAGAAGACGGAAAACTGACCGTTGTAGAAGAAGAGGCAGAGGTTATACGACGGATTTTCCATATGTATAATGAAGGCAGAATGGGTGTGCGCCGCATTGCCAGAGAGCTTGAAAAAATGGGCATTGTAAGCCCCAATACAGGCAGAATGTTTGGGGCGGATTCTATTAAATATATTTTGCTTAATCCTAAATATAAAGGATTTTACTGCTCCGGAAAAACTATAAGTATAGATTATCGCCAAAATAAGAGAATACGCATGGAGTCAGGGGATTGGAATACCTATAAAGACGAAAGCATACCCGCCCTTGTAAGTGAGGAGTTATGGGATGCAGTCAATGCTCTATATAGGCAGAGGGGCGAAAAATCCAAACAAAATGGGGAAGCATATCTAAGGAGATACGTTTTCAGCGGCAAATTGTTTTGCGGGGAGCATGGCACAAGCTACCACCGCCACATATACAAAAGCAAAAAACGAGGAGAGCAAGAGGTGTGGAACTGCAAGCTATACAGGCAAAAAGGCAAAACAGAGGGATGCGACAGTCCAACGATTTATACGGCAGAGCTGCAACATATTTTAGATAAGATTTACAGTCAAATATATGAAGGCAGAACGGCAGTAATAAATGGGCTGATGAAAATTTATGAAAATACTTTGCATGAGGATGTGTGCGGAAGCGGCGAAAAATCTATAGCATCCAAAGAACTTGAGATAGAAAAGATTAGGCAAAATAAAGACCAATTGCTTGATTTGCTTATGGAGAGCTTAATTACGAAACAGGAATTTAAACAAAGAAATGATGCGCTTAATATCAATATAGAAAATATTGAGATACAAATTTCTGCAATAAGGCAAGAAACCGAAGCGCATGCAAGCCGTAAGGCCGGTTTTGGAAATCTTAAAAAACTGCTTGAAGCAGAGTTTGATAAAGGGAATGCTGCAAGCCAAGAGCTTAACAATGTTTTGCTTGATAAAATTATAGTCCGCAAAATAGACGGCAAAAAAAGCCATGTGAAACTGGAAATCCATTTAAAGCTGGGCAGTCCTTATGTTGCAGAACTAAACGAAAAAAACCTCATTTCGCTGGAGCAAATAGGTATTTCTCAAGCACAAGTAAGCCGTTTGGAAAAGAATGCTTTAAAGAATATGAAAAAGTATATATCTTAAAAAACTTGCCCCAAAACCCAATTATGTGGGTTTTGGGGCAAGTTTATGGTAAGAAGTCCTGTTATTCATCATCAACATCCAACAACCTACAAATTAATCTAATACACATCCATAAATCAGTTACAACCTCTAAAAACTCTTCCTCTTCATCAGAAAGCTCTTCACCTCTATTACGTTTTTCAATT
>Ga0123352_10000544_pt1 | contig 45738 bp, 48 predicted proteins | sample TergutLab28metaG_FD_89700 | JGI IMG/M metagenome (GOLD analysis project Ga0123352, IMG submission 89700) | Labiotermes labralis P1 segment gut microbial communities from Petit-Saut dam, French Guiana - Lab288 P1 | ecosystem: Host-associated > Arthropoda: Insects > Digestive system > Gut ... | reverse complement strand
TTATAATTTTGAAGTGCCTCCCCTTACCTGTTTTTGAATCTGGTGGTTTTGGTCGTGTATTTAAGTGGAACAAGATTGTATTTGGGCTATTAGCAATTGCTTCAGCATTTTTTATTTTTATTCTTTGATATAAAAAATTGTCTTATTTTTAAAAATAATGCATATTATATTTAATAAAGGCATGGGTTAAATGGATTATACAATAATAGAAATTAATAAAAATAATTACTTAATGTTTGATGACATGGTATTTTTTCGTGTGAATGGACGTGAAAAGAATGAGAATGATCAACTAAATTCTAAAGAATTAATTAATTAAGTTTGTTGGGAATATTATGAATATATAAAGAATATTGATGTTACATAACAAATTGTGGTATACTAAAAAAATATTTACAGGAGGTTTCTTGTGGCAAATGCAGTTTGGTTTATATCTTATAAACTTAAAAAAGGAGCATCAGTACCAGATTTCCTGCTTGCATCAGAAAAATGCAATAACGAGGTTCTGTCTAAGAAAAAAGGCTTTATTTCCTGGAAGGTGCTTGTTGATGGCAATACGTGGGTTGACTTAGTAACTTGGGAAACTGTAGATGACGCCAAAAATGCTGAGAAAAGCGGCGATTCAAATCCTGTCGCTGAAAAGTTTTATTCCTTCATAGATTTCAAAAGTCTTAAACATCAGCTTTTTTCTGTTGAGAAAAGTTATTAACATAGTATAAGGAAAAGATAATGACAAAAATTCTTTTGCGAATAGCAGCGGGCATGATGTTGTTGCATGGCTTAGGGCTTATAATTGGTACATTCACCCAATCTTCAAGTAGTGGCATACCTTATGATATGGTTAATTTTATAAGGGGCGCTACTTTTTCCGGAATCTTGTTAGTTTTACTTCTTGCAGCCTTACTTTGGGTGCTTTCAAGTATTAAAGATAAATCAGGAATTAAATTGTTATGTATTGTAGCTGTTGCAATGCTTTTGCTTGGGATCATTGAAATAATTTATTTTTTTCCATATATCGTATGTATAATCCCGGCTGCTTTGACATTTATCGCCTTGTTTAAACTTAGAAAGTTATCATAAAATTATAAAAATCGTAAAAAAATATTGCAGATAATTAATATTTGCGAAGGTGTGTAAAATGATTAAATCAAGATGTGGCTGCCTTTGTGATACATTATATATTTTAAATAAACTTTAATAAAGAATACAAAGCAAAACTTCCACCACAGTTTACAGTCGCCAATCTTTGACGTTATGCGACATTTAAAAGCACTGACAAAATTTTTGATTGGAATATAATCCGAAAAACATATGTATAGACATAAAATAGTTAAATAAGGTAAAATGACTTAATGGATATTGAAAAATACCGCCATCCTTTTATTTATTACGGAATCTCTATTCTGGGGGCTTGGATATTCTTTTTTTCCGCTGCAATTATTTCACATTCCCCATTGTGGGAGATTCATGGCTGGGTAGTTTTTGCAAGTATCCTTGGGCTTTTAGGTCTTTGTGTTCCTATGGTAACAGCTTTTGTTATGATCCTTCCGGACAGGGAAATGAGGGCTGAGCTAAAATCTGCTACGTTTAACTTCAAGGGTATTCATTGGAGTTGGTTTGCCTTAATCATTTTACTGCCGTTTGCGTTTATTTTTCTGTCGCAGGCAATTTCTTTGCTTTTTGGTTACAGTGCTGAGCAATTCAAAATTACAGAGAGCTTTTCATTCAGCGCAGGCATTTTCCCGGTTTGGTTTCTCCTAATAATCGCCCCTATTTTCGAAGAGTTCGGCTGGCGCACCTATGGCACTCATTGTATCAGGCGCAGTTTCAATCTTTTTACCACTTGCTTAATTTTTGGCATTTTGTGGGCGCTTTGGCATGTCCCTCTCGCCTTTATCAAAGATTACTATCATAGTAATGTTGTGGAAACCGGTGTTTTACATTCAATAAACTATGTTGTCAGCCTTATTCCGTATCTTATTTTCAACGGCTGGGTTTACTACAAAACGAAACGTAATATGCTGATACAGATTATGATACATTTGCCTTTTAATTTTTCCATGGAGCTTTTTCGTACGCATCCGGACACAAAGATAATTTATACTGTTCTGTTTCTTATTTTTTGTGCTGTCATCGTTATGAAAGATCGTAAATTCTTTTTTGACAAAACTTTTGAAGTTGAGGTCGCAAGATGAGACTAGCTATTGCATTGCTGCTATGGCTATTGATCGCGTCTAACGCTGTCGCTCAAGAAAGGGATGACTTTTTTATCCTTTTGCCGTTTGGCTATGATTTTCTGCAAATTGGAGAACAGAACGTGCACAGACCTGCCGCTGGTATAGGTTTTCTGTCCGGCGATATGGATGAACCTTTTGACAAAGTAGAACGCCGCTTTTTCGCTTTGGCGCTTTATCAGCCTTTACTGTTCAGAGAAGAACCTTTGCCGGGACTGCCAAACCACTTCCATCGGATTGACGCTATTTTTGACGGCCGTATCTACCGCCATCAGCTTTTGTTAATTTTTAGATCTGCTGCTGACAAACCCATAGCCGGAGGTTTAGGCACTTTCGAGACTGGTATTGGCTGGGGTTATGAATTAGTCCGCCGGCAAAATATATCGCTTATTCTTGGCGCAGGTTTGGCTGTCAGCGATTTTGGTCCCGCATTGTCATTGGATAGAGTGTGGCCAGTTTTGCCATTGCCACTCATTCGCTTTAATGTTAATACGCAATGGTTTACTTCATCCTTCGATTTTCTTACAGGGCCCAATTTTTCCTTTACAGTTGCACCTCAAGAAAAAATTCGCTTCACAGCGGATATGCGAATGGATCAATACCGCACTATTAACGACCTTATTTTTCAGTATACGCTATGGTATCGCTTATTTAACGAAAGCCATCGTCTCGGTGATTTCGCCGGAATTGGAATCGGTATAAAAAATGACTCTTTTAATTTTTTAATATCCCGCAATTCCGAAAACTTTGAATTACAGAAAAGATCGATTTTCGGCATAATTGATCTTTCGCTTCTAAGAATTGAGTCTGGCTGGATTTATGACAGCAATTATTTAATTGATGGAAGAAGAATATCAAACCCCGGCAGTGGATTTTATGCTTCTGTACAAGGGATAGTTCCTGTTTCAAGAAGATGATATAGCATAAAAGCAAGCGCCGCACAACGGATTGCAAACACATCGGGCATTGGAGCGCCATCAGTTAAGGCAATCAATTTTTGCAAAAAATTACCGATAATGTAATAATTGTGCATTGAGGAGGAAAAACAGTGCATCGATCTAAGGTTTTAAGGGCAATATCCTTATTATTGATTTTTTCGTTTATTACTTTTAGCTGTACCAGGAATAAAAATCAAATTGCTAGTTCAGACTTTGGGTTAACTGCCGAAGCAATTTCTGAGGGCTTACTTTTAACTTTTAACAATATTCCATCTGATACAATCCGCTTGTTTATTCATGTACAGTCATGGTGCGATACAGAAACACTTGAAAGCAGTCATGATATTATTGCCTCATTTGCTGATATAAGAGACGCATCTTTTTCAGTAGGGGAACGCCATTCTATAAAGTTGGAACAAGTGAAAGAAACTGGCAAAGTAATTTTTCCAATTGCTCAGGCAGGTCAAAAATACCGAATTTCAGCATTGGTTCAGACCAGATCAGATATTAACAATGAAGTTGTCCCAGTATTTATTGAAACTGAAGTTATTGCAAAAAATGGAATTCATTTCAACAAAGATGATGTTAGACTTGAGTTGTATAATAATTCTGCTGTAACACTCTCTTCTGTTCCTTTATTTTCATCAGAAATAGTTTTTGACACTCAGAAATTTAGTTTTGGTGTTACAATTATGGTTGGGGAAACTGGTTCAATTGGTATAGGCACTCATCATATTCCAGATGGATTATCTTCTGATGGATTAACTTGGGTATTTGAACCGCAAATGACTGACAATTTAAGAAGCAATAGTAATGGTTGGTTGGAAAGTGGAAATTATTATCCAGCTTGGGCTATAGCATACGCCAATATTTTACACGATGATATTTTATGGTTTGTGGAAATAGCCAAAACCCCAGAATTTAGTTTTTCATTATAAAAATAATGTGAAACAATATTCAAAACTCAGAGGTGAAATAAAAAAGGGTCGACCTGTTGGAGGGAAAAATGGTAGAAGCTCTTAAAGATATGTTTAATAAAGAATTTTTCGATAGGTTTACGAAAGATCTAAAACTTATCATTAAAGACTTTAATACTCGCAAGTTCATATCACAAATAATGGATGATGAATGGGAAAAAAAAGAATTTAAGCAGCGATGTTGGCATATCACAACAGTTCTTAAAAATTTTTTGCCAGCAGATTACAAAGACGCTATCGCTAAAATACTCGAATTATTGAGTCACTTAAAAGATGTTCATAATTTTTCAGAAATAGATGATACTACGTTTGGCTTATCATTGGAATATGGATGGATTTTGGATAATTTTGTTGAACAATATGGTTTAGATGATTATGAAACATCGATTAAAGCAATAGAAAAAATCACCCAATTTACAAGCTGTGAATTTTCTGTCCGCCCTTTCATAATCAAGTATCCAGAAAAAATGATGAAACAGATGTTAGCTTGGTCGAAACATGAACATTGGGGGGTAAGGCGACTTTCATCGGAAGGTTGTCGTCCGCGACTTCCCTGGTCAATGGCTTTGCCAAATTTAAAAGAAAATCCTGCTCCAATCATTCCGATTTTAGAAAATTTGAAAAATGATGTATCAAGGTTTGTAAGATTGAGCGTTGCCAATAATTTGAATGATATAGCAAAAGATAATCCCGCAACAGTGATTAATTTGGTAAAAAAATGGCAAGGCAAATCGGAAAACATAAATTGGATTATAAAGCATGGTTGTAGAACACTTTTAAAACAAGGCAATGCAGAAACAATGGAAATATTTGGTTTTAATGATATAAAAGACATTAGTATTAAGGATTTTAAAATTTCAACTCCAAAAGTTAAAATCAACGAGTCATTGGAATTTGGATTTACACTAATGAATAACAGTTCCAAGAAAATCAAAATAAGGCTTGAATATGGGATTTATTACCAAAAAGCAAATGAAACTTTGTCGAAAAAAGTTTGCAAAATCAGCGAAAAAGAATATGCAAAAAATTCAATAACACATATTACCCGAAAACATTCTTTTAAAGTGGTGACAACAAGAGTATTACATCCTGGACTTCACCAAGTTTCTATCATCATTAATGGAAAAGAATTTGAGAAATATGATTTTGAACTGATTGATAAAAAATAATAGTGTACGCCCCCCCCACTTCACATAATACACAGCATACGTTCCGCTGCCAATCTTGTCGTTAGCCGAAATAAAAACAAGGAATTTAACAAGCACACTGAATGCAGCCGTCCATGCCGGCAAGAAAGATGGATTGACATTATTATTTCAAAAACATAAAATTATGAATGTTCAAATTAGCCATATTTTTGAATATTTATTTTGTGCTGTTAATTGCTCCAATATTTGGAGAAGAATTAATAGAAGAAAAAGTATTAACACCACGCCTATTTTTCCTGCCAGGTTTATCGTATGAATATGTGGCATTTGATAATCTTCAGTTTCATAATCCGTCTTCAAGTTTAACTATGCTACGCATTAACCCAAATGAGCCAAATAGATTGTCTGTTTTTTCACTTAGGTACAATCCAAATATATTAAATAATCAGTATCAACCAGAGTACCCCAATCTATTCCATAACATTGCTTTTACAGGTATGCAAAGAGTTGACCGTCATTTTTTTATCTGCGGCTTTATGCCAATAACAGAAAGACCATTATTCGGTGGCTCGCGTTCGTATATGGGTATGGCTATATATTCTTACAATTTAGTTAATAGAGAGCATTTTACTATGAACCTTGGCATGGGATTATTGCTTATGGATATTGGCGTAAGATTAAACAACGGCTCGCCCTGGATGTTGTGGCCGATACCCACAATAGGTCTTTCGTGGGAATACGAGTGGATTAATTTTAGTCTTATCCCTGGCGCGAGGCTGGTAATAGCGCCACAAAAACCTGTTAGCTTGGTTTTAATAAATAGATCACGTGAGTTTGATGTTTCATTGTGGTATCGGTATTTTAGAGATGGAACCCCATCAAATGAAGTACTGGGTATAGGATTCGGGGTAACTAATCAGTCCAATAATGTAATGCTTTCGGATGGAACGAGATATGGAATAATATATAACACGATATATGGGGCTGTTCGACTGTTTCGTATTTTTGAAATAAATGGTGGCTGGGCATTTAATGGTAGAAGTGGGGAAGGTAATATATCAGCAGATACATTATTTGACTCGTTTGGTTATTCAGGAAGACCAATATATAATAATGATATAGGCAATGGTTTTTTTGCTTCTATATCTGCAAGAATAAATACAAATTAATAGAAGCTACGCCACGCATTCATACATGATGCTTCAGCAGAATTTTATAGAAGATAAACCTTGTTTTGAGGATATGTAAAAATTATATAGGGAATATATGTTCAGCTTGTTGCTTTTGATTATAATTTATCTCTCTTTTATCAGTTTGGGATTACCAGATTCATTGCTTGGTTCTGCATGGCCATCAATGTTCAATTCATTAAATGTCCCACTACATTATGCGGGATTTATTTCTATGATTATTGCAGGCGGAACTGTAATTTCAAGTATATTCAGTGAAAGAATTATCAGGCGCTTCGGGACTGGTATTGTTACGGTCGCAAGTGTTTTAATGACTGCGGCTGCTCTTGCTGGCTTTTCATTTTCACATTCGTTTTTTTTATTATGTATTTTCGCTGTTCCCTTAGGTTTGGGTGCAGGCTCTGTTGATGCTGCATTGAATAATTATGTGGCGTTACATTATAAGGCAAGGCATATGAGCTGGCTGCATTGTTTTTGGGGTATTGGCGCTTCTGCAGGTCCAATAATAATGTCGTTCTTTTTGATACATCAGCATTCATGGAATTCTGGTTATGGAGCTATAGGTATAATTCAATTTTGCCTTGTTTTTTTGTTGATCATTTCATTGCCTCTATGGAAAAATAATAAATCAACAGAAAACTCAGAACAGAATAATCCAGTTAAATTCTCAAAAATATTCCGTATTGCCGGAGTAAAAGAAGTTTTAATAGCGTTTTTTTGCTATTGCTCTATCGAAATGACAGTAGGATTATGGGGCGCAAGTTATCTTGTAATGGAAAAAGGAATATCACCTGAAATTGCTGCCCAATGGATAGCGTTATATTATATTGGAATAACTGCTGGACGTTTTATATCAGGCTTTATAACAATGAAATTAAACAACAGGCAGATGATCCATTTGGGGCAAATAATTATTGGGTGTGGAATTATTATTTTAGTTTTACCATTTGGGAATATTACGTTACTTCCTGGTTTCTTTATGATTGGTCTTGGCTGCGCTCCAATATTTCCCAGCCTATTGCATGCAACGCCTGAAAATTTTGGCAAAGAATATTCACAGGCAATAATGGGAATACAGATGGGAAGCGCATATATCGGAACAATGATAATGCCGCCAATATTTGGCTGGCTTGCTTCGCATATGAGTTTTAGTATATTCCCAATATTTATTGGTATAATACTGATAATCAAAATAATTATGGTTGAAGTATTAAATAGAAAAATAAATCGTATAGAATATAATGAATTAAAAAGAGATTTAATATGAATATAAAAGATATTATGGAAAGTAATAGAGATGCATGGAATCAAGCATTGATTTATCATCAACGAGCAAGGAATAATTCTTTACAAATTGGTTTTGCAAATCACGAATTTACAACATTAGACAGAGATTGTGATAATGTATTAATTGAAAAAATAATAAAAATGAATATTTCTGGAAAAACTATATCCCAAATGCCTTGTAACAATGGAAGAGAATTATTATCGCTTATGCGTTTTGGAGCAAAAGAGGCTATGGGTTTTGACATTTCCGATATTGCAATAGAAGAAGCAAAGCAACTTGCGAAAATATCTGGATTAAATGTAAAATTTGAAAGGGTTAACATTTTAGAAATTGACAATAAATTTAATGAATATTTTGATTTTATATACATTTCAGAGGGCTCTTTACAATGGTTTCCAAATCTTAATGATTATTTTTCAATTGTATCAAGACTTTTAAAAGCAAATGGGGAAATATTAATTTTCGAAATGCACCCGTTTGCATATTTTTTTGAAAATGGCTTTTCCTCAGATAACCAAAATTTAGAAAAAATGATTTCGTATTTCAACAAAGGTCCATTTAATTATAAAAACGGTATAGATTATGTTGGGGGAGTTGAATATGAAGCCAATGAGTGTTATTGGTTTATGCATAAAATGTCCGATATAATAAATGCAATTTTGCAAAATGATATTAGAATATTGGAATTTAATGAATACAATTTAGAAATGGCAAATAATGAATCAATAAAACATTTGGAGAAATTTCCTCTTAGTTATATACTTACTGGAAAAAAATGATTGGATTTTAAGGCTATAAAACACGTTATACGAAATTCATACTAAATTAATTGAATAAAGTATTTGAAATATAAAGAAAAAAGAAATGACGTTTTACAAAAAATATGGTATCATATATAAACTTAATAAGAAGGGGGCTAAAAAATGGAGTTTAAGAGTTTAATGCCAAATTTAATGGTAAAAGATGTTGGTAAAACCATTGAATTTTATAAAAACATTCTCGGTTTTAATGTTTTGGGAACTGTTCCTGAAAATGGACCTTTTGTTTTTGCCATAGTAAATGCAAATAATGTAACTATTTCGTTTCAGGAAGAAAAAAGCATAAAAGAAGAATATGCACAATTAAATAAATTTGCTTCAGCAGGTGGCGGATTTACACTTTACATTAATGTAACAGACGTTAATGGATTATTTGAAAAAGTTAAGGAAAAAGCAACAATCGCAAAAGAGATGCATAAAACATTTTATGGTTCAACTGATTTTTCCATAGAAGATTGTAATGGTTATATTTTGACTTTTTCACAGGCTGGGTAAAGAAAATGGCTACAGATATTGATTTTGTAAATTATTTAATTGATCAATTAAATGGCATTGGTGTTGTAATGTCCAAAAAAATGTTTGGTGAATATATGGTTTATGTAAATCAAAAACCAGTAATATTGGTATGCAATAATACAGCTTATGTAAAAATGCTGGAAAATATAAAACCATATTTTGAAAATGGTGAAACAGATTTTCCCTACAAAGGTGCAAAAGAACATTATATATTGGATGTAGATAACAGGGAAACATTAATCGAAATAATAAAAGAAGTGGAAAAGGTTTCAAAAATACCCAAAAAGAAAAGTAGCAAAAAATAGTATACACACCCACTTCGCAACAGCAGTATACGCACGCAACCTTGAGGGCGACCAGGCAGCAACAACATATATCGCCCTGCCCCCTCTCGCCTCCCAAAATGCTTACAGTTACTCTAAAATACTTTTCAGAACAACTAAAAATATGCGCTTATACAAGCCCATATTCCCCTCACCCAACGCCATTTAACGTTACTGACCTAATCCACCTTAAACCGCGAAACTTCCCTCATTAAAAGAGCAATATCTTTACTGTTTTTGCCACTTATCTCTTTAATATGATTTACCGACGCATTCATCTGATTGGCGCCAGAAGCCATTTCGGTCATACCTGCTTTTATTTCCTGAGTTGCCTTCTCCAAGTTCGTGCTTTCCTGTATTACCTCTTTTGCTCCTTCAAGCATTTCCCGTGAACCATTTTCCACCTGTTTGGTTATTTCATTAATATTGCTTATACCTTCCAGAATTTGCCTGCTCCCTTCCTGTTGCTCTTCCATTGAATTACGGACATTTTCTTCCTGCTCCGCAACAATCTTGACACTTGTGTCGATAGCCTCGAATTTCTCCAGTACATTTGCAGTCGAGCGACTTATTTTATCAATAGCTTCTTTTATCTTTTTTAATACCGTACTGATGGTTTGGGATTGCCGACCTGAGTTCTCCGCAAGCTTTCGTATTTCCCCGGCAACAACAGCAAAACCCCTGCCTGCCTCGCCCGCATGAGCCGCTTCAATAGCAGCATTCATAGAAAGCAAATTTGTCTGGCTGGAAATATTTTCCATCACCGAGTTAATGTCCAAAAGCCCTTCTGACTCACGGGCAATCTCCTTAATATCCGCAGCAACTTCCTGTAACCCTGTACGCCCCGACTCCGAAGCATTTTTTAAAACCCGTACATTGTCAGCATTTTTGACAAGCGTATCTGTAACCGACTGGGTATTTGCTACCATTTCTTCAATAGCAGATGACGCTAAAGAAATATTACTGCTTTGCTTTTGAACATGACCATCAAGTTTATTGATATTTACAACAACCTGCTCCATAGTCGCATGAGTCTCGCTGACACTGGCGCTCTGGGAAAGTATACGATTCTGAATACTTTGGATGTTTGCAGTAATCTCGTTTATTGCAGATGCTGATTCGTTCATGTTACTCGCAAGCTCGTTTCCTGTAACAGTCAAATCCGTTGCTTCTTTTTTGATAATGACAACCATATTTTTTATCATATCCAAAGTTTTATTAAAACTGTCCGCCAATTCTCCTATTTCATTATCCTTGATGTTATTAATTCTCTTGGTCAAATCTCCTTCACCAAGAGAAACCTCCCTTAAAATAACACCAATTTCTTTTATCGGAGTAAAAATCACGCGCAGAAAAAATAACATCAATGCAAGCCCGATAAATATGAAAACCACTCCCACAAGTACCTTCCTGATTTCACCCGCTCTAATAGCGCTAAGAAGATGCGATCCGTCGAAATCACAACCAACAATCCCCACAATTACTCCAGCGGAATTTCTAATGGGCGCGTAAGCCGAAATCAACCAACCCCATTCCCCCTGATCCACAAGGCCGGTAACTTCTGACCGGCCATAAGTCGCTACTCTTCTAAATGCATCGCCATATTCGCTTGTGTCTTCTTCGTATCCCAAAGGGGAAAAACCTTCATAGTCAGGTTCGCCGCTGCCGTCGATAATAAACATCCAAGTGTCTCCTGCTTTCGGCGCCATGGTGTACAGATAACGAGTGCCCGAAGCTTCCTTTAATTGCAGCATCCAAACCCTGGTTTCTTCATAAAATGGATCGTTTATATCAAGCGACTTAACCAGCGCTTCAAAAGCATCGCCGTCTATAAAATCAGCGGTTTTTTCGACTAAGCGAATACCCTGTTCAGCAAAGGTCTCCACTACTGTATTTGATAGTTGTCGTATTCCCATAATAACCAGTGTGGCAGTCAGGACAACGATTAAAGTAATAAAAAAAGCGATAAATCGAAATTTTAAAGAATTGAATAGTTTCATAATTTTGCTCCAATTTTTCCAGTATAATATTCGAGTATAATCTGTCTTTTTTATTTCTTCAATAGAACAAACGCTATAAAAAAATCCTCACCCAATTCGAGCATAAGAAGCTGTCATAACGTTTAATTTAATCTACCTTAAACCGCGAAACTTCCTTCATTAAAAGATCAATATTCTCACGATTCTTGCTGCTTAAATCATTAATCTGGTTTACCGCTGTATTAATCTCTTCCACACCAAGCGCCATCTCACTCATGCTTCCGGAGATCTCATGAGTTGCTTTTTCCAGATTCTCACTCTCCACAATTACTTCCCTGGAGCCATCAAGCATTTCCTGAGAACCGCTCTTTACCTGTCGGGTAATCTCGTTAAGATGTCCAATAGCTTCCAGTATCTGTTTGGAACCTTGCCCCTGTTCTTCCATTGCATTGCGAATATTTTCCTCTTGCTCAGATACGGTTTTAATGCTGGATTCGATTGTTTCAAACTTGGTTAATACATTATCAGTTGAATGAGTAATCTTTTCGATTGAGCTTTTAATTTTTTTCAAAACCGCACTGATGGTTTTTGACTGCTCGCTGGAATTGGATGCCAGCTTGCGAATCTCATCAGCTACAACAGCAAAACCCTTGCCTGTCTCTCCTGCATGGGCTGCTTCGATCGCGGCATTCATTGAAAGTAAATTGGTCTGACTGGCAATATTTGCCATTACAGAATTGATCTGCATAAGACCTTCAGAATCATGGGAAATTTGCTTGATATCCTGAGCCACTTCATGCAAACTGCCACGACCTATTTCTGAGGACGAAGTCAACTCTTCTACATTTTGAACGTTTTTACTAAGCGTCTGTGTTACAGATTGAATACTGGCAAACATCTCTTCTACAGCTGATGATGACTGCGCTACACTTGCGGTCTGTCTCTCAACAACCTCATTGAGCTTGTTTATGTTTGCGACAACCTGTTCCATAGTCGCATGGGTTTCCGTAACGCTGGCGCTTTGGTTGATAACCCTGCCCTTTATACTCTGAATATTCGCAGTAATCTGATTCACAGCAGCAGCGGTCTCATTCATATTACTGGCAAGATTAATCCCGATATCAGATAATGAACCTGCCTCTTTTCTGATATTTATGACAAGGCTTTTGATTTTATCCAAAGTCATATTAAAATAATGTGCAAGACTGCCGATTTCGTCCTGGGACTTGACGCTAATGACACGAGTCAAATCTCCTTCACCTTCGGAAATATCTTTTAATACACTAGTCACACTGGATATGGATTTTGCCAATGACCTTCCAATAACAAAAGAAAGTAAAAGGCCGATAAAAATAAAGATCGCTCCAGCTCCTAAAATAACAATGCGCAACTGCAAAAGTTGTTCATTTATTTCATCCCCTTTAATTGTACTAAAAAGCAGCCAATTAAAACCTGGGACTTCTGTGTATTGACCAATTCGGTATACTCCATCATGATAGTATTTTGATATCCCGCTTCTTTCTGTCAAAGCCACAGTCATCATTTCAGCAAACGATCTCAAAGACGGATCGTTTCTCGCTCCTGTTATGGGATTAAATTGACTTGTTACTAACCCCATATTTGGATTGGCAATCATTGTCCCTGTATTGTCCACTAAATAATGAAATCCACTTTCCATGCTGGTTGATAAGTTAAGAACCAGGGCGCTCAGAGTCTGAGCTCCGTCCATGTACGCAATTAAAACACCGACTACAGGCGCTCTCGGCTCTTCGCTTTGGAATATTGGCGCTGCAAGCACAATCACCATCTGGCCGGTAGCACGGCTGATAATTGGAGCAATCGCTGTTCTTCCTGCAAGAGCTTCTCTGACATAATCCCTGTCCCCAAGATTGGGAGTTGTAGAATCAATTACATAACGAGTCGTCCCATCAGGAAACACCAGACCAATATCTAAACTACCAACACGTGGTAGAACAACAGAAGTCAAATACGGCTGGACAATCTCCCAGTTCATGGTCCGCAACTGTGTGCGGTTGGCATTTTCCATGAGGATATAAAGGTGCATGTCTATCTTGGTAGAAAGGACTTCGGCATTTGCCTCATTCTCGGCAGTTATCCCGGCGAGAATACTTGCCTCAAGCGTTCTGGAACTGATTAGATATGTTGAAAGACCAATACTAATAGAAGTTATAAACACAATAATTCCGAAAATTAGGGGCAACTTTACACTTAATTTCATAATAAAAACCTCATACAGTAAAATATTTTATAGCCAACAATATTTTATTACTATTTTACGAGATAGTCAAATTAATAACTAAAGTTGACAGGCGATAATAGCCAATCCTCTTGGTAGATCTGTAATTTGAGACAACTCTCTACAAATATTGAATGTGACATATTATTAAATAGAGAATATGTAAATTACTGACAATAATTAAGAAATAAAATATATTTTGTAATTAAAATGAAAATGTATTATAAAGTTAGAAGATATAGAACTCGTTTCAGTTACAACCGAAGATTTACAATTTGGTTATGATCTTTGGAAATTAACCCAGGAAGAATATTATATAAAAATCACAGGAGAATGGGATCACAAATTTCAATTGGAATATTATTATAGATGAAGTTAGAGCAAATATTGAAAATAATTATTTAATAAAATTTTATAAAAAAAATAAAAAAGACATATATTTAGATGTTTTTCAATATAATGAAAAAGGATTAGAATATTACAACAAGTTAGGTTTTGAAAAATGGGCAGAAAGTAGTTTATTTAATTCTTTAAAATATGAAATTTAAATATTCAAAAAACAATGATGAATAAGAGATGAGCAAAGAGCAAAAAATACCATTTGCAGACAGCCTGTTTACGAAGGCGATGTAGTTGACAACATACCGCACGGCAAAGGCATATATAATTGTAACGTTATGCGACATTTTTGGCAAAAAAACAAGTGAGCATTGATAAAATACAAAAACAATAATATACTAAAAAAATGGATACTTCATTTTTGATAAAAAGCGTTCTTTTTGGCACATCAACAGGAGATGCCATTGGTGTTCCTGTAGAATTCAAAAGCAGGGAATATTTAAAGAACCATCCTGTAAAAGATATGACAGGATATGGAACATATAACCAGCCGCCCGGGACTTTTTCAGATGATAGCTCTTTAACATTTTGTCTGGCAGAAGCCTTAACACATGATTTTGATCTGTCTTTAATAAGTGAAAATTTCTTAAAATGGAAACAAGAAGCTTATTGGACAGCTGCCAATAGAGTTTTTGATATTGGAATTGCTACAAACAAAGCAATTAATAATCTAAAAAATAATATTCGTCCGGAATTAGCAGGCGGAATAAATGAAGATGATAATGGAAATGGTTCTTTAATGAGAATTTCTCCTTTAGTATTTTATATTTATAAAATGCCTATCTCTGAACGTTATAGTATTATTAAAAAAGTTTCTTCAATAACACATGGCCATATTCGATCAATTATTTCTTGTTTTTATTATCTTGAATTTATGATTTCTATATTAACCGAAAAGAACTTATTTAAAATATATGACAATTTAAAAATAACAATATCAGAATTTTTAAAGGAACTCTCAATTGATCAAGTGGAGATAGGATTTTTTGACAGGTTATTGAAATACAATATTTATGAATTATCTGAAGATCAAATAGAAAGCGGTGGATATGTAATAGAGACACTTGAGGCAAGTATCTGGTGTTTATTGACAACTAACAATTACAAGGAAGCTGTTTTAAAAGCCGTAAATTTAGGTAGTGATACAGATACAACAGGATGTGTAATAGGAGCTATTGCAGGTCTATATTACGGATATAACAATATCCCTGAAGATTGGATAAATAAAATAAAAAGAAAAAAAGATATAGAAAATCTGGCAGAAAGATTAAGCAAAAAAATAAAATAAATTATAGAATCTATATCAGAAGAACAATCAGTTTTCTTCCGCAGAAAAGATGGAATTATTGGACAAGACAACAGTACTGGTCTTGGACACCTTAGTTAACAGGAGACAATATGATTAATTCAGAAAAAACAACAAAAATGAAAAATAGATTTAATACCCTTTTTGATAAAGTATCAAAAAAATATAGTTCTTGGGCAAATATTCAAGCCTGTGTTTATTCTGAAAAATTAAATATAGATTATAAATATATCCCTTATGAAACTGAAAAACCTTATCATATTGCCAGCATTGGAAAAATGTTTACCGCTGTATTGATTTTCATTCTTATAAAGGAAAATTAATAAATAATGAATCATTGAATGTAATGCAAAACCCTATAAATAAATTAAGACATGGAATGTATTATGGATTAGGGCAAATGACAATAAATTTTAAGGAATTATCATTTTATTTAATAAGAAATTTACCCAATTTTTATGGTCATTCTGGGTTTTTCTCAGCGCAGTTATATTATGAACCCAATTCAAATTTACATATTATTATTAATCTTGGTATTGCTGAATATAAAGCAATTCGCAGCTGTTTTGATATCATGTTTAATATAAACAGGGAAATAAACAAAAAATAGTGTGCGCTCATCCTTCGCATAATTTAAATATTTACATTTTTGCAAGGATATTATAACATTTTTAAATCATAATAACAAAAATGAGGTAATTTCATGGTTGTCATCATCATAGTTTTAGCCATTTTGCTGGCACTTGCTGTTTCCTTTATTGTTTTTCTTTTAAATAAGAGCGGAAAATCCGAATTGCTTGCCAAACAGAAAGCGCAGGCTGTAATTGATGCTGTACCTATGGTTTGCGGTATTTTTGATAAAGATGGCAATACCATTGATGTCAACCGGGAAGTGGAAGAACTGTTCGACATACCAGACAAACAAATATACATAGACAATTTTGAAGACTTTTTGCCAAAATTTCAGCCGGACGGCTCACCTTCGTTTCAGAAGTCATGCGATATGATAAAAAAGGCTTATGTAGAAGGCAGCGCCCGTTATGAGTGGCTTTACCAGCGCCGGGACGGGACGCCTATTCCTGTTGAGGAGATCGCACGGCGCGTAAAAATTGGGCACCAGGATTTTGTTATCTGTTATAGCCGCGACCTGCGTGAACATTACAAACTTCTGGAAATTGAAAAGCTTGCTAATGAAAAAATGCAAGCCATACTGGATTCCATTCCTATGGTCTATGGTATTTTTGATAAAGACGGCAATACCCTTGAGGTCAACCATGAAGTGGAAAAACTGTTTGATATACCTGACAGGCAAATATTCATAGACAAATTTGAAGACTTTTTGCCAAAATTTCAGCCGGACGGTTCACCTTCGTTTCAAAAGTCATGTGATATGATAAAAAAGGCCTATAACGAAGGCAGCGCCCGTTATCCATGGTTTTACCAACGTCGGGACGGAACGCCTGTTCCCGTTGAAGAGATTGCGCGGCACATAACGGTTGGGGATCAGGATTTTGTTATCTGTTATAGTCGAGACTTGAGCGAAGAACGCAAACGACAAGAGATGGAACTCCTTCAACAAAAAATACATGACATGGTGGAGCAGCTAAACAGCTATGTAGAACGTCAATCCGCTGCTGTTTCCCAATCCTCAACAGCTACAGAGGAAATGATCAGCAACATACAATCAGTTACCGATACTCTTGCCAAAAACACCAACAACATGAAGGAATTGGAAGAAGCTTCTGAAATGGGGCGTACTGGTCTTAGCGGAGTTGTTTACGATATTCAGGAGATTTCGCGAGAATCAGAGTCCCTCCTGGAAATAAATTCAGTTATGCAGAGCATTGCCAGTCAGACCAACCTGCTTTCGATGAATGCAGCAATCGAGGCAGCCCATGCCGGCGAGGTAGGCAGGGGCTTTGCAGTAGTGGCAGATGAAATACGCAAGCTTGCTGAGTCTTCCAGTAATCAGTCAAAGACCATCAGCGGGGTGTTGAAAAAAATTAAAGGTTCCATCGACAAAATAACTCACTCGACAGATAACGTACAGAACAAATTCGAGGCGATAGGTAGCGCAGTAAAAACCGTTGCAGGACAGGAGAACAACATTCTAAACGCTATGAAAGAACAGGGCCAGGGAAGCAAGCAGATACTGGAAGCCATAGGAGAGGTCAACGAGATCACCTATTTGGTAAAAGGCTCTTCGCACCAACTGCTTGTGGACACGAGTAAGTAATAAAAAGAAATTGCGTCCAGCCTCTTCTGGTAGACACAAATATAAGCATTAAAGAAGTTGATGGATGTGGATGCAAAAATATAAATGAAATTAGTTGGATTCCAATAAAAAATGAATGATCAAAAATTAATAAAGGAGTATTTTTATGAGTAAACTGGTATCGAATAGAGGTTTTTGGCTGACATTACTGTTGTCAATTATTACTTTGGGTTTTTATACTTGGTATTTGATTTATGCATTCGCCAGGGAAACAAACATTGCCTGCAAAGAGGATAATAAGAAAACAACAGGATTACTTCTATTTATTCTATTGTCTTTTGTCACACTCGGTATTTACGGTATTGTTTGGTATTGTATGTGGATAAATCGCTGTAATGAATATCTTAGAAGAAACAACAAACCTGATGGTCTTCAGGTTTCAACTTACATATTAACTATTTTCCTTTTGGGTTGGCTTACCATTGGTATTATGTACCTGGTTGTTTTCTGCAAAATGTTATATTTGCAAAATGCTGTAAACCGCACCTATAATGAGTTAAATAATTTATTATAGAGGGTTAATATAATCAACCTCCAAACTATTAGCGCTTGCATCTGTTGATTATATTATAATGTAGAAATACAGAAAGGAATTTTACATGGTTCCCAAAAGCAATTTTGAAATAATTAATAAAAAAGTTCTAAAAAGATCTGTTATTTTCACAATTATATACACGCTTATAGCATTGACTGTAGGATTTTTAACAAAATCTCAGGTTATTATTTTTGATGGTATATTTAATTTGGCAGGTGTAGCACTAACATATCTTTCCATTTTTTCATTGAAATTTATCAATAAGCGAGATAGCTTAAATTATCCTTATGGTAAAGAAACTTTCGAGCCTTTCATAGCTATCACCCAATATTTTATTATACTGTATATTTGTATCACAACAATAACATCCTCTGTTCAAGTTATATTGGAAGGCGGTCATATTGTTAATACAACTTATGGTATGTTGTACGGGCTTTTAACCGCAATATTTAGTATAGGCGTATACGTATATTTGAAAATAATTACAAAAAACAATTTAACCTCTATTGGTCAACTCGAGCTGGATCAATGGAAATTTGGTTGCTTGCTCAGCATTGGGATTCTTATTGGGTTTGCTATTTCCTGGGTTATGGAAAAAACAGAATTTGCAGAATACAGTTACTATACTGATCCAGCATTGACTATAATTATTACAATAATTTTTGGCAGAACTGCCATTTTTGCCATAAAAGGGTGTGTGCGTGAACTTTTAATGGCTAAACCTTCTGAAGAAATAGTTAAATCTATTAACAAAATTTTAGAGGCAGTTAATAAAAAATACGAATTATCAAATCATATATTAAGACTTGGAAAAGTCGGCGGAAAACTTATTATAGAAATAGGTTATATTGTCAAAAAGAAATCAAAAATGGATTCTATTGAAATGCAAGATCGTTTAAGAAAGGAACTCACTGAAAAACTTATTTGTATTCCATATGAGAAATGGATAAATGTTACTTTCACAGGCGACATGAAGTGGGCAGAGCTTTACTGACCAACGAGCGAGAGTAGCGGGAAATATCAATAAAATTCATATGAGTAAATTTTAAAGAGGTAAATAAATGAAAGGTCTTGTTTACTTTCTAGTCAAAGAGATTGAAAAGTCTATCGAATTTTATACACAACTTCTTGAAATGCCACCAGTCAACACCGAAGTGCATGATGGAAAATTGCGCTGGGCAGATTGGGGTGATAAATCGTGTATAGCATTGATACGAGCAGATTTCGTCACGGATAATGTAAGGTATGGCAATAATGCGGTTTTTAATTATAGTGTAGACGACTTAGAAGCGGAATATAAAAAAGCAAAGAAACTTGGTGCAAAAATTATTGGGGAAATTACGCTCGTGCATGAAAATCCATATCGTTATGAATGTTTTTCGATTGCGGATCTGGATGGGAACCTGATTGAGATCGCTATGTATGGCAAATAGAGAGCCATGAAAGTAAAAGATTATTATAATGCAGATTGTTCAAAAAAGTGTTGGAAATAATTTATAAGAAGCACAAAGAAAAAGGGTAAACACATCGCTGTTGATTGACAGAATATTAAAGGCAGGCTATCTTTTTTAAGAGGAACAAAATGGATCAAGAGAACAAACCAGCACATGATTTTGATATAGATTTAATATGTGAATATTATTCAAATTTTGAAAGACAAGGTCCAGGAAGTCCTGAAACATCAATAAAAGCATTGAGTTTTATTGATAACCTTAATAGATTATCACAAATTGCAGATATTGGTTGTGGAACAGGCGGACAAACAATTGTATTGGCGCAACAGACAACTGCAAATATTATCGGCATAGATATTGCCCCCATTATGATTGAAAAATTCAATGATAACATGATAAAAAATAATCTACAAAATAGAATTAAAGGTGTTGTTGGTTCTATGGATAATCTTTCTTTCAAAAAAGAAGAATTAGACATGATTTTTTCAGAAGGCGCAATTTATAACATTGGTTTTGAACGCGGCTTAAATGAATGGAATAAATATATAAAACAGGATGGATATATTGCCGTTAGTGAAGCATCATGGTTTACCGAAAATCGACCCTCAGAAATTACCGATTTTTGGATGAATGCTTATCCAGAAATAGATACAATTTCAAACTGTATATCCAAAATACAAAAAGCCGGATATATTCCTATGGCATCCTTTATTATTCCTGAATATTGCTGGACAGATAATTTTTATAAGTCACACGCTTCTTTTCAAGATGTTTTTTTAAATAAATATCCTGGCAATAAAGCTGTTGAAAAACTTATTGCAGATGAACGTTATGAAGCACGAATGTATAATGAATATAAAAAATACTATGGATATGTTTTTTATATTGGAAAAAAAATATAAGGCAAATATAGAGCAAATATGATATTCTTTTTCTACAACTCTAAACAGAATTGGTATATAATTATTATGAATTTGATTCTTATGGAGAATGGATATGAAAAGATCATTTATGCTTGGTATGTCCCTACTGATTATTTTTACACTGCTTTCTACTTGCAACAAGACAAATAACTTAGTCCTAAATAATGAATTTCCATATTTTTTAAAGTATGATGGAAATCATTTTTTAAAGCACAATGAAAACCCTGCACCTCTTGATGTTCAATATATTCGCACAACATGGTCTTCTCGTATCAACTATCCAATTATCAGAGTTATATCTTCAAGACATGAACTTGAACAATATAATAATATTTCATATGCATTTGAAAAATATTCCGCTAATTATTTCGAAGACAATTTTCTTGTAATTGTTTTATTGCAAGAGAACAGTGGTTCTGTAAGACATGAAGTAATAGAAGTTGATGCGAGTGGCAATATTGTTATTAAACGATTGCTGCCTGAAATAGGCACAACCGATATGGCAGCATGGTATATAATAATTGGACTTAATAACAATTTTAGATCGAATCAATTTCAAACAATATTCATTGATGTAAAAAATTAAGGGGCGCGATCAACAAAAGCGAGCCGAGGAGAAAATATCTACCCAACTAACACCGCTAGCCAAACTAAGACCATCTTTCAATGGATGGGAGGACTGCTGATTTTAATGGCAGGCTTGTTTTTGCTGCTCCTTTCCCATCATAATTCTAATTTTGCTATTTGGTACGCGACATATATCTTCCCCATTTTTCCGCGCACAGTGGGTTGGTTTTTTGGGTTATTCCCATTTTCTGTATTTGAGATATTGTTAATATTAATCATCCTATATCTGCTGTGGGGTTGTATATTTACCATTATTAATTTGCGCAGCATGCAGGGCCGCGTCAAGTTAATAACATGTGTTAAAATTATTTCTCTGCGTTTTTTTTATTTTTTGTCGATCCTCTTTCTGATTTTTGTATTGACAGCAGGTATCAATTATAATCGCGAGTCATATGCTGACCATATAGGCATTACTGTGCAAGATTCCTCTACCAATGAACTAATACAACTATACTTGCTGTTAATTGAGCGGGCAGAATTTTTGGCAGAACAAATTGAAATAGATGATAACGGTCATTTTGTATTGGATCGAATAGGACTATATGATCATGCTCGGCAATCAATGCGCAATCTGAATAGTTTGCATGGCGGGCTTGGCACTTATTTTCCGCGTGCAAAAGCTCCACTGCTTTCGCGTCTGGCGCTCTCTAATTTAAACATAAGTGGTTTTTTTTCACCCTGGACAATGGAGGCCAATTATAATGGAGATATGCCAGGCCAAAGAATTCCATTTACAATCAACCACGAGCTGGCCCATGTTGTTGGACAAATGCGCGAGGATGAAGCTAATTTTGTAGCTTATCTGGCCAGTCGCAACTCAGAGCATGTGGATTTTAAATACAGCGCAGTTTATGTAGCATTGAGTTATACGCTAAATGCTTTACGCCGCAATCTGACTCCAGAGCAGTATTCAAAACTTTTATCATTACTGCCAGCACAATTACTTCGCGATTTTATTTTTGCCACTGCATATTGGCAGGCTTTTCAGGGCCCAGTGGCTGAATTGCAATCCCGCATCAATGATGCTTATCTGCGCCTGAATCAACAAGAAGATGGAGTACAAAGTTATGGACGTATGGTTGATTTACTGCTAGCCTATTACCGGGCGCAAAATAAAATTTCTGTTTCATCAAATTTCGTTGAAAGGGAAAATATCCAAAGTATAGAGGAAGGGGGAAATTATGACCACATATAAATTTAAAAAACAATTATTTTTCTTGTTATTCATGCTGTGTTTTCTGTGCGCTTGTTTTGGGAATGCCTACCAAAAAATTACACCCGAAGCAGCATACCAAATGATGCAAACATTAAATGATTTTGTTTTATTGGATGTGCGTAGTGCTGCGGAATTTCAGGAAAAACACATTTACGGGGCAACTCTTATTCCAGTTAATGAACTTGAGAGACGCGCAGAATCAGAGTTACCAGATAAAAATCGTGTGATATTTGTTTATTGCAGAGCTGGGGTCAGATCAAGAAATGCAGCAAATATTTTGCTGGGAAAAGGCTATACGCAAGTATTTGATATTGGCGGCATTATGGACTGGCCTTATAAGACAGTCAGCAATTAACTTTTCTACAAGACGCAAGCCCACTGCCGACAGATAACGACATTGGGCTTACTTTAAGTGCAGAAATATCTTCAGGATTATTCCAGAAGAAAAACCACAAAAATTTGACTTGTAACTTCCAGCTCCCCTGTCGGCAAACTGGTGGCAGTCCGCCCCATCCCACCCATATCAGCAAGAGCTACCATTCTATTCTGAGTAATGGGGTTAAAATTATTAGCATCAAATTCCGAAATACTAAGCGGCTTTACAACTCTAAGACCTGCAAGAGAAGCGTATTGCGTTGCTTTTTCAAGCGCTCTTTGATACGCAAGCTCTCTTGATTCTGAAAATAATCCACTCCTGTCTTTAATGCTAAATACTACTTGTTGTAAAATAACTCTATCTACCGATGTGATTTCATCCAGAATATTGGGCAATTTTTCGGGTGAAGTATCAATTCCTTCTATAGATACAATCATAGTTTGCTCTGCCCTCTGCCCTCTGATAGTTTGCCTGTTACCACTAAAATCATACTCTGGTCTAAAGCTTAAAGAAAGAGTGCGTATGTTTCTATCTTCAATTTCTGCTCTTTTAAATATATCTAAAAGCCTGGCAGTCATTCTATTTACTTCTTCCTGCGCCTGTCGTGTTGTTGGAGCAACATGCGTTAAAGAAACAATTATATTTGCCATATCTGGTTCAGCAGTTACAGAGCCTATACCAGCAACAGATACTGTAGTTTTATTCTTATTATTACCACAGCCCAATAAAATACAGAACATCAAAAAGAAAGCAGCAACTAGCAAAAAATATTTTTTACTAAATTTTGTTTTTATACTTTTCATAATAAATATATTACATATCCTTTTTATTAAATCAAGTCCTAATTACTTTTACAGATGCATTAACATTTCCTGCAAACCCTGCCAAATCAATCACTACATGCCAACGCCCTTTAGATGGAGGAGAAATTGTAAATTTTGGCGGTCCTGCAAGTCCTCCAGTATATTTATACTTTCTCCCATTTCTATAATAAAGAAAATTTGTAGGATCCATAAGTCTTACATTTGCGGCTGTATCTAAAGTGACTTCAACAATATCGCCACCATTAAGTTGAAAATCATAATGCAAAAACTTCATTTTTTCCTCCAAATTTAATGGCTTCCGCAATGTGTAGATAATTTTATCATATTTAATCACCAATACCAACTATTATTATTAAAACTCAAGGTTGCGCTTAGTAAAGACAAGCTTTATAATAGAAGAAACTGAACATCATAATGAGTATTTATGGAGGTTTATATGTATTGTATCAAAAAAATAACAGACGATTTAACATGGGTTGGCGCAAATGACCGGCGTCTTGCCATGTTTGAAGGGGTATATTCTGTTCCATCTGGCGTATCGTATAATTCTTATCTTCTATGCGATGAAAAAAACGTATTGTTTGATACTGTGGATAAAGCAGTACAGCAAAGGTTTGTGGAAAATCTCGTTGAAGCTCTGGGAAGCAAAAATCTGGATTATCTGGTCGTGCAGCACGTAGAGCCAGACCATTCCGTTGCAATTCGGGAAATAATATCCATGTATCCTGATGTAAAAATCATATGCAGCGCCAAGACACTTACATTGCTCAAGCAATTTTACGATCTTGACCTGGAATCCCGCGTACAAATCGTCAAGGAAAATGATACACTGAATACTGGCAAGCATGTACTCCATTTTATTATGGCGCCTATGGTGCACTGGCCAGAGGTTATGGTTACATATGACTCCACAGATAAAATACTTTTTTCCGCAGATGCTTTTGGTTGCTTTGGCGCTCTTAATGGAGCTCTTTTTAGCGACGAAGTGGATTTTGAAAAGGATTATATGGATGAGGCAAGACGCTATTATACCAATATTGTAGGAAAATACGGCACACAGGTTGAAGCGCTGCTAGGCAAGGCATCTGGTATTAAAATTGAAATGATATGTCCGCTTCATGGCTTTGTATGGCGCAGAAACATAACGAGTATCTTGTCAAAATATGTTCTCTGGAGCAGCTATGAGCCAGAGGAACACGGCGTGATGATTGCTTATGCTTCTGTATATGGTAATACAGAAAACGCGGCAGAAATACTTGCAACACAACTGCGAGAAAAAGGGATCAAAACTCAGATGTTCGATGTCTCTGTTACTCCAGCGTCAGAAGTTGTAGCTGCAGCATTCAGGTGGAGCCATTTTGTATTTGCCTCTACTACATATAACGCAGGAATTTTTGTAACAATGGAAGCTTTGATTTCTGATCTTGTTGCGCACAATATCCAAAAGCGCACAGTCGCGATAATCGAAAACGGATCATGGGCAGCAACAAGCGGCAAATTAATCCGTGAGCATTTGGGAAAATGTAAAAATATCAACTTCATTGAAAATATAGTTAGCATAAAATCAGGTATTAAAGCAACACAGCTTTCGGAAATCAATTCTATGGCAGATGCTATTATAGCCACTTTCCCGAAATCAGCAATGCCCATTAAAAAAGACAATGCTCCGGCAGGATCAAATATTGTACAAGCAGAAACAATGTTCAAACTCTCTTATGGCTTGTTTGTATTAACAGCAAAGGATGGTGATAAAGACAATGGCTGCATTGTAAATACAGTAACACAGATAACTGCTACTCCGCTTAGAATATCTGTTGCAGTAAATAAAGCCAATTTTACATGCGATATGATACTAAAAACAGGGGAGTTCAATGTCTCGATCTTAACAGAAAGCGCACCTTTTGCTGTCTTTGAAAGATTCGGTTTTCACAGTGGAAGAGATACTGATAAATTCAATGGCTGCGGTTATGATGTGCGGGCTGCGAATAACATACGCTATGTGCCAGAACATGTAAACGCCATGATTTCGGGAAAGGTAACACAAGCTCTTGATTATGGTACGCATACACTGTTCATCGCAGATATAACACAGGCATTTGTAATATCGAATGAGCCAAGCGTCACTTACCAATATTATTTTGGTCATATTAAGCCAAAGCCTCAAGCTCCAAAGGAAGGCAAAAAAGGTTTTGTGTGCAAAATATGCGGCTTTGTGTACGAAGGGGACAAATTGCCTGGTGATTATATCTGTCCTCTTTGCAAGCACGGAGCAGAAGATTTCGAAAAAGCTTAGGTAAAGCCTTGGGGAAAAAATGAATTACAGAGTAAATCCTAAAAACGGAGATAAATTATCAACACTCGGTTATGGCTGTATGCGGTTTGGAGGCAATGAATTAAAATCATTCACCGGAAAGGTTAATAAGCAGAAAGCGGAAAACATGATTCTTAGCGCCATCGAAAAGGGTGTTAATTTTTTCGACACCGCGTATATTTATCAAGGCAGCGAAAAACTTTTAGGAAAAATATTAGCGAAGCATGGTTTGCGGGAGAAGGTTTATATTGAGACAAAAATGCCAATGATCCTTTGCAAAAGCAAATCGGATTTTGATAAATTCTTTAACAAACAGTTAGAACGACTTCAAACCGATTATATCGACTATTATCTCCTTCACATGCTGTCGGATACAAAAACATGGAACACATTCTGCGAATGGGGAATAGAATCATGGATACAGGAAAAGAAAGATTCCGGAAAAATCAAACAAATAGGATTTTCTTACCACGGCCCAAGAGAAGAATTCCTGGCCCTTTTGGAAGTGTATGATTGGGATAATGTTCTAATTCAATACAGTTACTCTGACGAGAATTTTCAAGCAGGAATAACAGGATTAAAAAAAGCCGCTGAAAAAGGAATAGCTGTAATGATTATGGAACCTCTCCTGGGCGGCAGATTAGCAACAGGTCTGCCTCAGGCAGCGGTTTCACGCTTTAAGGAAGCAAATCCGAAAATGACTCCTGCTCAATGGGCGCTCAAATGGGTCTGGAATAAACCGGAAGTTACCTTGCTATTAAGTGGGATGAATGAAATGAAACAATTGGAAGAAAATGTTGATGCAGCGAAAACTTCCTTGCCAAATATGCTTACACAAGAAGAAATCAATGTTTTTCAGGATGTTAAGAATATTGTCAATAAAGCCTATAAAATTAATTGTACTGGCTGCAACTATTGTATGCCGTGTCCGCTTGGGGTAAACATACCTGGTTGTTTTACCGCTTATAATACACATTTCGCTATAAGTAAAACAACAGCAATGTTACAGTATAGTATGGGCACAATCCTGTCACAAAAGCAGAGTTACGCAAGCCTTTGTAATAATTGCGGAAAATGTGAACCTCTTTGTCCGCAGCATATTCCGATTGCAAAATCTTTAAAAGATGTAGCAAAGAAAATGGAAAACATACAATTCAAATTGATGAGTTTTTTTACAAAATTTTTCACAAGAAAAAAATAAAAACTATTGATGTCTTGGTAGTTATGATTATATTTTTGTGAATAATAAATTACAAACATAAAGGCATTTGATTTCTCAAATACCTTTATGCGAATCAAGGGAAAGAATATATTTTTTAGCTTGCTCGATCCCGGTCCCTTCGGTATTGCTTACCATAAAAACAGTTGAGCACCCTGCTTGAAGCAAGCTATCATATGCACAGTCAATATTTTCTTTTGCCTCGGCAATATCTATTTTTGTTACAATACCAATAACAGGCTTGCTGCCAAACATCGATGAAAAATCAGGCGCAAACCAAAGAGTTTTATCAATACAATCCTGAAAGAGAATTACTACATCAGTTTCTACTGATGTAACAATCAACGCGCGGTAAAAAGATCTGTTATCTACATATTCACCGGGTGTATCAATAATATTATCGGAAAATTCTATTGCCTGAGTTTTTTTATAACTAAGGGGTTCATTTTGCATGGCTTGTTTAAAAGAAGTTTTTCCTGTTCCTGTTCTGCCAATCAACATTATTTTCATATAAAAATATTTTATGTTTTTGTTATACTTACAGGACTAAATCCCATTTGATTACAAAGCACATCAACTACAGCTTCGAGAGAAGAGTTAACACTTGCAACATCACCTGTGATTACAACAGAGCCGCTAAACCTGTCAATAAAAGCAATTGTTATTGATGCTGCTTTTGTCGCAACATCAGAAGCAATTATCGCAGCTTCGCTTGGCGTAATAGTGAGTATCCCTATGGCATTACTTGTTTCACTTCCTGTTATCCCAAGTTTTTTATATAAGTCCGGCACAGGATTCGCGATAATATGCGCGAGTGTAACCTGTTTACCGGGAACATATTCCTGTATAATTCTCTGTTTTTTTTCATCCATAGCAATACACCTTTATCAAAACAGACTCTGAAATAAATCTTCATGGGGTTTCGGTATAACAACTTTATTGACAAGCACCCCATTTTCTTCGCCAAATACTGCGCCGCATTTTAATGCTTCTTCTACTGCAGAGACTTCGCCGGTAAGGATCACAAAAGATTTCCCCCCTATGCCTATCCCAAGTCTTATATCAAGCAAAGTAATATTTGCTGCTTTGACAGCAGCATCTGCTGCGATAATAGAAGTTGTAATATCAAAAAACTCCATAACTCCAACTGCATTTGGAACAGGAGGAATAGATGTCATATTTATAGCCTGAATAACTTGCGGATGTATATTTGCAATAACAATTTTATCAAGCACATTATGCATTCCAATTTGCGCGCCTGCGTCAATCGAAGCATTCACAGCCGCAACATTGCCGGAAACAAGGATAACATATTTACCAGGACAGCTTGGCTTTGCAGCCACTAATCTTACATCAGCAGTTTTTAACATTATGTCAGCTACTTCAAGGCCTCTTGCGATACTGTTTAATTCAAGAAATCCGATTGCCTGCATTTAATTCACCTCTCTTGAAATAGTTATAACATCTGTAACTGATGTAACAGCGCCATCAATAGTTGCATGAACAAAAGCGCCAATTTTTTCTGCCTCAATAGTTCCTATTATTTTTCCGCACTCAACTTTTTCACCTGCCTTTACAACAGGAGTCGCAGAAACTCCTATATGCTGCTTTAGCGGGATAGATACTTTTTTTGGTTCAACTATTTTGATTTCAGAAATCTGGTAATCATAATATTTATTAAGCCCAAGTCTTGAAGCAATACGTTTTGTGGGAACTTTTCTCCCTTCGAATTCTTTTCTTGAAAACACTTCGCAGTCTGGTTTACTATAACGCATCCCTTTATTCTGCAATATTTTTTTTACATATATATTCACCTGTCTTGGTTGCAACTCCATGGGACACGCAAAAACTTCGCACACACCGCATTCACAGCAAATCAATGCCTGCTTTAGCGCTTCATCTTCCTGCGCTTTTTCTATGTCAGATTCTATATCAGAAGAATAACCAAGTTTACGCATTATAAGATGCGGCTTAAGTGGATGTCCAAGTAAATATCTTGGGCAAAGATCTGCACACTGACTGCACTGTATGCATGCTACCCTTGCTCTGCGCAAAACAGATTTTAGTGGGATCGTATTTCGATTTACAACCGAAATATTTTTAGGCACAATAATCAAGCCTGAAGTTGTTTTGGTTATAAATAAATTTTCCAACTGGGTTTTATCGTACTGCTTGCCCATGAGAGGGCCACCCTCAATAATAACATAATCATCAACAAGTATTTTTCCTGCTGCTTCCACACACGATGCAAAGGAAGTCCCAACCGGAGTATATACGATCACAGGATTTTCAACTTCTCCTGTAACTGTAAGATACTTGTGGGTAAATGGTTTTCCTTTTACACTTTCAGCAACACAACACACTGTCGCAACATTGGTGACAACAGCATTAACATCAAGAGGAATACCTGAAGGTGGAACTGATTTTCCTGTAACAGCATTTACAATATACTGTTCATCTCCAGCAGGATAAATATTTTCAAGTTTAAATATTTCTATATTGCTTTTTAATGCTTTAATAACTTTTTCAAGCGCAGATATTTCTTCGGCATAATTGTATTTTATGGCAATGACTTTTTTTTCAGCCCTAACCTGTTCAGCAATCAGCTCCATTCCCAAAATAATATCTTCTGTTTTGTTTTTTACAATAAATCTATCTGTACGCAACAAAGGTTCGCACTCTACAGCATTGACTATAAGATATTTTACCAAGCAGTTAAGTTTTACATGAGTAGGGAACCCTGCTCCGCCGCAACCAACAACTCCTGCTTCTCTTATTGCATCAAGCAACTTCATGCGTTAATCCACCTTTATAGCGCATACAATTATTTTACTTCTATGCTGTCAATTATTCCCACAATTGCAGCATCTATTACCACATTCTCTTTGCCCAAAGCTTTTCTCGCAGTACTCCCGGTTACTACAATAACTTTTTCTCCAATACCTGCGCTAACAATATCCACAGCAACAAATATTTTATTCACGCTTTTTTCCTTGTGATCTACTTGTTCAACGACCATTAGTTTTAATCCGTTGAGAGATTCTTCTTTTTTTGTAGCCCACAAATGACCAATTACTTTACAAATTACCATTTTTCCCTCTGTATATTATACAAATTCTACTTCTATTCTTGCAGTGCTAAATACATCTTTTGCAAGAGGGGATAATATTACCCCTTTCTTAAAAGAGAGTGTCTTTACATTTCCCTTTGCCAGCTCTTTTGCTTTTTGTTCAGATATAAATTTTTCGCTTGATGCCGAAGTTTTGAAACTACTCCCTGCATCTTTACTGAAAAATTTTTCCACCTTTACGCTAGCGCCTCTTTCATCACGGGATGTCAATGTCTGGTTGCAATCACACAGCTCTTTTACAATAACAGCGCAATCATTATCCTGCAACATACAGGCATTTGCTTCATCAAAATCAACATGGAACGATAATTTAAATTTATCATTTACCCGTACAATTACATCATCAAACAAAACAGGCCGCTTTGTATTTACCCGCACACAAACTCTATCTCCATTTTTTACTTTAAAATTCTCCGCATCTTTTGGCGTCATGTGTATATGATTCTTTGCAATGATCGTAGAATTACTTGCAGTAATCACAGCATTGTCAGAAACAATGTGCACAGTTGCGCCATTTTCAACATCCCCGGAAAGCCGCAAAGGGGGATCTACACCAAGGAGTCTTGCATCTGTCTGGGAAATCTCAACCTGCACCTGTTTTCTTTCAGGTCCAAGTATTGCTACATTTCGCAGCTCCCCTTTTGAAGTAATTACAGATACTCTTTCCACAGCAAGAAAATCTCCTGGCTGAGTTATATCTCTTTTAAATGTAAGCTTGTGCCCTTTTCCAAAAAGTGTTTCAACAGCTTCCCTGGTAAGATGCACATGGCGCGCAGAAATTCCAACAGGCATGGTGTTGCCGCTGTTTTCAAGTTTGCTTTCCTGCTTTTTCTCCGCCTCGTTTTTTATTTCGTTAGCGCTGCTTTCCAGAAACTTTTTTACTGTTTTGCTTACGATCTCTCTTATAACATCTTCATTCATACCCTTTATCCTGACTGATATTGCTTACAACTGTTTCTAAGCATAAGAATATAGATAGCGCTGCTAAGCCTGTTTAATGCTTTTAATATATCATGCTCCTGTTTTTCAGGACCAATACAAAATGCTGTAACAGCAGCTATTTCCAGTTCCCGGGCTTGTGTTCTAAGCACATTAAGTCTAACTTCCACTTCTCCGTGGTCAGGAGAAATTTTAATATGCCCCCTGCCAAAATATTCCATTGGATTATGCGATACTTTTCGTAAATCTTCTTCTCCATATTTTAAAAGTAATTGTTCTCCAACAGGCTGGTCAGAAACTTCGCACTTCAAAATATGTTGCGTAAAAAGAAGAATTTCTCCAATATCTTTTTTTAGCTTTATTATCTTTTCCTTTTCTACAAATATTTGCATATCCATTATTGATGCAATAAAAGTGTCCAGCTTCCCCCGCAAAATAATTCGCGGATGATTTTTCATAACCAAAACATTTCCATGCAAGTGTGTCATGTATTCTGGTTTTTCATCATACTCTTTATCACCTGATTCTGATACATATTTTCCATCTGCCATATCCAAAGACGGGCGGATAAATTTATTCTCATCATCATCAATAACAAGAGACAATTTTTTTTCTTTTATGTACTCAAGCGCACTTTGAGTTACAAAGTCGCTTTGACTAACACGGATTTCATCAGCATTGCCCAACAAGTGCATCTGCCGAACCATGTTTTCATCAACAACTTCCATATATTGTATGAGCAGAATATTTTCATTTTTGTTATACACATAAAATGTATATCAATTAATGAAAGAGATTATTTTTCTGCCTTTCCTCCGACAGAAGGTAAAATTCCTTCGACTTCTGAATGTGGTCTTGGAATTACATGAACAGAAATAAGGTCTCCCACCTTAGCTGCTGCAGCTGCTCCTGCATCTGTTGCTGCTTTTACTGCCCCTACATCTCCACGAACCATAACAGTTACCAATCCGCCACCAACAAGCTCTTTACCAACAAGAGTAACATTCGCGGCTTTTACCATAGCATCTGCTGCTTCAATAGATGCTACCAAACCTTTTGTTTCTACCATTCCCAGCGCCTGTAAATTTACTGCCATATTTTCCTCCTAATGGCTAATTATAATAGAAGTCTTTAAAAAATAATGCAGACCTCTTAGATATATGATTATCACACTTTACTGTGTATAATTCTTAAGTACATTTTGTAAAACTTCTTTTGTTATCCTTTCAATATCCGAAGCTGTAAAATCTTCCTTAACCGGCCTTGCTGCAGCAGAAGTTGCAGCAGATTTAATTTCATGAATTGCCCCTGCAGTCACTGTCCCTGCACTCCCGGATGAATGTTCAAAAGAATATTCGGATGGCTTTCTCCCTCCAAGGTCTTCCAATTCTCTTACTCCATACGCAACGCGTTTGATATTGATTAAATTCAAAGGCCCCACATTATCAAACGTAGAACTCCCTCCCATAGAGCCACAACCCAATGTAAGAGAAGGGACAAGATTTGTCGTCACCCCAACACCACCTAACGCTGCAGGAGTGTTCACAAGAAGACGGCCAACAGGTTTTTTTAATGCAAATTCTGTTATTACCTTTTGGTTTTCAGAGTGGATCGTCATTGTATGTCCCACACCTTCGTTTTCCAATATTTCAATACATCTGTGGCAAGCTTTTTCCCAATTTTCTTCAACATAAAAACCCAGTACTGGGCAAAGCTTTTCCCTGGAGTATGGGTTTCTGGGACTTACTTCTGTTTGCATGGAAACCAGCACTCTTGTACCTTTGGGGATTTGTATTCCCGCAAGTTTTGCGACAAACTCTGTATTTTTCCCAACGATTGCGGGATTCATCGTGTTATTTGCCCGCATAAGAATTTTTGCAACTTTTTCCGATTGCTCTTGATTTAGAAAATAAGCGCCCTGCGCTGTCATCTCGGAAATAACATTATCTTTGATACTTGTTTCTGTTACAACTGATTGTTCCGACGCGCATATTGTTCCATTATCAAAAGTTTTGCTGTCAAATATTCTTTTTACAGCCAACTTAATATTTGCAGAAGCTTCTATATACGCAGGACCATTTCCTGCGCCTACGCCGATTGCAGGGTTTCCGGAGCTGTAAGCAGCTTTTACCATTGCGCCGCCGCCAGTTGCCAGAATAAGATCAGTGTCTTTATGTTTCATTAATTCATTTGTTGCTTCTGATGTTGCTCTTTCAATGCACTGTATTATATTTTCCGGGGCACCTGCTTTTTTCGCAGCAGATTGCATAAGCTTTACTGTTTCCATTATACACTTTTTCGCATTCGGATGAGGGCTTATAATAATTGCGTTACCTGACTTTATTGAAATAATTGACTTAAACATACTTGTAGAAGTAGGGTTTGTCGAAGGGATCAGCGCTGCGACAATTCCAACAGGCACTGCTATCTCCATTATTTTTTTCTCTTTATCATCACACAATATCCCGACAGTTTTAAGGTCTTTTATTGATTCATAAACAATCTTGCTGCCAAGCATGTTTTTGAGAACTTTATCCTGCCATATCCCAAACCCGGTTTCTTCAACAGCCATCTTTGCTAACTTCTCTGCATTTTCAACACAAACATCTGTTATGCTTTTAACAATAGCATCTATTTGTTTCTGCGAATACTGTTGTAAATCTTTTTGAGCCTGTCTGGCTCTTTTCATCATTTCGCGAACTTCTTGTACTGAAAGTAAATCATTATCATACAACATATTTTTACCTACCACTCTCTCGGAGTTTTTGCTGAGTTACATACAGACATGGCAAAAGCTTCGCACGCTGCCAGACATGCAGATTGCTCTCCTGTAAGAAGAGCTCCAGCAAAGTTAGTTTCTGTCGGAGGTCCAAAAAAAACCTTAAGCTCCACTGCTGCTATCTTTAACGCTGCATCTATTGCAGATATTGCTTCTCCCGGAGGAGCAATCAAGTAAGCAATAGAACTCCCTTTTTCAACGCTTGCTGTCTCTGCAAGATAAGATCCGCACGAAGATATGCAATGCGCAAAATAAACAACACTGTTATCTTCGTTTGCGCTGTAAAAGTAAGCGCAGTTTTCAATATAGTTTACAGCTGCTTCTATTCCGCTTTTGATTTCTTCAGGATCTGTGCCTGCAAGTATTCCAATAAATTCACCAGTATATTTTGTTGATGCATTTGAAGACCCTGCATACATTGACTTAGCATACGCAACCATAACATCTGCTTTTTTTGTTGCTTCATCAAGCGCTACATAAGATACATCATCGCAATCTGTTGTTATTATTCCAAGGCTTGTATAACCACTTGGGATTTTAAGACTTTTAATCAATGCGTTATCTGCGTTTGGGATTAAGTGAGTACTTAGGACTGTAGTTTTCATTTGATCGCCAATCATCTATCTCTCCACAGCTTATTGCTTTCGCATTTTTACAAATGCTGATTTTTTATCGTTGTAATTCTACTCCGCTTGCCTTTCGCTCAAGTATTACTTTAATAAGTTCTGCTATGTGAGCGCCTGCTTCTATTGCCGGAGTTCCACCCTTATGTATATTTGATACAACTGTTCTTCTTGATTCACTCATCCCAACAGTTGCCTTATAAGCTATATACGCGCTCATACTATTTGCTGTAGCAAGACCAGGCCTTTCTCCTATGAGCAGGCACACAACTTCTGCGCCAAGTGTTTCGGAAATCACATCTTCAGATGGACATCTTCCGAATTTTACAAAAAACGGAGTTCCTGCTTCTATCCCAAAATTTTTTAATCCATCAAAAAGCGCTGGAAGAATATCTGCGCAGTTGGCATCTACAGCCTGACTGCTTAACCCATCTGAAACATATACCTGGACTTTTGGATTTGGTTTACATTTTGATTTAATAAGATCAAGAGTTTCTTTTGAAAATTGCCTTCCAAGGTCCGGTCTTGTAAGATGCTCGTTGCGCGATGAACATAAAGTTTGCACAGAAAAAAGATCCATTTTCTCCAATACTTTTTCATCAACATCTCTCATGACCGCATCCCGCGCTGCTGCATGGTCTGCGCGCAAAGCAAGCGAAGTAGATGTCCTTAATCTTGGCCCTGCTTTCCCAACACAAACACGGGCAGGAGTAAGTTTCTTCATTTGCTGCAACACAGAAATATCTTTTGGATCTTTTACAGTTATTGCAGCTTTTTGCTCCTCCAGAGTACTAACAGATTTATCGTTATCCGCAGAAGTCCCCTGTTCAACCAGCTTCGCAGGAAGCTTTGGTGCATCGCTGCGCTGTTCAATCTTTTCATGCTTCTGCAAAGTATTCTTGTTTTTCTGAAGTTCTCTTATGACTAATGCAGTTATCTGATCGATTATTTCTTTTTCTGTCATGTCTGCGCTCCCTGAGAATGTGATGGGGGCTTTTTAAATATCGATGCATCTCCAGCAAGCTTTGTTAGCCGCCCATTTTCCATAATCCCCAAATTTTCAAGCCACGCTTCAAATTCCCGGATCGGCCGCAAATTTAAAATTTCCCTTACAGCAGAAGCATCATGATAAGTATTTGTCTGATAATTAAGCATTATATCATCGCTTGCAGGAACTCCGATAATATATGGACACCCTGCGCTTGCCAAAAGCAGTGTAAGGTTTTCAATATCATTTTGATCTGCCATAATATGATTAGTATAACAACAATCACATCCCATCTGAATACCTGTAAGTTTTCCCATAAAATGATCTTCAAGACCAGCTCTTATTACCTGCCTTGAGTCATAAAGATATTCAGGCCCTATAAAACCAACAACAGTATTTACCATAAACGGATCAAAAACTTTTGCATAACCATAACAGCGCGCCTCCATCGTTACCTGGTCTGCACCATAGTGGGAGTCTGAAGACAATTCAGAACCCTGCCCTGTTTCAAAGTATAATACATTTGGCCCTGTGGCAGTGCCTCTGCTTTTTAACAGTTCTCTTGCCTCAAACACTGTTTTTGTTGTAAATCCAAAAGCTTGATTCCCTTTTTCAGAGCCAGCAATACTTTGGAAAATAAGATCAGCAGGAGCTCCCTGCTTTATAGCTTCTATTTGTGTATTTATATGCGCAAGCACACATTGCTGAGTAGGGATTTTCCACTCATTTTTAATTTTATCAAACCTGCTTAATATCCCCACACAATTTGCAACTGTATCATTTACAGGATTTAATCCTATAACAGCATCTCCGATCCCATAACTTAATCCCTCAAAAAGAGATACAACTATCCCTTCGATATTATCGGTTGTATGATTTGGCTGAAGCCTTGTTGAAAAAGTTCCGCGCAACCCCATTGTTGTATTACAGGTGGTTGAAATCCTGATTTTATTTGCAGCATAAACAAGGTCCATGTTTGACATAAGTTTCGTAACACCAGCAACAACTTCGCTTGTTAACCCACGACTTACTCTTTTAATATCAGATTCAGTTGTATCTATATCAAGCAGCCATTCCCGCAACTCGCTTAATGACCAGTTTTTTATGCCTGTATATATTACTTCATTAACTCCATCCTGAATAAGTCTTGTTACATCATCTATTTCATACTCTACTACAGGATTATTGCGGAGATCACTTATTAAAAAATTTGATAAAACCTCTTTTGCGGCAATTCTTTCACTTTCATTTCTTGCAACAATACCTGCAAGTATATCGCCGGATTTCTGCTCATTGGCTTTTGCAAGAACTTCTTTCACTGATTTAAACTCGTATGTAGTCCCATGCAACATGGTTTTTAGCCTCATAGCGCCTCCGACTGCTTTATACAAGAGCGCAGATTACAACCTGCAATTTAGTTCTCTATAGTTTTATCGTAAATAAGTGTTTTTACAACAACAGGTATTGCAATACCATTCATAAGGGGCTTCCCTATATCCACATAATCATTACTGTCAACTTTGATCCCATCAATACATACGATTTTACGCATATTCCCAATAAAACGATGCAAAATCTGCCCCAGTGATTTTGCAAAATCATCTTCTGTAAGCACCAACAATGGTATATTTTCTTCCAAATTGCAGGAAGCAGCTTCAGAAACTACCTTCGCAATATTACATACCTCATTATAAGACGGATTTTTGACTTTACGAAAGCAAAAAATTATTTTTTCCGCGTTAGTTTGCTCCATAAACCATTTACATTCTTTTTTATAAGAATCAGATATCCCTTCCATACATTCTTTTTCAATCGACTCTCCAACTACAAATGCAGGCAGGTTTTTTAATGGAAAAATCATACTTTCTGAAAAAGATATTGTACTTCCGCTAACTCTTGTTGTATATGACCCTGCTCCAATCACAGTTGCTCTTATAGTTTCTTTTGCCTGATATATATTAAAATCTTTGCACAACCTGCTTTTAGAGATGCTTCTTGCAAGAAAAATGCCAATATCATTATACTGATAAGGGTCTATATCAGGATTATAAATCGCTTCTGCTACTCCGCCGGAAAAACAAATATAATCGGGCATGGATTCCTGCTTAAAACAGGCGCTCTCTTTTGTTTCCATGAGGCTATACAAATCTGCTCCAACAAAAGCCAAGTGATTTTTGTTGTTATTCGTTACTGCCTGAACCAAAACTTCTGCCATTGTGTCGCAGATTTTAACAATATTTTCTTCTGTGATTTTTGTACCAGACCTTATATCTATACCAATATCTTCTATTATAGGTTTAATGCTTGGGCTTATATAAGTTACTCTTTGTTCATTGTTATATGTGATCAGCCTGCCGCCAATATTAAAACACCCTTTTGCAGTTATTTCCCCACTTTTAAAAGCCGCAATATTTGTTGTTCCGCCGCCTATATCGAGATTAACAACAGCGCAGTTATTATCAATTGAAAACTGATACGCTCCCGAACCTTTTCCTGCTATTATTGACTCAAGGTCAGGGCCTGCAGATGCAACAACAAAATCTCCTGCAAGCATACTCATTGTCTCTGTTACAAGTTTTGCATTTTCTTTTCTCGAAGATTCTCCGGTAATAATTACAGCGCCTGTTTCAATATCTTTTGGGGTGATTCCTGCATTTTTATATTCTACAGAAAGAATTTCTTTAAGTTTTTCAATATCGATCAACCCATCGCTTCTGAACGGAGTAAGATAGATTTTGCTTCTGTACATTACTCTTTTTTCAATAATCGATATTCTTGGGATTGTAAAATGGGAAGCTGTATTTTCAAATAAAAAGCGGCTCATTACCATGCTTGTTGTTGAGGTGCCGATATCAATACCAATGCTAAGAATTGTTTCCAATTTTTACCTTATTTTTTTTACTTTATCATTTTTTTAAGGAAGATTTAAGATGTAATTAGCATTTTTTCTGTTTTTAATAATCGCGATAAGACAAAACATCCAATAGCGCCTGCAAAAATATTAGTCGTTATAGTTGCTATTATTTGGTTAAGCGCATAGCTCTGATTAAAAATATCACTCATACTTTGCGCGCTATTGTATATTGGGATGAAATAATAATATATTGCAATCTGATTCCCTTGATTGTAAAACATATTTAAGCAACTAATAAATAAAAAGACTATGATCATTGGAGAAACAAGCAGTTGAGCTTCTTTGGCAGTCCTGGCATATATTGCAATAATTGAAATTATTGTTACTATAATGCAGGCTGTTGAAAGCAATACCAATGCTAAAATACAGAAATCCACAACAGAATATTGATTCATGCTTATTGTGTTTAAATTCAATAAGGCAGACATTCCATCCTGCATGGGGAAGCCTGAAGCAAGGCTGTCTACTAATTTTGGCAGAGATAACGCAATCCCCAATGTTCCGGAAATCCCACAGAGGAATGACTGAATACTCAGTCCAAATATTTTTCCAGCTGCCAGTTCTATAGGAGTAAGTGAGGTAATAAATATTGTAGCAAAGGTTCCCCGTTCTTTTTCACCAGTGATTGCTTCTGTTGTAACAGCCATTGCTCCATGAAAAATAAACACAAGAAGAAAAACAGGAAGCACTATGGCAATCAAATGCCGGCCGACTGCTCCGGTATCCGCCATATCTCCGCCAGCTGTCCGGTTAACATCGAATTTCTTCGCTATGCTTGATTCATAGGCAGCAAGAGCAGTAAGGATTCTTCCATAATGCTCTGCAAAACTACCGGACAGAGAATTATAGTATAATAATATTTCAGGCGCAACTTCTCCGGATCGGACATCATAAACCACTACTTTCTCGATAAAATCCTGGGGGAATACAATCAGAAAATTTCCGCTCCGTTCCGCAATCCCTTCCAAAACACTTTCCTTTTCATTTTCACTGATCAAGGTCAATGTAATTCCTGTATGTTCAAGAATACTCTGAATAACAGGCGGAGGGTTGATCGCATATACCACGCTATCTTTTGCTTTTCTTGTAGGCATATCCATAATAAGCGGCACAAAGAATGCATAAACTATATATATCATAACACCTGGGAAAATCAGGGCGCTTATTACCATGCGCCGATCTCCAAAAAAACGGTCCCATTCTTTTTTAGCTACCAGTAGAATTTTATTTTTTACAGCGAAATTCATGATATACGTCCATCACGGATCGAATCGTATATTGAGAAAAAAGCATCTTCAAGATTATTGTTTACTGCAATTTGGTTAAGAGGCCCTGAGTTAATTAATTTTCCATTTATAATGAATCCTACCTGATCGCATATTTTTTCCGCCAGGCTAAAGATGTGTGTAGAAAGGATGATGGTTTTTCCCTGTTTTTTTAATTCCAGAAGGAATTCAGTAACTGTTCTGGATGCCAGCAAATCCATACCATTGGTTGGTTCATCAAAAATAATGATAGAAGGGTCATGCACAATAGATATAATAAAAGCTACTTTTTGTTTCATGCCACTGGATAAAGCTGCAAGTTTTTTATGCGCATATTCATTTACACCAAAGTGGTTGAATAGTTTTTCCCGCCGTTCCAAAGTCTCTGCTTTAGGAACCTCCCGCAACGCAGAGAAAAAATCAAATAAATAAGTAGGGGTAAAGAATTCATCCAACTTCAAGTCGCCTGAAAGAAATCCGATTTTTCTGCGGACTTTGAGCGGATATTCTTTTACGCTGCTTCCATCAACAAAAACATCACCTGCATCACTATTAATCAATGTGGAGATAATACGCATAGTTGTTGTCTTGCCAGCCCCATTTGGCCCAAGGAGCCCGAATATCTCTCCCTCGTTGACCGAAAAAGAAAGATTATCCACAGCAGTTATTCTGGTATCTGCTGTATTAGCCAGTTTGCGTTGCATCCTGTTCAATCGAAATGTTTTTGTCAGGTTCAGCACAGAAAGAATAGCGCTCATTGATAACATTTTACAGGATAGGATATATTACAATCCTCATCTCTAAAATTCATTTTTTATTATATTAGCCTTATTATTACAATAACTAATATTACTAAAACTGCTGCGCCAATTAAAAATCCCAACATTTTTTTCCCCTTTAAAAAAAGAATAATGCTTTCAACAGAACCAGTATAACCAATTCCTTAATCTGTGTGCAATTTATAAATCATATTCCCAAAAAAGCAAAAGGTCAATGAAAAATTTTGCCCAAAGCAGAAGAATTTGGCCCTTCACAGGAAATAGGGTGTTGCCAAATCCTCTGGCTCTGAAATTATCTGCCAGCTATAACAAAATCATTATTTAAAAGTGTAAAACTATCACCAATCCCGCTGCTCAAAAGAATTCTTTTATCTTCTGTGATTATTATAACTTCCACACCCCTGAGTCTTTCCGCTACCTCAAGAGCGCCCCTTGCCCCAAGCATAAAAAGAAAAGTTGAAACAGCATCAGCATCAGCTGTTTGAGCTGTAATAACAGATAGTCCCATTATATCATTGTCTGCGGGAAAACCTGTGTTTGGATTAAATATATGATGATACCTTACACCATCTTCTTCAAAAAATCTTTCATAGACTCCGGAAGCAACTATTGAAATATTTTCCCCATGATAAATTCCTAAATACTCTCCCATCCCGGCAAACGGGTTTTGAATTCCCACCCTAAAAGGCCTCCCCTCTGGCCTTCTGCCCAGAAGTCTTATATCACCGCCAAGATTTATTATCGCGCTTTTTACCCCAGCCTCTATAAAAAATTCAAAAACTTTATCTGCTATAAACCCTTTTGCAATACCCCCAAGATCTATCTCCATCCCCTTCTCTTCCAAAAAAACCAGATTCTCCGAAGGAGTCAGCCGCACCTTCCGGTAATCAATAAGACTAATAGCATTGTTGATCTCTTCAACTGATGGGACTCTTGCTTCTGCAGTGCCAATCCCCCACAATGAAACAAGAGGACCTATGGTTATATCAAAAAAACCATTGGATAATTCTGAATAATAAAGGCTCTTGCTTATAATATAAAAAGTATCATCTGAAACTTTTACAGGGGATATTCCTGCATTTCTATTTATCATGGAAATTTCACTTAGCTCTTGGGTTCTGCTTAACTTGTCTTCATACGCAGATATAAGCATAACAGCGTCTCTTAGAATATTACTGCCGCCACCTTCAAATACAGACAACTCTACAAGAGTACCAAGCTGCCAACTCCTGACAGACCGCTGCTCTCTCCTGCTGCACCCTGTAAAAAAAATTAGTATAGCAATAAAAGAAAAAACAATAACCCTTTGCAAAAGCCTTTTTTTAGAACAAGCTGCAGCGCTCATAAAACCCTCTATAAAAGCTTTGCCGCAAGCTCAGACAACTTGCTTCTTTCAGATTTTTCGAGCGTTATGTGACCATAAAGACTCTGTCCTTTAAACGCATCAACAAGATATGTAAGCCCATTGGAGCTTGCATCAAGGTATGGGCTGTCTATCTGATCAGGGTCTCCGGTAAGGACAATCTTGGTGTTTTCACCAGCCCTGCTCACAACAGTTTTTATTTCATGCGGACTTAAATTTTGCGCTTCATCAATTATAATATATAAGTTTGGGAGTGTACGTCCGCGCATATAAGTAAGAGCTTCTATTTCAATTTGCTTATTTTTGACCATGCTTTCTATAGTCTTTTGCTCCTGCCTGTCTGTAATAACTTCTGTTATATGGCTTAAGTTATCAAAAAGAGGCTGCATCCAGCTAGCCATTTTTTCATCTTTTTTACCTGGCAAGTAGCCTATATCTTTTCCCATTGGTATAACAGGACGGGTAACTAAAATTTTTGTATATTTTTTTTCCCTGATTGTTTTATGAAGCCCTGCTGCAAGAGCAAGAAGTGTTTTGCCTGTTCCTGCTTTTCCAACAAGAGTAACAAGAGATAAAGAGTCATCAAGCAGTATATCAAATGCAATCTGCTGCCTGGTGTTAAAAGGCTTTATTCCGGAAACATCCCCTGTTACAGGATTAATTGTTTTAAGAGTTCCGGAATCAAAATCATACTTTGCTATTACAGAGGGATTTTCTTTTTCAAGTGCCTCATCTTTTCCATCTGTAAAAATAACATACTGGTTATTAATAAGTTTTTCCTGCCACGGTATGGTTCTAGTTTTTAACAGAGATTTTTTTAAGTTATCACTATTATCCGGATACATGGATTCGCGACTCTCTTTGACATCATCATTTCCATTCAAAGGAGATGTATTAGCTGGCGCTGTTGCTTCCGGCGCAGAATCTTCACTGCTTATTAAATTGGGCAATGTTCCGCTAGAATATATTTTTACCCCGGAATAAAAATCATTTATATTAACAGTCTGTTTTTCATAATCAATTGCCCGTATCCCAAGCGCGCCAGCTTTTACCCTTGCATTTATATCTTTTGATACAAAGAAAACCCGCTCCCTTTCCTTCTGAAAAATAAAAGCTGTAAAAATTATTTTATTGTCAGGAATATCTTTTAAAGCATAGTCAGAAAACGCGCTTGCTTCAGCAACAAATACCTTTACTGTAGTGCCGTTATCTATCTTTACACCTTTACTTAAATCCCCATGCTTGCCAATAGAGTCAAGGATCCTTATTGCCTGCCTCGCACTTCGCCCCCTCTCATCGCTTGATGATTTAAGTTTGTCAAGCTCTTCAAGCACAGGCATGGGAATAACAACATCTGCATCTTTGAATGAATAAAGAGCATCGCTTTTATGTATAAAAACATTTGTGTCTATTATAAAAAGTTTTCTAAGATTTGGATTTTTTTGTTCCTGCACTTTTTCATTACCCATTATTCACCACCTATAATCATCGTCTGGCAGAAATGGAAGAGATAATTTTTTTTATATCTTCTTCATAATTATTGAAAAGATTTTGTTCTCCTGTTGCTTCAACAATATAAATCCTGCGACCCTTTACAGCAACAGCAGTCATATATTTATAATAATCATGGTTCATTGGCATAAGCCATGTAATTTTTTTCCATTCCAGATTTACAGAATTAAAAGAAGTTTCATCAAACAAAAAATAGCCATTATTTCCAAGATGTGTTTTAAGGGCCTCGTACCAAAATAAAAGATCTCTTCTGGGATTGTTTCTTTCTGTCTTTACTCCCATCTTAAATCCATCAGGAGAATATATTAAAAAATTTCTGTTTTCTTTTGATACTGCAAATCCCGAAGGTACTTCTGCTCTAAAAGCGCGGCCACACCCGGAAATAACAAGCAATAATATAAAAAGAAGAAAAACCATTTTTATTTTATTATTCTGCATAATGCCCGCCAACAAAGTTAAAGAAATTTATTCTGTTTATCCAGTCAAAAGAAGACCTTCTTGCAACCGGTGGCCTCCTTGCTTCTTCTGAAAAAAAGTTTATATCAAGCCTAAGGAATCTATATTCATTATCCATTCGGTTGATCCTTCCCTGGAGATTTTCCATTTCAGCAATAACAGTCATAAGCTCTCTCTCAAGTGTTAATGTACTTGAAAAAGCAGCAGAAGTCATAAGTCTGTTGTACTCAGAAAGCAGTCTTCTTCTTGAATCAAGTTGTCTTTGCAATACAAGATATTCATTTCCAATATCATTGGTATTGATGTTATATCTGATCAAAGTTCCATTTTCTTTTAAAATATTTTCTATTTTGCCCACCGCTCCTTCAGATGCAGGCAAGCGGAGAGAAATACTGTTATTGGTTTTTCTTATATAAAACCCGCCAACAGAATCAGAATAGTCAGCAAAAATCTGGACAGCTCTGCCAGAGTCTGCCACTGATAATTCTGCAAAAATATTTATTGAAAGCTTTGGAGGTGCAGCCTGTGCAGAAGTTGTCTGCGCGGTTGTTTGCGCGAGGCCCTGAAAATTAATCAAAAACATAAATACTAAAACAGAAAAAATATATTTAAGTATCTTCATCTTATCCTAAGCTCCCCAAGCGACTCGTTTATAGAGTCCTTCCATCTTTCGTAGCTACTACTGTCAGGAAAGTAGACCTCAATAACATAAATAAGTTTTCTTTTAATAACAGTGCCAACAAGATACCTGTAGTCCATTCCTGCTTTTGGCGTAAACAGCACATACTTAACATCACCTGCTTCAGCTTCGGTATATCCAGAAAATCTTGCTCCAATATTATGGATAACTGTCCTGCGCCAGAATGAGCTGTCACCTTCTGGATTGTTCCTTACAGTCCCTATCCTAAAAATCGTTCCATCTGCAGCTTCAGCATGAAAATACCTGATGCGGCGTGTTCTTAAAACCGCAAACTCTTCGGGAAGTGAAACAATAACTCTTCTAAACACATTAGGTATTGTTACTGAAAATGGATCAAGCGAATCTACCCATCTAAAAACTGTTCTGGTATTGTGAGGCATTTCATGGCTATAGGGAATAAAGGTTACTGTGATTGTTGAATAAGCTATAGCTCTACTAAGGTGTTCAAGATTTGCCCTTATTCTTTCGATCTGATCATCGATCCTTCTTATTTCTCTTAAAATAGGAACTTTTCTTTCTGTATCAGTTTCTGCTGCAAGCAAATTTCCAAGACGCTGCCTTGTACTATTAAGAGCTGCAAGTCTGGTTGTAAGATCTGAATACTGGTCTGTTACATCATTTGCTTCTTCAAACTTATCAACAACATCTCTTCCAAAAAGAATCGCGTCAAATGCTTCTCTGAAATTTTCCGCTGGAACTCTTATTGTTATATTATTATCCGAAGAGGAGTCGACCCATCCATTATATTTTCTTGCTATGCCGGAAACTTCCAGAATCCCTGCTGCAAAAGATGTTGTTCGTATGGTACAACCACCAGAGAAAATTCTTTTTCTGGCCTGCGGTTCCTGGAGCTGCTGTACTGCGCTACTCGCAAGCAAAGAAAACGTTGCTCTTTCTGCTGCAAGAGCAGGCGCAGGCGCAAAAGCTACTGCATCGTCACGACTTCTCCCGGCTACTGCATCGCTTTCAAAACGCCTTGCGCTTGCGCCTAACTGCGATTCTTCGGCCTCGCTCCACATTGCCAACTCTGCTCTATTAATGTCTCTATAAGATGGGGCTTCTCTGCTGCAGGAAAAAATAGAAATCAAAAAAAAAGCAAGACAAGCTATATAAAAGATTTTTTTAAAAATTTTAACACTATAAGTCTGATACAGTAA